>Ga0318500_10000004_pt1 | contig 43494 bp, 70 predicted proteins | sample GRESIP174b1f20_FD_203295 | JGI IMG/M metagenome (GOLD analysis project Ga0318500, IMG submission 203295) | Tropical soil microbial communities from Luquillo Experimental Forest, Puerto Rico - GRE.SIPMG.174b1f20 | ecosystem: Environmental > Terrestrial > Soil > Tropical forest > Bulk soil...
GAGGGGTGCCCCAGGAATGTTAGTCCGTCCCTTGCCGTTGCGTGGGCCACCGCCTGCCTTTGCGGATAGTGGTGGTGCCTAATGAGTCGAGATACTCGTCGCGCCCAGCGCGGCGGTACAGATTGTCTATCAAACGGTACGTCCATACAGCGTCGCCACCCGCACCGTGCGCCACGTCGCGCAGTGGCAGGTCGCGCATCTGCGTCTTGTCTATGTCCTCCCAGGTTAGCGTGGCTCCGAACACCCGCTGCACGCAGGCCGACAACTTGTTGCTGTCCTGCGTGACGTCGCCCAGCGCGATGTTGGCCAGCATGCCGTCCACGCCACGGTTAACGATCTTATCCACCCACGCCTCCCGCGTGGTGGGGTACACCAGCGCCTCTTCGTCAAAGCCCGCGTTGAACCCGCCCTTCAGCGCCGGAGACCCGAACGCTGGGGACAGCAGCTTGCGGGCTGCGGCCTTCTTCTCTTCCCAGGGCATCAGCTCGATCCAGGCAGCATGGTGCGCCGTGTACGCAATGGCCACCCCGCGCACCCTGAAGTCTGGGTGGCACGGGTCCACGGCCACTCCCTTGCGCCCCTTGCGTACTTTGCCACCGTCGTACAGGGCGTCGTACGTCTCCACGTCAAACACCCATAACGCTGCACGCTCGGCCAGCCAACGCAGAAACGACCGCGCTGCCCACGGCGTAGGGAAGATCTGTACCGTGAAGTCGGCCATTCACGATTCCGATAGCACCTTGTGTTGCAGCGGCTGCGCCTTGGCAGCGTCGATCTGCGCCTGCACGTACCGCATGGCGTGCACCAGATACACCGCTGCGTCGCGCAGGGTTACGTACAACGTCTCAGCGTCGCCGTCCAGCGCCGCCTCATGCGCCAGCGCCAGGTCTACGGCCGACGGCTGCGCGTCCAGGCCCCAGCGTTTGCCCACGGCGTCAATGCGGTCGAACTTCCGCATCAGGTTATGGTGCAGCCCGCCCCAGGCGCGCGTCAGGCAGCTGTCCACGCCACCCCCACGCGCGTACACCACACCCTTGACCGTAGCCAACTCCAGCAACTCGCGCTGCATGGCCGCACGCACGGCGGGGTCGGCCAGTAGCGCCATCACCGCATCCAACTCCACCGCAAACACCGGTAGCTCGTTGGCCTGTTGTGGTACCCATTGCGGGTCCATCTGCGTCATCGCCTCATCCTCCCGTTGTCGTAGTAGGTACTGTCGTTGGAAACTGCCCAGCCATCCGCGGACGCTCACTACGTCCCATTGCTCGGTGCGCAGCAACGCCCAGACCGTCCGCTCGCCAGCCCATCGAAACGTATGCGTCATGTATGCCCCTGGCAGCGCGGAGCGTCACGCTCGCGGATGTAGATGCCGCTGAACGTGTCCTGTCCGCACCAGCAGCAGTGCTCGATCTTGGGGTCGGCCATGCGGTACGGGTCGTCGGTGCGGTGCAGCACGTCGGTCCAGCACTCATCGCACACCGCGTGGTGTTCAAACTTCGCCATACATCACGTACTGTAGGGTTGCGGCGGGGCACGCCACCATCCGCGCCCACAGGGCTGTCTGCTGTTCGCCAGGCGCGTGGCGCTTGCGCAACCGCTGCACCATCCAGCGGGCACACTCCACGCGCCAGTCCAACGCGGGGATCAACGCGAGCTCTTCCAGCACCACTTCGGGCGGCGCGTGGCCGCGCTTGTACATGCGGTGCGCCGCCAGCGCGTGCTCCACCGTGGATAGAAACGGGTCCGACACCCGTAGCTCGAGACCGCCCGGTGGCGGGTTGGGCGCGTAGGTGCGCAGCAACCAGAACACCGTCTCACCAGTCTCGCGCGGGTCCGTGATGGTCATGGGGCTGGGCGACACGTATTCGTACAGTGGGAACGGTTCTAACACCCGCCATGTGTCTCCAGTTGCCGCGTTAGCCGCACGTACGCCGGCCAGCGCCGCAGGCGTGCGGGGATTGTCGTCCTTGCTGAACGGGTCACGCTCGTACAGGTGCAGGCTGTCACTGTAGTGCGTGTACTGTCCCGGCTGCACGCCCAGCCAGGTGGCCAGCACTTCTTGCAGCACGCTGAACTGGATGACATTGGTGCAGCTGTAGCCGAACACAAAGTCGTTCGACCGGTTGAACACCGACATCCACAGCCGCCCGTCTCGCAGCTTGAATGTCACCGCCACATTGCACGGACGGTCCTTGGTCACCACGCCGGGGTGGTCCCACTCGGGGTTCCACAGCGTCATCACGGCTTGGCGGCTGTCTGGGTCGTACTTCAGCACGCTGTAGCAGTCCAGCAGCTGGTCGCGAGCACACGGCACTCGGGTGGCGTTCTTGGCGTGGGTGCCCCAGCGGCGCAGCCGTTCGCCATACGGGGCGTGGAAGCTGCGGTGCCCGTCGTCGAGCACTTGCTTCAGGCGGCTGTTGTACTGCCCGATCCACGTCTCGTCGGCACGCCCGCCCAGCACCCACAGACACTCCGCCAGGTGGAAGAACGGGTTCAGGTCCCGCCCCGGCATGGTGATGATGCGGCAGCGCGGTTGCATCAGCGTCATGCGCACGTGCAGCAGCTCCCGCGTCGGCTGTCCACGCGGGGCCACCGCGTCCCCCATACCCCACAGGTGTTCCAGCACTTCGGGGTACAACGCTGTAATCGTGTTGGCACTGAAGTTCACTCGCACCCTCCCTTCACTGTAGTTGTACGCGGCGGTCAACCAACCGCCCGGTGGTGGCGTAGATTTTCAGCCGTTGCTTGTCGATGCCGCGCCAGCCCTGCACTTCGCCCAGCAGCAGCGGGTCAAACCACTTGGCCCGTGCCGTCCAAATGGCGCGCAGCGCCGGGTGGTCGTCCGGCATGCTGCACGCCGCTGCGGCCCGTAGGGCACGGGCTTGGTCGCGGTCCACGTCGCGCCCGCAGTAGTACCGGCCCTTGCACAGATTGTTGAAGTTGCACAGGTTAGACTCTAGCATGGCGTAGTCGTACTGGCCCGCTGGCAGGTACGGCACACGGGGCCGCAGGTTGGCGGCGCTGTGCTGCATCAGCCACGCGCCGGCCTTGTCTGCATCAGCCTCCACAGCCGCCACGCCCACCACGCGGCGCAGGCCAGCCAGCGCGCCGCTGCTGCCCTTGTTGCCCAGGTCGGCCGGTATAGCGGGCACACCGTTGATCTTGGTCAGCAAGTCGCCGCTGGTGTAGCAGGCCCAGCGTCCGTTGCCCCACGCCTGGCCCAAGTTGCGTTGCAGGATGTGCCAGTTGTCCAGCTGCGCAGCAGTGCTCGGGCGGCGCAGCTGCATGTCGTGCGTTAGCCAGCCCCACAGCGTACCACCGTAGGCAGCCCGCAGCTGCCCGACGCTTGCCAGGTGTTTGTTGACCATGCCACCGGGGTAGAAGTTGCGCCGCTGCCCGCTCACCGGCAGCCGCACGCCGCTGGGCACCGCACGTGTAAAGGCCAGCCAGCCGCTGCCCACGTTGTAGCGGGCCATGAACAACAGACTCAGCTGCAAGCCTTCTTCTCGAGTCAAGCCCCGCTGCAACTCGTAATGCGTGGCCAGGTACGTATCGAAGTCCAGCGTGTCGAACTGCATCTGCGAGAACAGCAGAAAGTCATTGAGCAGCTTAGTCGCCATCCTTCCCCTCCCCCGCGAGGGCCTTCCTCAGTTCCTCTAGGATAGTTGCCATGCGCGTGAAGGACGGGAAGGCGCTTGCTATCGTCTCAGACGTTCTGGCAACACTCTGCGCGGAATCGTTCGGTGGAGTCGTCATCTCACTTCTCCGTCGCGAGGGCCGCGCGCAGCTCCTCACTGAACGGCTGTCCAACAAACGGAATCATACGACCGACTAGCTTCTCTAGCTCCGCAATCCGCTGGTCGCGGGCGGAGAGTTGCTCGTTCAATTCTGCGATTCGATCGTACGCGCCGCAGTCGGTGTGCCAGTCGCAACTCACGCCCTTACGATCTTTGTGTTTCTCCGCTACTTGCCGCCGCATCTCCTGCCACTCTGCGAGGGCGCGCTGGCCGGTGGGGTCGGAGAGGATAGCTTCAACTACGGTGCGCTGTTCATCAGTGCCGTACATATCGGCATGGGGTGACAGCAAGTCCACTACGTCCAGCGCCCGCCCCGCCAAGGCTTTCCAGCGGTCGCGGTCGGTCTTGTAGTACGCTTCTACCTTGGCGCTCTGCTCTCGGATGCGTCGGTCGCATTCAAGCTCATCCACGTATCGTCGTTCGTCACTCATCGCCGCGTCTCCTCCACCGTCACATCAGCGTGCTGCGCGACGCGACACAACTGCTGTAACTGGCGCGGAATGATATAGTATAAGACCCTCTGCGCATCGTCGTAGCGCGCAAAGCGTAGGGCCTCCGTGATGTCCGGGTCGAAGCCGTCGGCACTACGCCCCGTCCAATAGACGGCCGCACCTTCGACTAGCCAATAGGTTCTCCCGTCACTCATCGCCGCGCCTCCACGTCGCGCACCAATTGCTCCACATCCGATGGTGGTTGAGTATCGAGACACTGCCTGCACCGCCAGTGCGGCGCACCGCCCTTTGGGCCGTTGCGATAGAACGGTCCGAGCGTGGTGTGACAGATTTCACACGCCATATTCACACCCTCCTCAGCGCCTTCCCGACGATGCAGTCGGGGGCGTGGCCGTCTCTCTTTTCGCGTCCACACATCACACAGCGGCACCGTCGTCCCGTTCCGCCATCGACTCCGTTCCACTCCACCGCCTCCAGCGCGGCGCGGAGGGTGGCGGCGTCGGGTTTAGGGGCATCCGAATATGGACACGGCCCATCGTGATACCCCTGGCAATAGACGCACATCGATTGACCACTTCTCAGCGGAACATTCGATGTAATCGTCATTCCCCCACCTCCACATCCTCGACCGGCCGTGCGTCCGGCCGCAGCACGCGCTCGGCGTCGGCCAGGGCGGATTCGAGGGAAGGAAAGCTTGCGCTTCTCTGTCGTCCGGTTGTCCACCACTGGACCTCGATATTCTCGTTATCTGGGGCGAATGATCGCCGATCGGCGCAGATGATACAGCCAACATCAATTCGAGCGGTATCTGTTCCCGCCAGCTCCCGCAGCCGGCGTGTGGCTTGGAGGAGGGTCACGACCGCACCCCGCTGTTCGTGGCGTCCCTATCGCGGTCCTGTTCGAGAGAGGCAACAAACTTGTCGTCCATCAATAATGTCCTTTCAGCGCCGCCATGATGGCAGGCACCACGCGCGGGTAGCGCACGTCAGTCACGTGTGCGCCCACCCGAAGCAGCGCGTTGCGCGTGTAGCCGGTGGACTCATGCAGGGCTATCACGTTCTTCGGGTTGAACGGCTTGTCATTGCCACTGGCTGCGCGCCGCGCCAGCACGTTGGTCTTGCACTGCTCCAGCGTAGTGTTGAGAAACAGGAATTTGTAGTCGTGCGTGGGGGCCAGCTCCTGCGCCAGCGCCCAGTACCGCTTGAACAGGTGGCTCATAATCACGCCCTCACACAGCACGTTGCCGTGCCGAGCCAGGACGCGTATGCGCTCACACACTTGGTCCTGGTACATGATGCGGTCGCACCCACCGGCCACCGATGTGTACGGCCCCACCACGTACAGGTTCAACTTCGACACGGTGTATGCGTAGATGCGCCGTGGGTGGTCCCGCTCCATCAGCGGTCTGCCCTTGTAGCGTTGCAGTACGGCAAACACCGCCTGGCTCTTGCCGCTGCCGTGTGTGCCACGCACGTCAACCACCGTGTATCGCATCGTAATCCCCCTGCATGTAGGCGCGCACCGCCGCCTTGGCCACGCGGTACGCACTGCGGACTCTCGGCTGCCGCGCCTGCAAGTCTACGGTCAGCTGCTGTGCCGCAGCCGGCATGTCGGCCGTCTTCAATGGCTTGCCGTGCGCGGCACGGTACCGTGCCGCCACGCGCTTCAGCTGTACCTGGCTCAGCCGGCGCAGCACCAGTTCCATCGGCGTGCGCTCCGTGATGTTCACGCCCACCGTGGCCCGCAGCCGTTGCAGGGCCAGCAGGTCCGCGTCGGTGGGGCCGTTGGCGTAGTAGGTACGCGGCGTGCCCTCGGCGTACAACACGCGGCAATACTTGTCCCACTCGCACAACGCATGTTCTATGTCTCGCAGTTCCATCCACGGCAACCGGGTATGCAGGCGCGAGTGACTCAACAGCGCCCGCATGGCAGCAAGCCGACCCGGCGTGCCCAGCGGGCCGTGCAGACGCATCAGGCCACGCTTGGCACCGGGGCCAGGGTTGGCCCACGTGTTGATGTCCTTGGCGTCACTCAGCACCGGGGTGTGCCGTAGGTCCGTCACCACTTCGTACGCCATGAACTTTCCGATCAGGTAGTACTCCGTCAACTTCTGCGCTGCGGCCTGCAACGACTTGCTGGCGCGGCACACGGCATGCAACGCCTCGCGGTCCTTCCATACCGCCGTAGCCGCATCGACAATGCTGTCGATCTTGGCGCGGTTGGGCGCGGCGCAGATGATGTACGCCCCGGTGAACACCTTCTCGCCGGCCAGGCGGCGCGCGTGCAGCTTGGCCTTGACCACCACGGGGTCCCACTCGCGGCGGTAGCCAAGCGTGGCCCAGCTGGCGGGCCAGTTGGTCCAGCGCGCCCACACCACGTTGAACACGAACGCGGCGGGGTCGCGGTGGTAGCAGCGTACATCGTCGCGGAAGAACGCGCGCAGCGCCACCGTGGTCTTGTCCAGTTCGCGGTAGATGTTGGTGAACTTGTACAGGTGCAGTATGGGGTCCTGCGTCCAGGGGCGGCGCTTGCCCCGCTTGCGCCGCTCGTAGATGGCGTGCCGCTCCCGCACAAAGGCCCAAAACTGGTCTTCCGTTGCGCGCGATACCCAGCGTGGTCCTGCCATGTCAACCGTCCCCCTTGCGTATGGCCAGCGCCACCGCCGCCGTCATCCACAGCAGCCGCAGGCGCGCGTTGCGTTCGTTGATCGGCGGCGGGGCCTCAGTGGCCGGCGCAGCGTCGTCCCATACCTGACGCTCCAGTGCTCGCAGTAGTTCGTACGGGCTCCAGCGTTGCGTCGGCAGTGCCGTGCGGCACTTGGCACACAGGTTCACGTAAGTGTTGACGACGCCACGCTGCATCGCCGGACTCCGACGAAACGCATCTCGCACCGGCGCTGGGAACACGTGCACCCCAACGCCCCGTTGCGCGTCGTCAATCAACAGCCCGCAGGCCCAGCACCGTCGGTTCGCTTCCATTGACAACTCCCTGAAAAAGGGGAGGGCGGGCAACCCCTGGAGGCAACCCGCCCTCTCTCGCAGACATTTGGCCCTAGTGCCGTGCGTGCTTAGTCCGCAATGGACAAGCAACCTTCGTTGGACATCTTGATGATCCGACGCCGAATCCGCCCGGAGTTCACTTCCCCACCGCGTGGGCTCTGCGTCTTCTTGTCGGCCAGCACCTTTTCCACCAGCGTGCCCAGACTCACGCCCTTGGGCGGTACGGCGTCGTAGATGGCGCGGCGCGCGGTGCCTTCCCTGGGAGCCTTCTGTCCGCGCGTGACGCGGGCGGCTTCGTTGGTGCGGGTTGACGGGGCCGTTGCGCCGTTGGCCTTGGCGGCGCGGGCCTTCTTGCCCTTGGCTGGAGCAGCAGCTGCGGCAGCCACCGCCTTGCCCTTGCCCTTGGCCTTGGGCTTGGCAGCTGCGGCCTCGGCTGCGGCCTTGGCCTCCTTGCGCTGTTGACGTCTGCTCTTCTTCGGTGCGTCGGTTGCTTCCCCAGACATCGCGTCCAGGAATGGGTCAGTTTCCGCCATGCGTTGCCTCCTTTGGAGTGTGTGGCATTGGGCCAATGCCTGTATCCTAATAAGTGGTAACGACGAACCGTTTGGGACTTTTAATTCTTTTACGACGGCCACCAGCGCCTCCGTAAGCGCCGCGCCGGCCACCGCACGGGGCCAGCCGGTGGCGTGCGCAATCATGGCGCGCTGTAACTCCACGAGACTGCGACCATAATGGCTCTGCGCCTGCACCCATTGCAGCAGCTCCACGCCGGGGTGCAGCAGCACCCGCAGCGCCGCTGCGCCGCGCCCACCGTTGATGCCCTGCAACATGCGGTCGATCTGCTCCAGCATAATGCGCATCTCAACCTCGGCCACCGGGTCTACCGGGTCGGGCACGGCCACGTCGGCATAGCCCAGCAACTCCACAGATGCACGGCGGTGTGGGCGGTAAGCGTTGCGGCGGATGGTTTGAAAACGGTTGTGCAGCGCCATCCGCACCAGGCCCGACGCCTGCCGTGGCGTGCTGCGCGCTGCATGCCGCTTGTACACACGCCACACGGCCACCAACGCCTCCTGCCGCAGGTCTTCCAGCGGCCAAGTGGGCAGGGCCGGCGCAACGCGGCGCACCGTGCGCCACACCAGTCCTGCCAGGGGCGTTGTCCACGTAGCAAAGTCCACCGCATTGCTACTCTGCTGTGTTGCTCCCGCCATTCACCTGCGCCTCCGCGTCCCCAACCGTGTTGTCTGTAGTGCGTGGTTGTACCGCATGCGGCCCGCCAGCGGCAAACGCCTGCGCCGCCTGCACAATGCGCAGCGCCACGGGGCGGCTGCCCACCGCCTGCACCAGCGCCGTCAGGCGCGCAGCGCCGCCCGCTACCGCCTCCAAACTGCCAAACCCTGCCGCCCACAGCCGCCGCGCCCGGACGGGTCCAACGTCGGGCAGGGCCACCAGCGGCACCAGTTCCCGGCCGATGCCGTACTTTACCCGCAGCGTCAGCGCATCCCACTCGGCCTTGCGGTTCCAGCGGCCCCACATGCCGTCAATCAGCTTGCAGGCGCTGACCACGCGCTCCACGTCCGCACGGGCCGTGCGCACGTGCACACCACCCGCGCCTTTGTCGGCCTTGTTGTCGTCGGTGTCGGGCTGCAACGCGCGCCAGTAGGCCCACGCCTGCACCGCACCCAGCGCATACGTCTCACGGGTGGGGTCCACGTAGCGCAGCGCAGCCATGAAATCGGCTACGTCTTCCTGCATGTCCAGCGACACGTAGCCGAGCGTCCCAATAGGCACGCCACCCAGTACGTCAGCCACCGCCGCATCCTGGTCCCACCAGCCCCGTTCGTCAATGCGGCGGAAGCCCATTGCCCACGCCCACACGTTGCGCGGGTCAAAGTACAACCACGACGATATGCGCCCCAGCGCCGTGGGTCGCCAGTAGTCGCCGAACTGCTCGATGGCATGGCACCGCTCGAGAAGGTCGAACACCGCCTTGGCGGTGTCGAGTGTCAACGCCTTGCCCTGCGCCGCAGCGAACGTGCGCGCGTGCCACGCCACCAACCGCTCCGGCGTGCGAGCACGGCCCGTCTCCATCTCGGCGATGACGTGGAACACCAGCACGTCTTCCTTGCCCAGGTGGCTGTAGATGTTGGGTGCCGTGCTGTATTCACGCTTGTCGTCTTCAAATGTGTCTCGCGGCAGGAACACGTAGGCATCCCCCCGCTCGTCCAGGCCGGTGCGCCCAGCGCGCCCGGTCATCTGTATCACATCCAGTGGGCTGACGCGGTTGCTCATCCCACGGTGAATACCCAGCACCGCCACGCGGCGGGCAGGCACGTTGACGCCCCACGCCAGCGTCGGCGTGGAGACCAGTACCCGTAACATGGTCAGACTCCCTTCCTATGAGTTGGTTTTGTGTGCTGCGGCGTAGCCGAGCGCCCGGTACACATCGACCAGGTGCACGGCCCGTATCGACGGTCGCCAGTTGGCGCACGTCTCCTCGAAGGTCCGCTGTATCTCGGCCAGCGTCCCACCGGCGCGCAGGCCACGGCGTATGTGGCGCACGTGGCTGCGCGTAATCACGTCCAGGCTGCGGTACCGCTTGGCCGCACCGTCGGCTTTGATCTCTGCTAGCCACTGGGGTTCTTCACCGCTCATTGGACTGCACCTTCTTGTGCTTGCTGCCCTTACGACCAAACTGCGGACGCCGCCCGATGTGCCACTTGTGGCAGAACTGACAGCGGTACACTTCGCCCACGTAGTGGTTGCGTTTGTGCAGCGCCCGGTAATGCCCCTCTGCCGCCTGAGGGGAGTCATACGACAGTTTCCCCGTCCGCCTACACCGCCCACTCGGCGCTCCCATTGTTGCCTCCTTTCTCTCACAATGGCATCGTGGCGATGGCGCGCAACGCTTGCTGCACGGCATCGCGGTCTTTGGCGCGCAGCGCCTGTTGCAGCACCAGCGCCTCCAGGAACAGGCTCTTGTCTTCCGCTCGCAGAAATGCCGCCACGGTGGCGGCGGGCTTGCCTTGCTGCTCGCTGGTGCCCACCCAGTGCACCCGGTACCGGTCGGTGCCCAACACGATTTGTACCTCCTCCGTCCACTGTACCTGCTCGGCCTTAGTGCCCAGCGTGAACCAGTGTGCCGTCATATCTCCTCCGGGGCCTCCGGGTCCTCCGTAACCCGCACGCCACGGTAGAACAGGTGGCCGCACGCAAAGCAGAGAATGGCCACTTCGCGCTCTTCCCGCAGGTGCGTGTGCGCCGCATTGCAGTGCCAGCAGCTGCGCAGCGTGATCTTTGGGTTGTCGCGTTGCATGGCCTCCCGTGCGGCCTGCACCCGTGGGTCAACTGCGTGCGGCATGGTCATCGGGTCTACGCCGCGCCGCCGCACGCCGCTGCCGCCGCCAGGCACGCACGGCTGCCGCCCCGCCGTGCGTGGGGTATGGCGCAGCCGCCGGCCCGTGCCGGAACGCGCGCAGCACACGCAGCGGCCCTTTCGACTCCGGCCCGTTCCACTTCAGCACGTGCAGAATATACGCCACTTGCTGCGTCAACGCGTCCAGCCCGCTGTCCGCGTACACCCGCGCCGCGCTGGCCGCGTACACCCGACCCACCGACTGCGGTGCCTCGCGCACAATGGCATCGCATGCGGCTAGCACATCGGCCGGTGTGGGTCGGGGTTGTTTTCTCTTCATCATGCTTCTCCTTTCAATAGGCAAGGAATCTCGACCTGCCTCGGATCATCTGGTCGGCCGGCGGTGGTAATCAGCACCACGGTGCCGCACATGGTGCAGTGTACCCGGTAGAATCCGCACCGCTTGGCCGGATAGGGCAGGTTGACCGCGCAGGCGCGCACCCCTTCAGGTGCGTGGATCACCACGCCATCTGGATACGCCGGGTTGGGCGCGCACTGCGGCTCACGGTGCCCGTCGATCCAGGTGACGTGGAACTGTTCCCCGTCAGCCTCCGGCCTCATTGCAGATCCCCTGGCCCCGAAGCAAGCGTGCCAACGTCGCCAGCCTTCTGCAACGCGATCCATTCCTCAAGCATCCTCAGAATATCCGCGCGCTCGGCGCTGCTGATGTAGGAGAGCGAACCGCCCTCCCCATAGGTAAAGACGAACAGCGCAAAGCCATAGCGATCTCCGCTGCCGGTACGCGCAGCGGTCTGATCTATCGCGCCTTGAATGAGGCTCGCAATCTCTCGTAGCCGCGATTCGATGGCGAAGCGTTCTCGCTGTGGCGTTTTCGGTTCAGCCATGTCAAGTACTCCTTCAGTCAAACACTTTGTCTTGGCACTGTTGGCACAGCGCCGAGATGCCATACTCGCGCCGGCTCCGCTCGTCTCGGAACTCCACTGCCGGCCCGCCACAGCCAATGGGTGGCGGCAGGCAGCGGTCAGACTCGACGGCCGTGCTGCGCCCGAACATGCGCTCCAGCGCATCGGTAATCGCAGGGGCCTTGCGACTCGGAATTGCCATTGGGTACCTCCTTACTTCTTACGGAACTCGGCTTCGATACGCAACCGGTCTTCCTTGGATAAGTCCGCGCTGTGGAACTCCGCTTCCACGCCGTGGTCCTTCAGCTTGGCCAGCAGCGCGCGGCCCGTGGCCTTGCTGTGCACAAAGGCCAGAAACCGGTCGTCAGGAAACTCCTCGACGATCAGCTGCACCGTTTGCTGCAACTTGTCTTCTTCCATCTGGCGGTACCGCATCCGTGGCCCCGCCAGGTGCGGGCGGTAGTGCGTCTCATGCGGCACCGGACGCCACGTGCTTTTGATCACCACCGTGTGCTTGCCGTTCAGCCGGCTCAGCCAGTTGCCCAACTCTTCGACGTTGGGCATGGTGGCACTCAGCAACACCACACGGGCGGCGGGGTTCTGATCGGTGAACCGCACCAAGCCCGTCTCAAGCGCCGGACCCCTGCTCTCTACGGAAATCAGGTGACATTCATCACACACCAACACCGCCGCGTCCATCAGCCAGGCGTTGCCCTCCTGCGCCATGCGGCGCGTGCGGCTGTCGAGCATCTCGCTGGTCAGCAGTATCAGGTCGGCTGCGGCCAGCTCGGCCTGGCGCTTCTTGGTCAGCTGGTAGTCCCCAGTGACGATGCTGATGTTGCGGCCAACAAATCGCTCTTGCCACTCGTCGTACTTCTCCTGCGTCACAGCCTTCAGTGGGCTCAGAAACAGCGCCTTGCGCCGCTGCACCGTCAACGCCCAGCCGGCCAGCAGTTCGGCCACCACCGTCTTACCGGCGCTGGTGGGTGCCGCCACCACCAAGTTGACGTCCTCGGTAACGTAAGGCACCACCAAACTCTGCATCGGGTTCAGCTCCGCAAACGGCAGCTTCACCCACGGTACCTTGGCCGTAGGCACCAGCAGCACCTTGTCGTCCACCGTCCGCAGCACTTGCGTAACCTGCGGGTGTTGGGCCACGGGCGTTTCGGGCCGCAGCGGGGCCAGGTCTACGTCGGCCCGTGTCAACTCTTCTTCCAGCGGCTCGGGCTCGGCCACCGGCTGCGGCATCGGGTCCGGCGGCTGGGCCACCGCCGCGCCGTTGGTGCGGCACTCCTGCCACCGCATGCAGCCGCGGAACGTCTCGCCAGTGGCCTTCTTCACTCGGTCAACCGTGGCGGCACCGCACCGCTTGCACCGTTTGGGCTCTTCGCCGACACACAGCTTGCCCATTGCACCAATGCGGTCCTTCAGCCGTGCCGTCAACGACGCCACGTCGCCCGTGCGGTGCACACGGGTGGTCTTGCCCACCGCCTTGCCGCTTACGGTGTCAATAAGTACAAAGCGAATGGCATCCTGGCCCACGGCGCGGCTGACACCGCTGGCCTTGGCCAGTCCGCTGTAACACAACACGGCCCAGTTGACATACTTGCCTTGTCCTGGCCAGCGGTACACCAACTCCTGCGCCGGTACGTCTTCGGCCAGCTGCCACCGCGCGGGCAGGGCCTTTTCGAATTCAGCCCGCGTGAATGGTTTGTATGACATGACCCACCTACCTTTCTCCAAGGTGCTAGCGCGACCTAAGCCTACCTTCACCGCGCGTGCCTTACCGCAGGCTTGACCAATTTGGTACTTACGCCTCCACCAGCAGCGACACCAGGAATGCCCGTGCCGCTGGCGTCAGCTTGGCCAGCAGGGTCAGTATCTCCTGCACGGCCACCAGCTGGTCGTTGACCGGCTGCACGTCCAACACCGCGCCCATCGGCGTGATGACCATCGGGGGCGGTGTAGGGCCGCGCCGTGCCGGCCCTCGGCGCTTGCGCACCGGGTGCTTCAGCCGGCTAAACGTGCCGTGCGCCGCACGGCCACGCAGCTTCAGTCTGCCGGCATAGAACAACACCGTGGCCGGCTTAACGGGCCGCTGCGTCAACTTCTGATCCGCCAGGGCCTGCGCCACCTTCACGGCGCACGTGGCGTCGTTCTTGCTCTTGGGGCGCAGCTGCGGCCACAGCTGCTTCACCGCCTCCAGCGTGCGGGCGGCAGGCGCGTGGGTGCGCGCCTTGCCGTTGGGGGTGGGCTCCGGCGCGGTGGCCGGAGTTGGTTCATCGAGTGACATAGCTGTTCTCCTTCCAAACATGATGTCGCGTACCGCCGTTGCCGAAAGCGCGGGTCTACGGCGACGGCGTGCACCGCTCCCGTTCGACTTGCTTACCTGTGACACACTTGACCTCCCGTTGTACCGGCGCTTTGGCCGGTAGGTTATAGCCGCCGTGGGCGGCGTTGTAAAGCGCCGGCATGTTTCACAGCTTGTCGGTAGCGCGCTGGCGCAGGTACTCGTCAATAGTCGCCGGCTTCAGATACGCCTTGACGTGCACACCCGGTGCCTCGCGCGGCGCAACCGGGTTCGGCCGTTGACAGCCGCACAGCACCTTGTCGTCGCCTGGCGAGCCCGCCAGCACGCGGTTGGTGTGCGGACAGCGGTAGAATCCTTCGTACAGCAGTTGCGCGCGCTCTCGCTCACGTTCCGGGTTTGTCATCGAGTCTCCTTCTTGGTCGTGCCGTCCGGCCATACGAACCAGACGGGTATGCCCGCCGAGCGTGCACGGCGCACCGTGCTCCACGTGCCCGAACGGAGCGTTTCTTTCTTCTGCCGTGGTGCGGCCACCAGCACGCGGCATTCGTCAACGATGGCCTGGTTGCGATCCAGGTACGGCAGCGGGTCACGGAACTCATCGGCCACGCACCAGGCCCGTGCGCGCGGGTTGCTGGGCGGGTGCAGCACCACCCGGAACCCCAGCGTCTTGGCCAGGTAGTGCGCCTTCTGGTCAGCGCCCAGGCAGTCCCCGTGGTGAAACTCCACGCTGCCTGCCTCACGCAGCGCCAGCAGCATCAGCCGCAGCGATTGAAACTGCCGTATGGTCAACCCCTGCCGGCTGCCGGTAAAGCCCACGCTCAGCAGCTTCAGCGTGCTGGCCATGTTCACCAACCAGCCGCAGGCTCAAAGCCCCAGTAAAAGCGCGGGTAGTGCTGGAACTTCATGCTACCCTCCGCGCCGTCGGCCTTACGGCGCACGTGTACGTACGGAGCCAGGAAGCCCAGTACCTCGAACTCCGCGCTGAGTTCCTGGGTGGCGTAGACCCTGCCGTGCAACGCGGTGAGCGCTGCACGGCCCTGGTCGGCCGGATTGGCCGAGGCCAGTTGTTCGCCCTGTTGGTTGAGCAGGGCTTGCTCCCGGCGGCGAAATGGTTCTGTTACATCATCTGTCATCTGTCCTCCTTCACGCGCGCCGCCTCCGCGCCCCACGCGGCAAGCGGCGCTGCGAGCACAGTGCTCTGGCGAACGCCTGGCGCACGTCGTCGGGGTCCACGTCATGGTCGATAGTGACGCGCGCGGTGTTACCGTTGACATCGACCAGGTCCACGAACACGAACTTCGCCGCCGGAAGCCCCAGCGGTTGGGTAATGGTGATAGCCGCCAGCCACGTGGCCCCATCGTTGACGGCTGCAACAATGTTAGCCGGGATTTTCATCAGTCCCCTCCACGTCCGCAAGGCCGCACATGTGCAGAAACTCCTCGCGGTCAAAGGCAGCCCATTCCACGGCGATGCGCCGTGCAAATGCGTCTGCCAGTTTCGCCAGCACCGCCCGCTCCACCCGGCGCTCGGGGTGGTAGCGCTGGACCTCCGTCCGGAGGACCGTCGCGACCACCAACCGATACGTCCGCCACGGCATCCCGTCGATCACGGCAGCTCCTGCAACGCCTTGAGCAGCCGCGCACGGTCGTCGGAGTGCAACTGGCTCACCAGCCGTTGCACCCACAGCCCTTGGTCCATCATCCACCGGGTACGGTGAGACCCTTCCACCGCTTCGCCCACCACGTAGGCGGCGTTGCCCGCCGTGTCCGTGACGGTGATGGTGTATTCGGCTCCGCCATCTCGCACGCCAGCTTCGTTCAGCGCTGCCTCCACCCAGCGGGCCATGCCATGCGCTTCATACATCTGTCTCGTCCCCTTTCTTGCCGAAAGCAGCCCAATACGCGCGCGCCACCCGGTCGGCTTCTTCCAGATCGCGCACCATTGCATCTTCCATCTCCCGCTCGGCCTTCTCGCACGCTGCGGGGTCAACGCATTCACCGTCGTAGCTCCGCACGCCACAGACAGGGCACTTGTGGTTGCCTTGCGCTGGGCCGCAGCTATGACAGTAAATGTCGCCGCACATACACGGCCCTGACATTGTTCTCACCTTCCTTTCCTCAGATGGTTCGGCGGCCGTCATGGCTCACCTAGATCAATGATCTCAGATTCCCCGCGCGACATTGCGCTGGAGAACCACTCTACATCGTCCCATCGACACGGTTTGCCGGATGCGGCGAATGCCGCCATGCACGCCTCCGTCAATGCGGGACGACACAATTCGATGGAGTCGGTAAACGCCTCGGACACACCGCCTTTGCAATAGCAATGCAGCCCCACGGACCTGCGCGTCCACACACCGGGGCACCAAGGCGTTGAGGGATCGAGCACCATCAGCGCAACCCAGACGATCCACGCGACGGGATTCATACTCTTCCCTTTCTCCTAGCTGTTCAACGTAGCGTTTGGGTCATCCAACGCCCACGCCCACAGCACCGTGGTGGTGTCGCTAGGCAACAGCACCTTGCGCCGTGGCTCGCCGTACACCAGGGTGCCGGACTCGCGCGTGTACGGCTGTTCGATTAGAACGCGCACGTCCGGGTGGCGCGCCGCAATCACCAGTGCCTCAGTCCGTTCTGGGTCGGTGCTCGGCAGCGGTATGTCTTCCACTGGCGTACCGACCGGGCGAGGTTTCCCGATCCATGCATCCGCTATGAACACGTGACAGTACGGCTTCCACTGGCGCAGCAGTCCCGGCAGCACCAGCCGGGGCGGTGCGCCCGCGATGCTCGCGGCCCGCTCCTCGACCATGCCGTCGGGCCGCACCATCCAACAGATCAACATGGGCAGAAAGTCCCGTTCGCCAAGGCCGTTCAGGTGCGTCTGGGCCGCAGCGTGGCAGCCGTCCACCATCTCCGCGAATTTGCGTGCGTCTAGGTCTACCGCCCGCGCCGTGGGCGGCAGCAGCGTGCTTTTGCTCATGACTCCACACTCCTTCCACCGCCCCACTGCATCACGATCTTGGGGCGGTTCTCGGACACCGTGGCCCACCGCCGCAGGCACGGCGCGCACAGCGCGGCCCGCAACCCGCTCAGCCGCACCGCCTCCACCGCCATGTGCTGGCACCCGCCAGCAATGTGCGCGTCAGGTGCGTCGATGTCTCGCTCGCAGTCAACATGCTCGCAGTCACACCGTGCACCAGCTGGCGCAGGGCCTAACCGCTCGATCACTAGAATCAGTTGTGTCAACATTACTCCCACCGTCCTTTCAGCAGCCGGCCAAAGCGCCGGAGCCCTGCCGCGTTCAGCCGCTTGGCAACCGCGTCGAGCGACCAGAAGCCCATCCACCCGCCGGGGGCCAGCCACGCCGTGTAGCGGTCGAACAGCGCCTCCATCTCCAGCAGGTTGTCCGGGCAGATTGTGGGCCAGATGTCCGCCCAGATGGTGTCGAACAGCGGGGTGCCTGCCGTGGGCGTCCAGTGAAATGCGTCCGCCTCGACCACCGTGGCCTTGCCGAATTTCACGTGCGGCCACACCAGGTCGATCACGTCGCGGTTGCGTTCGAGCACCATCAAACTGGTCAACGGCCCACGGCGCTTCAGCCCCGCCACCAACATGCCCAGGCCCAGGCCCAGCACCAGCACGTGGCCCCGTGCCCGGTGGAACGCCACACGGTTGGTGCGGCGCTCCATGTCGGTGTCGGACATCATGATCTTGCCGTCCAGGTCCAGGATGGCGTAGCGCCCTGGACGCGTGTAGTAGTCATCGCCGCTCGCCAACGCCCGCACCGCCCAACGCTCCGCTTCGGCGCGGTCAACAGTCAGGTGCCGCACGCACGCCGTGCCCTGTACGCCAGGGGGCACACGGCGCGCCATGCGCGGAAATGGGTCATTGGCCGGCGGCGGCGGCAGTGCGTTGGTCAACAGGCGCAACGCCAGCGGCTTATCGTCTGACATGAGAGTCACCTCCTAAAATACAAATGGCGGGGCGCGGCCAGTCTCCTGGCACACGCCCCGCTTGTAGTCAAAGGGTGTAGCGGCCCGGTGGAAACACCGCACGCAGCATGTCTGCGCGGGTGTCCGCCGCCTGGCCGTACCACCACTGCACCACGTCGGCGTCGGACACGTTAGCCTCAAACTTGTCGGCCACGATGCCCCGCACGTCAGCGGCGCTGAGTTCCTGGTTGCCGTTGCCGGCAAAGATGTCCGGGGCCACGGCAACCCATACGTCCCCCAGCAGCCGTTCGACACGGTCCCGCATGCTAACCGCTGGTCTACGCCGCCGCGCCACCGTGTTGTGTTGACTCATCTCGTGGCCGCACCCGCACAGAGTCCACACTTTGTAGGTGTTGACGTGGCCGGAGTACGAGTTGCAGCGGCAGAGATCACACGCAAGTTCGCTGGGTGGTTTCATAACTGTCTGCCTTCTCCTTTCACGAAACACCGCACCGAACAGTATGGGACCGCGGACATGTACCGCGCATTGTGGCTCGGGTACGCCAGCCCGTACAACTGCACTCGCTTGCTGCCGCAGACGCCGCAGCAACGCGGAATGGCTGGGTCCAGGTCGTGCTTACCGATCGGTGCGGTTACTACCGTCGGGTCAGCAAAGGTGGACGCCGGTTTCACGTAGCGTGCCATCGGCATCGCCTCTCAGCACCCGCAGGGCCAGCTGCAATGCGGCCAACTGGCCCTCGATGTAGAACGCGGTGGGCGTAGCGGTTTGACTGCCCGTGCGGCTTGCCAAGTCCGCTTCCAACCTGAAGACTTCCTGCTCCAGGTACGCCACCACGTTGGCACTTGGGGCTAACGGCTTGAAGTGCTCGAGAATCATGCGCACCGCGTTGAAGCCCAGCGGTGCCTTCAGCGCCAACACCGGGTTAGCCGCCGTCGGCTCGTCCACCGTGGCTATGCCACTCCACGGCTTGCCGCACGGCGCGTCGGCATCGACGCGCACTGAGCCATTGGGCAATGGCTCGTACCGTAGCTTGATGCTGCTCATGGGACTGCTCCTTTCTGAGGGTTGCGCGGCGCAACCGGGTCTACGCCGCGTCCTCGTCGCTATCGGAATTCTCGTTAGCCGCAGCAGGCTCGACCCCGAGAATGTGGTCGGCTGCCGCCTGTGCCTGGCTTGCGGCGCTCAGCACCAGGGTAGTGTCGGCACGCAGCCGCTCGGCCCAGTGCCGCAGGTACGCGGCACTGTTGTTGACCGTGCGGTTCTCAATGCCAGCCATGCCGCACAGGAACGTCGCGCCGAATTCGGCCACCAGTTCTTCCTTGCTGTAGTCTTCGGTGCCGAACGGCTTGATGTCCGCAATACCCGCGCGGTTCAGCCGCGTGGGGTGCCCGGTGCTGTGCGTCAACTCATGGAACAGCGTGCTGTAGTATTCAGCACCGGACTCGAAGGTTTTGAACGCAGGCATGGCCACCACGTCCGTCTTCGGGGTGTAGCACGCACGTCCCCCGCCGTTGGTGATGGTGGGCGCGGCCTTGTAGCCGGCCACAATCGCCTCGGCGGCAGCAATGCGCTCCGCCTCACCAAGCCCCGGTGCCTCCACCGGCAGCCGCGACGCGCGCAGCCCTTCACACTGCGCGACGTTGAACACGGTGTAGAAGCGCACCAGCAGGTACTTGCGCTCGGTGGCTGCATCGTCCTCATCGTCCGGGTCCGGGTCTACGCGTCGCGAGCCACGCTTCCAAAAGGTTATGGCCGTGCCATGCTCACCCTTCTTCACGTGGCCACCGAGCATCCGGGCCTGGCGGAAGGTCAACCAGTACGGATGCTCGTACCCCTTGTCCATGGCTGCCATGATCAGCAGCCACAGGTTGATGCCGCGATACGGCCTGCCGCGCATCAGGTTGCGGGGCATGGCCGCTGCACCACCGCTCCACGGCTTGTGCCACGGCACGGTGCCGGTCTTCAACAGGGCCAGCACGCGCTCCGTGATCTGTTCGTATGCCTTACGGTTTGACATTTCTTTTCTCCTTGGTGATGGGGCTGAAACACACCGCCACCACCCGCCCCGGTATCTCTTCGATTGCCTCAGGACCAGGGCGCATGACCATCGCGGTGCCAGGCACTTGCTCGTCACTCACGACGTTGATCCCAACAGCGTGAAAGAACACGCTTATGGAACCGTTGCCTGTGCGCATGACTGCAACATCGCCGTCATGCACTTGGAGCACTTGCCGTTTCTTTGCCAACTAACTCACCCCCTTCTGGGTGCGCGGCCGGTGCGGCGAGACCCGCGTCTCGCGCCTGCCAGCGCCGCGTCCCGGTTACGGTTTGGCTTTGAGCACCCGTGCCGCCAGTAGCTTGCGGATGCGGCTCGGGCTGAGAATCTTGGGCAGCGCCGCCAGCAGCGCCGCACTGGCGATGCCGCCCTTGGCCGGCACCGCCGCCTTGATCTGTGCACGCTCGGTGCCAGGGCGCGGCTCCGCATCGCCCCGGTACACGTGCGTCGGCACGTCGGCAGGCAGCGGCGCAGCTGCGCCCCGCTGCCGTGGTGCCCGTGGGGCTCGCGTCGTGGGTGCGGCACCGGCCACCGCTGCGCTGCGCGGCGCAGGGGTTGCGGGTTGTCCGCCCACGGTCTCACCCGTCACGGGTATGGCCGCTCCGGGGTTGGGACACTCACCCTTGAACACGCCACCGCCCCAGCCTTGGCCCGTGGCCACGTACCGCACGGTGTTGACGATCGCCAACTTCATGCAACCAGCGCACCGTGCCTCGAACGCCCCGGTGTACGCCCCGGTGGCCGAGTCCAGAGAAAAGCGCGGCAGCGTGTGCCCCAACCGCATCGCCTCATCCCGTGCCTCATCACGCAGCCGCTTACTCAACCGCTCCACCCAGTCGGCTTTGCCCCACTCCGCCAGCACCACCCCCACGTGCCACAGGGCCAGCGGTGGGGCCGCTGGCGTTGCAGCCGTGCCCCTGCGCCGCTTGACTGGGGCCGCAGGGGGCGGGGGCGGTGGTGCCTTGACTGGAGCCTGGACTGCCGCCTTGCCCTTGTGCTTGCCTTTGCCCACGGTGCCTCCCTTCAGCGCGGCCACCCGCGCATCGAAGCTACGGTGAAACTTGACCGAGACGCAGTCACCGTTCGCGTCCCAGTGCCCGTGTTTGCGCACCCACGTGCCGCAGGCGTCGCACCAGGGCAGGGTGTCTAGGAAGTTGCGCACCCCGAACCGCCGTGGCGGCGGGCCAGTGCTGCGGGGCTCGGGTTTTCGCTTCGGCATCACTTCACCTTACCCTTTCTGCGGCGCGTGGTACCGCCGCTCACTGGGAACCGGCACACCAGCGTGCCGTTCTTCTCGGTGATCTCACCCATCTCCTTGGGCGGGGCCATCTCGCCCGTCGTGATCACCTCCATCATGCGGTCGGCAAAGCGCCAGGCCAGCGACGTCGGCCCGCCCATCTGATCGTCGCTACAGTACGCGCCGTCGGTCGCGTATTCCACGCCGTGGTAAAACTCGTGAAACACGGTCTTCAGGTGGCAGCGCCCGTGCACTTCAATGTATCCCACGTCGGCCTTGACGTAGAAGCACCCGCGCACCCGGCCTGCGCCCCGCGTGCCCCGTCGCAGCTTGGGTGCCTCATCCCGCACCACCGGGGCCGGGATGCCGTAGGCGGTGGCCAGCCACGCCACCACCTTGCGCGCCTCGACGCGGTTCACCTTGAACCAGTAGCCGCCGAGTCTACGGCGGGCCAGCACCCAGCGACGCAGCGCCACCGGTACGCGGATGTCCCACAGGCCGGCGAACGCGCCCCACTCAGCAGTGTGCCGCTTGTGGTCAATCCTTGCGGCCAGCCATACCACCACCGCTTCGATCCGGTGGATGGTGCCACGGGGCACGGGGCGTATCTGGCTGGGCCGCACCAGCTTGCCGGTCGGTTGCATTCTCAGCATCGGTCCCTCCCATCACGGGCTGTGGTAGCTGCGCGCACAATCCATCGAGCAGAAGTTGCCAGGCAGCCGCCGGGTGTGCCCTGGCAGGCTGTCTGCCTCGACTTCTACAAAGAACAGCCGGCCTTGACCACCACACCACCAGCACCCCACCGGCCCCGGCACCCGCCACCGGATGTAGTGCTTGCGCAGCGTCTCGCGCGCAAACGGGTTGCGGCCTAACTTCAACGGATGGGCCACTTTCATGGGCCACCCCCTTTCTGTATGGAATGGAAACGGGTGGGCGTGGCCTTGCGTTGCTGAAGCGCGTTGTTCCACGCCCACCCGGCCAGCCGCGTTATGCGGCCGACGCTCGCTTGATGTCGATGCCACACACTTCGGCGTCGAGTCCGGTGCGCAACCACTTGCGCACCGTGCGCTCCAGCGCCGTAGCGGCATCGCCCTGGTTCTCGGCCAGCAGGGTCAGCGTTGCCGTTACCTCGGTCGCCGCTATGCGCGACGGCGACTTGCGGCCCTGCATGCGCTTGACCACCAGGCAGTATTCGGTCTCCCGCCCCAGGTCTGCGTTCAGTGCGGCTTCCAACGCCGCAATGGCTTCGCTGCCCGTGTTGGCCACCAGTGCAACCTTCAGTTCGACTTCCAACGCCATGCCTTTGGCCATGACGCGTTTCTCCTTTCTGGCGCTGCCGCCCGGTCTACGCTCCCCCACTCCAACCACACGCGCGGGCCGCATGGCCGGACGGGACTACTGCGCGCCTACCGGGCGGCTGTACCGTGTTCACGCCTTGGCCTTGCGGCTTCGGCTGGTGCTGGGCACGCTGCGGATGATCCCGCTGGCGACCAGCGCCTTGACGTTGATCAGCAACCCAGTTGACGACATGCCACTGATGCGCAGACCGTCGAAGCGGTTGCTGATTGCGCCCTCGTGCAAGCCGAGCATCTTTTCCAGCTCCCGGCTCGCAGCGTTCTCAACTTCCCGCGCCTCGGCGAGTCTCTTGCCTTCCGCCTCCGCCTTGACGCGTTCGTACAGATGCCCCAGCGAGATGGCCATGTACTTAGCAGGCCGCTCGCTGCGCTTGTCCACCCAACCTTTCGCCACCAAAGCGTCCAGCGCATCGCGGAACGTGCGCCGATGCTTCAACCCCACCAGCCCCAGCTTGATGGCCGTCTCGAGCGTTTCCGAAAACGACCGGAAGACGGGGTAGCTGAACGAAAACACCGTAACCAACACCGCACGTTCCATGGGCGTCAGCCCCTCGGTGCTGCGAGTCTCGCGGAACTCGCTCCGTTCCATTACCTCAGACATGACATGCCTCCTTGTGGCGGGTCTACGCCCGCCGGGTTTGCTTTGCAGCAGCGTTAGTGCTGCTCGTACTCGCTGCAATACTTGCTGCACTCCATCTGCTTGAACAGGGAGTGCAACCCATCGAGCGTCGTGGATGGCGCTGGCGTGCCGCAATCATGTTCTTCCATCCGGGCATGCAACAGCGCCTCCTTGATGCTCAAGCACGCTGACTCCCACTTGCGGGCTTCAACGTACAGATTCGCCAGCCGCGCGGCGGACACCACCAACTGAAGGTCGGCGGTGCACGCTACGCTGTTGGTGATGGCGCTACTGGGAGCGCCCGCAAACAACTCCATTGCGGCGATCGCCACGGCGATCACCAGTTTTCGGAACATCGTTGCCTTCTTTCTTGTGGCCCTTTCTCGAGCCACGGGTTGATTTTGGTTACACATCCCGGCCAAGGCGCGAACGGTACAACGCGCCCTGCGCGCGGCGGGTACTGATGCGGTCGCGAATCTGGTTGCTGTCCGCGACTCCGCCGGCGTACATGACCAGGTACTTGGCCAACGCCTTGGCGCGGCTGCCGCGCACGTACACGGTCAGTTCCCGTTCGACGTGCGGCCCGCAGCCCACACGGCACTGCTTGCCCGTGCTGACGATGACGCCGTAAGTGCGGTCGGTGTAGCCGCCGCGCCCCCTGCGGATGCGCAGCGTGGCCAGCACCCAGCCGAACCCACGCGTCTTGTAGAACGTGAGCCTGCCATAGTCGCCCGCATCCCGCACCAGGCGGTCCTTGGACTTCCACGTCGGGCACACGGTGTCCTTGGCCGTAACGCCAGGCGGCAGGTCTACCGTCGCCGGCGCTACAGCTGTGCGCTTGCTTCTCATGGTGTCACCTTCCTTTCAGCTGGCTTCATCCAGCTCGCCTTTGATGTATCGCTTGGCCAGTGCCCACAGCAGCCCACGCGCCTCGCGGCGCGAGATTTTGACCGGCGGCCTGGTAGGCTCACCAGCGGCGTCGTCGAACACCAGCACATAGTCCAGGTTGCCGTGTGCCCCGCCGCCGATTGCACGGCTTACGTACACACGGTCTGTCCATCGGAACGCCCAGTTCATCCGGTACGTGGTCTTGGACATGGGTCACCTCCCCACCTTCACACCGCGCCGCATCATGCGCACGGGCGCGGCTCGCATGATCTCGATGGCCTTGTTGATGTCGCCTGCGCGCTCGGCCTCCAGCGCCTTGGGCGGGATGATGCGGCACTCGTGCCGCACCGGCTTGCCGTCCGACAGGCGGTGCGCAAAGTTACAGTACGTGGTCACATACAACGTGGTCATGGTGCCTCCACTTCACAGATTAACCGGTTGTCGGCGTTGCGCACGATCCGACCGGCCGATGCATATGGCGGCTTGCCATGCGAGAACGTCAAGTGCTCAAGCACGCCACCTGGCTCCAACGCCGTGTTGTATGCATCGAGTGCTTCGCGCAGCGCCGCCGCCGTCAGCGGTCGGTCCCAGGGCGCGGAGCTAATTGCAACTTTCGAGCGTCCTACACCGCTGCGGTCGGCCGGCGTAAACTCGACCCGGTATTCGCTTGCCCGCAGCGCATCAAGCCGCTTGGTCATGGTGCCTTCTTTCCCGCCCTGCGGAGTTCCGCCTGGCGTTCGTGATAGTGCAGCTGCGCCTCGGCGTCCACCCCATGGATGAACAGCTGGTGCAGCCGCTTGCCCGTTGGCGTCAGTTGGCACAACGGGCACAGACTACAATGGGTCATGGGTTTAGACGCCTTGCGGCGCATGGGTGGTTGTTCTCCTTCCAGTGGCGGGCCGCAGGTTGCACGGCCCGCCGGGTCTACGGTCAGTTGCCAAAGCACGCTTCGGAGTGACCCGTCGCGGCGTCCACTACTCCACGCGGCCCAATGACATCGCCGATGCACGTGGAGCAGAAGTTGAAGATCGTTGCACTGCCCACATAACGCAGGTGACGCATCAGCGTGGCCAGCACGCGCCGGCCACAGCGTTCACACACGCTAGTGGGCGCTTCATGGGTCGCTGTTGCGTAGTATGACATTTGGTACCTCCAGTTTCTTTCTCACGTCAGCACGCCGTTGACGTAACGCCACTTGTACGAGACGCCACGGCGGCGCGCTTCTGCGTCGTACGATTCTGCCGTGTAGCCGTAGCTGTCAAACAACGCGGCCAGCTGGCGGTCCAGGCCGCGTGCCACGTCGCGGTAGCATTCGCTGGGCGCATAGAACGCGTCCAGGTCTGCATAGCTCGACTCTTCGTTCAGCTGGTGCTTCACAAGCGCCTCGGTAAACCGTGTAAACTCCGCCCGCAGCGGTGCAGGCGCGGGTCTACGCTCGGCGTCCGTGGCCGGTGCATCCGGCCACGGGGTGTTCTCAAAATACGTGTCGGTCATCGCCGTCTCCTTTCTTTGGTTTGCTCGCGTTCCCCGCTGCCGCCCACGCAGGGCAGCATCGGCCAACGCCCGCCGGTAGGCGGCGCGCAAGCCACCGCCCACCCGTTGCGGGTCATGCAGGTTTGTCTTCGCCGTAGGTGTTCAACCACTCCGGCGCTTTCACTGCGTTGATGCCGAACGTCTGCATGCGATCGGCGTTGTGCTGTGCCCATACGGCGTCATCCAGGCCGCGTGGTGCGTGCAGGTCGAACGTCACGTGCTTCCCGTCGTCCTGGTGTATGGTCACCAGGCCGGCGTACCGCAGGCACTCAAGAAACGTGCCCATGTTGCGGGTGAAGCTGACGTTGCCAGGCTTGCGGTCCAGCGCGTGTTCGTCCTTGAACATCACCACGCGCACCACGTACCGGCGCTTCTTGGCCATGTGCGCTTCTCCTTTCCGGGTCTACGCCCAGTTGGCCGGCGTGCCCACGTTGAATTCAACCGTGACCGTGTGGCCAAACTGCGGGGTGTAGTTGGCGCAGGCACGGCACAGGGCCTGGTCGTGCAGAATGGTGCCGTCCATGTTGCATGCCGTGAATCGCAGTTCGGCCGGCGTCTCTTCACACGACTCACACATCCGCTTGGCGTGCACGTCGCTGCACTTGCAAAACGCAGGCAAGCAACTGCACTCGACGCACACCATTGCCGGCTTTTCGTAGCGGTCCGCAGTTGCGCGGCGCAGGCCGCGCCCGCACTTGCACCGCTCGGTCTTGTCAGACATTGCTGTTCTCCTTTCCCACGCGCCGGGGGTTGGTGGGCATCCACGGGCAACGCCCACCGCGCCCCGCCGCATCATGGTGTTGCGCTAGCTAGCCGCTGGAGACTAGCTGACGAAACGCAGCACGCCGCGCTCGACCAGCTTGCGGACCTTGCCGCTCGGGCGGCTGATGTCCTTCTCGCTGGCCTTGGCGGTCAGGTCACTGTACGCGATCTTGCCCTTGGTGGGCACCAGCTTCACGATCGCTTTGCGGTCGCCAGCGACTTCGGCGTTACGATCGCCGAGGGCGACGCTCTTGCCGAAGTTGGCCTTGCGGGTTGCCGCAACCTTGCGGGCGAAGTCCTTGTCGTGCTTGCGGCTGACCTTGGCCTTGCGGCTGCCCTTGGTGGCCTTGTTGGCCTTGCTGACCTTGGCCTTGGGGGCCTCGGCCTTTGCGGCAGTCGCCTTCGCGGTGCTCTTGGTATCGGACATGGTACCTCCTACAGCACGGCGGCTGTCCCACCGCAGTGCCTGTGTATGCCGGCGCGCACCATGCGCGTCGGGGCTTACCGTCATCGGGCCAGGGGGTGCCACCACCCTGACGACGGCGGGTCTACGGTTTGCGGCCCGCCGTTTCGGTTCACGCGGACTTCGCGTACCGCAGCACACCGCTGAGAATCAGCTTGTGGATTTTCTGTGCCGGGTACTTGATGCCGGCCTTGTGGGTCTTGGCGACCACGGCGCTGTGCATCGCGCCACGGCCCGCCGGAACGAACCCCAGGACCGTCGAACGCAGCGTGCCCGTGTGGGCCAGCTTGGTGCCTGTACGGACCAGGCGCTTGTCGGCCTTGCGAACAACCTTTGACATTTGATCCCCCTTTGGAGAATCGCTTCGGGTGCGCGGCGGGCCAGTCCCCACCGTGGGCTTGCCTCATCAGGCCAGGCGGTGCCACCGCCCTGGCGACGGCGCACGCGGGTGCGCCGTTTCGGCTGGTCACGCAGCGTACCGCAGCATGCCGCCAGCGATCAGCTTGCTGACCTTGCAGTAAGGCCGGGGAATGCGAGCCTTACGGGCGCTGGCGATAACCGACGCGTAAGTTGCGCCACGACGGCCACGCGGAACGAAACCCAACACCTTGGCGCGCATAGTGCCGCTGGTGTGGGCCAACTCGGTACGGGTACGGACAAGGCGGCGACTGCCGCGAACAGTAGTGCGGGTCATCTGAATCTCCAGACGCTTCGGGTGCGCCAGGCGGCATTGCCTGGTCGGGCTTGCCTCATCAGGCCGTGGGGGGCCACCACCACGGCAACGGCGGGGTCTCCCGCGCCCGCCGTTATCGGCATTCAGGGTCAACGCGGTCAGCGGCCCGCCTTTGCAGGCACGGGCCGGCTGGCCAGTTTGTACAGCGCGTACACGAACAGCATTTCGCCAAGGTACGCACCCACGATCGTGAGCATGTAGTGTCACCACCTTTCGACCTGTCTCATCAGTCCGGGGCGGTCAGCCCCCGAAGATTCCGGCCTCGCACGTAATGACTCAGGGGTGCGGGCAACCCCCGCTGGGTCGCTCGGTGTCTGGTGCTGGGTCTACCGCTGCTGGGGGGTCAGCCCGCAGCGTGCCACTAGCAGGGGCGGCTACTCAACAAAGGTTTCGCCACCGTCCTGCGTCAGTCTTGAACGCCCTGTGCGGCTCGCGCCGCGTCTTTGTAAGGACCAGGGGTTGGTGTGGTCACAGCCCGGTGTGCAACGTTGCACACCGGGCCAGGCCGCACCGCGCAGCCCGTATGCCGCGCCAGTTACACGCGGGCTTGGGCTGACTCTGAGTCATGGCCGGAATTTCGACTTCTCACTCATCTTTGGGCATTACTAGGTTCCACCACCCGGCCCGCCTTGGGTCTACGCCGCGCAGCGCCCCGCTGTCACCTGGGGCTCGCCCTGCGCCGATACCAAATGCAGCACACACGGGTGTCCGTTTTCGCCTTGTCGCCATTCCCCCCTGAACTACAGCCTATGGGGTGGCCGGGTCCGATGCACCGCCCCGGTGCGCCTGTGCGCGCACCGTGCGGGTCGCCCGCCGGTTGGGTTCAGCCATTAGCCTTGCCCTGCCTCCCTGTGCCCTACCTGCGTTTTGGGCCGGGCGGTCTACCGTCGGCCTGGCGCTACTCGCGTGGCTTTTGCGCCAGGGGCCGGTACGCCGCTGGCGTACCCTACTCCTGAGGGACACGGGGCTCACAGGCCCAACCGTATGCAACCGTTGATCGCTTTCCCAACTACCTGCCTTTCTGCCAGCCCACCGGGCCAGCCCTGCCCCACCGGCACTTTGCCGGTGGCACCCAGTATTCTAGCCATTGCCTGGCCAAAGGCAAGGGGGTAAAAACCCCTGTTATTCCGGGGACTTAGACCACCACCGGCCAGCCCTTGTGCCGCAAAGCCCTTGTGCCGCAGGGCCTAGCGGGGTCTACCGCGCTACTTACCGCGTAGCTGTTGACCGCTAAGTCTAAAATGTCACCGGGTCGCCGACGACCACCAAGTCTTTTACTTATCGGTGCTGTCGCGGGTTGATGCATCAAGTTCGCTGGCGTCTACGCGGCCCCTGCGCCGCGCGATGTGGTGATGCGGTACCTCCGACGCCAGGAACCGTAGCCACCGGGCGTTGTGCTCGACGTACAGTTCCATCGCCAGGCGGATCGCCGTGGCCAGGGTGTCGCCGCGCTCGATGGCGGTCAGGCGGAACGCCCGGTACGTGGGCACATGCACCGTGAACCACTGCTTCAACCGGGCACGGACTGCCGGCTTTACAATTTTGCGTGCGGTCGCTCCCATCACCTTCTCCTTCCCCTCCGGTTTAACCGCTGCTGACGCCCAGCGGACATTGCCTGGCCCACTGGCTAGAGGGCGCAGGCCGGATGCTGCCTCTCTTCATAGTCTTCCGTGCAGTTTGGTCCATACCACGTCTTCCAACAAGCCACGCGCGCCTCGCACCGGCCCCACGACCAACCGTGCGCCGCTGCCTGCATCTTTGCCACCTTCCCATCGGCCGAGCACAACGTCGCCCAGACCCCACGCGCCCAGCTCCAAGGCAAGAGCGGCGGCGCGCACCGTGGCGTCGGCGTCGAGCGCCACCACCACGCGGGCGGGGCGTACCGCCGCCAGCAGCGCGGCGCGTTCTCGAGTCAACTCCGTACCCATCAGCGCCACCGGCTCGCCCGCGTCGAACGACGGGTCGGTGCGCAGGCGCAGCACGTCGGCTATGCCCTCCACGATCACCAGCGTCGCGCCGTAGGGCAGGCGGGCCAGCCGGTCCATGCCATACACCATAGCGCCGACGGGTCGGCCAGCCTCCGCGTCCGGGTCGTCGAACGCGCCCGCGTGATGCGTGCGGTACTTGGGCTGTCCGTCAGCGCGTATGGTGCGGGCCTGAAAGCCAATGGGCGCACCGTCCGCCCCCGGTATGGGCCACAGCAGCCGGTGCGCGTACCGGCCCCGCGCACCGAACGCCGCACCCGCCCCCACCAGGTCCAGCGCCGTTAGGCCCCACTGCCGCCAGGCAAAATTGACGTATGGACGCGCTGCCAGGCTGCGTAGGTGCGCGTCCAGCAGCAGTGCATACCGGGGTGGCCACCGAGCCCAGTCCAAGTAGGCTGGGGGCACGGGGCGTGTAAACGACCCCCCTGCGGCGCTGGGCTCTACACCGGGCGGCAGCAGGTACCGGTCGCGCACCCAGCGCACGGCGGTTTCACGGTCGGGCAGTTGCTCCATCCGCTGCACCAGCGTGTACAGTCCACCGGACAGGTACGGTTCCGCCTCACAGCCGGCGTTGAAACAACCGGCGCTGCGCCGCAGCACGTTGGCCCAGCCACGCGCTCGGGTGTCGCCGCACAGCGGGCAGTTGTACACCACGATGCCTTGGTCCGCGCCACGGGTGCCGTCGGTATTTTCCAACGTCACCACGGTGGCCAGCCACGCGGGCCAGTCAACGTTCCGCATCGTCACGTGGCCCGCCCTCCGGCGTCCCGCTGCTCCTGGCGCATGCAGTCGCCGCAACGCCCGTCGCTGTCCGTGGTAGCCGTGCACCTGGCGCACACGCGCCGGTCGCATCCCGGCACCACACACGGCGGCACCAGCGTAGCGAACAGCGTCTGGCAGTCGTCGCACACACAGGGGTTCCGTCTTGTCGTCAGCACAGTCATTGTTCCGGCTCCTTTGGCAGCGGCCCGCCGCGCGCTTCCATCGACGGGTCAGTGTTGGGCGTCCAAAGCTGCTTAGCCAGATTCACCTTGTACATACCGGCACTGCGCTCGTCGGCCTCCATGCGCAGACTCGTAACCCACAAGTTGCGTTCGCCTTGCTCGCGCATCTTGATACTACTGGTGATGGCCACCGCACCGTCCACCACCGCCATGATCTCATAGCACTCAGCCACATCCTGCTTGGCCACACGCGGGCGGTCAACGCTCTTGCGCTGCGTCAACGCGGCCGACCACACCGCTGCGTCCAGCTCCTTAGCCAGCGCGCTCATCTCGCGGGCAATGGCGGCTAGCTCGTGACGCTTCTCGCGTTCGTGGCCCCGGCTGGTCATCAGCGTCAGGTAGTCCAGCACCACCACGTCCACGCGCATGCCCGCGGCCCGCAGCGCCTCCACACGGTGCAGCGCCTCTTCGCAGCCGTGCTTGCGGCTTACAAACTCTTCCACCCACACCGGTCCCAGCCCAGCCACGTCTCGCCCTTGGTGCATCCGCCGTAGGTGAGTGGTGTCGCTGTAGATCTCGCCACGGCTTTGTCCGGCCAGGCGCTGGTCCAGGCGCATCAGCATGGCCTGCCATCGCATCTCGTAGCTGAAGAACGCCACGCCGTAGTGCCGCTGGCTGGCCGCGATAGTCAGATTGACCAGCAGGCACGTCTTGGCAGCCTTGGGCGGTGCCAGCAGCACCATCAGCTCGCCTCGGCCACAGCCGCCGCCCAGCGCCGCGTCAAAGGCCGGCAGCAGCGTGGGGATGCGCCGCGCTGGGTCCATCTCAGTCTCCCAGATGTCCGACACGCCGCGCCACGAGTGTGCTCGCTCCTGCTGCGCGGTGCCCAGGCGCGTCGCGGCCATCACAGGCTCGGCCAGCGTGGCCAGGTCCGGTGGTACGCCACGCGCCTCGGCTTCAGCCAGGGCGCTGGCCGCTGCGGCAATGGCGTGCGCGAATGCCGTCTCCTGCGCCCAGGCCGTCACGCGTCGGGCCACGTAGGGGGCGTCCTCGGTATCAATGGCTCGCACGATGCGCCACTCCGCCTCCACGGCACCGCGCACTTGCGGACGCAGCCGCAGCAGCGCGTCCGCCACCAGCTGGTCCATCGTCTCGGCACTCAGGGCAGCCCCGGTGAACGTGGCGTAGTAGTTGGCCACCAACTCTGCCAGCACGTGACGCGGCGTGCTAGGCGGTCCGGGCGCACCCGACCCGAAGTACGCAGCACGCACCACGCCATGTGCCCAAGCCGCGCCGGCACTGCGAATCCACACTGCAAGTATCTTGCGCTGAAACGCCTCGCTGAACGCATACACCGCCATCACTGCCTCGGGTAGCTATTCCTTAGCGACCGCCAATCCGTCATTGGCAGTAACTCGAACAACTGCCGATCCGCCAAGCGCGTGGCCGCACGCTCCCCCAGTTTGCTCACCCACTGCGACGGATCAAGATTGGTGGTAACGATCAACCGTTTGCGGTGGGCCTCTACGCGCTCCAATATCTGCAACAGACAATTCTCCCGGAACGCCGTCTCCACCAATTCTACATCGTCAAGCACCATAGCATGCGAATGGTTTACCCGTTGCCACAACGCTTGCCGTTCCTGCTTGGCAGTAGGATATCCATCTTGCTCATCGCGGCCCCACGTCATCATAATTTCAACCATATGCCGCCACGACTCAAAGTACACGCACGGCGTGGTGTCCGCTTCGTAATATGGGCGTCCCTCATCGTGGTACGCATCCAGCAACGCCCGCCACTGGCGGTTGCTGAACTCCATTGGCTCCGGCACCATCACGTCGGGGTGCTGGGTGCGGTACGCCGCAGCTACCAAGTCCACCAACAGCGTAGCCGCTAACGCAGACTTGCCGCGCCCTGGCAAGCCGTGCAGCACCACACCCGGTGCGGCGGTAGGTGTCTGCGCCCAATGACGCGCCTGCGCCACCACGCCGTGATAGGCAGCGGCTTCTCCGGGTGGGGCAACTTGCTTCAACCAGTCGTATCCGCGCTGTGGCGTACTGGTCTCAAACATATGCTGCGACGCAAAGCCTGCATACCGCACCACGGCGATGCGGAGTTCGCGAGCATTGGCATCTGGTAAGATCGTGTGGTACCACCACCGATGCTCCGCTTGCTCACGCTCTACATCCGGTTGCGGTGGGTACATTCGGTGCCCGTCCTGCACGAAGTTACCTGCGTCATCGTAGCCCCACTCGGACTCTGGTTGCCCAGTTTTCTTTTCCTCGTTACCGTTTGGCTTACCCGTTTGCATGTCTACCTCCCGTGTGCCAGTACACCTACACCTAACACGCTGCGGAACGCAAACGGACTTTACCTACGGCGTAACTGCCCACGGCTGGCCAGTTGTTCCAACACTTCCTGTGCCACCATCGCACGGTCTTGGGGATCGCTGACCGCACTGATGCTTGGGTTCGGGTTCTTGGCCAGCGCCACCCACGACACGCAGTCTTTGCCCCAGATGACCGTCAGGCGGCGGGCGTTCAAGTTCTTCTGCCGCCAGCCCCACTCCACCACCTGTAGGAGTTCGGCGGGTGTCACGCCCTCGCCCAGCCGCGCCACGGCCAATCGCTCGTACCGCACGCGCACAGGCTCTGTCGTCTTCACGCCCATGATTTCCAACGCCCGGTTGGTCAGCGACTTGGCGGCTAGCGCGTTCAGCATCGACGTGGCGGCAGCCACGGTGGCCTCCGGCGTGCGTTGAATGTGGCCGTGTAGATGCACCTTGCACAACGCCTCAGCGCGCAGCTTCTGTTCGCCAGCCAACAGGGCGCGTATCTCGTCTCTGGTGTACAGTCCCGCCTGTACTACTTCCCGCGCTAGCTGGGACCACGCACGCCGCGTGATATCCATTTGCACATCCAACATCTGCTTGCGCAGAACCATTTGCTTTGAGCCCCACAGTTGTCTTTTCATCTTGCGGGCCTCCTTTGCCCGTACACCTATGCATAACGCCACTTGGTGCGGGACTTTGCCGTGCGCCAGCAACTCAGACGTTCCCCCCGCCACCCGTAGGGCTTTGTTGAAGTGCTTAGGCATACTGGGCTACTGCCTTATGCCTAGAACAGTATGCATGGTACTACGTATGGCGAAGGGAACGTCTGAGTTGGCCGCAAGTGCCCGCAGCGCCAACGCTTTACAGGCCGCAGGCCACTTAGACGAGTTGGACGTGTTGCCACTTGGACGTGTGGCTTGCGGCCACGCCACCCCCAAAACTTGGACGAGTTTACGGCCATGCCACCACCGGATACCCAGCCCGCCGGTAGGCAGCCACGCGCGCCGCCGTGTGCGCGGCCAGGTAGTCCTTGACACCGGGGCGCGGTGGCCCGGTGCCATCAAGGAAGTCGTACACCGGCACCGTTGTCTTATCCGCACGCCAGCGCACCATGCGGCCCACCTTCTGTATGGTGTCCACGGGACTGGTACGCCCCCCGCCGCCCAGCAGCACGCCGGCGTCAATTTCCGGCGCGTCAATACCCGCGTTGAAGATCTTGGACGCTATGAGCACCGCGCCGCTGTTGGCCGTGCGGAAGGCTCGCAGTGTGCCGGCCCGCAGCGTCTTGGAGTCCTGGCCGCTCAGCCAGGCCACCCGCACGTTGCGCTGCCGCAGTGCCCGTTCGAGCGCCGCGCCGTGGGCCAGGTTGCTGCACAACACCAGCACCTTGTTGTCGTGGCTCACCAGCTGCAACAGCAGTTTCAACGCGGCAGCGTTGCGCTGCTGGTTGTGCGTGATGCCGTGCTGGTACGTCCAGCTCCACAGCCGCGTGGCGTTAGCGCGTATCTCGTACCGGGCAGCGGCGCGCAGCCGCTGCGCCTCGGCATCGTCAAGCGTGTGCGCGGCCCGCTGCAACATCAGGTGCGCACGGGGGCACACCGCCGCCCGCGCCTGGTGGTAGCTGGGGTACGCAGCGGGCGGCACGCGGACCATCCGCAGTTCCGGCAGGGCAGCCAGCCCGCGTTCCGCCAGGCCGGCAACGCCAATGATGTCCAACAGCACGCCGGTGGCCCCTTCCAGCATCCAGTCCCGTTCCAGCTTGCCCGTCAGCACCGTGCCGCTCAGGCCGTAGCGGTGCCACGCGCCGCCGCAGCGTAAGATGGTCTGGTACCACGTCTTGGCGCTGGCCAGCTGGCATTCGTCAGCAATAACCACGCGCCATTGCCGCCACCAGTACACGGGCAATGTCTTCCGCGCGGCGTGCAGCGCCTGCACCGTAGCCACGCACACCAGGGCCGTCGGCGGACTGTCGATGCCGCGCTGGAACGTGCCCACCGCGTCCGCACCCAGGCGCAGCCGCAGCCGGTCCACCGTCTGCATCTGTAGGTCCACGCTGTTGGTCGTCCACAGCGTGCGCAGGCTCAGGCGGCGCACCAGCTCCGCGCCCACTTCCGTCTTGCCACCAGTCGTCCCCACCTGTATGCGGGCACGCACCACCGGCAGGGCACGCGCCGCCGCCTCGTCCTGGTGCGCGTGCAAGTTGTCGATGCCATTCAGCCGGTCGATCGACGGCACGGCGGGCAGACGCGGCACGGGGGGCGTAGACCGCACGTCCACGCGCCACCCTGCGGCGCGCAGCGTGCTCACCACCCGTGGGAGAAATCCCGTGGCAAAGCGGCTGGCTTGTCCGCCACGCCGCAAGAGAAAGCACCGCTCTGCCTTGCGGCCCCAGACGGCCGGACGGTAGCCGGTTAGTTGGACAGTGAGCGCCGCGCGTATCAGTGAAGTAGCACGTTCGAGATCACTCGCCTCGGTTATCAGCGTCCAGCTTGGCGTGGCGTCCAGGCGTACACTGGCCTGCATACCCTATACTAACGCCCACCCGCACGGGACTGTGTGCGGTTATGCACCACGGCCAGGGGCTCCGGCGTGTCCGGGTGGCGCATGCGGCGCTGGTAGTAGCGGCGTGTGGTCAGGCCGCCGGGGTCCGCAGCGTCGGCCACACTCCACGTAACCAGCCACGGCGCGCAGTGCGCCACGTGCCATTCCGCCACCACGCAGTAGCCGTTTATGCGACACTCCGGCGGGCCAGCCGGGTCGGCGCATACCACGCACGCCCGCCCGCATACGGGGCAGCGGCCCGTCAAGCCAGCCGCGTCCAGCATGGTGGGGGTACCGTACCTGCGGGCGCTCCAGGCTGCGCCAGCGAGCGCCGCTGCGGCCTGTAGGGGCGTTTGCAGCCCGTCTAAGCCCGTGGCCACCACGGGTAGGTGCCGGCAGGCCGTGCTGTGCTGTAGACGCGCCACAACGGCCCGTGCGGGCTCCACGGTGCTGTGCAGCTGCGGGCACGGCAGCTGCGCGTGCAGCTTGGGCGCACCGTCAACGCGCAGGCACCACGGCCCCAGCACCCAGAACTTACGACACCACCGCCCCTGGCTGGTGCACCAGTGCGCCGGTATGGGACGGTCGGGCAGCTGCGCGTCAATCCGGAACGGTACCGGCCCCAGCGACTGTCCGCCGCTGCGCGGCCTTGCCACGCGCGTGAGGGTTGGGGGCAGTACCGGGCCTCCACTTGCCCGTGGCGACGTTGACGCCGGGGCTGCCGGCAGGGAGTTGCGTCTTTTCATACACCAGGCGCTCCATCAACTCACAGACGTCTTGCGCCGCATCTGCCCATTCCGGCCCCGTCGGTGGCCGCGTGACCCGCCCCAACAGCGGACGCAATAGCTCGAGAACCTTCTTGGCCGTACGCACCGTGCCCACACGCTTGCTCCACGGCACGTTGCTGGCCGGAACGAACTTCTCTAGCACCAAGTCGCGGTATGCGGCCAGCAGTTCGTCACGGAACGCCACCAGCACGTGTCGGCCATGCAGCTTGCTGGTGTACAGCGGCAGCACCGCGCTGCGAGCCAGCACCTTGGTGGCCGATGTGGATAGGTGCAGCACCGCTGCCACTTCGTGCCAGCCACGGAGCACGGGGCTGTCGCGGCTCAGGCGCTCGCGGCGCAGGCGGCGGCGCAGCACTTCGTCCGCGTACCCTTTGGCGCGCAACTCGCGGAAGTTGGTGCGGCTGTAGTCACGCGGCATTACTCGCCGTCCTGCATGTTCTTCCACCGAAGCCGCTGCGCTATACTCATCTTCCGACGGGTGGCAACCTGTGGCCGCTAACGTACCGGGCGTACGAGAAAGTCTGCTTTCCGCATCCACACAAACACTTCATTTCAACTCCTTCTCATCCTCCTCGGCCGTCTCGTAACCTTCCATGTGCTTGTCCCGGCGGCTCAGGTTCTGCAACAGCGTGGGCATGTGCAGCTGCTTGATGTTGCTGCGCAAGTTGCCCACGGCCAGCAACGTGGCGTCGCGGATGGGACGGCTTTCGCTGCTGGCGTCAAAGGCCCAGGCAATGTTGTCGTACACCCAGGCGTGCGCAAAGTGGTCGGGCACACTGGCCACGTACACAAACTGCACCGGCTTGATCAGCTGCATCTCGTGCAGGCTGCCAGGCACCGTGCCCTCCTCCACGCGCTTCTTCACCAGCGCGGCCACGTGGCGGGCAAACTCCTCAACCTCCCAGCAGCGCGCGGGCAGCGTTACCACGGGCGTCTGCGGGCTGGGGTCGGGCGCTGCGCCCAGCGGCACGCGGAACGGCATGCGGCTGACGTCGATGATCTCGGTGCGGTTCTCGGACACGGTGAGGTCAATATCGTTCCACTTGGGGCGACCCACGGCGTGTACGTTGTAGGTGTTCAGGTACACGCACTTGGGATGCCGCAGCGCAAAGCTGCGGGCGTTGCGCTGCTCGGGCTGGCGGTCCACCACCGCCATGCGCACCGAGAACCGCTGCATCAACAGGTCCAGCTGCTCCCAGTCCTGGTACACGCCAATGTGCACAATCTGCCGCCAGAACGGCATGGGACCGGGCCGGCTGATGACCACATGCAGCGCGTTGCCCTGGTCTACGCCCATTGTGCAGGGGCCGGGGTCTTCGTAGGCGTTGGGGTAGTCGCCGCAGAAGCGCAGCACGTGGCCAGGGGTCAGCACGTCCTCGCTGGGGATCCAGGCGATGCCGATGTTCAGGTTGTAGAAGTGATGCGGCTGCCGCGTGCTGTGGTACAGCTTCACCAGCTTGCCGGGGTCCACGGTGGGGCTGTACAGCTGGCTGAGGCTGTAGCCGTGCGGACTCTTGACCGTCGGGCGGCTGGCCACCCACTCGCCGTGCTGCGGGTCCAGCTCGGTGCCGCACGTGGGGCAGCAGCGGTACCAGTCCATCGACTCCACGTCGATGCCCGCCGTCAAAGCCCTGCGCCACGTGGTCAGGTACTTCTTCTTGCGCGGGCGCAGCACCTTGAGATCCGTCTCGCCGAGCACGGTGGGGAATTCGCTTTCCATGCTGACCCAGCGGTTGCACGTGCCGCAACGGATGTGCCACATGCGCTGGTCGCTGCCCGGGATGCCGCTGTCCGGCGCGCCGCTGTAGGCATAGTCGATGCCGAACTGCGGAATTGACGGATTCGATAGCTCATAGCAGAATCTATACGGAGAAGCGGCCAACCGCTCCACGGCCATCGCCTTAGCATCGTCGGTTGCCTCATCGAGTTCGTCAAACACAATGCCGTCCGCCGGCACGCTCTTCATGCCGGTCTTGCTGCGCATGCCGCGGAAGTACACGAACCCCGCGCCCACCTGGCGCACGCCGGTCTTGTCGATGTCGCCCACCACCGTCTGCAAGTAGGGGTTCTCCTCCAGCAGCGGCCCCACGCGCGTCTGGCTGAAGTCGGTGACGTCGGTCTTGGTGGGGAAGAAGTACACCGTGCCGCGCCAGTTCTTCACCTCCACGCACTTCTGCAACATGCTGAGGATGGCCCACACGCTGCCGCCCACCTGTGTGGCCTTGCGCAGCACGATGCTCGGATGCGCATCGTCGTACAGCTGGCGCAGCCACGGGCGCGTCTCGAGTTCGGCCACGCGGCGCTCGATGGTGATGCGGTGCTTGCGCACCCATACGCTGAGGGGCGGCAGGTCCAGCGCGCGGCCATGCGCCGTCACGCGGCCATGCAGCGCGTTCACCAGTTCCAAGCTGCTCAGCTGTGGGGCCGGGTCGGTCATGGCGGTGGGCTGTCCTCCGGCGGTGGCGGTAGCGGCACCGGCACCACGGGGTGCGCCAGGCTGACCGTCACCACTTCGCGCAGCATCGTCAAGGCCGCAGTGCGCTGGTCCACGGGCACAAAGGCAATGATCAGCTGCTCCAGCCCTATGAGCACTGGCTGGAGCAGCTGCGCCATGCGCAACCGCAACTCGCCGTCCACGTCCTGCATGGCTTGTTGCGCGCGGCCTGCACGTTCGATTGCCTCGATGCCTCGGCTCAGCGTAGCCAATCGGCCGGCAAAGTACTCCTCGGGCGTCAGCGTGGGAAACTGGCTCTGCCAGTCCATCAGCGCCCGGATCTCGTTAATGACATCGCGAAAGTCTGCCACCCGTTCCATCGGCAGCTTGGCGTACCGGTCAAAGAACGCCCGCAGCACCGGGTACCGGGCGTACAACTCACGGCGAGCCACGCCGCTGTAGTCCAGGATGGTGGCGGCGCGTGCGCCACGGCGCTGCGCCACGGTGTGCGTGCTGGACTGGTCCTGCAACGGGCTGCCGCCACCGTGCCTGGCACAGTGCAGGTAGCCTGGACGCGCCGGCTTGGGGCACTGCACGCCCTCCGAGACGTCGTGCTGGCAGCGGGCGCGGCCGTCGGTCAGGCTGCGCTGCCAGTGCGCTTTAGGCGGACGCCGCTTGCCCATAGTACCAGAGCCCTCGACGCTTCATTGACTCCTCCACGGCGTCGTACACCCGGTTGCGGAATCGGCGCGTGCGCTCCTCGTACCAGGGCGTACGGGTAAAGCGCGTCAGCTCCTCGGCCAGCACGTTGTTGGTGGGGAACGCCTCGTAGGTCCACCCCTGGTCGCGCGTGGCGTGGCACCGGGGGCAGTGGGCCGTTACTTCGGTAGCGGCGGGGTACGCGCGGGCGCAGCGCCGGCAGTACCGGTGCCGGGGCCGAAACAACACCGACAGCACAAACAGCTGCACCCGGTTCAACCGCGCGTCGCGGATGCAGCAGATGATATCGACCTTCTCCACGAGCAGCCGGTGCTGCACGCTGGCGTGCGGCGGGGTGATCGACGCGCTGGCCGCTGTGATCATGCGCAGCCGATCGATAGCCACGCCTTGCGGTGCGCTCAGCCTGGCGTGCAGCTGTAGCAGCCGATCGATCATGGCATCGACGTTGCGGTAGCTGCTCATGCGCGCCGCATAGCGCCGTTACCGTGCGGAACGCAAGCGGCCCGCACCGGCCTCTGCATGGCGGAGCCCCTGTTCGTAGAAGAACGCACACAGCACCGACACGCGCACCCCGCACCGCGCACACTCCAACCAGCCCTGCGGCAAGCGCCGGCCCCGGTCCCGCGACACGTCCGTGAAGTCGTGCTCGGGGCAGGCGGTGGCCTTGGCGAACATGCCGGCCTGTCGAATCAACTCGAAGCGTTGCACAATGGAGATCATGGCGTCACCGAGCAGACGTAGTTTTGCGACGCGGCGCTGCACATGCCGTAGTCGCCCGTGGCATCGTACTCCACAGGAGTGCCCGCCAAGCCCACCTGTGCCCGCACGGCACCGGGCGTGGGCGTCGTCTGACACCAGAAGGCGCGGTTGGCATCACCAGGCGCGCAGCGCACCACCTTGCCGCCCAGGTTGGGCACTTCAACCGGTACGCCCAGCGGTGCAGCGGCAAAGCCACGCGGCGTGGCAGCAGGATTGACGCAGATGTACGGTGGCGCAGGCGTACCGGGCGCTGGCGTGTTGACGCATGCCTGCACGTCGCCGATGCCGCCACCAAACACGGCCACGTGCCCCGTGGGCACCAACGCCACAAACGGCGTGGGCGTCTGCGTGGGCTGCGGCACGAAGAACGGAGCCTGCGCCGGAGTAAGCGTGGGCGGCACCAGCGGCGTCTGCGTGGCGGTTGATGTCGCAGTGCCAGTAACCGTCTGCGGCACGACGAACGGCTTAGGCGGTACAGGCGTGCCGGTGGGTGTAGCTGTGGCCGTGTTGGTTGGCGTGTGGGTGGGCTGCGGAACGATGAACGGGTTAGGTGGTTGCGGCGTGTTGGTTGGCGTAGCCGTGGCAGTGCCCGTGGCAGTAGACGTGGGCTGCGGCACGAAGAACGGATTGGGCGGCTTGGGTGTGTTGGTCGGCGTGGCCGTAGCCGTACCGGTGGCCGTAACCGTGCCGGTGGCCGACGCCGTTGGGGCTGGGATGAAGAACGGCTTAGGGGGTACCGGAGTATTAGTGGGTGTTGAGGTGAGTGTTACGGTCGGCGTACTGGTCGGCGTCTGCGTCGGAGACGCCGTGGGCTGCGGCACGATGAATGGGTTGGGCGGCTGCGGTGTGTTAGTGGGCGTGGCCGTGTTGGTAGGCGTTACCGTGACCGTATTCGTAGGAGTGTCGGTGGACGCTGGAATGAAAAAGGGCTTGGGCGGCACGGGCGTGTTGGTCGGAGTAGCTGTGACCGTACCGGTGGGCGTGACCGTAGGCGTTGCAGTGAACGTGCTGGTAGCGGTGCCGGTGGGCGCTGGAATGAAGAAGGGCTTGACGACCGGCGTGTTGGTGGGCGTAGCCGTGGCGGTGCCGGTGTTGGTTGCCGTAGCCGTAGCCGTGCCGGTGGCCGTGTTGGTAGGTGCGGGAATGAAGAACGGCTTAGGCGGTACCGGAGTCCACGTTACGGTGAACGTCGCTGTGGCCGTAGCGGTCACAGTCGCGGTAAGCGTTGGCGTGGCAGTGATCGTTGGCGTGGCTGTGATCGTGTTGGTTGGCTGTGGGATAACGAACGGCTTGCTGAGGGGCGTAAAGGTGCGCGTGGGCGTAAACGTGGGCGTGGGCGTTGCAATCGTCAGCGCGTACTTGGTTCCCAAGCACGCTGCCGCTAGCGAGCGATCCGATGGCGATAGCTCCGCGCTGTACACCACCACTTCCGCTATGGAGCCCACCAGGCCCCAGTTATTGAACGAGACGCCCAGCCGCCCGTTGCCACCACCCATGCCGACGACGTTGCTCGTGTCGCTGTAGAGCGTACTGCCCGACAGCCGCGCCGTCCAGCCGCTGGCGGTCGAGGTGACGTTGTACAGATTCCACGTGGCCAGGCTGGTGGCCGGGTTGCCCTCCGCACGGCGGGTGGTGCTGCCAAAGCTGTCGTAGATGTTGCTGTCTCCTGGCCAGCGGTAATGCGTCGCCACGCCGGACGTGCTGTACAACCACAAGCCCGACGTGGCCGTGGACGCTGGCGGGTCCACGTCGGTCTTCACCACAATGAATACGTCGAACGCAGCGGGTGTCGAGGGTAAGTCGGGCAGCGCCAGCCCTTGCGTGCCGTCGTGATGCACGGCAGGCAGCCCGTTTACCACGGCGGTGTGGTACACCGGATTCGGCAGGCCGCTGACGGTGGTAGCGTCGCGCCCGTTGCCGCTGCTGTCTGGCCACGTCAGCAGCGAGGCTCCGTCGGCCAGACCGGTAATGGCGTCGCCGCGATACCACATGGCAATGCTTGCCTGCTGCGGTAAGCAACTGGTCGGCGTAGGGGTAGCGGTACGGGTCGCCGTGGCCGTGGCCGTGGGCGTGGGCGTGTAGATGGTTGGCGTGACGGTTGGCGCGGGAATGAAGAACGGCGCGAAGCGCGGCAGCGGGCAATACTCCACGGTCAGCGATGGGCGTTGACTGGGGAAGGAGACAGTCGAAGTGGCGATGTAGATGTAGTTGTTCCCGGTGGGTGCCGCCCCGCCAGGCCGATATGTGGTCAGGCGCAGGTCGGTGAACGTACCCGCACCCACCTTGATGTTGCTGAGGTTCTGGAGCGTGTAGTTCTCGTCCGCCGTTGCCACGCCAGACAGCGGCCCCGGTATGTCGAACGCCACCGGCCCCGTTGGCGTCGGCACCCAGTCGGCGCTGCTCATAGTGCCGCTGAAGTACCGTGCGCCGACCGTCGCGTCGCTGTTTGCCGCCGTATCAACGCCCACGAACAGGTGCATCCACGCCGCCGCCACGTACGCGCCCGCTGGGGCTGCATCACCCGTCGGGAACCGCGCCACGTAGTTCTCACTGGTGTACGTGCTGGTGCCGTCGTAACTTGCCTGGATGTAGTTGGCGGTGCCGGAAACAAATCCTGGACTGCTCCCCGGCCACGACGCCCCCTGCGTGTACGGGAAGCCATCGGACGCCAGCGGCGTCAGCACAGCGAACGTGCACTGGTTGCTCATTGGGGACGGTGTAGGCGTCAGTGTAATCGTCGGAGTCAACGTCACCGTCGCAGTCGCCGTAACCGTAGCCGTGCTGGTGGCCGTGGCGGTGGCCGTGGCAGTGGCGGGCGGCGTGTTGGTGACGGTTGCCGTGGGCTGTGGGATGATGAACGGCTTGGGCGGCAGTGGAGTCCACGTGGGCGTGGGCGTCGCCGTGGCGGTGCTGGTGGCAGTGGCCGTGCTGGTGGCCGTAGCGGTGGCCGTGGCCGTAAACGTGGGCGTGTTGGTGACCGTCGCCGTTGCAAGCGGCGTCGGTGTCTGCGGGACAACCACTGGCATAAAGCGTGGCGGCGGGCAGTATTCGATTGTGAGGAAGGGCTGCTGAGTTGAGAGAGCGCTCGACGTGGCGATGTAAAGATAATTGTTGCCCGTGGGCGCAGCGCCGCCGGGCCGCACCGCCACCAGGCGCAGATCGGTGTATCCGCCGGTACCAGTCTTGATGTTGGCCACATTGGTAAGCGCAACGTTCTGATCGCCGCTGGCGTAACCCGAGAGCGGCCCTGGCATATCGAACGCCACCGGCCCAACCGCCGTGGCGGACCAGTCGGTCAAGTCAAGCGTTGAGCCCGCATCAAAGTACCGCGCGCCGATCGTCGTATCGGTGTTGGCAGACGTCTGCGCGCCGACGAACAGGTGCATCCACGCCGTGGCGATGTACGAGTTGGCGGGAATCGCGGCACCCGTAGGGAACCGGGCGACGTAGTTCTCCGACGTGTACGTGCTCGTGCCGTCCCACGACGCCTGAATGTAGTTGGCCGAGCCAGTGACAAAGCCTGTTGCACTCCCTGGCCACGAGCCACCTTGCGCG
>Ga0318500_10000019_pt1 | contig 21282 bp, 5 predicted proteins | sample GRESIP174b1f20_FD_203295 | JGI IMG/M metagenome (GOLD analysis project Ga0318500, IMG submission 203295) | Tropical soil microbial communities from Luquillo Experimental Forest, Puerto Rico - GRE.SIPMG.174b1f20 | ecosystem: Environmental > Terrestrial > Soil > Tropical forest > Bulk soil...
GCCCTGGCCGGCGTGCTTGGCGACCTCCGGACCGACGATCAGCTCGGCGCGGCGTTCTATGCGCGTTTCATGGCGCCGCGTCGCCGCTCAGTGGCCGCAATGCTGGCGCGAGCCGCTGACCGCGGCGAGATCGCGGTCCCGTCCCAGCCGAGCATCGTCTCTGATCTATTGACCGGTCCGTTGCTCATTCGGGCCGTCATCCCACAAATTGGGCCGATCGACGACGCGCTCCTAGATGCCACCGTCGAAGCCGCCCTGAGCGCAAGCCGCGACGCCGATTCGGCGCGGCACCCGCGTAAGGGCGCTTCGCGCGGCCCTCGATTTCGTCGCTAGCATCCCGACAGCGTTATCGCCACCAATCTACGGGCCGGTCGTGCGTCGGAGAGGTGTGCAAGAGGTGCTCTTGGCCTTCTAAGCTGCCGCGAACGACGTGGTCGCTCAACGGGGAGCGGCAGGGTGCGGGGGTAAGGTCGAAGTACCCGGATTCAGCGGAGGATCTACGCCGTTTGGTGCCCAATTAGAACTTCACAAATCCAGCGAGCTACCTCGGAGGAGTAGTGGACAGGGTACTTGGTGTGGTGATGGAACCAACGACGGTCCGCATGGTGCTGGTGGAAGGCGAGAAGGCGGACGGCGCCACCGTCAACCAGGAGAATTTCGACCTCACAACCAACGGCGATGCACCAACCATCACCGCGCCCGATCGGGTCATCTCGACGATTCTGGGCAGCCGGGAGGACGCCGCTGAGGGCGGCTACCAGGTGACATCCACCGGGGTGACCTGGGCCGACCCCGCAGAGGCGGCCGCGCTGCGCGATGGATTGGCGGCCCGCAAGATCGAGAACGTCATCCTGGTGTCTGCGCTTTCGGCCGCGGCCGCATTGGCTCAGATGGCTGGCAACGCAACCAATTACGCACACACTGCGCTGTTGTTCGTCGAGCCGCATTCCGCGACATTGGCTGTGGTCACCACGGCCGACGGGTCGGTCGCCGATGTCCGCCGACGGTTCCTGTCCGAAGAAGACGACAAGGCAGTTGCCGAGCTTGTCGAGATGGTCAACGGTGTTGTGGGCATGGAGGCGCACCCGGAGGGAGTGGTCGTTGTCGGCGCCGGGGTTGATATCCCGCTGATCAAGCCGGCGTTGCAGGCGGCGACGTCGCTGCCGGTAAGTGTGCCCGAGGAACCGAAGGTTGCGCTGACTCAGGGCGCAGCGCCGGCGTCGGCTTATGCGCAGCAGCTTAATGGTCCGACCGTTATTGAGGCCCGCAACCTGTGCAAGTCGTTTGGCCGCTGGCCCACGGAGACGCCCATCCTCGAAAATATCGATTTGCGAATATCCCCCGGGGAGTTCGTGGCGTTGATCGGACCTTCCGGATCGGGGAAGTCCACATTGCTGAGCATTCTCGGGTTGCTGGAGCCGCCGACGAGCGGCGATGTTCTGATAAACCAGACGAGTGTTACCCAGCTGTCTCGTCAGCAGTTGGCGCGCCTCCGCGGTCGCACAATCGGATACGTATTCCAGTCGTTCAATCTGCTGGCGGGATTATCGGTTGCCGAGAATGTGATGCTTCCCGGTTTGCTGGCCGGCGAGTCCGGTCGCGCGCAGTACGACCGGGCGATTGCACTGCTGGATCAGTTCGGCCTTGCCGCATTGGCCAAGCGTGTGCCTGCGGAGTTGTCCGGTGGCGAGCAGCAGCGGGTGGCGATCGCGCGAGCGTTGTTCATGAGCCCGGCCGTGATACTCGCCGACGAGCCCACGGGCAATCTAGATACCACTAACGGTCGGAAGGTCATCGATGCCCTCTACACCCTCAATTCGGCGGGTCAAACGATCGTCCTGGTAACCCATGACCGGTCGATCGCCGACGAAGCTCCTCGACTCGTTTCCCTGCTCGACGGTCGCATCGAAACTGATAGCGGTCCAATTCAGGTAAGTAGCCACGTGGCATGGCGCGCACACAATTAGCCGCAACCCTCAACGTTCTCCGGATCATCAATCTCCGGGCTATCCGCCGTCATACGGCACGCGCGGTGCTGGCCGCCATTTCTCTCGGCGGTGGGGTGGCCATTGTTGTCGCCGTCATGATCGAAACCACCAGCGTTCGGACCGCTATCGACGATGTCGGTTACCGAATAGCTGGTCCTGCGCCGTTGCGTATCGTTGGCGCGGCGACTCAAGGAGGCATCGATCCGGCGGTTATCGATACCGCTCGCAAAGTACCCGGCGTGTCAGTCTTAGTGCCTGTCATCCGGGCGGCGACGTTGGTACGCAACGGCGACCGCGAAACGTCCGTGCTGGCCCTTGGAATCGACTGTTCAGCACAATGGCTGATCGATCCGAGGGTGTGCCAACCCGGCCAAAAAGAACCACAGGTATTGGCAACCTCGACCACTCTCGGCGGATCATTGGGGACTTCGGCAACACTGGCGACCGACCTGGGGCAGCTGTCGATGCCTGCGCTTCAGCAAGTCCAACAGCTGGATTCGGTCAACAATGGACGCGTTGTGGTGTTGCCGCTGAGCGTGGCCAAGGCACAGTTCGCTCGATCTGACCGGGTCGACATGGTGTACGTGACACTGGCCGGCAAGTCGGGCGCATCCCAGGCACCGAGGTTGTCCTGGTCTTGGTCGAATTTGAGGTGGCAGCCCAGGTGGCCGCCGCGTGAAACGAACCCGCTCGAAGTGCGCACACGCCTCGTCGACGCATTGGGGCCTGGGTACAGGGTTCTGACTCGCAATGATCCCGCCACGGGATTCAACGTCAACACCGTGCTCTTTCCGCTTTTAGCGATCTTCGCTCTCGTCGCGGTCGGGGTGGGCGTCATCCTGATTGCCCAACTCACCCGGCTATCAGTCGAAGAACGTCGTCGCGAAATCGCAGTCGCATCCGCACTCGGGGCTTCGCCGCTGTCCGCCCTCAGCGGGTTCCTCGCTGAAGCCGCGCTGCTTGGCGCAGCAGGATCGGTCATCGGAGTCCTCGTCGGCATTGTCATCGCAAGGCCGGTCGTCGCCAGCGCCGGTGAGCTGACCCAACAGTTTCTAGGTGTCAACGTCCCCGTCGTGGTCGAACCGGGCGTCGTTGCGGTCGGATTGGCGACCGGGGTGCTGTTGGCGGTTCTTGCCGCCATAATCCCCAGCCTGTCGGCGTCGAACACCGCGATAGCGACCGAACTCTCCGGCCGTGCCGCCCACGAGGACACCAAGTCGGGAAGCATCTGGCCCAAGGCGAGGGCACTGCTCGCCATCGGTTTTTTGGGAGTCATCTCTGCGAGGTTCGCTACAACATCCGGGGGCCTCGAGCCGTGGGAGGCCTTGGTCGCCAATGGTGGGGTCGTTATTGCGATAGTTGGATTGCTTTTGGCCGCAGCGTATCTGAGCGCACACGTCATCGCCTCGATCCGGCTCCGACCTGGCCTGGGGCGCGGTGCAACGCTCGCCGTGGCACTCAACGGGCTCCGCGCCGATGCGTCACGGACAACCGCGATCGCGGGCGCTGTCGCAGTACCCGTAACGGTCGCGATACTGCTCTCCGGATTTCTCGTTGCAATCGATCGGGGCGTCGAAAACGTGGCTCAGGCACAGGCAGACGGACGCCTGGTCGTCACCACTACACGATTTACCGACTGGGGGTCGATGGATGCCAAATTTTCCCCCGACACCATGGCACGGCTGTCTTCCTTGCCGGGTGTTGGCACCCTTGAGCGGATAGCGGAAATCGAGACCACCCTTGTGAATGGATCATTGGCTTACGTACGAGCCGAGGATCGGCCGACCTTCTCCTTCCCGGTGCTCTCCGGGCAAGCCCCAAGCGAGAGCATTAATGCAAATCAACTCGTCATCGGTGGCATTCTCGCCCGTGAAAACGGTATTCACGTGGGCGACTCACTCATTCTCGGAAGCGGACCAAAAGCTCGGAAAATCGATGTCGGCACGATTGTGGCGACCCCTGAAGTAGGTGGCCGCAGGATTCAAATGTCCTATCAGCTTGCCGAGCAGATTTTCGGTCCCCAGCCTGCGAATTTGGTTTTCGTCAAACCAGCCCCCAAGTCGACGTTCGCTCAAATTGCGGCAGAGATTAGATCCAGCCACTTCAACCAGCCCGTCAAGGTGGTCGACGCGGCTGGATATCGAGCCGCCGTCGCCAGCGGCGAGAGCCGCTTTCTCGCACCACTGAACACACTGAAATACGGTCTACTCGTCATCGCCTTCGTATCGGTGTTCTCGACCCTGCTGCTTCTCGGAATTCGGCAGCGACGTGAGATAGCCCTGATACAGGCGCTTGGCGCCACCCCACCCAAGGTCTTCGCCGTAACAACCATCGAAGCCGTCGTCGCGAGTGCGGCGGGTGCCCTACTGGGCGGGGCGCTGTCCATAGCGATCCTCGACGCCATTCGAGGGGCTGCGGTCGTCGACGTGGGTTCCGTTACCCCGTTGATGTTCCCACTGCCAGAAGCAACGAGATATGCGGCGTTGGCGATGATGGCGGCTATTTTCGCCGCGATCGTCCCCGCGTGGAAAAACACCCGGGCTGCACCGGCGACAGAGCTTCGGGACGAGTAACCTGCTGACCGAGTGGCTCTCGGTGACCGGCTTTCCCGGATCTCACTCAAATAGCCTCAGCCGCACCGCAATAGGGCACGCCGTTCGAAAGTCAGCCGGCGGCCTTGGGCCCGTCGCCTCGGCTCTGCGCGTCAAGCACCGCTTGACGTATCCGAGCGAGGCCTGCCACCCGGGCGAGTCGACCGACTAGGACCGGCGCGACGCGGCTGAGCGCAGCGCCCAGCCGCTCGCCGACGGCAGCCACTACTACCTCGGGCCGATCTCGCTCGACCGCCCGAACCACGGCCCGAGCGACATCCTGCGGGGAGCTCGTACCGGCATACCGCGGCAGGGCGACTTCGGTCGGGGCGGACATGCCCGCATCGCGCACCCCTCCCGGAAAGACCGTCGAGACACCGATGCCCGTTCCGTGCAGCTCTTGTCGCAGCGCCAATCCCAGCCCCCGTAGCCCCCACTTCGTCGCTGTATAGATGCTGCTGTTGACCGGTGTCGCGACAAGTCCTGCCACCGAGCCGATGAAGACGATGTGACCCGCTCCGCGCTGTCTCATCGGGGCCAGGGCGGCGCGCGCAAGTGCAGCGGGCGCAAGGAGGTTGATCTGGATCGCTTCCTCCAGCGCCTCATCGCTCGTGTCCGCCAAGTCCTGCGAGACACCGAGGCCGGCGCAGGCAACGAGGATATCCACGGGGCCGGCGTGGTCCAGCAACTCGCGCACCTCTGCCAGGTTGGTCAAGTCGGCGGCAAAGCACCGCGCCGGCGGACCCAGCTCGGTGACCAAGCGGACGAGCTCCGCGTCGCGTCGGCCGGTGAGGGTGAGAGCACAACCCCGCGCTGCCAACTCGCGGGCGATCGCCCCCCCGATGCCTCCCGTGGCGCCGGTGAGCAGGACGCCTCGACCTTCGAGTCGCATGCTCGAAACCCCTATCAGTTCTCGTGCCGAGAAATCGCGGCGGCGAGCGTGGGCATCATCAGAAGCGGTAGATGGCGCAACCGACCTGGATGCCTGAGCCGACACTCAAGATCAACCCAATGTCGCCGGACCTCACCAGCTTGTGTCGCCAGGCGTGCTGCAGTCCGTAGGGCAGACACGAGGAGAACGGGTCGGATTCGGTGGCGAGGTCGACGAATCTTGAGCTCGGTATGTTGAGGCGCGCGGCGAGTTCGGTGCGATCCGCATCGCACAGGTATGGGGGGAACACGGCAGCTATCTCGGAGGAGTCAAGCTCCTCGAGCTTCAGCAGTTCCTCGACAGCAGCGGGGATGCAGTCCAGGTAGTGGGTCGCCAGGTTCGGATCGCGGTCGATCTGTAACCAGCTCTGTCCATCTCGGTGCTGGAAATACGTTGTGAGCGCCTCGTCGAACTCCGGATGGTGGTGGAAGACGAACTGGCCGAAGCCGTCCGTGCCGCCGGCCCTGCCCAGAATCAACGCCGAGCCCGTTTCGCTGAGGCCATACAACGGGTGGCCGCTGTCGACGCTGTTGTTTTCGATTTCGGAAGCGACGACCATCACGTGTTCGGCCCTTCCAGCGCCGATCATCTGGACACCGACATGGCACGCGTTGAGGAAACCGACCGCGCCATTGAGCACATCGAAGGCGAAAGTCTTTGGTCCGTCGGGGGATTCAATGTCGTCGTTGACCCCAAGTTCGCCGGCGACAAGCGCAGCGATGGCCGGTTCTGAGATGAAGTCGTCTCGGTAGACCCCGGAATAGATCATCAGGCTAAGCTCTGCCGGGTCGAGTCCACTGTCTTCGAGGCACGCGGTGGCGGCCTGCACCGCCAGGTCGACCACACGCCGCGGCGCGGACTGCTCGGCAGGGGCCGAGCCGATCCCTTCGATCCGAACCCGGGGCGCCGCTGGTTGCTCTGGAGATGATTCGCCGATCGAGAGGCTGCGCCCGCGGTGGCCATTGGAGCCTCGGCGCAGCCGGTCGGGCAGGTCGTCGAATGTGTACAGCGCGGCGCCGACCGTCTGTCCCGAGCCGCTGATTCCGAAAACCACGTTGTCTCCGGACCTGATCCGGTTCCCACGGATGTGGTCATCGAGGGCCACGAAATGTGTTGTGCTGGCGGTGTTGCCCCTCTCCGCGAGGTTGGCAATGACGTTGCCCGGATGGGCGACGGTCTGCCCGAACATCCGGTTCACCGCGACGACCGCGTCGTTGAGTGATGCCTCCGACGTCTGGTGCATCACGATGTGATCGCAGTGCTCGGGCCGCCACCCATGCCGTTTCATCACGGCGGCGACGTATGGCACGGAATGCTTGACTGCCACCGCGGTCGCGGCGATGGAGTCGACAAGCATGATCGCACCGCCGGCAGGTCCATCGCTCACCTTGGCCACGCACAAGGAGCTATACCGCCCGAGCGTGGCCATATCGATGTCGTGAAAGCCGACCCGGCCATTGGGGCCGCGCTCCAGAATCACTGCGGCTCCGGCGTCGCCGAGGGTGAGGCAGGCGAGTCGCGCGTCCGTCGGCCCCTGAATTTCCTTTTGCGCGGTCTCGGTCAGGTGAGTGATGTATTCGCCGCTGACCACCATGGCGCGCCGGACCAATCCCGTCTGCAGGAACGCGTCGGCCACGCTAATGCCGGTGAACATCCCGGCGCAGGCGTTGGTGATGTCGAAGGCTAATGCGTTTGCAAGGCCGCATTGATGCCGCAACCGTGCCGCGGTACCGGGCTCGAACACGAATTTGTGGCCGGGTCCGTCGCATCGGGAGATGTTGCAGGAGATGACCAGATCGATCTCTTCGGGCCCGTAGCTCGACCGGGCCAAGCAATCGGCCACCGCCTGCCGGGCGAGGTCGATCGAAAACTCGTCTTGCCCGGCCATCCGCCTATTCCTGATGCCGGTCAGGCGTTCCAACGGTATGCCGATCTCGGTGGCACATGCGGCGAGGACGCTGTCGGTCGGCACCACCTCCGCGGGCAGGTACGTGCCGATGCTTTCGATCACCGTGTTTCGCGTCTGCCGGCGGGCCGCGTGCTGGGGCGCCGACGGACGTGAGGCGAGGTGCTTCTCCGCCGTGTCCGAGCCGATGACCCGACTTCCGTTCGAGTGTTCCGCGGTGTCGCCGAGATCCGTGCCATCGACTATGGCCCCCTCGAAGGCCTCGCCGTACTCGGCGGCCAGCTCTGCGATTGTGCCGAATAGGAACACCGACTCGGGTCTCAGAGGCAGGCCGGCCCCGTTCGCTTTTACCGAAACCTCCAGGCTGTGGGTCGAGGAGCCGCCGCGAGCGAAGAAGTCGTCATGAACGCCGATCCGGTCCAGATCGAGCACGGCACACCAAATCTCGGCGAGGATCTCCTCGACGCGCGTACGCGGGGCGACGAACACCGGCTCCTCCGCGGGCGACGCTTCGGCCGCGGCGGTTAAGGCCCGGCGGTCTACCTTTCCGCCCGACGTGCGGGGCAATGCATCGGTCGCCCGGAACACGGCCGGGACCATAGCGGCGGGAAGCCATTCGAGGAGGAAGTGGCGCAGCTCCGCAGTTGTCGGCGCGGCTTCGCCTGCCAGCACGATGTGGGCCACCAGCCGGTCGTTCCCGCGGCCGTCGTTCGCTGCGACCACTGCGCTCTCCCGAACGCCGGGGTGTCTGTGCAGCGCCACTTCGACCTCGCCCGGCTCGATCCGCACGCCGCGCATCTCTACCTGGTCGTCGAGGCGCCCCAGGTACTCGATGTTTCCGTCGGGCAGGTATCGCGCCAAATCGCCTGTGCGGTAAAGCAACTGGGTCGGATCGTCGGCGGTCGGGTCCGCGATGAATCTGACGGCCGTCGCGTCAGGCTGGTTGAGGTAGCCACGGCCCACGCCGGTCCCACCGATGAACAGCTCACCGGGCACACCCACCGGCACTGGTTGAAAATTGGCGTCCAGCAGATGGACGCGGGTGTTCGCGATTGGTCGCCCGATCGGGACGGGTGGGCCGGACGCACCGCGCCTGCAGTGAAAGTAGGTAGCGGTGATCGCGGCCTCGGCGGGCCCGTACTCGTTCCACAGCTCGGCGTCCAGCGTGGCCAGGAAGCGCTGAGCGAGCTCGTACGGCAGCACCTCGCCGCCGCACGTTACCCGGCGCAGCCCGACGCAGGACTTGAGCGCCGGCTCGGCGAGCATGGAGCGCAAAATCGACGGCACGACATGCACCACCTGGGTGACCGACTGCTCGGCGATGGTCCGAACCAGGTAGCCGGCGTCCTTGTGGCCTTCGGGTTGCGCGATGACAAGCCGTGCGCCGGCGATCAGCGGCAAGAAGATCTCCGCGATCGAGGCGTCGAAGGCGACGGGTGTGTGGTGCAGCACTCGGTCTTCGGCGGTGAGCCGGTAGTTTTCCTGCATCCACAGCAGCACGTTGCGGATTCCGCCGTGGGTGTTGAGCGCTCCCTTTGGCACGCCGCTCGAGCCGGAGGTGTGGACGACGTAGGCGAGGCTGTCCGAGGTCACACCGGCGGCGGTCACAGCGGTGTCAGCGACGTCCTGTGTCACCGGTGTCGACGGCAGGTCGAGGCACACCCGGTGACCGGCGAACCCCGCCAGGCGCTCCAAATGTCGCCGGTGCGTTACGCAGACGGGCACGCCGGGCGCGTCGGTCAGCATGGCGGCAATGCGGTTGGTGGGTTGCGCCGGATCCATTGGCATGAAGGCGCCGCCCGCCTTGAGCACCCCCAGCATTGCCACGACCAGGTCTTCTGAGCGCTCCAATAGGACGGCAACGATGCTGTCCGGGCCTACACCCAGAAGCTGGAGCCGGTGCGCCAGCGCAGCCGCCCGCCGGTCGAGCTCCGCGTACGTCATCTCATGGTCGTCAAACGACACCGCGATGGCCGTCGGACTGCGTCGAGCCGTTGCCGCCACCATCTGGTGGAGGCAATCCGGCGCGTCGTAGCGGACTTGGGTTTCGTTCCACACCGCCTGCTCGCGGCGCTCGGTTTCGGTGAGGAGCGGCAACTCCGACAAACGACCGCCTGGATGGGTGACGATGGCGCCGAGGAGCGTCGCGAAGTGCCCGGCCATCCGCTCAACCGTCGCGTCATCGAAAAGGTCTGTGTTGTATTGCAACTCGCAGGTGAACTGCCCGTCCGTATCGGCCACCTGCATCATCAAGTCCAGGGGCGCACCGCCTTGTCCCATGTGGACGGTCGTCAGGTCAAGCGCCCCCCGACCCGGGGCCGCGCCGGTACCGCCCGGGCTGTCGCCGAAAAGCCGCGGCTGTTCCCAGGCGAACGAAACCTGGAAGAGCGGTGTATGGCTCAGATCGCGGGCCGGGCGAAGCCGCTCGACGAGCAGCATGAAGGGATACTCCTGGTGCGCGAGCGCACCCAGGACCGTCTCCTTGACACGGTCCAGCAACGACGTGAACGTCGGGTCGCCCTGCAGTTCGGCGCGCAGAACCACCGGGTTGGCAAGGTAGCCGACCAGACTGTCCAGACCCGCCCGCTCGCGGCACCCGAATGGTGACCCGATGAGCAGATCGTCCTGTCCGCTGTAGCGGTGCAGCAACGTCGCGTACGCCGCGAACACCGTCATGTACGGCGTCGCGCCGGAGCGCCGGCCTACCTCCTTGAGCGCAGCGGTCAGCCGACCGTCGACGGTGAAGCGATGCACGGCGCCGCGGTACGTCTGAACCGCCGCTCGCGGCCGGTCGATGGGTAACCGCAGATTCGGCAGTTCCCCGGCCAGTTGCCGACTCCAGTACTGCCACAGGCGTTCTCCCTCGGCTCCCTCAACCATCCGGACCTGGTCGTCGGCATAGTCGACGTAGCGCTGCGGGCTTGGCGGGGGTGGCTCTGAACCGTGTTCGGCGGCGTAAAGCAGGCGGAGCTCGTCGAGAATGACGTCCATGGACCAGAAGTCGACGGCGATGTGATGCACCGCCAAGACGAGGACATGCTCGCCGGGCGCGAGCCGTAGCAGGGTCAGCCGGAGCACTGAGCCGGTTTGCAGATCGAACGGGCGATTCGACTCCCGGCGTAGCCACTCGTCAAGCTCAACGTCGTCGGGGCCGAGGTCATGGCGGGCGATGCGCACCGGCCACTGTGGATGGACGAGTTGAAGCGGCTGGCCGTCGCGCAAGGCATACGTTGTACGCAGTATCGCGTGCCGGTCGACCAGCGCCTGGGCGGCACGTTCCAGCGCCGACACATCCAGGTCGCCGCTGATCCGCCCGGCATATGTGATGGTGTATGCGGGACTGCCGGGTGCGAGTTGATGAAGGAACCACAGGGACCGCTGCCCGTACGACAACGGATGCACCGACGCCGAAGCCGCCGCCCGCTCCATGAGCAGGCGGGACAGCAGCGCGCGCTTCTCCTCGGCGGAGAGCACGGAGATGTCGATGGACCTATCCGTCATGTTCGCCTTCCCCAGCGGCCAGTAGTCCTCGAAGCAGCTCGTCCACGTCGTCCTCTGGAATCTGCGCTAGCCGGGCAAGCAGATCCGTCCAACGTGAGTCAGCGCCACCGGCGGATTCCGGTCCGGTCGCCCCGTTAGGCCGCGCCGCGTGCGTGTCGGCTGACACCGTCGGATCGGGCTCCGCCGGACGGGCAGCCGAGAGCCGGTCGCCGAGCCAGTCGGCGAGATCCGAGACGCTTGGTCCGTCCAGCAGCTGAACGACCGGCACAACGATGCCCAATTCGCGTTCGATCTGGGCACGCAGCTCCACCGCGATGAGCGAGTCGACCCCGAGTCGGTTGAGGGGCAACTGAATGTCCAGGCGCGACGGTGTCAGACCGAGTTTGCCGGCAACTTGATCGCGCAGGTACGACTGGAGCAACGGTCGGCGCTCCTGCGGGCCCGCGCGGCGCAGAGTGTCGCCAGCGGCCGGCTGGCCCACGGGTGCCGGAAACAGGTCTGCGATCAGCGGCGGGTTCAGGCCCGGGCGCAATTCCGAGCGGCGCCGCGCCCAGTCCACGCGGAGGACGGCGACCTGGGTGGCGGGCAGCGGGAGCACATACGAAAGCGTCCGCACGCCGTCGGCCGCCGGAATGGCCTCAACGCCCTGCTGGGCAAGGTGACGCAGCTGCTCGGGCCGGGTGGCGAGACCGACCTCAGACCATGGCCCCCAATTGATGCTCAGCGCCGGCCGGCCCTCCGACCGCCGATGCCACGCCAACGCGTCGAGGAACGCGTTCGCCGCCGCATAGTGCGCCTGCCCCGGCGAGCCCAGCAGTGACGCCGCCGACGAGAAGAGCACGAAGAAGTCCAGCGCAGTGTCCCGGGTCAGCGCGTGCAAATTCCAGGCGCCCTCGACCTTGGGCGCCATGACGTCCCGTAGGCGTCGCTCGTCGAGGCGCGCAAGGATGCCGTCGTCGAGGGTCCCCGCCGCGTGCACGACCCCACGCAGCGGCGGCATGGACGCGTGGATGGACTCGAGGACAGCTGCGAGCTGGTCCGCCCGGGCGACGTCGCCGCGCGCGACAACCACCTCGGTGCCCTCCGCCCGCAATGCGTCGACCGTCTTCTGCGCGGACTGCGACATCGGACCACGCCCCATGAGGACCAGATGCCGTGCGCCCTGCTCGGCCATCCACGTGGCGACTACACGGCCGATCCCGCCAAACCCGCCGGTAATGAGATAGGTGGCGTCGGCTGCGAATCCGATTGGGGTCCGGGACGATTGAACAGCCGGTGGCGCCGGCTGGTCCACCGAAACGACGATCTTGCCGATCTGTTTGCCCTGCGCAAGACACCGCACCGCGGCGGCGGTCTGGGCAACCGGGAATGTCTGGACCGGTAGCGTCCGGAACACCCCTTGTTGGACGTGGGCCACGATGTCGCGCAACAGTGCACCCACGTAGGCGGGGCGATCCAAGATCAGCTGTGCCAGGTCGACGACCATGTAAGACGCGTTGTGCCGCAATTGCCACAGGCGTAGCCGGCCGTGCCCGTAGATGTCGCGCTTACCGATCTCCACGAAGCGGCCGTACGGGCGCAGCGTCGCGAGGCCCTTGGCGATCGCCTCACCCGTCAACGAATTGAGCACGACGTCCACGCCTTCGCCGTCGGTGGCGCTCAGCACCTCGTCGGCGAACGCCAGCGACCGCGAGTCGGAGACATGCTTGACGCCCAGTGCGTGCAGGTGCTCTCGTTTCTCCGGGGTGCCGGCGGTGGCGTATACCGTCGCGCCCAGCCAGCCCGCGACCTCGATCGCCGCAAGACCGACGCCACCGGCCGCCGAGTGGACGAGGACGCGCTCGCCACCGCGTAACCGTGCTTGTTCATGAAGGGCGTAGTAGGCCGTCAGGAAGGCGATGGGTATCGTGGCCGCCGCCTCGAAGCTCAGGTGCGCTGGCTTGGCGGCCACCAGGCACCGTTTAGTGATGACGAAGGAGCCGACGCCGTCCATCGCCAAGGCGATGACGGCGTCCCCCACTTGCAAGCCGTCTTGCAAGCCGTCCGAGTCGTCACCGATGGCGGTCACGGTGCCGGCGCATTCGATGCCCACCCGCACCGGCCCATCGTCCTGACCCGGGTACACGCCGAGGGCACGCATCGCGTCGATGAAGTTCAGACCGGTTGCGTGAACACGGATCTCGACCTCGTCCGATTTCGGCGGCCGTCGGGTGGCTGCCCGGGCACGAATATCGTCCAGCCCGCCGGGCTCCGGATACTCCATGCGGAATGGCAGGTTCGTGTCGGGTGTGGGCGCCTGTATGTCTGCGTAGTCGTAGGGGGCCAATCTCGCTACGTAGCGCCGGTCGCCACGGAGTGCCACATCGGGCTCGGGCGTTTCCGCGCACAATTCCCGGGCCAGTGCATGGAGCTCTTCCGCACTTCCCCCCAAAGACAGATCGACCCTCGAACAGCGCAGCTCCGGATACTCGTGGTCGATGCTGCGGCCCATCCCCCAGAGGGGTGCCTGAGCGATGGACACGGCCTCGCCGTCGCCGCCGATCGCCTGGGCTCCCCGCGTAACCAGCCAGAGGCGCGGTGTGTCCGGCCAGCCGGATGTTGTGAGCGCCTGCACGAGATGCAGCACGGTTGCGGCGCCGAGTGCCCGCGCAGACTCCAACGAATCGGTCGACGTCTCCGTCGGCGGTGCGGCCGTCAGGCTCCACAGGTGCACCACGCCACGACAGGGTGGCCGCTCGGAGAACGCTTCCCCGAGGAGCCGCCGGAAGTGTTGCGGCTGAGCAGGATTGAGGCGGTAACTGTCAGGCCCGAGGCGCGCGAAGTCAACGCCCGGCTCGACGAGCACACACGTCTGGAAACGCTGTGTAAGCAGGTGCCGCAGCGTGTCGGAAGTGGTGCCGCCATCGCTGAAGATCAGCCAACTTCCAGCTTCAACCGGTCCGCTCGACGCGACGTCGTCGGGCGCGGGGAGTGGCGTGGGCTGCCATCGCAGCTCGTAGAGCTCGTCACGAAGATCCGTCGCGCCTGTCGCCGGCCCAGCGAGGCCACCGGCTGGGATCCGCTGCAGACGCAACCCGCGGACCGCCACGGCCACCTGCCCGTCCTCGCGTAGCAGGAACACGTCGCCTTCGATGATGTCCGGCTCGGGGTCCGGCCCCGGGCGCAGCAGCGCGTGGCACCAAACGCCGTGTCGGAACGTCCCGGGGCTTCGTAACTCAGACACGCCCACCGGCAGGTACGTGTCGCGCGATTTGCCATTACGTGGGGGAAGCGTCGCGGCCAGGACCTGAAAGCAGGCATCCAGGACGGGGGAGTCGAAGCCGTCGGCGGCGACTATGGAGCCCCCCGCGGCCGGTGGCCTCAGCCGGGCGATCGCCTCGCCGTCGCGGCGCCAGATATCCGTCACGGCCTGGAATCCTGGCCCGTACTGCAGGCCATGCTCGGCCAGGCGACCGTAGAACGACGGCCCCTGGATCGTTTCTGGACAGAGGGCCCGGGTGACCTCGGGGAGGTGCCGTTCGTCCTCGGCGGCGTCCGGCCCGGGCGTATCGACGGTGCCGCTTGCGAGCAGCGACCACCCCGACGATCCCGATGTGCCGGGTTCCAGACCGTGGCACTCGAACAAGACGGGGCCCGGTGGAGCTCCCTGAAGTACCAGCTGGACGGTGCGCCGCTGGGCGTCGGCGAGCAGCAGCGGCCGGTGGAAGACGACGTCTCGGATCGAGCGCCTTGCCGCACCGAACGCCCGCGCAGCCCCGGCCACAACGAGCTCGAGGAGAGTGGCCGCGGGCAGGACCGCCGAACCATGGACCCGGTGGTCCGTCAGCACCGGCATCAGTTCCGTGCCGACCTCGATTTCGGAGAACACCGTGTTCGGGTGCACGGACGAGCGAAGCGGCCCGCGCCACGCCGGCTGGTCGGAGCCGACGGGCCGAGTCGGCCCGTTGCTCGTGAGGGTGGGATCCAGCCAGAAACGATCGCGTTGCCATGGGTAAGTGGGCGCCGCGACGCATCGCCCACCCCAGGGATGCAGCTGCTCCCAGGTGACCGGCTGCCCGCGGGTGTAGAGGGTGCCGAGTGACACGAGTAGCGTGTCGCGTCCGCCGTCGTCACGGCGCATGGACGGCAGCAGAGTGCTCGCGCGGCCCACGTCCTCCGCATCCTCGCGGACAGCGCTCAACAGGATCGGATGCGGGCTGACCTCCAGAAACGCATCATGGCCGAGGTCGAGCAGCCGCCGCACAGCCGCCGAGAAGCGCACCGGCGAGCACAGGTTCTCCACCCAGTAGGCCTCGTCGAGGGCACCCCCAGGCTCACCGCTGCCCAGCAGTTGGCCCGTCACCGTCGAGTACATGGGTATGGTTGCCGCCGCTGGCCGCAGCCCGGCGAGCACCTGTGTCAGGTCCGCGCGCAGCGCCTCCATCTGCGGGCTGTGCGAGGCCACATCGACCTCCACCCACCGACAGAATCGGCCGCGCTGCTGCAACTCGGTGACGAGATCGGTCAACGCCGCCGGATCGCCGGAGAGCACCGTCGATCGATGGCTGTTGCTCGCCGCCACCGCGACCCGGCTCTCCTGACCGGCGATGAGTTCTTGCGCCTCTGCAAGGGAGAGCTCCGCGGCAACCATGGCCCCGCGGCCATTCGCCCGCCCGAGCAGTCGGGCCCGCCCACAAATCACCCGTGCGGCGTCTTCCAGGCTGAGGGCGCCCGCGACGTGTGCCGCCGCTACTTCACCCAAGCTGTGCCCTACCACGGCCTCGGGCTCTACCCCCCACGACCGCCACAGCGCGGCCAGCGCGACCTGCACGACGAAGATGGCGGGCTGGACCACGCCGATCTCGCTCAGCCGGGAATTGGTCTCGTCGGCGAGGAGTTCCGCGACTATCGATCCGTCCAGGTGCGGGCGCATGGCGCGGTCGCACATGTCCAATGCGTCCCGGAATGCCGGCTCCTGCGCATATAACCGCTGTCCCATGCCGAACCACTGCGAGCCCTGACCGGAAAAGAGGAAGACCACGCCCGGTTGCTGACCCGGACGGCACCGTCCGGCGGACATTCCTGGATGGGCTACGCCCTGTAGGTATGCGGCGAGACCCTTTGACAGCTCCGCGGGCGAGTCTCCAACAACGGCCAATCGATGGTCGTGGTGGCCGCGGCGCGCGCCGGCCGTATAGCAAAGGTCGGCAAGCGGCAACCCGGCCTCGAGGGCAAGCGCATACCGTCCCGCCAGTGCGGCGAGCGCCTCGGGGGACCGGGCGGAAAGCGGCAGGAGCTCGACGCGATCCTGCGGCCTCTCGTCCGCCGCTGGCGTGCCCCGAACCTGCGGGGCCTCAGTCAGGACGACGTGCGCGTTGGCGCCGCCGAAGCCGAACGAGCTGACTCCGGCGACTGCCCGACCGCCGTTCTCCGGCCACGGCGTGAGGGTCTGCGCGACCCGCAATGGCAGCCTGTCGAACGGAATGAGCGGGTTCGGCTCCGCGAAGTGCAGGCTCGACGGAATTGCCCGGTGGCGCAGCGCCAGCGCAACTTTGATGAGCCCGGCCACCCCGGCCGCCGCCTCCAGGTGGCCGATGTTGGTCTTGACCGAACCGACCAGGCACCGGCTGTCCGGCGCACGGCCCTGCGCAAGGATCGTGCCCAGAGCCTTCGCCTCGATCGCGTCACCCAGAGACGTGCCCGTACCGTGCGCTTCGACGTAGGCCACCGCGCCCGGCGACAGATCCGCGCGGCGGTACGCCTCGGCCAACACGGCTTCCTGCGACAGTCGGCCCGGTGCCATCAACCCGTTGGTCCGGCCGTCTTGGTTGGTGGCGCTGCCACGGATCACCGCGTAGACCGGGTCACCATCGGCCAACGCCTGACCCAACGGCTTGAGGACGACGATTCCGGCGCCTTCGCCCCGCACGTATCCATCCGCCCGGGCGTCGAAAGTCTTGCAGCGACCGTCCGCCGCCATCACTCCGGCCTCGCTGAAGTTCACACCGAGCGCCGGCGACAGGATGACGTTCGCGCCGCCGACGAGGGCGAGCGCGCACTCGCCCTCGCGCAGGCTGCGGCAAGCCAGGTGGATGGCTACCAATGACGACGAGCAGGCGGTGTCGATCGCCATGCTCGGCCCGCGGAAATCGTAAAAGTAAGAGAGCCGGTTGGCGGCGATGCTCAACGCGCTTCCGGTACCGGTGTAGGCGTCGATGAGCGCGGGCTGGCCAAGCTGGAGGTGCCCGTAATCATAAGTGGAGATTCCGATGAAAACGCCGGTGCGGCTGCCGGCAAGCCGCTCCGGCACCTGGCCGGCGTCCTCCAACGCCTCCCATGCCACCTCCTGCAGCAGGCGTTGTTGCGGGTCCATTCGCGCCGCCTCCCGCGGCGAGATGCCGAAAAACTGCGGGTCGAACTGGTCGACCTGATCGAGGAACCCGCCCCAGCGGGTGCCCGCGGTATCTGGGTCGTCCGCACCCCAACGGTCCGGCGGTGTCTCGGTGATGGCGTCCACGCCGTCGGAGAGCAGCCGCCAAAAGGCCGCCGGCCCGTCGGCACCCGGAAACCGGCAGCCGATGCCAACGATCGCGATTGGCTCGTCTGGGCTTGTGGCGCCGCCTACCGCCACTCCGCCACCGTCGTTCCCGGCGGCTGCGACGGGGCGTTCATCGGCTAAATGCTTGGAGAGCAGGTCGATCGTGGGGTACTCGTACGCGAGCGTGGGCGAGAGCTCGCGTCCGAGCCGGGCTTCCAGCGCGGCCGTCAGCCGGATGGCGCGAACCGAGTCAAGACCGTAGTGGGCGAACGATAACGAGGTGTCGATCTCCGTGGGTGACAGGCCGAGCTCTCGAGAGAGTTGGGAGACGAACCAGGCCGCGATCTCACCCTCGCCGGGCCCGTCGGGAACCGGTGCCTCCGCGGCGCGCGATGCCGCCGGACGCGGATCGGATGGATCCGGTGCGTGCCACTCGGCGAAGACCTCGAGGGCGCCGTCGAGGAAGCGCTCCCGACACCTGCTCCGCCGGACCTTTCCGCTCGACGTTGTCGGGATCCGTAACGGCTCCAACAGGACCACGGCGTACGGCTGGATCTCATGTTGCTCGGTGATCGCGGTACGGATCGCGTCGATAACCTCGCTGACGTCGACATCAACGATCCGATCGCGGTCCACCTCCTGCGCGACGATGAGCCGTCCGGAGCCACCTGGCTCCGGCGCGCCCGAGAAGGCTGCCCCACGGCCGCGGAGCAGCGCCGGATGGCTGTCCTGCACCGTGGCCTCGATGTCTTCGGGGTAATAGTTCCGGCCGCGGATGACGACGAGATCTTTGAGCCGGCCCGTGACGAACAACTCGCCTTCCATTTGGAAGCCCAGGTCACCGGTACGCAGGAACGGTCCGCGCCCGGCGTGTGCCCCGGTGCTTGCGAGGAACGCCGAGAATGTCTCCTCCGTTTCCGCCGGCCTGCCCCAGTAGCCCTGCGCGATGCTCCCGCCCGCGAGCCAAATCTCCCCGACCTCGCCAGTCGCACATGGCCGCAGGGTCACCGGATCCACGATGACGATCTCGTGGCCGCGCTGTCCGCGGCCGCAGCTGACGAACGACGTGGCGGCCGGGTGCTCCGGCGGGACGTTCACGACATGCTGCTCGCCCAGTGCCACGGCGTCCACGTATTGCACCACCGGCAGGGCCCACTCCGACCTACCGGACGCAAGCAGGGTGGCCTCCGCCAGCCCGTACACGGGATTGAATGCCTCCGGCCGGAAACCAGCCGGACCGAATGCGTCCGCAAATCGCTGCAGGGTGGCGGCGTGCACGGGCTCCGCGCCACACATGGCCGTCGTCCAGTTGGAGAGATCGAGGGTCGCGCGTTCCTCGGCCGTGCTGCGTTCGACACAGAGCTCGTAGGCGAAGTTCGGCGCGGCGGTGATCGTGGCGCGGTGTCGGGAAAGACCTTCCAGCCACCGCATTGGGCGCTCAATGAACGCCTCCGGCGGCATGAGGAATGAAGTGCAGCCGACGTAAAGCGCTTCGAGGATGCTGCCGATGAGACCCATGTCGTGATGGAGGGGCAGCCAGAACACGGCGATCGCGTCGTCGCCTCCGCGCCCCCATGCCCCATAGATGGCATCCAGGTTGTGCAGCAGATTGCGGTGCGTCACCACCACGCCCTTCGGCGAACTCGTTGAACCCGAGGTGTACTGCACAAGGGCGGGTGCGCTCGCATCGACGTCCGGCGCGACCCACTCCGCAGCGGCGGCTGGGATGACGGCGTCCACGGCACACCACTGCAGGGAACTCCCGCCGGCCAAGCCGTCCACCGCGGCCTTGAGATCCGCTTGCAACTCCGCCGTGGTGAGGACGAAGCCGGCTTGCGCATCCGCGACAATCGACGCGACGCGGCCGAATACCCGATTGCGCACCGGCGGGTGGACCGGCACTGCGACGGCTCCGGCATAGATGCACCCGAAGAAGGCGGCGATGAAGTCCAGACCCGAGGGGCAGAGGACCAGTACGCGTTCGCCGGCGGCGCCCCGTCGTTGCAAAGCGGACGCGATTGCTCGGGCCTTGACGTCCAGCCCGTGGTAACTAAGCCGGCTGTGTTCTTCCCCGCCCGGAGAATAGTGGCAATAGTCGAACGCGACCTTGTCTCGATAGCGTTCGGCTCTCTGCCGCATAAGGTCTAGCAAGGTTGGCGCCGTCAACCCCTGTGCCCTTTGCATCTTGTTACCCGATTTCGGCCTCAGCCAAGGGACGCCAGCAACGCCGTCCCGAGGACGCGATAACCCTTCGCCGCGAGAAGAAGCTCCTAACCGCGACGAGCGCGGCAACGCTCCTGAAGGTGCCGCACCGGATCGCCCAACCGTTGTTGACTAGGAAGAACACCTCAGTCGAGTTTAGCCAAGACGCCGACATGGGGGTGGGGTGCCGGGTGATCCGTGGGCGCTTGGCCGGGTGCGATCGTCCCACCTTCTTGAGGAAACTGAGGAATTCAGCGTTGCCGTGATGCTGGTAACAGGCGTCGGTGACCGTTGCCGGTCGCTACCCATTCGGCGGCGCCGACTGACCGGTTCGGTCGCGCGCCGACAGCACGACCGGGGCCCCACCAGCAGGCACCAGCAACGGGTGTGTGCGGCTGGCGCGACCGCCGGGGCGAGCATCAACCGCGCTTAGCCGGCGGTGCTGAAGCAGCGTCCGCAACAGCACGCGCGCCTCGAACAGCGCGAGCTCGTCGCCGAGGCAGCGATGCACACCGCCGCCGAACGGCAGCCAGGTGTGGGTCTCGGGTCGCGAGCCCAGAAAGCGTTCGGGACGAAAGGCCAGCGGGTCGGGGTGCAGGTCGGCGCGCTGGTGCAGTGCCGTGATGGCGATGACGATGTACGCGCCGGGCGGGACCAGCAGTCCGTTGAGGTTGAAGGCGCGCTGCGCACGCCGACCGGTGACCGGCAAGGCCGGGCGCAGCCGCAACGCCTCGGCGACGACCGCGTCAAGATAGCCGTCCTCGCCGCGGTCGACGCTCTCCTCGAGTGCAGCGAGCGCGTCGGGTTGGTGGACAAGATAGTCGGCCAGCCAGCCCAGTGTGACCGCGGTGGCGGCGTAGCCGGCCAGCATCAGCCCCCGCATCGAGCGCGCCAGGAACGCGTCGTCATGCGGCTCATCCTCCTGCTCGTTGAGCTCCAGGAACATGGTCAGGCAGTCGTCGGGGCGTGAGCCCGTGCGCCGGCGTTCCGCGATTTCTTCGAGGACGATCGCGTCGACAGCCGCGGCGGTGCGCGCGACTTTGGGGATCGGCACCCATCGGCCGCGGAGCGCCATTGTGACGAGGCCGACGCCGAGGAAGCTTGGGCTCTCGGTCACCCCGCAGTACGCGAGCATCGCGCGCTCCAGGCGCTGCATCCGCTCGGGCTTCGAGACGCCGAAGATCACGGTCATCATCACGTCGAGCGAGAGTTGCCTGCCGATCGCGCTGAACTCGACGGGTCGGCCGAGCGGCCACTCCGGCAGCCTCCGGAGCACACTGTCGACCATCGCCCGCTCGTAGGACTTCAGCACCTTGCCGTGCAACGCCGGCGTGATCTTGCGCCGCTCCTGAACGTGAGCCTCGCCATCAAGGAAGATGTACGCGTCGCTGCCAAACAGCGACTCGTGGGGCGTGAATCGGCGCAGCAGCTCGCCGAACGAAAGCGCGCCGTCACGGTCGGCAAAGACCGCCCTGGCGTCCTGAGGGGACGAGGTTACGACCACCTTCGGACCCAGGGGGACAGCGATCAGGAAGCGTTCGCCGAGCTCCCATAGCGCCGAGCGCCGCCCGGTCGGCTTATAGAAGCGGCCGTGATCGCGTGCGAGGTCCCGGATTCCAACCCTCGGCAGGGTGTCCAGTGTGCGC
>Ga0318500_10000060_pt1 | contig 15723 bp, 15 predicted proteins | sample GRESIP174b1f20_FD_203295 | JGI IMG/M metagenome (GOLD analysis project Ga0318500, IMG submission 203295) | Tropical soil microbial communities from Luquillo Experimental Forest, Puerto Rico - GRE.SIPMG.174b1f20 | ecosystem: Environmental > Terrestrial > Soil > Tropical forest > Bulk soil...
AACTTCTTGAGGTCGATCGGATCGGCATCGATGCGGACATCTTCGCTCTCGGGGTCGATTCGATCGCCGTGACACGAATGATCGCGCGGCTGCGCCAGCAGTTCGGCGTCGATCTGTCGTTCAAAGATATTTTTGATGCGCCAACCGTCGCTGCTCTCGCCGCACGGGTTGAATCATCGAAAAAGTCCACCGCCGCCGCATGGCTGCGGCTGCAACCTTCGCCTGCGCGCGAGTCTCACGCCGGGCAAAATAGCTCACTGCCCGTCGCCATCGTGCAGGAACGCATGTTGCGCATAGAGCGCGAAGTGCCGGGACTGCCGCAATTCAACCTGCCGTTCGCCTATCGATTGAAAGGGCCGCTGAACGTCAACGCGCTCCGGCGTAGCCTAGCCGCGGTCGTGCGCCGGCACGATTCGCTGCGCACCGGCTTTGCCTGGCGCGACGACGCGCCGGTCGCTTTCGTCACTCCGCCGGCCAAGATCAAACTCGCACTCGCCTTTGAGGATCTTGCCGCTAAAGCGCCGGCGCGAAATCGCCGGGCCAAGGCATTGCTGCACAAAAGAGCCGCCCTCGCGGCTGAGAAGGAATCGCTGCAACCCTTCGACATGCGCCGTGCGCCTTTGGTCCGGGCGCGCTTGCTGCGGCTCGGCGCTGAGGATCATGTCTTGCTTCTGGTGGTGCACGACATCGTCATCGACGGCTGGTCGATGGGTGTGTTCATGCAGGACTTTGCGCAGTTTTATGCGGCCTTCGCGGCTGGCCGGCCGGCGCATTCGCCCGAACCCAATTTACCCGAACCACCATTGCGATTTTCCGATTTCGCGCGCTGGCAACGCCGGTGGTCCGCGAGCGAGGCGGCAAATCAGCAGTTTGCCTATTGGCACAAACGCCTGCGCAACGCCGCGCCTTTACTTGTGAACAACGACGCGGATGAGCTCGGCGCGCGCGACATCCAGGAACGGCTCCACATCCCCAATGCGACGCTAGCTCGACTTGCCGGTTTGGACCTTAGCCACGGCGCAACCTTGTTCGTGACTTTGCTTGCAGGCTTTAAAGCGCTGCTGCGACTGCGAACCGGCCGCAGCGACATCTGCATTGCGACTGCGATGTCCAACCGCGCTCAGCCGGGGGCAGAGAGCGTGATCGGCCCGTTCGCAAACACCGCTATCATCCGCAGCCGCGTCGATGCCGATATGAATTTTTACGAAATGGTCGATCGCGTGCGCGTGGCCGTCGTGGAGGCCTATGCGCACCAAGAATTGCCTTTCGATGTCCTTGCCGAGCGGCTCGCGGACGAAGCCGGCCTCGATCCGGAATTGTTCATTCAAGCTTACTTCGTGTTGCAAATTGCGTTCCGGCGGCCGATCAAGCTGCCCGGCATAATCGCCCGGCCGTTCGGATATCGCGAAGGGCAATCGGTCATGCCGCTCGATCGCACTTGGCTGACGATGACGCTGAACGAGACGCCGTCCGGGATGATCGGCGCTTGCAGCTATAGCAACGCGCTGTGCAACGGCCGGCGCTGGGTTGACGATTACAAAGCAATTTTGGCCAAAGCGGCGGCAAATCCAAAGAAGCCAATCGGCGATTTTGCGGAAAGTTTGAAAGCGCAACCACCGCACATCCGTCATCAACAAAATCGCACTCGTCGCGCGGCCGATGCGGATCATCTTTCACGTTTCGACTAAATCTCGACGGGGCGGGCAGCTTGAAATAACCATCTTGATTATTTTTTTGATATGATCGACACTTGTGCGTCGTCATAACGAAAGTCGATTGATCAAATACAGTAAGTGCGGGAGAAGCCAATGTGCTTGTTTGCAGTACGTCACGTCCGATTTGAAACAATGAGCACCGCGCAAAAGAACAATCTCAAGAGGAAACTGCAGGAACGCCACAAGGCGGTGCAAGCGCGTCTTAGAGAGATAAAACAAGCGATCGCGCATGTGGCCAAAAAGTCCAAGGGCGGATCGCGAGGCGGCTCACGGCGCCGGCGCGGTCGCTAAGGAGTTACTCGAACTAACGTTCCGAGCCCTGGCAGCGACCATCCGGGGCCGCGCGCTGTCGCTTCGCGCGGGCTTGATTATTCCGGCAGGCCTGCTTTTCGCAGACCGTCGACGAGGTGATCGCTGTCGTCCGCGCGTTTGAGGATCGACACCGACTTCTGTGCGCCGATGGTATATTTCGGGTTGACCCGCACCACTTCGGCCGCCTCGGCTCGCGCATCGTCCAGCTGACCGAGCTGGGCATAGGTCGCGGCCAGGAAGGCGTGGCCATATTGATGATTGGGCGCGCGGCCGGTGGCTTCGCGCAGCCACCGTTGCGCTTCGCGATACTCTTTCAGCAGATAATACGCCACTCCCGCTATCAGCGGCGCAAAATGCGGATGGAAGGGATCAAGCCGCATTTGCGCTTTGGCAATCTCGATTGCTCTGGCGGGCGCGCCCACCGAGTACAGCACCTGGGCAACGCGGTAATCGGCAAAATTTGGATTTAGCGCGATGGCTCTTTCGACCGCAACCGCAGCCGCGTCGAAGTCGCGCTTGCGGATGATGTTGTAGGCCAATTCGGCATAGGCTTCCGGCAGATTGGGATCGAACTCGATCGCCGTGCGCGCCAAACTGATGGCGCGGTCAAGCGCGGCCAAAGTCAAATATTCTTCGTTCACCGGATTGAGCCAGGCGACCCGGTGCGTGCTGGCCAAGAGCGAATAAGCGCGGGCATATTTTGGATCGATCTTGAGCGAATCGGCAAGATGCTGTCGCGCCTCCAGCAAGCTGTCGAACTTCCACGAGGATTGAAATGAGGCCCAAGCGGCGGCGGCGCGCATATAGTGATCGTAGGCCTGCCAAAGCGCCGGCGGTTTGAGCAAGGTGCGTTCGGCTTCCGCCTTGTTAACATGCGCGGCCAGTACCGCGGCAATCGTGCGCGCGACCTCATCCTGGATCGCGAAAACATCCTTCATTTCACAATCGTAGCGGTCGGCCCAGCGGTGCGCTCCAGTGCCGCTATCGATCAATTGCGCGCTGATGCGGACCCGATCGCCGCCGCGGCGGATGCTCCCCTCCAAGGCGTATCGCACGCCGAGCTCACGCCCCACTTGGCGCAAATCCACCGCTCTGCCCTTGTATTTGAAGCTTGAATTGCGAGCGATTACGAACAAGTCGGAGAAGCGCGACAGCTCGGTGATAATGTCCTCCGACACGCCGTCGGCAAAATATTCCTGCTTGGGATCGCCGCTCAGATTTTCGAACGGAAGCACCGCGATCGAGGGCTTGTCAGGCAAGGCAAGAGGCGGAGCGTCGTCCAGCCACACGCTATGGGCGCGCACCGGTTGCGCAATATTTTTCAGCTGGTGCTCGCCCATGTCGCTGACGTCGATCGGCAGCTTGCCCTTGACCTGCCGGTAAGCCTCGTCCGAAAGACAGATTGCGCCCGGCCGCGCCAGCGACTCCACGCGGGCGGCAATGTTGACGCCATCGCCGTAGATGTCGCCCTGCTCGTCGACAATCACGTCGCCGACATTAATACCGATGCGAAACTCGATCCGACGCTCTTCAGCAATGACCGCGTTGCGCGCGGCGATTTCCTTCTGGATTTCCATGGCGCAACGGACGGCGTCCACCGCGCTCGCAAATTCAACCAGCACGGAATCGCCGGGGGCATTGACGACGCGGCCGCGATGGTCGCGCGACTTCTGATCGATGAGTTCGCGGTACGCCTTTAGGCCAGCGAGCGTGCCTTCCTCGTCGCTGCCCATGAGCCGGCTATAGCCGGCGACATCCGCAGCAAGAATGGCAGCAAGCCGCCTCTGTACCGCATTTTGGGCCATTCCATCGCCTCGTGTGAAACCGCATTTTATGGCTGGCTGTTAGGGTCTGTCCATCAAACGGCGTCGATCTCGGCCCAGTTGGAAGAATTTATAAGAGTTTCAAGAAATTTTCACAAAGCGTTTTATCCACCGCCGATAGTACGCCACAACTGTTGCGCTTGCCGACCTGCATTGCGGCAAATAGCCACCTGCAAATGCGCGCAAAGAGACCGCCGTGGCCGCATTCATCCAGGCTGATATCGCGCGGCAATCGCATCGGCGATCGCCACGGTGCGCCGCGCCATTTCGGCATGCAGCCGCTCTACCATCCGTCCATCGACTTGGATCACACCCTTGTTTTCGTTCTCCGGCCGATCGAAAGCGGCAAGGATCTTGCGCGCCGCATCGACCTCTTCTGCGGTTGGCGAGAAGGCCGCATTGCACGGCTCGATCTGGCGGGGATGGATCAGCGTCTTACCGTCGAAACCGAAGTCGCGCGCCTGCCGACATTCCGCGGCAAAGCCCTCGGCGTCGCCGATATCGTTGTAAACGCCATCCAAAATGTCGAGCGCATAGGCACGCGCGGCGGCGACGCAATTCATCAGCCATGGCAGCATCGGGGCGCGGCCGGGAACAAGGTGCGCGCGGGTGTCCTTGGCGAGATCGTTTGTCCCCATGACGAAGCCGGCGAGCCTGGTCTCCGAATCGAGCGCGGCGGCGGCGATATCGCGGACATTGAGCATGGCCAGTGGGGTTTCCATCATCGCCCAGACCCGGACATGCGGATCAGTGCCCATGTCGACCAGGCGCGCCGCCAGGTCCTGCAATTGCCGCGGCGACGACACTTTCGGCACCAACACCGCATCGGGTCGGGCGGCGGCGGCGGCGGCGATGTCCTCGACCCACCAGCGGGTGTCAAGTCCGTTGATCCGCACCAGCACTTCGCGGTCGCCGAAGCCTTTTTGCACCGCCTTGACTACGGCGTCACGCGCCTGCGTCTTGGCCTCGGGCGCCACCGCATCTTCGAGATCGAGAATGAGGCCGTCAGCCGGCAAGTCGCGCGCCTTTTCCAGCGCGCGTGCGTTCGACCCGGGCATGTAAAGAACGCTACGGCGCGGCCGGACGGTCATCGCTGCTGAACCCGCCTTCTTTGCTACGCCAGGCGTTGCTTGAGCATGATCTTTTCCGAAAACCGACATCCACTTTTCGGAATCATGCTTTAGCGGCCTGCGCGGATAGTGCCAACATTTGTCGTGCCAAGATTCCGCGCAGCGCAAAGCCCTACTCGGCCCCGCAATGACAGCCCTACGCCGCCTTTCGCTTGGCCGTGATCAGCTTGCGGTTGATCAGACAGTCGGCGATCTGAATGGCATTGAGCGCCGCGCCTTTGCGCAAATTATCGGACACGACCCACATCGACAGGCCGTTCTCCACCGTGGCGTCCTCGCGGATGCGGCTGATATAGGTCGCGTCCTCGCCGACCGACTCGTAAGGCGTGACGTACCCGCCGGGCTCGCGCGAATCGATCACCAGGCAGCCCGGCGCATTGCGCAGGATCTCGCGCGCCTCGTCGGCCGTGATTGGCTGCTCGAATTCAATGTTCACTGCCTCGGAATGGCCGATAAAGACCGGAACGCGGACGCAAGTTGCAGTCAGCTTGATCTTGGGATCGAGAATCTTCTTGGTCTCGACCACCATCTTCCATTCTTCCCGGGTGTAACCGTCCTCCATGAACACGTCGATCTGCGGAATGAGGTTGAACGCAATCCGCTTGGGAAACTTGTTTGGAGTGATGTCGTCGATCTGGAATACCGCCTTGGTCTGAGCGAACAGCTCGTCCATCGCGTCCTTGCCGGCGCCGGACACCGACTGATAGGTGGCGATCACGACACGCTTGATCTTGGCGCGGTCGTGCAGCGGCTTGAGCGCGACCACGAGTTGGGCCGTCGAGCAATTCGGATTGGCAATGATCCCGCGCTTGCGAAAGCCAAGGACGGCATCGGCATTGACCTCCGGCACGATCAAGGGGACGTCGGAATCATAACGCCACGCCGAAGAATTATCGATCACCACCGCGCCGGCGGCGGCGATCTTCGGCGAATACTCCTTCGACACCGCAGAACCCGCCGACATCAGGCAGATGTCGGTGCCGGAAAAATCGTGGTGCTCGAGCGCTTTGACCTTCAGGGTCCGCTCGCCATAGGACACGTCCACGCCCTGGCTTTTGCGCGAAGCAAGCGCCACGATCTCATCGGCCGGGAACGATCGCTCCGCCAGAATGCCGAGCATTTCCCGACCGACACTGCCGGTCGCGCCAACAATGGCAACGCTGTAACCCATCGTTAACTCTCCACCGAAACCTGCTCGCTTCCCGCGCGGGGAACAGAGCGGAAGCGCTTCTAAGCGAGAACAGCCGCAAATACAACGTTCCGGGAATATAAGGGCACCGACGGAAATCCCCTCACCGGCGGCCGGATTCGCGAAATCCGACCGGCCGCGATGGTTTTGAGCTTGAAACGCGTGATGGGAGCTAGGGTTACCACAGCGCTGACTGGGAGTTGGAGCAAGGAATCATGGTGTCAGTCGTGCGTCAGCGTACCGTCGCCGTGCTCAACGGCCTTGTTGTTGCCCTGATCGCGGGCCTGATCGCGGGCCTGGCGATCCCTGCCGAGGCAGCCAAACGGCAGCCACCTGCCGCAGCCCCTGTCGTCGAGCGCTCGGCAAGCGGCACGATTATCCAGCCGACCACGACAATCTCCCTGACGGCACCGGCCATTCCAAAGTTATCGTGATTCCGCGGCGGCGCTCCTATCTCGACACCGGGACCGAGGTCTCGGTCGGTGATCGCAGCTTCCGCGATTACGTTCTGCCGCCCGGCGGCGACCCCGGCCGGCCTTATTGGTTCTTCGGGCCGGACTATCAGGGCACTGGCCGGCGTCCTCTGCCAAGCGCCTTCGACCGCACCGGCATCAATCCGAACACCCCCTTTTAAGCAGGTCGTTGGGACGGCGCCCCGCCCAGCGCGCCACGGCGCTTGAGCGAGGTGGAGGTGGCTCATGACGCCAAGCTGCGGCGAAGGCCAGCCGCAGCGCCGCGGCAAGCTTCACCCTGATAACTTCTCCAGTTCGCCGATAATGGCGGCACCCATTTGCGCGGTGCTGATGACCTTGGCGCCATCGGATTTGATATCGGCCGTCCGCAGCCCCGTCGCCAAAACCGTCGCAATCGCGGCATCGAGCGCATCGGCCGCTTTCGCCATATTGAATGAATAGCGTAACGCCATGCCGAAGGATGCCAGCATGGCGATCGGATTGGCCATGCCCTTGCCGGCGATGTCGGGCGCCGAGCCGTGCACCGGCTCATACATCGCCTTGCGTCGTTTGGTCTTCGGATCGACCTCGCCGAGCGACGCCGACGGCAGCATGCCGAGCGATCCGGTCAACATCGCCGCTACGTCGGACAGCATATCGCCGAACAAGTTGTCAGTAACGATGACGTCGAATTGCTTCGGCCAGCGCACCAGCTGCATGCCGCCGGCGTCCGCCAGCATGTGTTCGAGCTGCACGTCCTTATATTCGCGCTTGTACAGGTCCTCGACGACCTCGTGCCAGAGGATGCCGGTCTTCATCACATTGCGTTTTTCCATCGAGGTCAGCTTGTTGCGCCGCCGCCGCGCCAATTCAAAGCCGACGCGGGCGATGCGCTCGATTTCGTAGGTATCGTAGACTTGGGTATCAACCGCGCGTTTCTGACCATTGCCGAGATCAGTAATGGTCTTGGGCTCGCCGAAATAAACGCCGCCGGTGAGTTCGCGCAGGATGACGATGTCGAGCCCCTCGACCGCTTCGCGTTTGAGGCTCGAAGCGTCGGCGAGCGCCGGATAGACGATCGCCGGGCGAATATTGGCGAACAATCCCAGTTCCTTGCGCAGCCGCAGCAAACCGGCTTCAGGCCGGGCTTCAAACGGCACTTTGTCCCACTTCGGCCCGCCGACCGCGCCGAAAATCACCGCATCCGCGGCATGCGCCTTGGCCATGGTGGCGTCGGTGATCGCCACCTGGTGCGCGTCGTAGGCAGCGCCACCGACCAGGTCCTCCTCGATGGCGAAATCCGCAATGCCGGTCTTGGCGTAAAACGCGAGCAGCCGCTTGACCTCGGCCATGACTTCCGGGCCGATGCCGTCGCCGGCGAGCAGAAGAAGCTTGTAGCTTGCCATAAGACGCCTGGTGGAAATGAGGCGTCGATTGCTAAAGGCCGTCACGCGGCTTGGCAAGCTTAGGGTCAAGACCCTTCAGTGCGGTGTGAACCTCGCAAGATCGTAAATCCCGAGCGCTCGCTCCAGCCCAACGAACGTATTGTTCAAGACCAATGCGGAAAGGCACGGAGCAGGAAAATTCTTAAAGTCCGCTGAACCAATTGTAACCCTGGTTTTCCCAATAACCGCCGGCATCGTTGTTTTGTACCCACATCGCGGTCACGTATTTTGGATTCTTAAAACCGAGTTTGGTTGGAATGCGGATCTTGACCGGAAAACCGTAGGCGGTGGGCAAAGTCTGGTGATCGAATTTGAGAGTCAATTGGGTTTGCGGATGCAGCGCGGTCGGCATGTCGATGGTGTTGGAATAACCCTCCGCGCACTGGAACCAGACGTATTTTGCGCTCAGGTCGGCGCCGATCAATTTGAGGAAATCGGACAGTCTCACACCCTGCCAGGAACCGATGGCGCTCCAGCCTTCTACACAAACAAGCCGGGTGATCTGCGACACTTCCGGCAGGTGGTTGAGCGCGGCAAGCGTCCACGACTTTTTGTTCTCAACGAGCCCGCCGATCTCAAGCTGATAAGTTTCACCGTCGATATCCGGTGCTTCGTCCAGCGAATAATAGGCATTGAACGGGAATGGCCGGGTGATCGCGCTTTCCGGAAATTCGGGCGCGAGCGTCGTCGCGCTGAACAATAGCGCTTGGACGCGGTCATTGAAGCGCGAGATAACGCGCAAGGCGTTCTCGGCGGTCGGACCGTCAATGATGTCGCAGCCGGTCAGCATCGCCAACGAGCCGAGGTTGGCGGCCCCGCGCAGAAACAGCCGGCGCGACGGTTGCGGCAATAGTTTCGCCGCATCCTTGATCAGGTGCTTGGTATCGACGCCGGGCGGTGTTTTGCGCAGGCGGGCCATCGCAGCCGTCCTCTACCGCCCTAAGATAATGGCGCGCAGGCTTTTTGCCACGATCAGCGCAAGCACGACATGGATCGTCAGAAAAGCCACGATTGCGGCCATGGCAAAGAAGTGGACATAGCGCGCGGTGTCATAGCCGCCGAATAACGCGGTAAGGTATTTAAATTGCACCGGCTTCCAGATCGACAGCCCGGACAGCACGATGACGACGCCAGCAATAAGCACGCCGGCATAAAGGAGCCGCTGGACCGAATTATAGACCGTGAGGTCGTCATGCGAGAGCCGGCCGCGCAACGCGGCGAGGAAATCATCGAGCACGGCGCGCGGCCGGATCGGCAACAGCTTGCGCCGGAATCGTCCAGTGGTAATGCCGAGCGTGACATAGACAATGCCATTGATGACGAGAAGCCACATCGCCGCGAAGTGCCACAGCAGCGCGCCAGCAAGCCATTCGCCGAGCGCCAGCTGATGCGGGAAATTGAGGAAATCGAACAGCGGCGAGGCGTCGTAGATTTGCCAACCCGAGCCGATCATTATGAACATGGCGAGCGCATTGATCCAATGCGTGATCCGCACCCAGCGCGGATGAATCACTTCACTCGCCTCGGTCGCCGCGCGATCTTGGAGGTCTGCGGAATGAGGTGCGGCTTCGATGCTCATATTCACATTTGGCGATTGGGCGCGCGAAGCTTTAGCAAAACGCCACCTCGGACGCCCCTCACATTCCTGTCAATGATAATGTGCGCCGTCGTGCTTTCGCCAATGCTCCTTTCGCCCAAGGTCCTTTCGACGAAGGTCCTTTCGCCTGAGTTTTTGGCCGGTTAAGACACGCCGCTTGCATAGCGGCGGGGGAGCCGGTTGGGGGGTGGCCCAAGTTGGTTGGCCCAGGTAATTGCCCGATAATTGGCAGGTAATTGGCAGGTAATTGGCAGGTAATTGGCCCAAATGGTTGGCTAAAGTAGTTGGTAATTGGTCCAGGTAGTGCTCCAGGTAGTTTGCCAATGTCGAAGAACAGTCCCGGCAATTTTTTTGAGGATTTCCGCATCGGGCAAGTGATCCGGCACGCCACACCGCGCACGCTGACGTCCGGCGACGTGGCGCTTTACATCGGATTGTTCGGCCCGCGTTTTGCGGTGCAGTCATCCGACGCTTTCGCCAAGGCGATCGGCTATCCGCGCGCGCCGATCGACGATCTATTGGTCTTTCACATCGTGTTCGGCAAATCGGTGCCGGACGTCTCCCTCAATGCGGTCGCCAATCTGGGGTACGCCAATTGCTGCTTCCGCAAGCCGGTCTATCCCGGCGATACGCTCTCCGCACAATCCGAGGTCATCGGGCTTAAGGAGAATTCGAGCCGCAAGACCGGCATCGTTTATGTGCGGACCACCGGCTACAATCAGGACAGCGCGCCGGTGCTCGAATATGTCCGCTGGGTCATGGTTCGCAAGCGCGACGAGGCGGCGCTGGCGCCGGGCGATCACGTGCCGCGTTTGCCGACCGCGCTTGATGCGAAACTTCTTGGCGAAGCCTGCCCCGAGATCAATATTGGCGCATACGACTTCGCGCTCGCCGGCAGCTCGTTCCGTTTCGGCGATTACACGGTCGGCGAGAGGATCGACCATGTCGACGGCGCCACGGTCGAGGAAGCCGAACAGCAGATCGCGACGCGGCTTTATCAGAACACCGCGCGCATTCACTTCAACCAATTCGAAGCAGGCAAAGGGCGCTTCGGCCGGCGGCTGATCTATGGCGGGCATGTAATTTCGCTGGCGAGGGCACTGTCCTGCAACGGACTAGCCAATGGCTTTCACATCGCCGCGATCAATGGCGGTCGCCATGTCGCTCCGCTCTTTGCCGGCGGAACGGTGTTCGCCTGGTCGGAAGTGCTCGCCAAGGCGGAATTGCCCGGCCGCACCGACCTCGGCGCGCTGCGGTTGCGCACGGTCGCAACATGCGATCGGCCCTGCGGCGATTTTCCGCTTCATGCCGGCGACGATTACGATCCCGCGGTGCTGCTCGATCTCGACTATTGGGTGCTTATGCCCAGGTGACGGTAATCAGTAATCAGAGGCGCATGCACATCTGATTACTGATTACTGACTTCCGGCTTCTGATCGCGAAGATGCTGCACCAGTTGCCGCGCATAGACCGGCAATTCGTCGTGGCGTTTCACGCAGATGGTTAGGTCACGGACCGCCCACGGATCCGACAGCGTGACCGGCTTAATCGCCATCGTCGTGGCGACGCGACGCGCGGTGGTTTCCGGCACGATGCCTATCCCGACTTTGCACTCGACCAGCCGGCACACCGCATCGAAACTGCGCAATTGCACGCGCAGCCGCAGCGGCCGGCCGATGCGGGCGGCCTTGCTGGCCAAGAAACGCTGCAACGCGCTGGCGCGATCAAGCCCAACGAAATCATGGTCCAACACTTCCTCGAAACTGATCTTGGCGCGCTTGGCCAGCGGATGGCCGCGCGCGACTACGAGTACAAAGCGGTCGCGGCGGAACGGATAGGTCTCGAGCGTGCCGGCGTCGACAGTGCCCGCGACGATGCCGAGATCAGCGACGCCTTCGGCGATCAGGCCGACAATCTCGTCGCTTAGACGTTCCTCGAGATCGATGCTGACATTCGAATGCGTGGCGAGAAACGAGCTCAGCGCTTCTGGCAAGAATTCAGTCAGCGCATTGGTGTTCGACAAGATCCGGATCTGCCCGGCAAGACCGCCGCCATAGGCGCTGAGGTCTTCATGCAGGCGCTCCGACTGCCGCAGGATGGCGCGGGCATGTTGCAGGAGCGTGCGGCCCGCTTGCGTTGGCGTGACACCCTGGCGGCCGCGCGTCAGCAATGGCACGCCGAGAACCTGTTCCATGTTGCGGATGCGAGTCGACGCGGCGGCGAGCGCGAGATGCGCGCGTTCGGCGCCATGGGTGATGCTGCCGGCTTCGACGACGTGGCGGAACAGGGCCAGATCGGCAAGATCGAAACGCATGTCGCGGCGTTTCCTTCGTATTCCACGAAAGCAGGCTTCAAATATTGCCCATTGTGCTTTGAAAATCGAGGCTTATTTTCGTCAAATACGAAAGCTGATCGGCGACCCGATTTTTTGCGCTTGTTGCGCACGCGCGTTGCGGGCGCCGCGCGAATTCGATAGGAACTTGCGCCAAGCGCGATTGAGCGGGGCGCCAAGCGGGTATCATGATGGTCGACACACGTTCGCTCGAACAAAACGCACCCGTCGAGCGGCCATTATCGCCGCATCTGCAAATTTATCGGCCGATGCTGACGATGATGATGTCGATCGTCCATCGCATCACCGGCTTCGGCAATTATTTCGGTACGCTGTTGGTGGCTTGGTGGCTGATTGCCGCGGCAAGTCCGAACGCCTATGGCCGATTTCAATGGTTTGCCAGTTCGTGGATCGGCCGGTTGATCCTGTTTGGCTACACCTGGAGCGTGATCCATCACATGCTGGGCGGCATCCGCCACCTGATCTGGGACACCGGGCGCGGCTTCGGGCCGAAGGAGAGGGAGTGGCTGGCGGCAGCCAATCTCATCGCGTCGATCGCGATTACTCTCGTGCTGTGGATATTCATCATGCTCACGATGGGAGTTGCGTAATGGCCGCGCCCTTGCATATGCGCACTCCGCTCGGCCGCGTACTCGGCCGCGGTGCCGCCAAATCGGGCACCGAGCATTTCTGGCATCAGCGCCTCACCGCAGTTGCCAACGTGCCGCTCACGATCGCCGCGATCGCCATTCTCATCACGCTGGTCGGGCGCAATCAGGCCGCGGTGGCGCAGATTCTCGGTTCGCCGACCGTCGCCATCATCATGCTGCTGTTCGTCGTCTCGATCACGATCCACATGCGGCTCGGCATGGCCGTGATCATCGAGGATTATGTCCATGACGACTCGACCAAGCTTACGCTCTTGATCGCCAATACCTTCTTTTCGATCGCTGTCGGACTGGCCTCGGTTTACGGCATACTGAAACTGTCTTTTGGATTATGAGCATGGCAGAGGGCGCGCAAAAGGTTGGACAAGACGGCGGCGCCGCACCGGCGATCAATGGCCGCGCCTATCCGATCGAAGATCACGCTTATGACGTCGTGGTGATCGGCGCCGGCGGCGCCGGATTGCGCGCCGTGGTTGGCTGCAGCGAAGCCGGCCTGCGCACCGCGTGCATCACTAAAGTGTTTCCGACCCGCTCCCATACCGTGGCGGCGCAAGGCGGCATCGCTGCCGCGCTCGGCAATATGGGCGAGGATGATTGGCGCTGGCACATGTACGACACCGTGAAAGGGTCGGACTGGCTCGGCGATCAGGACGCGATTGAATATATGTGCCGCAACGCGCCAGACGCGGTCTACGAACTCGAGCATTGGGGCCTGCCGTTCTCGCGCCGCGATGACGGCAAGATCTATCAGCGCCCGTTCGGCGGCATGACCACCCATTACGGCAAAGGTACTGCGCAACGCACCTGCGCCGCAGCTGACCGCACCGGCCACGCCATGCTGCACACCATGTACGGCCAGGCGCTGCGGCACTCGACCGAATTCTTTATCGAATATTTCGCCATCGACCTCATCATGGACGACGATGGCCGCTGCCGCGGCGTCGTTGCCATCAAACTTGACGATGGCTCGATCCACCGCTTTTCCGCGCAGATGACGATCCTCGCGACCGGCGGCTATGGCCGCGCCTATGCTTCATGCACCGGCGCGCATACCCAGACTGGCGACGGCAATGCCATGATGTTGCGCGCCGGCCTGCCGCTTCAAGACATGGAATTCGTCCAGTTTCATCCCACCGGCGTTTACGGGGCCGGCGTTCTCATCACCGAGGGCGCGCGCGGCGAAGGCGCCTATCTCGTCAATTCAGAAGGCGAGCGGTTCATGGAGCGCTACGCACCTTCGGCCAAGGATCTCGCCTCGCGCGACGTCGTCTCGCGCGCGATGACGATCGAGATCCGCGAAGGCCGCGGCGTAGGACCGAAGAAAGATCACATTTTCCTGCATCTCGATCATCTCGATCCGCAAATTCTGGCCGAGCGCCTGCCGGGCATTACCGAATCCGCGCGGATTTTCGCCGGTGTCGATCTGACTCGTGAACCGGTGCCGATCCTGCCGACCGTGCATTACAATATGGGCGGCATCGCCACCAATTATCACGGCGAGGCGCTGACCAAGAAGAACGGCAATCCGGATCACGTCGTGCCCGGGATGATGGCGCTTGGTGAAGCGGCTTGCGTCTCGGTGCATGGCGCCAACCGCCTGGGTTCGAATTCGCTGATCGATCTTGTGGTGTTCGGACGCGCGGCGGCACTGCGCTGCGCCGAAATCCTCACGCCAAACGACAAGCATCCCGAATTGCCCAAGGATTCAGCCGATCGGCCGCTATCGCGGCTCGACAAGTTCCGCCATGCTTCGGGCAGCACGCCGACCGCACAGCTGCGCACCAATATGCAGCAAGTCATGCAGAACAATTGCGCTGTGTTCCGGACCGGCGAAGTGCTTGAAGAGGGCTCCAAGCTCATTCATCAGGTCTATGACGGCGTCAGCGACCTACGGGTGTCCGACCGTTCCCTGATCTGGAATTCCGATCTGATCGAGACGTTCGAACTCGCCAACCTGGTCGAACAGGCCGTGGTCACCATGGACTCCGCCGTCAATCGCACCGAAAGCCGCGGCGCTCATGCGCGCGAGGATTACCCGGACCGGGACGACCAGAACTGGATGAAGCACACTTTGTCCTGGCTCGACCATGCGACCGGCAAAGTGACGATCGACTACCGTCCGGTCCACACCTACACGCTTACCAACGACGTCGCCTATATCGAGCCCAAGAAACGCGTGTATTAAGCGGGTGTATTGCGCGCTAGAGCTAAGGGGCGTCCGCCGAATTCATTGAGGTTGTCATGGTTCAATTCACTCTGCCGAAGAATTCCAAGATCACGCAAGGCAAGACCTGGCCGCGGCCGGTGAGCGCCAAATCGCAGCGCGAATACCGCATCTATCGCTGGAGTCCTGCCGACGCGCGCAATCCGCGCATCGACACTTATTACGTCGACACCGGCGATTGCGGCCCCATGGTGCTCGACGGGCTGATTTGGATCAAAAATCATGTCGACCCGACGCTGACCTTCCGCCGCTCCTGTCGCGAGGGCATTTGTGGCTCCTGTTCGATGAACATCGACGGCACCAACACGCTCGCTTGCACCAAGGCGATGAGCGATATCAGCGGCGCGGTCCGCATCTATCCGTTACCGCATCTGCCGGTGGTGAAAGACCTGGTGCCGGACCTGACCAACTTTTACGCCCAACACGCCTCGATCGAGCCGTGGCTGCAGACGGTCTCGCCGACGCCGCAGAAAGAATGGAAGCAGAGCCACGAGGACCGGCAGAAGCTCGACGGGCTTTACGAGTGCATCCTCTGCGCCTGCTGTTCGACCGCTTGTCCGAGCTATTGGTGGAACTCCGACCGCTTCCTCGGACCGGCAGCGCTATTGCAGGCCCAGCGTTTCATCATGGATTCGCGCGACGAGGCGACCGGTCATCGGCTGGACAATTTGGAAGATCCGTTTCGCCTATACCGCTGCCACACCATCATGAATTGCGCCAAGGCCTGCCCCAAGCACCTCAATCCGGCGAAAGCGATCGCCGAGATCAAGCGCATGCTGGTCGAGCGGCGGGTGTAGCGAACTTCCAACGCCACAACCCACGCCGCACGTCATAGC
>Ga0318500_10000116_pt1 | contig 13720 bp, 9 predicted proteins | sample GRESIP174b1f20_FD_203295 | JGI IMG/M metagenome (GOLD analysis project Ga0318500, IMG submission 203295) | Tropical soil microbial communities from Luquillo Experimental Forest, Puerto Rico - GRE.SIPMG.174b1f20 | ecosystem: Environmental > Terrestrial > Soil > Tropical forest > Bulk soil...
CTGGGGGGTGATGAGAACGGGCGCATGAGACGTCCCGTACTTCACCAACGTTGGTTCAGCATCTCCGACAACATCGGGTGTCACCTCGGATGCCGTTGGTGATTGAGACATTTCGCCTCCTTGCCGTGTTGGTTTGCCACCCTGGGTGGACATGCTTTGATAGGCATCGAGTGTCGTCGGATAGCAAGGCGGTGGGCCAGAGAGCACACACCACAGTTGGCGGTCATGTGCACCCCGGGTGTGCGCACCACTGTCGAACGTGGCGCCTACCTGTGCAGTCGGTGCAAGTTATCCCCGAGAAGCCGATTTGAATGCGCGACACGTTCTATGGTCGCCGTTGTTGCAGGTCACGCGAAATGTCGCTAATTGTTTGTGTCTGAGCCTGTGTACCCGTCACAGCACCGGAGTTGGAACGGACCGCTGCCCCGTATTCCCAACTTGCCCTTGCGGTTCAAGGTTTGATGTCGACACGGCCACGTGATGATCACCCATCACACTTCAGCGTGCACCGTCGCCCTCCGGGGGAAGTAGACACCACCGCCGATGGTGGTATGCGCAGGCTGTTCGCGGACTCTCGGCCCGTCGAAAATAGTTGCGTCGGAAGATCATTGACCGTCACAGTAACCACACAGGAGAGATGATGAGGAACCAGCGATGACCGAGCAAGAGACTGCGGAACTGGTGCAGCGTGCCGCCGAAGGGGATGAACTTGCGTGGCGGCGGCTCATCAATGAGTTAGAGCCTCTGCTGCGTCACGTCAGCTCGAGCTATCGGCTAGGCGAAGCCGAGGCTGCCGATGCCAGGGCAACGGCCTGGCTCAAACTCGTCGAGCAGATCGGCTCGTTGAGGGACGGTGGAGCTGTGCAGGGCTGGCTTGTGACGACGCTGCGGAGAGAGTGCCTGGCCCGCGTCCGCGTGCGTAGTCGCGAGCGAGCGGTTGTAGACTTCGCCGACATCGACGAGCCAGTCCACATCGTCGATTTCGATCGACGGCTCGTGGGCGCGGACCGACGGCGGATGCTACACGCGGCCCTGAAGGAGCTCCCCGAGTCGCATCGTCAGCTGCTCACAATGCTCTTCGCCGACCCGGCTCCCTCCTATGCGGAGATAAGCGCAAGCCTGGCCGTCCCGATCGGAAGCATCGGTCCGACGCGCGGCAGGCTGCTCGATAAGCTTCGCCAGGCCCTTTCAGAGGATGGGCCGGAGCTGGCTATTGCGAGCTGAATTCGGCTGGGGCGCAATTGCTGCCAAAATGTCAGCAGTCGTGCCGCTGTCGTTGCCCTTGCGCCAGTGCGGCCACGAGATCCGTTGACGAACAACGGCCCGGTCGCACTGGCGCTGTGGTTGCCGATCGACACCGCAGCCGCCGGCGAAGTGCCCCTCGGTTGATGCGCTTGAGGTCACACGGTCCGTGGGGCGGGTCGAAGCGAAACATGTATGACGTCGCCGCGATTTGCGCGGATGACGAGGCGTTGAACTGGAAGCCGGACAACGGATCTCGGCCAAGACCATGGTTTCGCGATCGACGCACCTACTACGTTCCAGCAGTTGCCGAGGCCTGAGCACGTCCGGGAGACCACCGGGGCCCTGGGATGTATCAAAGCACGACGTCCGAGCCTCCTTCCCACAGACAGTTCCGTCAAACTAGGGGATTCGAGGTGCCACACATGAAGACCACGCGCAGCCGGGCAGCCGGTTTCAAGGCCGGCGCCGGCGCCGAAGACCGTTCGGACACGGTGTGCATCATCGGGGCCGGCTCCTCGGGGCTCGCAGGGGCCCACCGGTTGATGGAGCAGGGTTTCCGGGTGGAGGTGATCGAACGCACCGATGACGTCGGCGGCCTCTGGAGCTTCGGATCGCCGGCCAGTCGGGTGTTCGCCACCACGCATCTCGTGACCTCGAAGCGCATGACCGAGTTTCCCGACTTTCCCATGCCCGCGGACTACCCGGACTACCCCAGTCATGGCCAGGCGGAGGCCTACCTCCGTCTGTACGCGCGTTACTACGGCATCTGGGAGCACATTCAGTTCGGCACAAGTGTCACCGCTGTCGAGCGTTCCACGGACGGCCGCGGATGGGACGTCACCGTCGATGACGGCACCACCCGCCGCTACCACGCGGTGATCGTCGCCAACGGTCACAACTGGTCCCCGCGCTGGCCCGACTTCCCCGGCGAGTTCGCCGGCGTTTTGCTGCACGCAGCGGAGTACCGCGACGCGGAGATGCTTCGCGGCAAGCGCGTCGTCGTCGTCGGCGGCGGCAACTCCGGCTGCGACATCGTGTGCGATGCGGCGACTGTCGGCGCCCAGGCCGTTCACAGCTTGCGCCGCGGCTACCACGTCATCCCCAAGTACGTATTCGGCATGCCCATCGATCAGTGGGCCGAGAGATTCGCGCGGCGCCGGGTCCCCCTGAACATGCGGCGCGCTGTCGGCCGCATGGTCCTGAAGGCGTCGTCCCAGGAGCTGTGGCGATATGGGTACCCGCGGCCCGATCACCGGCTGTGGGAAACCCACCCGGTCATCAACACCCAGCTGATTCACCACGTGACGCACGGCAGAATCACGCCGAAGCCCGACATCGCGCGGTTCGAGGGGCAGGACGTCGTCTTCACCGACGGCTCGCGGGTAACCGCCGACATCGTTGTGCTCGCGTCGGGCTACCGCATTGAGCTGCCGTTCCTTGCTTCGCACGACCTCGAATGGAATGGCCACGCGCCGCGGCTTTACCTCAATCTCTTCTCCCCGTGGCACGACGACCTCTTCTTCCTCGGGCTCACGCAGCCCTCCCAGGGTCAGTGGCAGCTGGTGGACCACCAGGCAAGGGTGGTCGCCGCCTACCTGCGCGCCCAACGAGAGCGACCTGACCGCGCCGCCCGACTGCGCGCGCGGACCGCGGGTCCCGCTCCCCACCTTGGTGGAGGTGTGCAGTACCTGAGGTCCCCACGCCACGCACTCGAGCTGGAGCACGTGTCGTATCGCCGGAGACTGGACCGGATCTTGCGGCAGCTCGACGTCCCGGGCATGCAGCGGACACAGTCCGCGCCCAACGCAGCCGACACCGCAAGGCTGATGGCCGCATAACTGACGCTGTCCCGCGGCAGAAGCCGGTCGTCCGGCAGCGCGAAGTCGGCGCGGAGGATGTCGACGGAAGACATACCCCGCCAACATTTCTCGTCGAGCGCGTTGCCTGCGCTCTGCGCGCCGGTCGGTGCGCCAGTGCCGAATCTGTCGGCTGCCGCCGAAGATGAGTTAGGCCGAAACCGCCGGGGTCAGCACCGCGGTCACGACGGTGTTCAGGGCGCGCCGCAGTGATTCGACGTCACCGGTGACGTCGGCAAGGAGCATGCCGCCCTGGTAGGCCGCGAGCAGGCCGCCGGCCACCACTGCGGGATCGGCGCCCGAGATCAAGCCGCCGCTATCGGCGACGCGCCGAAGTCCATCTGCGAGTAGCGCCTCCCACTGGGTGAACCCGGCCTTCAACACCTCGCGCGCCGTGTTGTCGTCGTCGAGCTGCGGAACGAGTGAGCCAAGTGGGCAACGGATCTTTTCGCTTGAGTCGTGCAAGCTAATGATGGCCTCGCAGAAGTTGCGCACATCGTCGGCTGTCGACATCGCATCAACAGCCGGCCGAATAGGGTCGACGATGCGCTCGACCTGCAACCCGACCACGTCGGCCACCAAATCTGCCTTGCCGGCGAAGAAATGGTAAAGCTGCCCGCGTCCCACGCCCGCGGCAGCTCCGATTTCATCGAGTGTCGTTGCACGGACACCCTTTTCGGCGAAAAGGGCACAGGCCGCATCGAGCACGCGAGCGACCGTCGCGCGTCCACGATCGGTCGTCGGACGGGTAATCATCTCATCAACCTTAATCAGAAGGGTTGACTGTATCGTACAGTACACTTACTGTACTAGGCGATACAGTCAACGGAAGAAGGCCGAAGTGTCTGCATTAATTTCCCCACCAGAAGATCCGCAACGTCTCGTCGAAGCTACTGAGCCTGTCATCGAATGCGTGAGTCAGCCGGTTCTGATCACAGAGCAAGCAGTAGCTTTCAGCACGGCTGCTGTTGTGCGGTTGCCCCGTGCGAAGCCCAGTCACAAGCTGATTGCCGCCTTGCGCGCGATGTTCCTGAGTTCATCTGAGGATGCACCGCCTGCACGGCGTCACTATCCCCTACGGCGCGAGGCCTTTTTCGAGGAGGCCGCCATGGCACGAGAAATGCACAGGCTGTAACCGAGTTCCTCGCTGTTAGGGTTACTTCGGCCGCCGGGGTGCGTCGACCGCCGCGTTGAAGACCATCGCCGTCGGAACTCGTTTCCTTGTCAGCGTCTGGGTCGACTCGATCACGCCGGCCTCGAGTAAAGAACCGTCACGTCAAGCTTCCACGCGAAACAGGTTGAGACCGGAGGGGTTTGGCCATATACCGCGATGTCGCTTGCCATGTCAAGCCGGAAGCCGAACATTGACGTGGCGCGCGGCGATAAGCACGGAGCGCCGTGATCGAAGCAATCCGGTCAGCATCAAGATGCAGTAGGTGTAGGGGAACAGCATGAGCGGTAGCCCAGTGTGGACGGAAAATAGCGTCGCCATGATCGCGTCGTGCAGACCGACCCATATCAGACAGAACAAGAGAAACCACCATGCCCAGCGCTGCCCGGTTCGCAATCCAACGACCGACACGACGCTGACCGCCACCGCTGCCGCGACGATGTTGACGCCGCCGACGGATCCGATCATGTCCACCCAAGCCGACGCGTCCGCACCTGCCTTCGGCAGGTTGGCATACGAAAAGTCCAAGCTTCCGATCGCGACCCACCACGTCGGCGCGGCGCGTACCACCCCGACCCACGTCACCAGCAAGGCCAGGAGTCCGGCTACCAACGGGACGAAGCCTGCGATGAAAGTCAGCCGCCAGCCGGGTACGGAGCCCGATCTGATGTCTGGCCCGCTTGGTGTATAGACAGGTTCGTGCACGGACCGGATCGTTGTCATTGGATTTCCTTTCAGATTGTGGCGCCGAGGGCGGCTGTCAATGACGCTCGGGTCAATTCGTGGCCGGCGAAGGTCTGGCCAGGGCGGGAGATGTGAGCGTGTCTCGGCCCCGTCGTGCCGGGGGTTCGCCCTCGTGCAGGCCGAACCGCCGGTGCACCGCCCGCAGCGGCGACGGCGCCCACCAGTTGGCCTTCCCGGCGATCCGCATGACCGCCGGGACCAGGATCGCCCTGATCAGCGTGGCGTCCATCACGACCGCCAGTCCCAGCCCGACACCGACCAGCTTGAGCACACTGAGCTGGGATGTGGCGAAGGCGACCATCACGATGACGAACAGCAGCGCCGCGTAGGTGACCAGGCGGCCGGTCTTCTCGAGGCCGACCGCCACCGCGGCGGTGTTGTCGCCGAGGCGCTGATACTCCTCCTTGATGCGTGATAGCAGGAACAGTTCGTAATCCATGGACAGACCGAAGGCAATCGCGAACAGCAGGATCGGCGTCGTCAGCTCCACGGCGTTGGTTTGAAAGTCGCCGATGAGACCCTTCAGGTTGCCTTCCTGGAAGATCCAAACTGCCGCGCCGAACGTCGCGGTCAGGCTCAATACGTTGAGTACCACCGCTTTGATCGGGATCAGCACGCTGCCGGTGAACAGGAACAGCAGCACCAGGGTGGATCCGGCCACGATGGCCAAGGCGTAGGGCAACGCCCCGGCGAGCGTCTCCTGGGTGTCCAGCAGATGCGCGGCGACCCCGCCGACGAGCACAACGGTGGGCGCAGCCACCGTACGGACGTCCGCGACCGTTGTGGAGGCCTGCTCGCCCTGGGGATCCCCGTCCAATCCCACGCTCAGCCAGGACGCCGAGGGCCCGTCGAAAATCGCAGCCGCTTGAGGAGTTGCCGGCAGAATCAGCACACCGTGGACGAACGTACCGGCGGAGGACTGCACGGAAGCAACGCCATGGACGGCCGACAGCGCCGTCGCATAGTCGGCGGTCTGCTTCGGGGTGAGGGTCTTGTCCGGTGCCACGATGTACATGGCATCTGTGCTCAGCCGCGGGAAGTCGGATCGCAACTGCGCAACGACCTGACTGCTCTCGCTGTCGGCGGGGAGGTTGGACACGTCGGGTAGGGCGAATCGAACACCCAGGAACGGTGTGCCCAGGACGATCAGCACTGTCACCACCGCCAGGGCGAGCGACCCCGGATGCCGCATCACGAACAGTGCGAGCCGGTGCCAGCGCCCGGTGCCCGAGCGGCTGAGCCGTCCACCAGGCGCTGGCACCACCTCGCCGTTCCGGAAGCGGGCGAAACCCTTTGCCACGTCCAAGCTGTCGACTCGTCGACCAACGAGCATCAGGACGGCCGGGAGGACCACGACCGCACTCGATCCGGCGAAGGCAACGACGGCGATGCCCGCGTACGCGAAGGAGCGCAGGTAGTACAGCGGAAACACCAGCAGGGCCGCCAGCGACAGGGCGACGGTGATCGCCGAGAAGAGCACCGTCCGCCCGGCAGTGAGGATCGTGCGCGAAACGGCGGCCGGAACAGTCGCGCCAGTGTCCAGTTCCTCGCGGTACCGGGTGACCACGAACAGCCCGTAGTCGATGGCCAGCCCCAGGCTCAACGCCGTGGCGATGTTCAGTGAATACATCGACACGTCGGTGAACATCGCTAGGACGCGCAGGGTGACCAGCGTTCCGACGAACGCGGTCAATCCGATCACCAGCGGCAGCAGGCTGGACACAATGCTGCCGAAAACAAACAAAAGGATCAACGCGATCACCGGAGCCGCAAGCAGCTCCATCTTCTTCAGGTCTTCCTTACTGCGTACGGTCACCTCGCGCTCGACGGCGGGCTGCCCGCCGGGCTTGAGCGTCAGACCGTCGTGCTCACCGCTAATCCGGTGGAAGATCCGCGCCAGTGTCCCCTTGCGCCGGTCCTCGTCACCCGTGATCCGGGCCAGGACCAGCGCGGTGTGACCGTCGGTCGATCGCAATTTGGGGTCCTGGCCCACCCAATACGAAACGACCGTGGTGATGCCCTCCTGCTTCTGCAGGTACCGGGTGAGTTCAGTGCCCGACCGCGTCGCCGACGCAGAGTCGACGGCGGCGCCCGATCCGTCACCCCCGGCGGTGCTCGTGGCAACCACCACCAGGTTGTGCGGGCCGGCCGGCAGCACCTTGTCGAAGGCCTCGTCTGCCTGCGTCGATTCGTTGCTGGCGGCGTAGAAGCCGCCGACACCGAGATGGCCGCCGACGCCGCTGCCGAAGATCCCGCCGGCGACGATGAACAGACCCGTGATCACCAGCACGAGTCGGTACCGGCGCTGGATGAGAACCCCTAGGCGGCTAAACATCTCACGGCCTCGCGTCGATCACGGACTTGTGTAGAAGGTGATAGATCAACTCGTCTGGGACAGAAATTGGTCACGCTGGATAGGAGTGGAACGCGACCACCGCTGATACCGCCGGCAGCCTGAGGACGAGAGCCAATGCAGCCAGTGGAACGACACGCTCGGCGTGGCCGGCCCGGATACCTCGCCCTGGTCCGCTCGTGAGATCTGCCCGTTGAGGTGGCCGCCGCGAGTCGTAGGTATCACCGGCTGCTCCCCGATGCTCTCTCTAGCAGGCGAACCCATCCCGGCTCCGCGTGGCCAGCTGTCCGGCGACGTCCCATCGGGCGATCACGGTTCGTCCCCTAGCCCAAGGAGATTCTCATGACCGCAACGTCCCGTCGGACGACGGATCCGGTGCCGAGATTCGGCCGCGAGCGCCGAACCATCATGGTGACCGGCGCTACCGGTGTCGTCGGGCAGGCCCTGATCCCGCGGCTTCTCGACCACGGAGCATCGGACGTCGTCTGCCTCACGCACCGCTCGGTCATCGGCGCACGCTCCCGGCAGCGCCACGCCGGCAACCTCAGCACGGTCCAGGGCGACGTGGCACGGCCGGATCTGGGACTCGGTGCGCGGGAGTACCGCGAATTGGCCGCCCGCATCGACTCGGTCGTGCATGCCGCGGCACTGACAGACTTCGCCGGCCCCGACGAGACGCTGCAACGCATCAACGTCGACGGCACCGAGCACGCGCTCGCCATGGCCGACGCCGCGGGGGCGCATTTCGTGCACGTCAGCACCGCGTACCTGCATGCGCGGGGAGAAGGTCAGCGCGGACACATCGCGGCGCGATACGCCGCCTCCAAACGCGCGGCGGAAGCTGTCGTCAAGGCCAGCGGCGTGGGGCACAGCATCGTGCGCCCGTCGATCGTCATCGGTGACTCACGTACCGGCGCCATGTCCTCCGCCCAGGGGCTGCACCGCGCGGCCGGTGCTGTGCTGTCAGGCATCGCCCCGATCCTCCCGTTCGGCGCGTCCTGGCCGCTCGACTTCATCCCCCAGGACGTCGTCGCCGACACGGTCGCGGGCGTCGTGGAGCACGAGCGCATCGGCGAGGAGCTGTGGGTCACCGCGGGACGACAAGCGCTGACGCTCGCTCAGGCCGTGGACGTCGTCGTCGGGACCGGACTCCAGCTGGGCATCGAGGTCGACACACCGCGTTTTGTCTCTCCGGAGCAGTTCGACCGGCTAATCGCCCCCGTGTTCCTGCCGGCGCTGCCTGCGACCATGCGCAACACCATCACCCGGCTGCTCGACTTCTTCGCCGTGTACCTCGAGATGGACGAGCCAATGCCGTCGTCGCTCCCTGCGCTCGAAGAACAAGGAGTCGCGTTCCTGCCCGACCTGGCCGAGAGCCTCAGGCGCAGCCTCCACCACTGGTACGCCGCTCGCGAGCAGACCCGCGCTACGCGGGCAGTGGCATGAGCAAGGACGCGGCCGTGGCGCCGCGCATCGGCGAGACGGCTGACCGGGCGACGGTCCTCGCCCGGTACCGAGCGCACGTCAGCACGTCGCTGGCCACGATCGCCGAGATCCTCGGCGCGCCCCTCGAAGTCCGTTCCCTGGGCACGCGCGTGTACGACGAACACGACACCCCATACCTGGACTGCGGGGGGTACGGCGTGTTCCTTCTCGGGCACCGGCACCCGGCCGTCATCGATGTGGTGCGGCGCCAGCTCGACACGCACACCCTCGCGACGAAGCTCTTCCTAACCCCGCAGCTCGCGGACGCCGCCCAAACCCTCGCGTCGATCGCACCGCCGGGACTCGACCATGTGGTCCTGACCAATTCCGGCGCGGAGGCCACCGAGCTCGGGCTCAAGCTGGCTCGGCTCGCCGGGCGCACGCGAGTCGTGGCGACGACGGGCGGCTTCCACGGGAAGACGCTCGGCGCGCTCTCGGTCACCGGGCGCGAGGCATACCGGGCACCGTTCCAGCCGCTGCTGCCGGGAGTGGAGTTCGTCCCGTTCGGCGACGCCGAGGCGCTCGCCGCGGCGCTCGCATGCGACGGCTCCGGCACCGCCGTGATCCTCGAGCCGGTCCAGGGCGAGGGCGGCGTCGTCATCCCCCCTGCGCGCTACTTGTCCGAGGTTCGCAGGTTGTGCACGGCCGCGGGAGCTCTTTTGGTGCTCGACGAGATCCAGACCGGCCTGGGGCGCCTCGGCACGTGGTGGGGCGCCGATGCCGAAGGCGTTCGCCCCGACATCCTGCTCTCGGGCAAGGTGCTGTCCGGCGGCGTCATCCCGGTCGGGGCAGTGATTGCCACCTCCGAGGTCTTCGCCCCGCTCGATGCCGATCCGCTGCTGCACTCCTCCACCTACGGTGGGAACCCGCTGGCGGCGGCGGCGGTGGCGGCCACGATCCGGACCATCCGTGATGAGGGCCTTGTGACGAGATCGGCCGAGCTCGGCGATCGCATCAAGGCCGACGCGAGCGAGATCCTCGGTGAGCACTGTCCCTGGTTGGTGCGCGAGGTCCGCGGCCGCGGGCTCCTCATCGGCCTCGACTTCACCGAGGCGTCCGTCGCTGCGGAGTTCCTCATGGCCATGCTCGAGCAGTACGTGGTGATGTCCTACTCGCTCAATACGCACTCGGTCGTCCGCCTCACACCACCCGCAACCCTCGACGAGGACGACCTCGCCTGGCTCTCGACCGCCATGCGGGCGTCCGCCGTCGACCTCGCTCGCCTCCATCCACGACCCGCGAGCGGCCGTCGCGCGGCGTGACGCGCGGCCACCCGCCATAGGCCACCTTCCGTCCCCTGTCCCTGCACCCACCGGAGCACACCATGCGCATCGTTTCCCTGACCGTCCTTGTCGCCCACCGAAGCGACGGCGAGGTTTTCGCCTCCATCGCCGACTTCGCCTCGTACCCGGCCCACAGCGCAGCCGTTCGAAGCGTCGTTGTCACGGAAGCCGGGCCCTCGACCCGGCACTCGGCGTGGGAGGTCGCCTTCCGTAACGGCCTTCTGCGATGGACCGAGGAGGACACGCTGTCGCGTGCCACCGGGACTATCACGTTCAAACAGATCGATGGGGACGTCGACCAATTCGAGGGCAGTTGGGAGGTCCGGCCGGCGGCCGATGGCGGGGCGTACGTGCGGTTCGCCGCCCACGTCGACATGGGCATCCCGACGCTCGCAGACGTCCTCGAGCCGATCGCGTCTCGCACGCTCCTTGACAACACCTTGGCGATCATCCAGGGGCTCTTCGGTCCCGCTGTCCAGCTGGTGGACCGGGCGGACGACGCTGCCGTGCCGGACGCCGTCAAATGAATCTCCTTTCGCGTCCAGTTATCTGCGTCCGCGCACTGACTTTGTGGTGGAGACGAATTCGATGACGACCCATCAGGTGGTCTTCCTCTTACTGGACCTGGCACTGATCGTGGTGCTCGCGCGGCTGTTCGGCGCGGCCGCGCGGCGGCTTGGTCAGCCGCCGGTGATCGGGGAGATCCTCGCTGGGATCCTGGTCGGACCCACATTGTTCGGCAACGGGTTCTCTGCCGCGGTGTTCCCGACCGACACTCGCCCGATGTTCGCGGCACTGGCCAACGTCGGCGTCGCCATCTTCATGTTCATGGTGGGGCTGGAGCTCGACGGGAGGTTGTTGCGTGGGCGGGGCCGGATCGCCGTGTCCGTGTCAGCCGGTTCGATCGTGCTGCCGTTCGGCCTCGGCATCGCGTTGGGGTTCTACCTGCTGCAGAACCACTCCGCCGAGCACCGGCTGGGATTCCTGCTGTTCATCGGCGCGGCGATGTCGGTGACGGCGTTCCCGGTGCTGGCGAGGATCCTGACCGACCGGGGAATGACCAAGACGATGCTCGGCGGGCTGGCGTTGACCTGTGCCGCGGTGGATGACGTGCTGGCGTGGACCCTGCTGGCCGGCGTGGTCATGGTCTCCGGCAACGCCGGCGGCGAGCAGATCCTGGTGCTGCTTTTCCCCCTTTACGTAGCGGTGATGTTCCTGGTCGTGCGGCCGTTGCTGCGGCGTGTCATCACCGAGGACTCCACGTTGCGGACCGGACAGCTCGCCCTGATCCTGGTAGGCGTGCTGGTGTCCGGCGCTGTCACCGAATGGACCGGCATGCACTTCATCTTCGGCGCGTTCCTGTTCGGTGCCATGATCCCGCGCTCCGGCACGGAACGGCTCCGTGGCGCCCTCATCCAGGGTCTGGGGGAATTCAACACCACGCTGCTGCTGCCGGTGTTCTTCATCGTCGCCGGGCTCAAGGTCGACCTCTCCGGGCTCGGCCTGACCGGGTTCGGCGAACTGGGACTGGTCCTGCTCGCAGCTATCGGAGGCAAGTTCGGCGGCGCGTACGCTGCGGCACGGCTGTACCGCCTGCCCGCCCGGAAGTCCGCGGCGCTGGCCACGCTGATGAACACCCGGGGCCTGACCGAGTTGATCATCCTCAGCGTCGGCTTGCAGTTGGGCATTCTCGACCAGAAGATGTACTCGATCATGGTCGTGATGGCGGTGGCCACCACGGCGATGGCCGGTCCGCTGCTGAACCTCGTTTACCCGCCGTCGAGGATCGAGCAGGACAAGCAGATCGAGGCCCATCTGACCGTGTGCCCCCGGCAAGCCGAGCCGGAGCCGAGCGTCGACAAGGGCAGAGGTGCGGACCGCGTCATGAACTCCCGACGCCGTCTCGTGGTATCAGATGCCGTCCCGAGCGCCTCTTCCGTATGACAGCCGACCGCGCCGTTCCACGACCATCGTCAGACCCAGGAGGATTTACCATGAGGCCCCAGTCCACACCCACCCCGGTCCCTGCGACCAGGACCCTCCCCGCCGCGCGGTACGACGCCGTGGTGCTCGGCGGCGGACTCGCCGGCCTCACCCTCGCGCTGCAGTTGCACCAGGCCCGGCCAAGTACCCGCATCCTCGTGCTGGAACGCCGGTCCTTCCCGGTGCCGGAGGCAGCGCACAAGGTCGGCGAGTCCACCGTGGAGATCGCCGCCGAGTACTTCACCAACGTTCTCGGCCTCAAAGAGCACATCCTTACGGACCAGCTCCCGAAGAACGGGCTGCGGTTCTTCTGGAAGTCCGACCCCAAGGCCTCGATGGAGACCGGCCTCGAGCTGGGCTGGGCGACAGTCCTGCCGACGCCCACCTACCAGCTTGACCGCGGCGTCTTCGAGAACTACCTGGCACAGCAGGCAGTTCAGCGCGGCATCACCTTGGTCGACGGGGCGCGCGTCACGGCGGTGACACTCGGAGAGGGAGCCGCGGACCACGAGGTGACGGTCGGGCTGGGCGCAGCCGGAACTGACCAGACCACTGTGCGAACCCGGTGGGTGCTCGACGCCTCGGGCCGGCGGGCGATCCTGCGCCATCAGCTCGGCCTGACCCGCGAAGTCGCTCATGACCCCAACGCAGCGTGGTTCCGCGTCGATACCGTCGTTGACGTCGAGACCTTCAGCGACGACCCGGGGTGGCACGCGCGGGCGGCAACCGGCGACCCCCGCTACCTGTCGACCAACCACATCATGGGCCGCGGCTACTGGGTCTGGCTCATCCCGCTGTCGTCCGGCTCGACGAGCATCGGGATCGTGACGGACCCCACCCACCACTCGCTCGATCAGTTCCCGACCTTCGACAAGGCCATGGACTGGCTCGACTTGCACGAGCCGCTCGTCGCGAACGCCGTCCGCGGCGCACTCGCCGGTGGTGCCTCCTTGCAGGACTACAAGCTGCTGAAGCACTTCTCGCACGGCAGCAAGCAGGTGTTCTCGGCGAATCGATGGGCGTGCACGGGTGACGCCGGCCTGTTCCTCGACCCGTTCTACTCTCCCGGCAGCGACTTCATCGCGATCAGCAACACCTACATCACGGAGCTCGTGCAGAGGCAGCTCGACGGCCACGGCATCCGCATCGCCACGAAGCTGTTCGAAACGGTCTACCAGACGTTCTTCAGCACCGGCCTGACCATCTACCAGGGCCAGTACCCGTTGTTCGGGAACGCGAAGGTGATGCCGGTCAAGGTCCTATGGGACATCTGCTACTACTGGTCGCTCGGCGGGCCGCTCTACTTCGCCGGCAAGCTGACGTCGATCCCGACGCTGGTCGCCGCTCGCCGGACGTTGGACAAGGCCGTCGCGCTGAACGCGACGATGCAGGCCTTTTTCCGCTCGTGGGACGCCGTGGATCGTGGCGAGGTCCGCAGCGGTTTCATCGACCCGAGCAAGGTGGAGACGGCCAGGGAGCTAATCTCCCATCTCACCGAACAGCCCCCGAACGGCGTGGCCAAGCTGCTGCGCGGGAACTTGGGGCGGTTGAACGAGATCGCCGCCGAGATCGTCGGTGTTGCTCGGACGGACCACCTTGC
>Ga0318500_10000136_pt1 | contig 13055 bp, 7 predicted proteins | sample GRESIP174b1f20_FD_203295 | JGI IMG/M metagenome (GOLD analysis project Ga0318500, IMG submission 203295) | Tropical soil microbial communities from Luquillo Experimental Forest, Puerto Rico - GRE.SIPMG.174b1f20 | ecosystem: Environmental > Terrestrial > Soil > Tropical forest > Bulk soil...
GCGGCCGGGCGTAAAGCGTTGCCATCCCGCAACATATGGTGTGGTTTCGAAGGGCCGCCTACGAAATCGATTGCCGATCCGATGTGCATTCCCTAGATTTAGTGGTCCGCGCGAGTTGAGCAACTAGCGTCTGGCTAGGGGTCGGGGGAGAGGAATGCACATCGCACGCTTTTATACGACCGCCGGCCGGGACCCATACGCGACGGTTCCGTTCCGGACCGCAAGCAGCGAGATCCGCAATCCTGACGGCTCTGTCGTTTTCCAGGCGGAGAGTATCGAGGTCCCCGCCGAGTGGAGCCAGGTCGCCTGCGACATCCTTGCGCAAAAATACTTTCGCAAGGCCGGAGTACCCGCCCGCCTGACGTCCGTCGCCGAAGAAGGGGTTCCACCATGGCTATGGCGCCGCGAGGCCGACACCGCGGCTCTCGCAGCGCTGCCGGAACCGACGCGCTACGGTGCCGAGACGAGCGCCCGCCAAATCTTCGATCGTCTCGCCGGGACTTGGGCCTATTGGGGCTGGAGGGGCGGCTATTTCGATACGGAGGAAGACGCCCACGCGTTCTACGACGAGATCCGCCTGATGCTCGCCCGCCAGATCGGCGCGCCCAATTCGCCGCAATGGTTCAACACGGGGCTTTATTGGGCCTACGGCATCGATGGTCCGGCGCAGGGCCATTACTTTGCCGATCACCGGACCGGCGAAGTGCGCGCTTCGGAGAGCGCCTACGAGCACCCGCAGCCGCACGCCTGCTTCATCCAGTCCGTTGCCGACGATCTCGTCAACGAGGGCGGGATCATGGATCTCTGGGTGCGCGAGGCGCGTCTCTTCAAATACGGCTCGGGCTCAGGCTCGAACTTCTCGAAGATTCGCGGCGACGGCGAGCCGCTGTCAGGCGGTGGCCGCTCCTCGGGGCTGATGAGCTTCCTGCGAATCGGCGACCGGGCCGCCGGCGCGATCAAATCCGGCGGCACGACGAGACGCGCCGCCAAGATGGTCATCGTCGACATCGATCATCCCGACATCGAGGCCTTCATCGACTGGAAGGTCGTCGAGGAGCAAAAAGTCGCCGCTCTCGTCGCCGGCTCCAAGCTCGCCGCTAGGCATTTGAACCAGAACAGGGCGGCATGCCGCGAGCCTACCCCGGCGGAGGCCGGGGGCGCCGAGCCGGCGCAAAACCCGGCGCTCAAACGCGAAATCCGCGCTGCCCGCCGAGCGATGATCCCGGAGAGCTACATCCAGCGGGTCATCCAGTTCGCGCGACAGGGCTACACTGCGATCGACTTCCGCACCTACGACACCGATTGGGATTCCGAGGCCTATCTGACCGTCGCCGGGCAAAACTCGAACAACTCGGTGCGGGTCTCTAACGTCTTCCTCAAGCGGGTAGAGGCGGATGGCCCATGGCATCTGACGCGGCGTACCGACGGGGCAATCGCCAAGGCTGTAAGCGCGCGCGAGCTGTGGGACCGTATCGGCTATGCCGCGTGGGCGTCGGCGGATCCCGGGCTGCAATTCGATACGACGATCAACGAGTGGCACACCTGCCCCGAGAGCGGCCGGATCAACGCCTCGAACCCGTGCTCGGAATACAATTTCCTCGACGACACGGCGTGTAATCTTGCTTCGCTCAATCTCATGGCGTTCCGCCGTGAGGATGGTTCGTTCGATGTTATCGCCTTCGAGCACGCCGTGCGGCTGTGGACGATCGTACTCGAAATTTCGGTGCTAATGGCACAGTTCCCCTCCAAGGAGATTGCACGCCGGTCTTACGATTTTCGCACTTTGGGGCTCGGCTACGCCAATTTGGGCGGGCTCTTGATGTCGATGGGCATACCCTATGACAGCGCCGCCGGCCGCGCGTTGGGGGGCGCCGTCACCGCATTGATGACCGGGTCGAGTTATGCCACCTCGGCGGAGATGGCGGGCGAGCTCGGCGCCTTCCCTGGTTATGCCGAGAACCGCGAGGCGATGTTGCGGGTCATCCGCAACCATCGCCGCGCGGCCCATGGCGGGAGCGGCGGGTATGAGGGCCTGTCGATCCTGCCGGTGCCGCTCGACGCGGCGAATTGCCCCGATGCCGATCTCGCTGCGGCGGCGCGGTGCAGCTGGGATACGGCATTGGCCCTCGGCGAGCGGCACGGCTTCCGCAACGCGCAGGCGACGGTGCTCGCGCCGACCGGCACGATTGGGCTCGTCATGGATTGCGACACCACCGGCATCGAGCCCGATTTCGCGCTCGTCAAATTCAAGAAGCTCGCGGGCGGCGGCTATTTCAAGATCATCAACCGCGCCGTCCCGGAGGCGCTGAGGGCGCTCGGCTATGATGAGGCCGAAATCGCCGCGGTCGAGCGTTATGCGTTGGGCCACGGCACACTCGAGGGTGCACCGGCGATCAATCACGAAAGCCTGAGGGAGAGGGGGTTCGACGACCGAGCGCTCGCCGCAGTCGAGGCGGCGCTGGCGACCGCATTCGACATCAAGTTCGCGTTCAACAAATGGACGCTGGGGGAAGAGTTTTGCATCGGGGGGCTGGGGATCGCGCCGGGCACGCTTGATGATCCGGCCTTCGATCTGTTGGCGGCGCTCGGCTTCGCCCGGGCCGAGATCGACGCCGCCAACAGCTTCTGTTGCGGGGCGATGACCCTCGAAGGCGCGCCGCATTTTTTGAGGCCCGAGCACTTGGCCGTCTTCGACTGCGCCAATCCATGCGGCCGCATTGGCCGCCGCTGTCTGTCGGTCGAGAGCCATATCCGCATGATCGCAGCGGCGCAGCCCTTTATCTCGGGGGCGATCTCGAAGACGATCAACATGCCGAACAGCGCCGCGGTAGAGGACTGCAAGGATGCCTACATGCTGTCCTGGCGTCTTGGCCTCAAGGCGACCGCGCTCTACCGCGACGGCTCGAAACTGTCGCAGCCCTTGGCCTCGAGCCTCTTTGGCGACGACGAGGACGCCGAGGAGCAGGCGGAGGAGCTATTCGCGCTGTCGCCGGCGGCGCGTGCCCCGCTCGTCGCGGAGCGGATCGTCGAACGGCTTGTCGAGCGGGTCGTCGAACGCCGACGCAGCGAGCGGCGGAGCTTGCCCAACCGCCGAAAGGGCTACACGCAGAAGGCCTCGGTCGGCGGCCACAAGATCTATTTGCGCACCGGCGAATACGAGGACGGCTCGCTGGCGGAAATCTTTATCGACATGCACAAGGAGGGCTCCGCCTTCCGCTCGCTGATGGATTGCTTTGCGATCGCGATCTCGCTGGGACTGCAATATGGCGTGCCGCTCGAGCGGTTCGTCGACCAGTTCACTTTCACCCGCTTCGAGCCCTCGGGGGTCGTGGAGGGCAACGACACGATCAAGATGGCGACTTCGATCCTCGACTACATTTTCCGCGAGCTGGCGATCTCCTACCTCGACCGCGGCGACCTCGCCCATATTCAACCCGGCGACCTGTTGCCCGACACAGTCGGCAAAGGAGAGGCCGAATCGAACCTGATGCGCCGCGCCGCCTCCAACGGTTTCATGCGCAACAAGCTGACGGTGCTCGATGGCGGCGCGGGCCGGCTGCCGGACATGGACGGTGCCCTCGCACTCTCATCGATGCCGGCCGAGGATCTCCGCCTCGAGCGCATCCGCGCCGCCCGCCTCAAGGGCTACGAAGGCGACAGCTGCGAAGAATGCGGCAACTTCACGCTGATCCGCAACGGCACCTGCCTCAAATGCGACACCTGCGGCGCCACCAGCGGCTGCAGCTGAAAGATGCTCCTCTCGTCGGCAGATGCCCCTGATTTGTGCTCGGTCGCGTTGCCCGGCGGTTCATTCTGGCCAAAGCTGCTCGTGGCAGCGCTCCGCCTCGTTCGCAGCGTCTTGGTCTTCGCTCGCGGCGGGCGACGTCCGAAGCTCGTGTTTGACAGGGTTACCGCGGTAGATGGTCGTCGCGCGTTCCAACGATGGTTTCGCTTCGCTCAACCCGCGACCACGACTACTACCAAAGCGCGGTGCGCTGCGTTACGCATTACGCTTCCGAAATGGCCGCGCTCTCATCGCGAAAGGCGGGGCTGGGATGGGCATCCTTACAAACGATATGCGGCGAGTGGTCGAGGAGCAGCAGCTCGGGTTCGTCGCCACTGTCTGCCCTGACGGCACGCCCAATCTCTCGCCGAAGGGGACTACTGCCGTATGGGACGATGATCACCTGATCTTCGCCGATGTCTGTTCGCCGCCGACCATCGCGAACCTACGACATAACCCGGCGATCGAGATCAATGTCGTCGACACGCTGAGCCGAAAGGGCTTTCGCTTCAAGGGGTGGCCGCGATCTTCAACTCGGGCCCGCGGTTCGACGGATTGCTCACCTTCTATACCATGCGGGGATCCACCACGCCGAAGCACCACATCGTCCTGGTGAAGGTCGAGCGGGCGGCGCCGTTGGTATCGCCGGCCTATGATCAAGGCCAGACAGAGCCACAGATAACGAATCACTGGCGCCGCTACTGGGAGAGGCTGTGGGATCGGCGGCTCGGCCCGTCCTGAAAGCCTGAGTACCCTTCGAACACCATAGGGCGGGCAGGCAGAACTTAGTCCGCCTCCTCCGCGCGGGTAGCTGGGGCGGAAGTCGCTGTCCCGCTTCCACCGTACAAATCGAGCGGGCCTCTTGATAGAACGTATAGAGAACGCATATGCGAGTGTCGTTTATCCTGGAGCATTCCTGATGCCAGCAATTGCCGACGGCTCGGATTTCGCCGTCCTGTTATCACCTGTTCCCGGACGTCAAATTCAGGAATTTCAACAGGTTGGTCCTGATCCCTTCTCGTTTCGCGCGCACACGCGCGAGAGCAAGGCAAGGTCCCGTACCCGGCACGGATGACAGCACCACACTTGCGCTCCCACGCAAAAGAACACCCGGAAACAGTAAGAGAACAGCGGGCGGTTTGCTGTTTTTTCGTCGGCCAAGCTGTCGGCGGCCCAGGATTTCCGCAGCGAACGAGAAGCGCTCGCTGTCAATTCGCTGCCAAAACAGCGAAAACAGCGAGAAGGCAATGCCTTCTATAACGCTTGGCCTGCTCCGTCGGAACGTACGCCCGGTTCGAGTTCGGCCCTGGCCTCGGCGATGAGATCGCTGGCATCTCCCCGATCTCGGCCAGGGTTTCGCGGTAGAAGACCATCCCACCCTGGATCGCTGCCTTGGCTGCCGCGGGCAACCACCCCCGATGGTCTGCACGAGCAGCGGCCCCAAGAGGATGGCCCCGACCCCGATCGCGAGAACCCGCCGCGAGATTGCCTTTGAATATGTCTTCGATCAGCGCCATTGATCGCTCTGTCAGACTAGGCGTCGAGCGCAGCGTGCCGTCTCACCGTAGCTCTCTCACATCAAGGATCACCGCAGCCAACCTGCCCGACATCGAGCGCGTTTCGCCCACTTCCCGTCCTCTGGCGATGTCGGTAACAAGCGCAACGCATCTTCAACGCCGCGCGCTGCGCCGAAATCGCGCCATTGCCACCGCTCTCCTCGTGGTGATGGCCGCGCTGTTCGTCGCCACGACACTGGTGCGCCAGCCCGGGTTCTGGATCCTGCTCGTGCGCGCAACTGCCGAAGCCGCCGTCGTCGGAGCGCTCGCTGATTGGTTCGCGATCACCGCCCTCTTCCGACACCCGCTCGGCCTGCCGATCCCGCACACGGCGATCGTGCCGAAAAACAAGGACCGGATCGGGGAAGGACTGGCGGGCTTCATCGAGCATAATTTTCTGACGCCCGAGATCGTCAGGGCAAAGCTGCGATCGATCGATCTGGCGCGGCTCCTTGCCGAATGGCTCTCGTCGCCGGTGACGGCCGATGCCGTCGCTGTTCGCCTCGTCCGGATGATGCCGCATTTGCTTGCCGCCGTTGATGTCCGCGAGTTTCAGGAGTTTATTGGCAAATCGCTTAGTCGGCGGCTCGCCGAGATCGAGCTTGCCCCTCTGCTCGGGCGGGCAATCGCCGTCCTGACGGCGAGTTCGCTTCACGAGCGGCTTCTCGATCGGCTGCTCGACTTTACGCGCCAGTTTCTCGAAGAGCGCGAGGACCAGCTTTACGCAGCAGCCGAAGCACAACGCCGACGCTGGTGGATTCCCAAGGCGATCAACCGGCAGATTGGAAAGGCTATCGTCAGCGGCGTCAACGAGCTGATCGCGAATGTGCGGGCACCCGGATCCCCGGGGCGCCAAAGCCTGCTCCGCGCGATCGAGCGCCTCGCCGTGGAGCTGGAGACCTCACCCGAGTATCGGGCGCGTATCGAGGATGCGAAATTGCGACTGCTCGAAGATCCGCAGGCCAAGGCCTGGCTCAGCTCGGCTTGGGGCGATATCGCGCATGAGTTGTTGGCGGATCTCGCCGCACCAACCCCGCAAATGCGTCAGACGCTCGCGACTGCGATTCACTCGCTCGGCCAACGGCTGCTTGCCGACCCGACAACCCGCGCGCGGGTCAATCGCACGATCGAAGCGATGGCGACAGAGGTAATCCCGTGGCGCGCACAGCTCGCTCGGTTCATCATCGAGGTTGTCCGCCAGTGGGACACCAAGACCTTTGCCGAACGCCTCGAGCTGGTGGTCGGTCGCGACCTGCAATACATTCGGATCAACGGAACGCTGGTCGGCGGTGCCGTCGGATGCCTCCTTTACTTGCTGTCGGTCGCCGTTCACTAAAGGCCCAATCATCGCGCACGGAAAAAAAAGTGGCCGGAACATTGTTCCGGCCAAGTTTGAACAGGGAGGCTTCACGTCTGGGAGACGTAAGGGTCCGCAGACCCTCTTCCCGGGCACAAGTCCCGGAAACCCACCGCGATAAACATCGCGTGCTCGAAAGATGGACTTTCCAGCCGCTGCCTACCAGCCGGAATTTCTTCTGGCTCGTCTGCAAAAACTGCAACGCTTTGAAACCCGCCGCTGTCGGAATTGGCGGTCGAACCCTGTGCGTCTGCGGATCAGCTGAGCCGGCTCTCGGCAACTTTGCGCAGCAGAAAATCCCGAAACACGCTGATCCGTTTGGAGCTCCGCAGCTCTTCCGGATAGACGAAGTAGGCCTCGACGGGCGGACCCGTCAGCTCGGGCAGAACCCGCACCAATTCGGTGTGCTCGCCGGCCATGAAGTCGGAAAGCGCAGCGATCCCCAGCCCGCTGAGCACCGCGCGCAACATCGCGTAGTCATTATTGACGGCAAGGATCGGCTTGCGCTCCTGCCCCGGTTTCGTGCCGGCCTCGAGCAGCCAATTGACGTTCGGCACCGGCGGGCGAGAATCCTCACCATAGATGATCAGCCGGTGCTTTTCGAGATCCTCGGGTTTTTGCGGAGCCCCGTGTTTCCTGACATATTCGGGCGCGGCGTAGACAGGGCTCGGGACGCTGAGGAGGTGGCGCTGAATCAAATCCGGCTGGCGAGGCGGCGACATCCGAATTGCCACGTCGGCTTCGCGCATCGACAAGTCGAGTTCTGAGTCATCGACCACCAGTGTGACCTGGATCTCGGGGTACAGGTCGAGGAATTCGCGAATCCGCGGGGTCAGCCAAGTCGAGCTGAAAGCGACCGTCGAGGTGATTTTGAGCGGACCCTTCGGACGCTCCTTCGATTCCGAGATAAGGCCCTCGGCCATCGACAGCTTCGCAAACACCTCGCGCGCGGTGCGGAACAACAGTTCCCCTTGTTCGGTCAAGATCAGGCCTCGGGCGTGACGATGAAACAGCGGGACGCTGAGGCTCTCTTCAAGCGCGCTGATCTGGCGGCTCACGGCGGACTGGCTGAGGTTCAATGCTTCGCCCGCATGGGTGAAACTGCCCGCTTCGGCGACTGCGTGAAAGACCCGCAACTTGTCCCAGTCCATCCCGTTTCCCCAGCCGCGGCCCTCAGCGGCGAGCGGTGCCCTCCTAATCGGCCGCGCGCAGGCGCGCTGCCTCCTCCTGTGCCGAGAGAAACTTCTCCGCCTCGAGCGCGGCCATGCAGCCCAGCCCGGCGGCGGTAACCGCCTGACGGTATACCTTGTCCTTGACGTCGCCCGCCGCATAGACCCCGGGTATTGCGGTTTCGGTCGAATCGGGGCGCGTGATCACATACCCGTCGGGGTCGAGCGGCAGTTGCCCGGCGACGAGCCCGGTAACCGGGGTGTGGCCGATTGCAATGAAAACCCCGTCGCAGGGGAAATTCGAAACCGAACCCATGCGCATATTGCGCAGTCGGACACCGGTGGCCTTGGGCGGTTCCGGTTCGCCGAGAATTTCCTCGACGACACTGTCCCAGATGACATTGATCTTCGGATTGCGGAATAGCCTCTCCTGCAGGATCTTCTCGGCCCTCAGCGCGTCGCGGCGGTGGACCAATGTCACCCTCCGCGCATGGTTAGTGAGATAAATTGCCTCTTCGACCGCGGTATTGCCGCCGCCGACCACCACGACGTCCTTGCCGCGAAAGAAAAATCCGTCGCAGGTCGCGCAGGCCGAGACGCCAAAGCCGCGGAACATCTCTTCGCTCGGAAGCCCGAGCCAGCGCGCTTGCGCTCCGGTCGCGAGGACCACGGTTTCGCCGATGTAGACATCCTCGGAATCGCCCTTGGCGACGAAGGGCCGGTGTCGGAGATCGATCTCGGTAATCAAGTCCAGAACGACCCGGGTACCGACATGCTCGGCCTGCTTTTGCATCTGCTCCATCAGCCAGGGGCCCTGGATGATGTCGGCGAAGCCGGGGTAGTTCTCTACATCCGTTGTGATCGTCAATTGCCCGCCCGGCTGCAACCCGGTCACGAGGATCGGTTGCAAATTTGCGCGGGCAGCGTAGATCGCCGCCGTATAGCCGGCTGGCCCCGCGCCGATGATCAGAACCTTACTGTGGTGCCGTTCGGACATCGATACGTCTCGTTTAGTCAATAATATAACATAAAATCATCGTTTTTCAGCGGAGCTATGCAAAAACGTGCGCCGCTCTCTAAAACCCGAACATGTGATCGAGACTGAACGTGCCGTCTCGCCCAACCAGCCCGTGGTAGCCGAAGAGGCGGCAGGTTGCATCACGGATGATGACATGTGCCCCGGTTCCTGCCCGGGCCCGGGTCTTCCCATCGAACACGGCATGGTAATACCACAGCCGCGAACCGGAACAAGGGATTGCCAAGCGCGATCGTGCAATCTCGCGTCCCGCACCGTCGTAGAGAACGACGTCGGTTTCACTGAAGGGCAGCCAGGGCCGGGATGCCGGATAAATCAACTGGCACAGCGTGTCGCAGCCGTCTTCGCCGAGCCGCAAGAACAGTTTGGTCGACAGTCCCGGCGGCGGCCCGTGATAAGATTGCGGCTCGTCGCGGTACGTTAAGATCGTGTTGAAAACATGCGCGCCGAAACTGGTCTCGGCGGTGTGGCCGCTGTACCGATCGCGATATCGAAACAATGCATGTAGCCAACCATCGCCTTCACCGCCCGCGGAAAAATCGTAGACCAGCTCGACATGACCGTAGCCGTTGCGCAGAGCGTCGATGCCCTTGACTTCATCGAGATCGAGAGCGGTGGCATGCGCACGCGGTAACCGCCCAAAAGAATGGCTAGAGATTTCGCGGCCTTCCGGATCAAAGATGCGCGCAGCGATCGGAAGCTCGGCTTGGCCCACCGCCATTGGTGTCGGCAGTACTACGGTCTGCCACAGCTCCCGCGGCATGATCGGAGCGGGAAGCAAATATCCCTTTCCGAGCATGCCCGTAATACCCGGGAGCTCCGGGTCCGGGGCCAGATCGGTGCGTTCGACATTGACATGCGCAATACGACGGCGGTCCCGCTCAAGGACCTCGTAACGTGGGCGCACCATGTGCTTGCCGGCACGCAGCTCAATCTGCCTCGGCCAGTAGACATCCGGCAGCAACTCAGAAATGTCGACGGCGCGGGTGGCGAACGGCGCAATCGGCCCGGCGAGCGGCACAATACAATCCTGGCCCATCGGATTGAGGCCGACGGCCCCCGCCGGGATCGGCAACGGGTGGCTGTTCTGAATCCATAGCACGACGCGCTCGCCGGGAGCGGGAGCGGGCAGCCCGGCATATCGGTCGGCCGGCCATGCGTTAGCATCATGGGTGCATGACAAGGTCTCACTACAGCACCCGCCGCGACTCGCCTCGCCGAAGATGTCGAGCGAATATTTGACGACGTCGTGTCCCGCTGCTCCGACAACGTGAAAAAATAGCTGGCCGGTAAATTCCGGGAGTCCGAAACACGCGCGTATCTTCCGGCTGTCGAGGATGATTGTGCCGCCTGACGCTTCAAAGCTCTCGCGCCATTCTGCGAGCACTTCGCCGTCTTCGGCAAACAGCGTCAACCAGCAGGCCACCTCGGTGGCGCCGTAGCCCGACCAGTAATTCACGGTCACCAACCGAGTGTGCAGTTCGTCGGTGTCGCGAAAGAACGCAAAGTTGGTCGCGAAGTTGAGCGGATCGAGATAACGGCGTCGGTTGGTAAGGCGGCCTGCCGGGAGCCGCAGCGCATCAAGGGTGTGCACTGCGGCGCCGTCCGGCAGATACGGCCGCATTTGCGCGATGATGCGCTCGGAGTCGAAGGCAGCGACGAAAACCGCGCGAGCACGGGAGCTGCCCACCTCTGCGACGTGCTGGACATAAACCCCCGCGATCTCGGTTCTTTCGAGGCTGTAGACAGCTTCGAAGGGTTCGAGGGCGCCGTGCGGATCGTAAATGGCGACCGGTCCGTGATCCGCGAAAGCGGCAAGCAGCGCCTGCGCCGGACGCGCCGCGCCCGGGTGGGTCAGCGCCTTATAAAGCGTGTTGCCGCCACGGGTATTATCAAAGGTCTCGATGCGCAGTGTCATCAGTAAGAGCTGACCGGGGTGCCGCAGTCCGGCTTCGGCGCAATAGTACATTCCTTGCGGTCAGCACACGCAACGGTCCCCGTTTCCCGCAGCGTTACCGACGCGGCGCCGGTTGGTGCCCGGGCGAATCGCCGACAGGGCCAAGGCGGTGTCTCTCCGGCGCCGTGCCTTCCCCTACTCGCCGCCACCAGATCGATGCCGTTCTTGGCAAAAATCAAGGCCACACCCCAGGTCGTGACGATCGCGATCAGTGCGCCGGCGAGGATGTCGCTGAGATAATGCGCACCGACCACCACACGGCTCAGCGCAACGACCATCGCGATCAGTCCGTAGAACAGCACGTGTTGCGGCCAGACAAGCCAGAGTGCGGTCATCAATGCCGCGATCGTAGCGCTATGGCCCGACGGGAATGACCAACGGTCCGGACGCAGCCCGAGCCAGCTAAAATCATACGTACCCGCGCTGAAGAGCAGCTTGGGCCGAGGCCGACCGAATATCACTTTGAGCAGGTCCACGACGACGCCCGAGGTCGCGATGGACAGAAAAAGAAAAGCCGGTACTGCCGAGAACGCCCGCATCGAATGGGCGAACCGCCTCAAGCGCGATAATGCGCCGCCCCAATGCAGCGCGACAAAGGCAAGACCGAAGGCAATCAGGTAGCCATAGGATAGGCCAAGCCTCGAGGTCAGGTCGAAAAGCGAGCGCAGATCGGCATCGCGGGCGTGGAAATACAGCGCGAGTGGTCGGTCGACCAGCGCGATCGAGACCCCTATCACCGCCACCGCTGTGGTGGCGGCGAGCGCGATGCGAGCCGTCCTTCTGCGAAGCGCTCTGGATCCAAGCGCCCAGGCTGCGGCCGCGCCCGCTCCGACCGCTCCATAAAGGTGGTGAAGCGGCGGCGAGGCGAGGCCATCTCGGTCGACAATCCACCAGTAGAGCAGCGCGGTGGTCCCATAGACGAGCAGCCCAGCGAAGACCACATCGGACAGAAAGTGAGCCCCTTGGATGATCCGACCAAGCCCAATGATAGCACCGACGCCCAGAGCGGCGACGGTAGCCGCGCGCCGGTAACCTCCCCGCGGCAACACGAAAGCAAAAGCAACGAGCGAAAAGCCGAGTGCGGCGTGGCCGGAAACAAAGGCACAGTTGCTTAGGCATTCCGCTGCCGGCAGAGGAGCCGCAGTAAACTGGTGGGTGCCGCCGAAGGCCTCGATCTGCGTTGGGCGCGCTCGACCCCAATGATCCTTGAGAAGCGTATTGGCGAGCAATCCCGGACCCAGCGCGATGGACGCGACAAGAAAGACGAGCGCTTTGTGGTCGAACCGCCAAAGCGGTCGGTCGGCAAGGAAGAGCCAGATCCCCATCGACGCAGCGAAAGCGAGTACAGCCCAGGCTATCCACGGAACGGCTCGATAAAGATAGATGACGGGCGGCCAAACCCCCCAAATAAAGCCGCGTCCCGGGACGTAGAACCAGCGGCTCGTGACGAGGTCGATCTGCGGCACAAAAGCAAAGAAAACCAGCACCAGAGCGAACAGCCCGGTGTAGATCACGATCGCTCTCATGTAGGCGCCAGCCGCTCGATCCTGCTCAGGACAAGCGCCCTCACGGCTGCGCCGGCGCGCGCGGTATCATCGGGGATCGGATACGACCAGGATTCGATCTCCCCGGTGAACGGCCGTGTGACGCCCGCCGCCCGCATCACGGCGTGAAACCGGGCGAATTTGGCATTGCCGCCATTGAGGCCGAGAATATGCACCGGCTTGCCTGTCGCTGCCGCTTCGCTGATCATCGAGACCGAATCGGCAGTCACCAAGAATGCATCAGCGAGTGCAAGAAACGCAAAATAGGGATTCTCGCCTGCACCATCCCAAATGACGGCAGGAAGGCCGTTAAGCCTGTTACGCAGCAAGGCAATGCCGGCAGCTCCGGTTCGACGTGACGGCGTCAGCAGCGCCGAGCCGCCTTGGTTACGCAGAATCTCACCAACCGCATCGGCAATCTCGCGCACGCGCCGCAGCGTCAGCCGGTACGCTTTGTTCGTACCACCGATCAGAACCGAGAGGATTGGTCGCGACATTGCTGCCAGGGCGGGAAAGCGATGCGTTCCGGCGGCTAACCGAGACGGGGTCACACGATGAACGGCGCCGCGCGTCACGATAACCCGCGGCCCACGCAGACCATCGTGCTCCGGGACAACAGACAGGTCGAACTCGCCGACGCCAGGGTCCTGGA
>Ga0318500_10000152_pt1 | contig 12619 bp, 8 predicted proteins | sample GRESIP174b1f20_FD_203295 | JGI IMG/M metagenome (GOLD analysis project Ga0318500, IMG submission 203295) | Tropical soil microbial communities from Luquillo Experimental Forest, Puerto Rico - GRE.SIPMG.174b1f20 | ecosystem: Environmental > Terrestrial > Soil > Tropical forest > Bulk soil...
TCACAAGACCGTAGATGCGCTCAGCCTTACGATCCCGCCGCAGATCTACACCTTCGCCGACGAGGTGATCGAATGAAGCGGCGCGAGTTCATCACACTTATTGGCAGTGCGGCAGCGACGTGGCCGCTCGTGGTGCGCGCACAGTCGGCGATGCCGGTGGTCGCATTTCTCCGGACCGGATCGGCCGATATCGAGTCGCGCAATGTGGCGGCGTTCCGCAAGGGCCTGACCGAAACTGGTTACGTCGAAGGCCAGAATGTAACGGTCGAGTACCACTGGCTTGAGAGCCCATACGATCGTCTGCCAGCACTGATAGCCGACTTGGTCCGCCGCCAGGTGGCCGTGATCGCCACGGTAGGCACCCCGCTTGTAGCGCTCGCGGTGAAAGCTGCAACGGCATCGATCCCAATCGTCTTCGGCGAAGGTATAGACCCGGTCCACCTTGGCCTTGTCGCCAGCCTCGCTCGCCCCGGCGGCAACGCGACCGGCATCTATTTTTTCATAACGGAGACTACAGCTAAGCGGCTGCGGCTCCTGCATGACATGGTGCCCCAAGCCGTTCGTGTTGCCGTGCTCGTAAATCCGGTCAATACGGACACCGCTAAGATCACAGTGCGGGACGCGCAGGAGGCCGCCCCCGCTATGGGACTTCAAATCCAACCACTCAACGCCACCACGATCGGCGAACTTGATTCGGCCTTTGAGACGATGCAGCGGGAGCGCGCCGACGCCCTCATCGTTGCTGGCGACGCATTTTTCCTCAACCGCCGCACACAATTTGTCACCCTGACAGCGCGCGACAGGATACCCGCGGCTTTTTCACAGCGTGCTTATGTTGAGGCCGGAGGGCTGATGAGCTATGGCACCGACATCATGGGTTCGTTTCGTCAAGTCGGCGTCTATACGGGCAAAATCCTCAAAGGCGCCAAGCCGGCCGAGCTGCCGGTGTTGCAGTCGACCAAATTCGAGTTCGTCATCAACCGTCACACGGCACGGGCACTCGGCATCGAGATGCCACCTGGGGTGCTCTCAATCGCCGATGAGGCAATCGAATAACGACGTTCTTTACTGCAGCGCAGAATGTCCGCTATTGGCACAAAGCGGACATCGGCAATGCATTTGCCGTAAGATGTGCTTAAAGCCGCTAGCACCGGCGATAGTGCAACGCCACGATACCCGATTTGAGCCGTGTCGCGGCCACGAACTTCAGGCGCAATGATCGCTGCAGGCCGGAAAACAAGAACGGGCCGTGCCCAACCACCACGGGGTGGACTACGAAGCGATATTCGTCCACGAGGTCCAGGCGCTGAAGCGCGGCCGAAAGTTTGGGGCTACCCACCAGCAGTCCGCGCGGCGTGGCCTTCTTCAACGCCTTCACCGCCCGGGTCAGGTCCCCTTCGACGTGATGCGTGTTGTTCCACGGGAAATCGCGGCGCGTCGTCGAGACCACGTACTTGGGCTTGGCTTCGAGCTTCTTCGCCCAGTCCCGATTCGATGGTGTCGCCTTCGGGTCTCGCGCCACTTGGGGCCAAGCGTCCTCCATCAGCTCGTAGGTCCGGCGCCCGAATAGCATCGCGCCCGCCGAGTCCATCAAGCGGGTCCAGTAGCGGAGCATCTCGTCGTCGACGACCCCTTCGCGGTGGTCGCAACACCCGTCCAGCGTCACGTTGAGCGCGAAGGTCAAAAGCCCCATGGCGCTGACTCTCTCCCAGGCTGCCTATTGCTGCAAGCTTGGGCGGTTGGTCGCCCCCGCCAGCACATCACTTTGCAATCGGCGTCGATTGCCTCAGCCCTTCGCCGTGCTGACGAGTTGATCGAATGAAGCGATGTCTGCTTTTGACCCAAAGCGGACATCAGTCGATCGGATTTTCTGCTATGCACAACGTAAATGTGGCGCAATGGGCCGGGGCGCTGTTTCTATTTCGGAAATACCAATTTGCCTCGCGCTCGCAATTCCTGTGGCAGCACACTGTGATAGATAAACTGGTTTACGGGGGTCGGGATATTTACTGCCCGTCCCAGCCGCACTACCGCACCGTTCCAGAAATCGATTTCACTTGGCTTCCCCTCAGCAATATCGCGTTGCAATGACGTCGTGGCATTTTCCGCCAGCGTGTCAACGAATTTCATCGTGTCTGGGACCACCGTATCGCTCAATTGGACACGACTCGCACGCGCTACCGCGGACACCTCCTGCATGCATTGTTCTAGCAACAATCGCGTTTCCGGCACGGTGCGCATGATTCCGATCGGAGCCCGACTAACCGCACCGACTCCGCCGAACGGGGTCACAAGCAGAAATTTTTCCCATAAGGCTTTGTGTATGTCAGACGGGATATCTACCTTTACACCGGCCTTCTCGAACAATTGACGCAATCTTTCTGCACGCTCGCTGCGTCGGTTATCAAGTTCTCCGAATTTAATGAAATTTGCGGATCCAATGTTGCGGATCCTGCCCGGAGCCACTACCCAACTGATTGTTCCGCAGAGGCCCGCCAGCACGTGCTCTGGGCCGAGAATGGCTGCTAAGAGCGACGGCGCTTCAACTCCATTCTGGAGCGGGACCACGAGCGTTTGAGGCCCGACCATAGGCTGCATGTTTTTCGCAGCCTCCTCCACCTGCCAAGCTTTTACCCCGAGGAAAATCACATCGACTGGGGAAACGTGCATTGGATCGTCCGTCGCTTGGGCGGGTTGGACGACAATCTCCCCAGCCGCCGTTTCGACACACAAACCGTGCGCTTGAATCGCTTTTAAGTGCTGACCACGCGCGACGAACGTGACGTCCTCGCCGGTTCGAGCCAGATGGGCTCCAAAGTAACCGCCTGCGCCACCTGTCCCGTAGATCGCAACGCGCATCTTCGCCCCCCAATGTAGATCACTCCGGTACTCCGGCTTTTCGCAGGCCATCGGTGAGCCTAGCGATATCTTCCGGTCGGCGGTACGGGCCCACCCTATCCCTGAGATTAGAAATGCGCAGTGCAGGATCGACTTGTCGTAATCGCACTCCCATTTTGCTCGCTTCCGTCGTGTGCCCCGCGAGTGCGTTGCTGGCGGCGGCAATGCGCAATGAGGGAAGAGAATCTGGGTTCTCCTGCAATACCATCTCGGCCCATGATGACGCTTGGTCATAACGGCAGGCGCAAAAATGGGCATGCGCGGTTGCGTTTCGAAACGAGCGCATGATCGGATCGAGTGGGCTCAGACGCATTGCGCGAGCAAGGTGATCAATCGCTGCCTCCGGATCGCCGAGCCAGACTCTCACAAACCCGCTGTAGTACCATGCCGCTGCCAAGTTTGGATTGAGTATGAGAGCCCGATTGATGAACGCGGCGCCGGCATCGAGATCGTGGCCGAACTGGGCTAGCGCGAAACCACCTCCGCAAAGTGCAAGCGGGTCATCTCTGCCCAACTCGATTGCCCGGCGAGCCAGTCGAGCCATTTCAATCGTCTCCTTGACGCGATCAGTCATCCAGTCATTGCTTCTTCGCTCGATGTAACACCTCGCAGCGGCACCGTAAGCCGAGGCGAAATCCGGATCGAGTTCGATGGCTTTATAGTACAACCTGAGGGCCTCGCTGATCGCCTCCTTGGACCAAGACTGATAGTGGTTCGCTATCCCCTGCAGATAATAGTCGTGAGCACCGAGGTTTTCGGTCGGCTTGCGTTTTGCGCGGTCGATCTCGGCCTGTTCGAGCTTCGGTGCGATCGCGCCCACAACGCTCATAGTCACGCGATCTTGCAGCTCGAAAATGTCCTCAAGTGCTCCATCGAACCGGTCTGCCCAGAGATGGGCTCCCGTTGCAGCATCGATAAGCTGTCCTGTGACGCGGACGCGATCCGCCGACCGGCGCACGCTTCCTTCAAGCACATATCGAACCCCCAGTTCACGGCCGACCTGCTTCACGTCGACAGCCCGGTCCTTATAGGTGAAGCTTGAATTGCGGGCGATCACGAATAGCTGCCGGAAGCGCGACAGCGCCGTGATGATCTCCTCAACAACGCCATCCGCGAAATACTCCTGCTCGGGATCGCCGCTTATGTTCTTGAACGGCAGGACGGCAATTGATGGCTTGTCCGGAAGCGGCAGGGTTGGCCGTGAGCTTGCTGCGGCACCGCTCGGCCGCACCTGATACGCCCGCACCGGGCGCGGAATGTTTTTCAACTGTTGCTCCCCCGCGTCCTGAAACGTCACGTCCACCTTATCGCGAACTTGTTGATAAGCGCTCTCGGAGATACAGATGCCGCCGGGTTCTGCGATCCCTTCCAGACGTGCGGCAACATTGACACTGTCACCGAGCAGGTCCTCGCCCTCGACCACTACATCGCCAACGTTGATTCCCACACGGAATTCGATCCGCTTCTCGGTTGGGACATTCGCATTCTGACGATTCATTCCGCGCTGCACATCGAGGGCACAGCGCAGGGCGTCCACGACGGAGGGAAATTCGATCAGAATTCCGTCGCCGGTGGTTTTCACGACGCGACCGCGATGGAGCGAAATGGTGGGATTGATCAGCTCACGACGAAGGTTTCGCAGGCGCTCGAGCGTACCCTCCTCATCCAGCCCAGTCAGTAGCGAGTAACCCGCCACATCGGCGGCGAGGATAGCGGCAAGCTTTCGCGGCGCGCTCATCGCTGGCATGCCCCCTTGCCTCGAACCACCACGCGTTGGATGTCAGCTTTTTAGTTTAGCATAACGGCTCCGCGTTGCGGGGTCCTGTTTCCACCTTCCGGCAAACATCGGTAGGTCTTGGCATAGCTCGTCTTTATCAGCATCCTTGCTCGGTGCTTCAGTGTCTTCGCCGGCTACAGTGGATTGCCAATCCCGTTGATGTCGACGGCGCGGATAGGAAAATATGAGGCGCGGGTCAAAAACGAGAAGGCTACCCTGGGAGCAGAAAATGGAAAGAACGGCACTGTGCCATTGTGGGTCGCTGCGAGTCATCGCGTCTGGCGAACCGAATCGCGTCTATGTGTGCCATTGCGTGCCATGTCAGCGCCGCACAGGTGCAATTATGCATTCCGGCGCTATCTTCTTGAAAAGCCAGGTGCGGATCGAGGGCGCGAGCAAGGTTTATGCGCGCGATGCCGACAGCGGCAACGAGGTCCGTTTTCATTTTTGCCCGAACTGCGGCAGCAACATTTATTACGAGTTCGACAGATCCCCCGACGAATGCGGAATCCCGGTAGGTAACTTCGCAGATCCGGACTTTGTGTCCCCGACTTACTCAGCCTACGAGGAGTCGATGCATCATTGGGTCAGATTGCCGTCCGGAATAGATCATTTCCCGAAAGCCCGACCCGTGACGAGCCGATGATACGGCATTACTTCTGCACCGCTTTGTTGCAGTGCATGAGTCCGCTTTTGGCACAAAGCGGACATGGGCGACCACTGTGATCCCCTTTACGTCCGATTTGGACTGGCACCAACCAAAGCTCTATCTTGGGCAAAATCACCGTCGAAATTTTGCGTTCGATCAAATTGCCTAAGCGCGAATCAGATTTAATCCGCCGCTCCCGCGTCGATAGTCTCACGCATTTCCTCCCGGCGTCCGGCAGACGCCAGCGTGAGGGGCTGGGCGCGGCACTTGGCCTCGGCATGAGCGTGTCGAGGCCATCTTTTTTACGCGTCTGATCTTGAATGCGGTTGAGGGCGGTTGGCCAGCATCGCCGACGAAATGCACGAGGCGGCGCGTGCTCGGCGAGTAACGAGCCGGCTCCCGCTGCTACGCCTTCCGCACCAGCTCCGGCAGCTTGGCGATATTGCCGGCGATCCGTTGTGCCCTCATCGCCACGCCCTTCCGAACTCCCCGGATCAAACGAACGTATAGTGAGCTTAATCTTTTTTGACGCCTGTTACCCGCAGAGGGCGGAATACGGCGATACAGACGATACCAAATCGCCGGCGCGCGACATTCTCACGATACCGAAGCTAGTTAGCGTAGCAACTGCCCACCGCATAAGCGGTGAGCAGAATTCGCTATCGAGTGGAGAATTCAAATGCCGCTGACATCTGAGCAGGTGAAAGCCATTCAGGATAGTTTCGCCAAAGTCGTGCCGATATCTGAGCAGGCCGCCGAAATTTTCTACGGTCGCCTATTTGAGATCGCGCCTGCGATGAAACTGTTGTTTCGCGGCGACATGAAAGAGCAGGGCAAGAAGTTGATGGCGATGCTCACGGTCGTGATCAACGGGCTCAGCAATCTAGAAGCCGTGTTGCCGGCGGCAAGCGCGCTCGCCAAACGCCACGTCGGATACGGCGTCAAGGCGACCGACTATGCGCCGGTAGGCGAGGCGTTGTTGTGGACGCTTGAACGCGGCCTGGGCGAGCATTGGACGCCGGATGTCGCCGCCGCCTGGACTGCTGCCTACACCGTACTCTCGGATTTCATGATCGGCGAAGCCTACGACCACAGGATCGCGGCCTAATAAGAGCGTGGGACAGGCGCAGGTATTGTGGATCGTTTTTGTTTTCGTCTTGCCGCTGACCTCGTGGTCGGCCGCGCCGACTTTTTCTTTCGAGCTTAATGTTGTGCGCTTTCGCCCAGCTCTCGGCCATGTGGCGCGGCATCCAGCAGCGCGACACGAATTGATCACGAATTGTGAATGGAGTCGCCTCATATATTTTAACGTTATCGGCCATAAATTCTGGTGTCATCAATCGTGGCGGTGACCAGGGATGCAGCCACAGCACACGACATCGGCTATTGCTGTTAAACTCGCCCTTTAACAGCGAGTTCAGAAGTGGCCGAAATTGCTTGTCACCACCCTTGTCGAGCAATTCGGCAAGACAGATCCGTTTGCGGTTTGTCTTCTGCGCGTATCGCTCAATGCGAGCGGCGTTTCGTTGACAGGTTAGGCGCCAATTATCGCGTCGAACCTCAAGACCGCACTCGGCCGCCGCTAGGGGATCTAGGTACCAGGTCCCCGACAACGTTCGGACAGTCAATTGTGCCGCTGTGTTATTGTTTCGTCCAACCTTGGCCACGTGGCTCCTCCACTGGCTGGGCAGGCTGTGCGAGGCGCGTCAACGCCTCGCGCAGCCGATCTCGTTAGCTTCGTCGATTTAACTTGATCTCTCAATGGGCGACCGAACCGCATCCTTTCTTGCGACGGCCCGGCCATTTCTGACGCAGGCTGTTTGTCCGAGCGAGCGCGGTGGGTGCGGCTTGCCAAGTTCATTGCCCTCGTCGTCGCTATCGCCGCAGGCGGGCGCGCGACGAGCGCAAGGTACCCATCGATCATTTCAATTTCCCTATTAGGGGGTGTGCCGGGGGTCGAGGGGTACGGTCGCGGCAGCGCTCATGTCCGCTTTTGATCCAAAGCGGACATTCGGGCACCGAGTGCCATTCCCCTCCGGGATGGCGCAAAACCCAAGACTTGCATAGGATTTGCCCTCGTCGATCCGCCAGAGGGGGCGACATGAAGCGACGCGGTAGGAGCGGGAAACCGCGAAAGCGGCGGCGCGCGGTTGGGCGCAAGCCCCGTACGGCGCCAGCCGCGAGCGTATCCATTGCCGACCTGCAAAGACAGCTCGACCAGCGAACTCGTGACCGCGACGAGGCATTAGAGCAGCAGGCTGCAACCGCAGAGATTCTCAGCCTGATCAGCAATTCACCGACCGACACGCTGCCGGCGTTCAAAACCATACTGGCGAAGGCCGTCGAGCTCTGCGAGGCCAGCTTCGGTGCGATGTGGTTCGTCGACGGCAAAGGGTATCGGACTGCAGCGATGCACGGCGACCTACCACGGCCCTATGTCGAGCAATGGCGTAGCGGAACGCTGCACTTTCCCAAAGCCGACATACCGATAGTGCGTGCGATCCGATCCCGAAAGACTGTCCACACCCAGGACGTGAGAAAAGAAAGAGCCTACCTGCAGCGCGAGCCGCTGGCTGTGAGTGCGGCTGATGTCGGCGGTATTCGAACGATGATCACCGTCCCCATGGTTAAGGGGGGCGAAGCAGTCGGTGCGATCGTGATTTACCGCAGGGAAGTTCTGCCCTTCACTGCCAGACAGGTTGAACTGGTAGAGTCTTTCGCTGCTCAGGCTGTCATCGCCATCGAGAACGCGCGGCTGCTCAATGAACAGCGTGAATCGTTGGAACGGCAAACTGCAACTTCGGAGGTGTTGAAAGTTATCTCAAGTTCGCCTGGCGAGCTTGAGCCGGTGTTTCAGGCCGTGTTGGATAGCGCAACACGGCTATGCGAGGCGAATTTTGGCATTCTGTATCGGTATGAGGGGGGCGCCTTCCACGCGGTCGCACTGCGTGGCGCGCCGCCCGGTTTTGCAGAATTTCAGCAGCGCGCACCGATCCATCCCTTACCGTCCAGTGGACTTGGCCGGATCGTTAGCACCCGCCAGCCCGTTCACATCATCGATGCGATGGCGGAGCAACGCTATATTGACGGCGACCCGTATGTCGTCACTGCCGTCAAACTAAGCGGAAGCCGCACGCTCGTCTTTGTCCCCATGCTCAAGGATGAAGACCTCATTGGCGCGATCACCATTTATCGCAGCGAAGTTCGACCGTTCGCCGAGAAACAAATCGAGTTGCTGCAAAATTTCGCCGCGCAGGCCGTTATCGCCATCGAGAACGCGCGGCTGCTCAACGAATTGCGTCAACGCACGGACGATCTCACAGAATCTTTGGAGCAACAGACGGCGACGTCGGAAGTTCTGAAAGTCATCAGTTCTTCGCCAGGCGAACTAGAGCCTGTATTCAACGCGATGCTAGAGAATGCAACGCGGCTCTGCGCGGCGAAATTTGGCACTTTGTATCTTCGTGAAGGTGACGCTTTCCGCGCGATCGCGATGCACAACGTGCCACCGGCGCTCGCCGAAGTGCGACGGCGCGATCCGTTGGCCGCGCCAGGGGGCACCCTTTCACGCCTGGTCAATACGAAAAAGATCGTTCACGTCCCCGACACTACCGCAGATCCGGCCTATATCGACCGCCATCCATGGTTCGTAATGACCGTAGAACTCGGCGGCTTTCGCGCACTTCTTAACGTGCCGATGCTCAAGGAGGGGGAGCTGGTTGGCGCTATCGTCATTTATCGACAGGAGGTAGGCCCATTCACCGACAAGCAGATCGCGCTACTCGAGAACTTCGCCGCCCAGGCCGTCATCGCGATCGAGAATACGCGGCTGCTCAATGAGCTGCGCCAGCGGACAGCTGATCTCAGCGAGTCGCTAGAGCAGCAGACGGCAACATCGGAAGTGCTGAAAATCATCAGCAGTTCGCAAGGCGAATTGCAGCCGGTGTTTGAGGCGATGCTTGAAAACGCCACGCGTATTTGCGAAGCAAATTTTGGCGTTTTGAACCTGCACGAGAATGGGGCGTTCCGCGTCGGCGCGATGCACAATGTGCCGCTCGCCTTCGCTAATTGGCTCAAAGACCAGCCGGGCGGATATCGACCGATACCCGGCAGTCAGCTCGACAACGTCTTGCGCACGAAGCAGTTGAGCGTGACGGCCGATAATGCCGTTGAAGCCAATCCTGGAAGGGCGACAACGTTAGGCGGAGCGCGGTCAATTGTTTGCGTGCCGATGATCAAAGACGATGAATTGGTTGGAGCGATTACCATTTACCGGCAAGAGGTTCGACCTTTCACTGACAAGCAAACCGCGCTGGTGCGGAATTTTGCTTCCCAGGCGGTTATTGCCATCGAGAACACGCGGCTGCTCAATGAATTGCGTGAGCGCACCACCGACCTAACCGAGTCTTTGGAGCAGCAGACGGCAACGTCAGATGTGCTGCGCGTCATTTCGAGTTCGCCGGGTGAACTCAGCCCAGTGTTCCAGGCCATGCTGGACAGCGCGGTGCGCATTTGCCAGGCGAAATACGGCCAGATGTTTCTCTATGACGGCAAAGACTTTCGTGCTGTCGGCACGAAGGACTTGCCGACCGCATGGGCCGATTTCTTGGGGCACAACAATATTGCTCCGCATCCAGCAGTCACGCTCGGCCGCGCGCTGATAACAAAGGGAGTTGTCCACGTCCACGATGCCAGGATCGATGAAGGTTACGTTCAGCGCCATCCGGGAATGGTGGCCGTCGTCGAGCTCGGCGGGGCTCGCACGCTCATGGCCGTTCCGATGCTCAAGGAGAATGAGGTGGTCGGGGCGATCGGCATTTACCGGCAGGAAGTTCGCCCATTCACGGACAAGCAGATCGCGTTGATGCAGAACTTCGCCGCTCAAGCCGTCATCGCCATCGAGAACACGCGGCTGCTCAATGAATTGCGTGAGTCACTGCAGCAGCAAACTGCAACAGCGGATGTGCTGAAGATCATCGGCCGCTCAACTTTCGATTTGGGGACGGTCCTCGACACGCTCGTCGAATCGGCTGTCAAACAGTGCGACGCATATGACGCTGTAATTACGCTACGCGAGGATGACTCGCTAGTGTTCAGCGCCCACCACGGCCCAATCCCAATCGGTTTAAAAAGCTGGAAACTATCCAGAAACTGGACGGCGGGCCGCGCAGTTATCGACGCGAAGCCGGTCCATGTTCATGATCTAGCCGGCGAAAGCGAGGAGTTTCCAGAAGGCAGCGCGATGGCTTTGCGTATGGGCCACCGCAGCATTCTTTCAGTGCCGCTGTTGCGCAAGGACGAGGCAATCGGCTGTCTGACGGTCCGGCGGACCGAAGTGCGGCCTTTTACTGAAAAACAGATTGGCCTCATTACCACTTTTGCCGATCAGGCCGTCATCGCTATCGAGAACGCGCGGCTGCTCAACGAATTGCGCCAGCGCACCGACGATCTCACTGAATCGCTCGAGCAGCAGACGGCGACCTCTGAAGTCTTGAAAGTCATCGCAGGCTCGCAGGGCAAACTTGAGCTTGTCTTTACCGCCATGCTGGAGAACGCCACACGTATCTGTGGGGCCAAATTCGGCGTTCTGTATCTCTGCGAAGGTGAAGATACCGTTCGGGCTGTTGCGATGCATGGCGCACCGCAGCCGTATGTTGAGGAGCGGCGTCGCAATCCAGTGATTCGACCTGCCCCGGCATCGTCGCTTGGACGTGTGCTGGCGAGTAAACAGCCGGTTCACATCGCTGACGTCCTGAATGATGCGAAATATTTAGATTTACCGTCCGGCTACAGCGGCGCACTACTCCCAAAGCTCGCCGGGGCGCGGACCATACTTGCCGTTCCGATGCTTAAGGACGGGGACTTGATCGGCATCATCAGCATTTACCGTCAGGAAGTCCGGCCCTTCACCGATAAGCAGATCGAGCTTGTAAGTACCTTCGCCGCCCAAGCTGTCATCGCCATCGAGAACGCACGGCTACTCAATGAACTTCGGCAGCGTACCGGCGATCTTACTGAATCCTTAGAGCAGCAGACTGCCACCGCCGACGTGCTCAAGGTGATTAGTCGCTCCACCTTCGATTTGCAGACCGTGCTACAAACGCTCATCGAATCGGCCGCTAAACTTTGCGATGCCAACGGTGCAGGCATTACGCGGCAGCAAGGGGATGTATTCTATCGCGCAGCGTACTACGGATTCTCCTCCGAATTCGTAGATTACGTCGGTGGTATTCCAGTCGTACCGGAGCGCAGCTCGATCCTCGGACGCGCTATCCTTGAACGAAAAGTCATTCATATTCCCGACGTACAAGCTGATCCAGAGTATACCTGGAACGAAGCGCAGCGGCTCGGCGGCTTCCGGACGGCCCTTGGTGTTCCGATGCTGCGCGAGGGCGCACCAATTGGTGTTTTCGCTTTGACTCGTTCCGACGTGCGACCATTCACCGAAAAGCAAATCGAGTTGGCCACAACATTTGCCGACCAAGCTGCAATTGCCATCGAGAATGTTCGCCTGTTTAACGAAATCGAGGATAAGAGCCGGCAGCTAGAAGAGGCGAGCCAGCACAAGTCGCAGTTCCTCGCCAATATGAGCCATGAGCTGCGCACGCCGCTGAACGCTATCTTGGGCTATACCGAATTGATGGCGGACGGAGCTTACGGTGAGCCATCTGAAAAGATGGTGGGCATCCTCCAGCGCCTTGAGGCCAACGGCAGACATCTGCTGGGATTGATCAATGACGTGCTCGATCTCTCCAAGATCGAGGCTGGTCAACTTGAACTCGAACTTTCTGACTACTGCATTCAGGACATTGCCCAAACCGTTCGCAGCACGCTGGAACCACTAGCGGCCGACAAGAAACTCGCGTTCAAGCTCGAGCTGGCTCCTGCCTTACCACCGGGCCACGGTGACGGTCGGCGGTTGACCCAGGTCCTGATCAATCTCGTCGGCAACGCAATTAAGTTCACCGATGCCGGCGAAGTGGCCATCAAGGCCGACGCCAACAATGGCTCATTCTATGTATCGGTCCGTGACACCGGACCTGGCATTTCCGCAGCCGATCAGGCCAAGTTGTTTCAAGAGTTCCAGCAGGCCGATAATGCGATCACTCGCAAGAAAGGTGGCACCGGCCTAGGGCTCGCCATATCGAAGCGCATCATTGAAATGCACGGCGGGCGGATTTGGGTCGAGTCACAGCCGGGGCAAGGCTCTACCTTTACTTTCACGCTCCCAGTTATAGTCGAGCGGCAGGTGGAGGCCGCATGAGCAAGCGCATTCTAGTGGTCGAGGACCAGCC
>Ga0318500_10000153_pt1 | contig 12612 bp, 8 predicted proteins | sample GRESIP174b1f20_FD_203295 | JGI IMG/M metagenome (GOLD analysis project Ga0318500, IMG submission 203295) | Tropical soil microbial communities from Luquillo Experimental Forest, Puerto Rico - GRE.SIPMG.174b1f20 | ecosystem: Environmental > Terrestrial > Soil > Tropical forest > Bulk soil...
GGCCTCGACATCAAGCCCGAGAGCGGCATGCTCAACATGAAGAAGGACATGGGCGGGGCGGCCGCGATGCTGGCGCTGGCGCACATGGTGATGGACCGCGGGATGAAGCTGCGGCTGCGCGTGCTCATTCCCGCGGTCGAGAACGCGATCTCGGGCGCGGCCTTTCGCCCGCGCGACGTCTATCGTTCGCGCAAAGGCCTCACCGTGGAGATCGGCAACACCGACGCCGAGGGCCGCCTGATCCTCGCCGATGCGATCGCGCTCGCCGACGAGGATGCGCCGGACCTGATCGCGGACATGGCGACGCTGACCGGCGCCGCGCGCGTCGCGCTGGGAACCGAGATCCCACCGTTCTACACCGACGATGATGCGCTCGCGGCCGCGTTGGCCGACTGCGCCAAGAGCGAGCACGATCCGCTGTGGCGCATGCCGCTGTGGCGGCCCTACGACGCGCTGCTCGAGTCCAAGGTGGCGGACGTCAACAACGTCGCCTCCGGCAATTTCGGCGGCTCGATCACCGCCGCGCTGTTCTTGCGCCGGTTCGTCGCGGCGGCCAAGGCGTGGCTGCATTGCGACATCTACGCCTGGAACCAGACCACCAAGCCCGGGCGGCCCGAGGGCGCCGAGTGCCAAGCGGCGCGCGCGCTCTACGCGCTCTTGGTGTCGCGCTATGGCTGAGGGCCAAGTTTACGAAGTCGCCGAGCCGACGGCGCCGCTGCGCCATGCGCCCTCCCCCGATGCGCCGCTCGACACCGAGGCGCTCAAGGGCGAGCGCGTGACCGTGTACGAGATCGAGGAAGGCTGGGCGCGGGGCAAGCTCGAGGCCGACGGCTATGCGGGTTTCTTGCCCGCGAGCGCGCTGCGCGCTCCCGGTCCCGCGCCCACCCACAAGGTCGCGGCGCTGCGCACGCTGGTGTTCCCGGGACCGTCGATCAAGCTGCCGCCGCTCGAGGGGCTCGCGCTCGGATGCCGGCTCGCCGTCGCACGGATCGAGGCGCCGTTCGCGGTCACCGCCGCCGGCGGCTACGTACCGGCACGGCATCTCGTTTCCATCGACAGCCATGAAAGCGACTTCGTCGCGGTCGCCGAGCGCTTCTTGGGAGCGCCCTATCTGTGGGGCGGCAAGACGTCGCTCGGCCTCGACTGTTCAGGCCTGCTGCAGGTCGCGCTCGGCGCGTGCGGCGTTGCCTGCCCGCGCGACAGCGCCGTGCAGGAAAAGGCGCTCGGCCGAGCGCTCGCGATCTCTCCCTCCGAACTGCGGCGGGGCGATCTCGTGTTCTGGCGGCGCCACGTGGCCATCGTGCGCGATGAGGCATCGCTCGTTCACGCCAATGCCTTCCACATGGCGGTCGCGTTCGAGCCGACCGCGCAGGCGATCGCGCGCATCCGCGCCAGCGGCAGCGACGTGACGAGCATGCGGCGGCTCGACGTTATGGTGCCCTCTCCCACTTGAACGCGAGCTTGAGACACGCTCAACCGCGCACCAGAACTCCGCTCATTCCCGCGAAAGCGGGAATCCAGGGCCACGCGCTGGGTCGCCGCAACGGGGTCCCCGAGACGCTTGCGTCGCTGGGTCCCCGCTTTCGCGGGGACGAGCGGAAGAGCGTGTTCGTGCGAACGGATGCTCAATCCGCCGACACGCCGCTCGCCTTGATCGGGGGGCTCCAGCGCGCGATCTCGCCGGCGACGAACTTGGCAAAATAGTCCGGGCTCCTGCGCTCCGGCGGCGCGATCTCCTCGCCGAGGCCTTCGAAGCGCTCGCGGACGTAGGGGGTGTCCAGCGCCTCGCCCATGGCCTGATTGAGCCGGCGCACGATCGGCTCCGGCGTGCCTTTGGGCAAGAACAGGCCCTGCCAGGTGCTGATTTCGAAATCGAGGCCCTGCTCGCGCGCGGTCGCGACATTCGGCAGGACGACCGGGCGCCGCGACCCCGTGCTGGCGATGGCCTTGATGGAATTGCTCTCGAGCTGCGGCAGCGACGTCGACACCGAATCACAGACGTAGTCGATGCGGCCGGCCATCAGGTCCTGCATCGCAGGCCCCAAGCCGCGATAGGGAATGTGGGTGACCTCGACCCCCAGGGCCGCGTTGAAAAGAATGCAGCTCACGTGCGAAGCCGAGCCGGCGCCGGCGGAGCCGAATTTGACCGTCGCCTGGTTCGCCTTCACGTAAGCGATGAACTCGGGCAGCGAATTCGCCGGAAACGTCTTCGGCGTGATCAACACGCGCGGCGACTCGACGACGAGACCGAGCGCGGTGAAGTCGGCAATCGTGTCATAGGGCGGCTTCTTGTAGAGCGCCTGGCTCCAGGCGTGGGTGCCGCTGTTGCCGATCACGAACTGGTATCCGTCGGGCGGCGCCTTGGCGACGCGCAGCGAACCGACCGTGCCGCCCGCCCCGCTCGGATTCTCCACCACCACCTGCTGGCCGAGCACATCGCTGAGCCCTTGGGCCAGGATGCGACCGGCGACGTCGCTGGGGCCGCCGGCGGCGAACGGCACGACGAGCGTGAGCGGCCGGCTCGGAAAATTTTGCGCCGACGCCATGCCGGTCGCGGCCAGCAGCGCGAGCATCGCGCCCAAGACGTTCACGCGCGGGTTAATCCCTCGACTTCTGATGCCCATGGTTCGTCCCTGATTGCATGACACGTCGCGTGCCCGCGCGCAGCCCATGCATTATCGCCTCGGTGCCATGGGCCGGCCATCGCGAAGTTGGCACAGATAAGGTTGGCGCCGTGATGCCGCTGCGCGCATAGGCCAACGCCGCCCAAGCATGCGGGAAGTCGGGGATGCGGGATGTCGGCCCCCCGCGCGCTGACGGCCGACACGTTGGAGTTGCGCCATCCATTGTAAATAACAATCGGAAACAATAGAACGGAGCCGACGATCGTTTCCCACAGCCGCAGGTTGGTTCTTCTTCCCGTGGCTTCGTTTGGCCAAAACGCGCCAGCGGCCGGCGCGCGCCTTGTGGTCCTATCTCACGATGTCAAACAGCCCATCTCGTTCCCGCGACGCACTTTTGCGTCCGGGGTTTGCAACTTTGCTTCGCTCACCCCGAATCGAGGGGTGGGCGGAGCGCCGAGAGTCGTTCGGGTGCTGCGCTGAGCACCCGTTGGGCGTGCCCTCGGCGCGTCACAAGACGCGCGTGAACGCGCTTATGACGCGGCACGCCAGGCGCCTAGCGAGGCGCCTTGCGTCCCATGACGGGGGACGCTCGCCTCTCGGCGCTCCACCGTGGCGGTTTTTCACCCGGGGCCGCGCTTCCGGCTCCGGCATGACCCGGATCCGTGCAGCGAGCTCCTCGCAGCCGGGTCGTAGTGCCCGGCGGGCGACTTCCCGGGCCTCCCGGGGCAAGCGGTTACAAGCCGCCGCCGCAGGACGCCACGCCTCGCTCCGCCTTCAGGATCGTCTCTAGAAGACGCCCCTCGATGAGCGAGGCTGGAGAAGCTTATAGCGTAGCGTCATATCGTAGTCAACTAATAAATTCGTTACGTAGCCGAAAATGCAGCCAAATGCTCGCTGCGGCTGTTGAAAAAGGGCGCGGTTTTGAGCCCGAGTGCATGGATATCCGTGATGAAGATCAACAGCCCAGCCAGCTTCTGGCCCCCTGCACGATGCCGAATTCGGATGCCTGCTTGATGGAGTTGATGGTGTCGCCGCCAGCGTTCGCGAGCCCGATAATTTCACTTTGACGCCTTCGCCTGCAGCAGGAACGAGGAGAAGTCGTTGCCGGGAAATGGATGGACTTTGCCGAGGACCTTGGTGCCCGCACTGTCGTCATGCGGAACAAATCTTTGGCGCAGATAAACAAGACCCAAGGACGTGGGCAAAGCAACCAAGGAGTGTCGCCCTACGCGATGCAGAGCGGGAAGGACCGAATTCTAACTTCGATCCGCTCTGCCAACTTGCCCCGGCCCTGAACGGCTGGGGCTTTTTACGCCGTCCGGCGCGGCGGCCACGCCCTGGGTGCGCTAATCGATGTGATTGATGTCGTCGGTTGATGAAAGGGACCGGGTAGCTCGCGATCCGGGCTTCGAGCGGCGGTCGTCAGGTCGAATTTTTCAAGGTCAGTTATAAGAGAGCGCGCGATGCTCGAAACCGTCGCCGCTGGCTATCTGCGAACGCTTCCGGTGACGTTAGCTCGGCAATCCACCAGTCTCTGAGGCTATGATCTTCGGCGTAGGATTCAGCATCGCCGCCATCGGCGAACAAGCCGACGATTTGGAAGCCATCCGCAGGACTGCCGCATATCAAGATTGTCGTAGGCATGGCTCAGATACCCCCTTCTCTTGCACGCCGGAAGTTCCTGTTATGCAATCAATTCCATTTTTCGTGCCGCTTCATTCGCCTGTTCACAGGCAGCGGGCTCCGTCTCGGTAACGCCGCGCGCAACAACCTCGCGGCCGTTCTTGATGACTTCCCAATACCAGTGGCCATCTTCGCCATTGGGCATAATGCGGAATTCAACACCGTTTCCCATTGTAGGTTGGGTCCTTCGGCCCGAAATGATGATCGGGGTAAATCAGGACACTCTCTACTGTGCCGCACTCAGAGCACACGAACGCGCGAAGGCCCGGCTCGCGGCCCCAAGGAGAAATATCAGCCACTATTTCCATCCTCCCGCCGCACTGCTTGCAGGCCAGGTCTGACAACGCCACCATTTCGCTTGCCCATCACTACTCACACTCACAACGCATAGACGGGCCGGACGGTTCCGCAGGAGATTCCCTGGGATTCGGCATGTGAACTCTGCTTCGACGGCAGCTCATGCGCCAGTTTCTGGCCACTCGCTTTCGACCACGGCGCGCATAAAAAAGGAAAGCCCCGGCCGCAAGCATCGGGAGCGAGACGGGTGGCATATTTGCGTTCGCGAGTCAGAACCTAGCGCGCCATACGCCTCGGCAAAAAAAGAGCAAGTTTTGAAAGCTAATCGCGGTGACATTTTTGCAAGGGGATTGGGAGACTTCCCTGCCTGAAAACGACCTGAGGAAACTATCCTAATCAAGCATTTGTCAACCTGGCTTTGGCTCTGACGAGATCCGTGGTGTCAAAACCCTCGCGAAAAGATCCGTAGATCTCGCCAAGTTGCGGGCGATACGCGTCGGCGTTGCCTCTCAGCTCGTACAGGTCATAAATACTCACGCAAAGTCTAAGTTCGAAAGATTTGGCTTTCTGTTCGCGCGAGATCTCAAGGCCCTTGCAAAAACAACGCTCCGCCTGATCCAGATCTCGATTTGATCGCAGATGTGTTTCTCCAAGCAAACGATATATTTCAGCCGCATAAAAGCGCTCGGAGTTCTCTTCATCGAGTCGCAATTGCGCTTGGTGCAAAAGGTCGAACGTTTGCGCGTAGCGTTCGTTCTTTATGCAAACGTCCGCCAGTAACCCCAAAGTGTACGACTCAAACAATAAGGCGTCGGTGGCCCGTTCTTTTTCCAAACCTGCCTGAATCTCGGCAATACCTTTCTCAAACTCGCCTTGCTGGGCAGTTGCCCATCCGCGCAAAATCAGAGCCATGGCCAGATAGTGCACGAACCCACGCTCTTCGCAGAGTGCGATTGCCGCGTCGGCCTGGCCTGCGACAACGGTAGCCTCACCGCGAAACTGATGCACGCGGAGGCTTATCGTTCGTGCCATTGCCTCGCTGAACGGATGTTGAGATGTATCTGCATAACCGCGCGCCTCAGTGCAAATCCGCAGCGCCTGATCAGGATAGCCGAGAAACCAGAGTGCCATGCCGTCGTATAGCCTTACATGAACTCGCGGGTCTTGCGCCGACAGGTCGAGATACGCCGCGGCCTTGCTGTCTTCGCACATGCTCATGCTGCGTTCGAGCGCCGCATGGGCAGCGGCAAATTTCCCGCGGGCAAATAAGGTGAACCCTAGAGCTTCGTGGGCAAGAACCTTGAAAACCGAGCCATCTGCATTCTCGGCTGTATTCACCAAATGTTCGGCAAGGGTTTGAGCTTCACCCAGCGCTCCACGAAGGAAATTCCAGGTCCATAAACCAAACACCGCAGGCAAGGTGTGTTCGTCAAACCCGCTTTCTTTGCACAGCTGCAGCGCTCGCGTATACGCATGCTTCACACTGTCAATGCTCCAGCCCTTAATCGACCGGAGGGAGTGGCCAAGCGACGTTTGAAGCAGCAACTCCGACTTGTTGCGTAGCATCGGGTCGTCGATATTGGGAAGGAGGTCCAAACCACGAGCAAGATGGTTCAGCGCCTCGGCATTGGCCGAGCGTCGGGCTGCATGCTGTCCAGCCTTAAGCCAGTGATCGATGGCGGGCTCAACAAGGCCGGCTTCTGTGAAATGGTGCGCCGCGATTTCCGGCTGGTTCGCCACGACGTCGGCAAACCTCTCCTCAAGTGTGCGCGCAATCTTGCCGTGCAATTGCTGCCGGCGGCTCTTGAGCAGGCTCTCATAGGCCGCATCCCGCACCAGCGCGTGCTTGAAGCTGTAAACGGCTTCCTCCGGCTCGCCCCGGCGGAACACGAGCCCAGCCTGCTCGAGTTGGGCCAGTCCGTGCTTCAATGCGCTTTCGTCGCGTCCAACCACCGCGCGCAGCAAGGAATAGGAGAACTCACGCCCGATGGCGGCGCCGATTTGAGCGATCTCCCTCACCGGCGCCAGGCGGTCGAGCCGCGCCATCAGAGAGTCTTGAAGCGTGTCCGGAATGGCGAGCGGCGGCAGCGGCCCTTCAAGCCGATAGCCCTCGGGGTCCTCGACCAGGATGCCCGCCTCCAGCACCGCCTTGGTGAGTTCCTCGACGAACAGCGGGTTGCCGTCGGTCTTGGCGACGATCTGTTTCATCACTTCGGCGGGCAGCACGCGTCCGCCGGTCACCCGCGCGACCATGCCCTCAACGTCGTGGCCATCCAGGCGACCGAGCGTCAAGGTGCTGACGTTGGGAAGACCAACCCAGGGCGGCTCGAACTCCGGTCGGAAGGTGAACAGTGCAAGGACCGCGAGTTGGCGCATCCGCTCGACCGTCAGATCGAGGAGCTCGAGCGAGGTGGCGTCCGCCCACTGCAGGTCCTCGAATGAGAGCAGGATCGGTTGCCGGCGGGCGAGACCCTCGAATTGATCGAGCAGGGCCGCCAGCGTGCGGCGGCGCTGCTGCGTGGGGCTCAGCGCAAGCGGCGGATAGCGCTCGCCGAACGGGATCGACAGCAGCGCGGCAAAAAGCGGCGCTACAGCTTGGACCTGCGATGCGCCCATGGCGAGGAGCCCTTCCAACTTATCAAGGCGTTGCTCGGACGTATCGTCGGCCTTGAACCCGGCGGCCCGCTCCAACTGGGCGATGAACGGACGAAGCGCGCTGTTGGTGTCGTAGGGCGAGCATTGATAACGCAGGCGCGTGTGCGGCTCGCCGGCGATGCGCTCGGCGAGAGCCGCCACAAGGCGGGACTTGCCGATCCCCGGCTCGCCGGAGATCAGCACGATCTGCCCTTCGCCCTTCCAGGCCAGCCGTTGGCGCTCCAGCAGGAAGTCGAGTTCGTCCTCGCGGCCGATGAGATCGGTCAGACCCGCCACGCGGATCGCCTCGAAGCGACTCTCGGAAGCCGACACGCCTTCGACCACCCACGCCGCCACCGGCGCGGCAATGCCCTTGACCTCGTGCTGGCCGAGGTCGCGCAGACGGAACAGATCTCCGAGCAAGCGGCGCGTGGAGGCGGCAACGACGATTGTCCCGGGCTCGGCCAAGGTCTGAAGGCGAGCTGCAAGGTTCGGCGTTTCGCCGACCAGAGCATGCTGCCGCAGCGCACCCTCGCCGCTAAGGTCACCGACCACCACCAAGCCGGTCGCGATGCCAATCCGGACCGCGAGCGGTTCCGCGGCGTGCGTCTCGAGCCGCGCAACGGCGGCAATGATATCTAGCCCCGCCCGCACGGTTCGCTCGGCATCGTCTTCGTGCGCGCGGGGATAGCCGAAATAGGCCAATATCCCGTCACCCCGGAATTCGGCGATGAAGCCGTCATAGGTGAGCATGATGCGGGCGCAGGCGGCGTGATAGGCATCGATCACGGCGTTCATGTCTTCCGGATCGAGTCGGGCCGATAGGGCAGTCGAGCCCACCAAATCGCAGATCATCACGGTGAGGTGACGGCGCTCGGCTTCGTCACGCGCCACCGGTTCGGTCGCTGTTTCAATCGGTGCAGGAGCGACCCCATCAAGCTCCGCGATCGCGCGCAGAATCTTGCGGCGATGCCCAAGCAGAACGCCGAGATCCTTGAGGTCTTGCTCCGTCAGATCGCGGATGACCGAGAGGTCAATGCCGTTGTCGGCGAACCGTTGGGCGTACTCACTCAGGCCGATCGATGCTAGCCATTCGGCAATGCCTTTCATGGCACGTCCCGTCGATGGCGTGCCGCATCATACGCCCTTAGTGTTCCGGCGCCATCGCGCAGTGCTTGAATCTGGAGCACGAGGTCCACCACACGGCGTCGAAGCTGTGCATTCTCGGCTTCGAGCCGCTCATGCAATCTCCGCCCATCAAGCCCCGTGATTTCAGAGTTCCGCGGTGGCAGACTTGGTCTCTTGAAGGCATTTCCATTCAAACGGCCTCTGGCTTGCCAAGCACGCTCACGTGCAAGCTGCAGGCTCAGTACGTTATTCATGAATCATCCCCCACTATCCCCACCCACCCAACCATAGGGTTGGATGGTATCCAGGTCTTCCGGAATGCTCCCGATCGATGACGTAAGACGCAAAGAAGCCCCGCGTTGGCGGGGCTGAGTTCGGAAGAAACCATCGAAGATGAGCACCGCACACGCGGTACCGGTCGACGGCTTCGGGACTAGGCCCGTCGTTGCGCGCGCGATGTGATGGCGATCACAAAAATGCGCTTTTTTTTCCCGCGTGTTGCAGAGATGTCCGCCTGCACGACCGCTAAGCCAGTCCCATGTCCGCTTTCTCGAACCGGTGCCTCTTAGCCGGATTATGTCGTGATGTTTCAGAGGTGCCATGAGCCGTCATTTTCGCCGAACGGGACTGTTATGGAATATCGGCCGGATCACTCCGGCTTGATGTTGGCTGCTTTGATCACCTTGCCCCACTTCTCGGTGTCGTCGGCGATGAGCTTGCCGAATTCGGCAGGTGCCATCGGCGTCGGCTCAACGCCCACATCAGCAAGTCGCGCCTTTAGCTTCCTGTCGGCAAGGCCCGCATTGACCTCTCTGTTGAGCTTGTCAACAATGTCGGCTGGGGTTCTCTTAGGCGCACCAACGCCGTACCATCCAGTCGCGTCGTAGCCCGGTACGAACTCGCTCACTGTTGGGATGTCCGGCAGCGCCGTGGAGCGCGTGGCGGAGGTGACCGCTAGAGCGCGCAGCTTTCCGGCTCGGATATACTCGATTGATAGCGTTATTGTTGTGAACGCGACTTGCACCTGCCCGCTGAGCAGATCGGGCATGAAACTGATCCGATACGGCACGTGATTCAAGTCGACGCCGGCCATCACCTTGAATAGCGCACCGGATACATGGGACAAGCTTCCAGTCCCGGCCGATGCCATGTTGATCTTGCTCGGGTTGGTTTTGGCGTAGCCAATGAACTCAGGAACACTTTTGGCCGAAAGCAATGGATTGACTGCCATGACAAACGGGATATTGCCAATGCTTGCGACGGGCGCGATGTCGCGGATGAAATCGAATTTGAGATTTTGGTAGAGCGCGGCGTTTATCGCGTTCGCCGCAGTGGCACAGAGGAGAGAGTAGCCATCCGGGGCCGCGTGCACGAGCGCCTCGGTCGCGATAGTGCCGGCGGCGCCCGGCCGGTCCTCGACGACGACTTGCTGACCGAGCCGCTCCGACAGCCATTGACCCATCAGGCGGGGTCAGGCCCACTACCGGGAGGAAAGCCGACGATGATGCGCACCGGCCGCGTCGGATAGCTTTGTGCCCACGCGAAGCGCGGTATGGCCGGTAGCGCGGCAGCGCCGGCGGCCAGATGCAGAAAATTTCGGCGGGGAAGTTTCATTTTTGAACCTCCCTCACATCACTCGATCACCTCGTCGGCGCTGGCGAGCAATTGAGGCGGCAGCGTGAGCCCGAGCGCCTTGGCCGTCTTGAGGTTGATCACAAACTCGAACTTGGTCGGCTGCTGGACTGGCAAGTCGTTGGGCCTTTCGCCCTTGAGGATGCGATCGACATAGGATGCTGCCTGCCGGTATGTCTCGAGCAGCTCAATCCCATAGGACATCAGGCCGCCGCTGGCGGCGAAGTAGCGGGCCGGATAGACCGCCGGCAGGCGGTGCCGGGCGGCGAGCGCGACGATCGATCGACGGTTCGTCGCGGTGAACAGGTCCGGCAGCACGAGGAGCGCGCCATCGGATGCGCGCGCAAACTGCTCGATCGCGCGTTCCATCTCGTCCGCGTTGTGAACCGCCGCGGCAGACGGCTTTACCGACAACACCGGCGCGGCGGTCTCGACTGCCCGCGCGTAAAAGAGCGGCGCCGTGTCTGGGTTGAAGAGATACGCGGCGCGCGAGATGTTCGGAGCGACAAGTTTCAGCAGTTCAAGCCACTTGCTGGCAATCGAAGGCTCGAAATTGGTGAAACCGGTGAGATTGCCGCCTGGTCGCGCCAAGCTTTGGACCACGCCGGCGGTGACCGGTTCGCTGACCTGGACAAACACCGTGGGCGTCGTGCGGGTGGCATCCCTGACCGCGACGGCGATGGGCGTCGTATTTGCCAGGATCACGTCCGACCGCAAATCGAGCAACTCTTTGGCGAACTGGCGCGCATGCACGACGTCCCCCGCACTCCAACGATAGATGAACTGGACATTGCGGCCCTCTGTCCAGCCCAGGGCGTGAAGGGCCTGCTTGAAAACCATGACCCGCGCCTGTCCTTCCGGGTCATCCGCGATTCCCATCAATACGCCCACCCGCCGCACGCGATCAGGCTGCTGTGCGCGCGCCGCAAGCGGCCACGCGACCGCCGCGCCGCCCAGAAGGATCATGAACTCACGCCGCTTGATGTCGGACATGGGCCTTCCTCCCGCCCGCCCGGGGAGTGACCACAACCAGCCGACCTGACCGAAGCGGTCGGTCTGCCGCAAGCTCAGTGTGCCGCGGGGTGACCGGCAAATCCTTGGGGCAGTCCTTAATTGTTCTTAATTTTTCTTATTCGCGCTCCCAAACCAGAATGCTGATCATTCTACTCCCGAACGCATTCGGATAACGGACGTGGGTCGTTTCTACGAGCCGCTTGTCGCCGTCCAAACGGTAGTGATGCAGCTCCTCGGTGCGCGGCCATCCGTCATCCCAGGCTAAATCGACCTTTGCGGCGAGATCGCTCTCCTCGACGCGATAGTTGCCCGAATAGGAAATGATTGGCCGGGATGCATCGTAGCTCTGCGGTGTGCTCGCCAACGGTTCGCCGCCTTTCGTGGTCGCGAATCCGAACACGCGACCAGCAGCCGTAAATGTAAGATAGCCCTCCGCCTGCTCGTCGCACACGTTTTCTCGCACCTTGTTGTCGATATCCTCGGTCATGAACGCGACCAGTTTCCAGGTGCCAGCGAGTTTCGTGTGGTCCTCCCCAAAGCACCGTGAGCCTTGGAGCAGAAGCCCCGTCGTCAACGCTGCACAAATTATGATCTTATTGCTGGCGGGCATGGTTCCCCTCCCGCGGTTGGCTGCAATATCCGTCGTCTGTTGCAGCCTCGGATTCGGATCGTACCGAGCTTTTTCCGATACGAGTGTGAACTGGTTCACACTTGCGCTCACGGCAGAGCAGCGAATTCGCAAAAAACCGCTGAAAACACGCGTTATCGTGGCTTCCAACGATCTTAACACTTCCGGGCACAGGCGATAACACTCCGGCCACAGGCCATAACACTTCCGGGCACCGGCCATGCCACCCTTAAGAACCTGCATTGGGGAACATGCGGATCAGCAACCTGGCAACTGGCCCAGATTGCTGAAAAACGACGTTATGCGGGTTGCGCAGCAGGTTGTGCGCTAAGCCCCTTCGGCAGCGGCGGACGCAAGGGATCTAAATCCCTTGAAAGCCATCCCCCGCGGGTCCGGCTCGCCGGTGCACGACATTTCAGATCGCTATTCAACGCGTACAAATCGCCGGCGCGGTGGTTAATCTCGCGTCTCGACGCGTCAGGCGTGGTTCACTGATCGATCTTCGCCGCCTTTTCGTGATCGTACCACCAGGTCTCGGGGATACCGCGCGCGTAGCGCGGTTTGGCCGCGGGCCGGCCGAACACGTCCCAGTAGGCAAGCCAGTGCGAGGCCTTGTACCAGTGCGGAACCCAATAGCGGCCGGTGCGGATCACCCGGTCGAGCACCCTGCAGGCCGTCGTCAGGCTCGTGCGGCTATCGGCTGCGATGATCCCGTCGATGAGCGCATCGATGACCGGATCGGAAATGCCGGCGAGATTCTGCGAACCCTTCATCGCGGCGGCCTGCGAGGAAAAATAGTTTCGCAACGAGTCGCCCGGCGTGCTCGAAAAACTGAACCGCTCAACCGCGAGGTCGAAGTCGAAATCGTCGACCCGCTTGCGATATTGCACGGGGTCGACAATGCGCAGGTTTGCCTCGATGCCCAGCGTCCTGAGATTCTTGATGAACGGCATGTGATGCGGCTGCAATGAC
>Ga0318500_10000170_pt1 | contig 12277 bp, 9 predicted proteins | sample GRESIP174b1f20_FD_203295 | JGI IMG/M metagenome (GOLD analysis project Ga0318500, IMG submission 203295) | Tropical soil microbial communities from Luquillo Experimental Forest, Puerto Rico - GRE.SIPMG.174b1f20 | ecosystem: Environmental > Terrestrial > Soil > Tropical forest > Bulk soil...
GGAGCGCTGAATGTCTTGAGCGTGCCCTGCAAGGACAATGCCGGTGCTGGTATTGCGACGACGAAGTTGAACGCGGTTCCCGTTTCCTTCTGACAGTCCTTGCAGTGGCACACGCCGACAAAGGCCGGTTCCGCGTCGGCCGAATAGCGCACCTTGCCGCACAGGCACCCACCCTCGATTTTCATATCGCCCTCCCGGTTCCCAAACAGGCCGAGAAGGATGACGCAACACGCGGTGGTGTGCTACCGTAACTTTTGCGATGCGACAGGGAAGTCCGGTGCAACACCGGCGCTGCCCCCGCAACTGTAAGCGGCGAGCCCGCGGCAACGGCCACTGGTCAGGGTGAGGAACCCGGCTGGGAAGGCGCTGCGGGCGACGACCCCGAGCCAGGAGACCTCCGCATCGCGCGAAGCGGGACGATTCCTCGGGCGGAGGAGGGAGGACCAATGGCTATGCCGGGCGCGGGCCGATCGCGCCTTCCCCCGATAAGTCTGGTGCTGGGTGGCGCCCGGTCGGGCAAGAGCCGCTATGCCGAGCAGCTCGTCGAGACCGCCGCGAGCTGTGGCACCTACTGCGCGACCGCCGAACCGGGCGATGCCGAGATGGCCGAGCGCATCGCGGCCCACCGGGCGCGCCGCGGCCCGTTCTGGCACACCGTCGAGGCGCCGCTGGCACTCGGGCAGGCGATCGCAGCTGAGGCCGCACCCGAAAGGCCCGTTCTCGTCGACTGTCTGACCCTGTGGCTGTCGAACCTGCTCCTCGCCGGCAGGCAATGGAGCGACGAGGCGGATGGGTTGCGGCGAGTCTTGCGCGAGGTTGCCGGCCCGGTCGTGCTCGTCAGCAACGAGGTCGGCATGGGCCTCGTCCCCGAGACGCCGCTCGGCCGCCGCTTTCGCGATGCGGCGGGCCGGCTCAACCAGGATGTCGCCGCGCTCGCCGACCGCGTGGTGTTTGTCGCGGCAGGTCTGCCGCTGGTGCTGAAGGACGCCTAATAATGCAAAAGCCCCTCACCCCGACCCTCTCCCCGCTGCGCGAGGCGAGGGAGAAGAGCGGCAAGGCCCCTCGCCCCGCTTGCGGGGAGAGGGAGGGGCCCGCAAAGCGGGAGGGTGAGGGGCAAACTTCGCTGTGCATGACCTCGGCGCTGCCCGGGAGTCACTGAAATGCGGCGGGTTCCGGCGACGGTCATCACCGGCTTTCTCGGCGCCGGCAAGACGAGCCTCGTGCGGCACTTGCTGGCGCACTCCGAGGGGCGGCGCCTTGCGATCATCGTCAACGAATTCGGCGAGCTAGGCATCGACCGCGAGCTGCTGCTCGGCTGCGGCGATGCAGCCTGTACGGAGGGCAATATCGTCGAACTCGCCAATGGCTGTATCTGCTGTACCGTCGCTGAAGACTTTCTGCCGACCTTGACGCGGCTGCTCGACCGCGAGCTCCCACCCGAACACATCCTGATCGAGACCTCCGGGCTGGCCTTGCCAAAGCCACTGGTGCAGGCCTTTGCCTGGCCGGAGATACGCGCCGGCACTACGGTCGACGGCGTGCTGACGGTGATCGACAGTGCCGCAGTCGAAGCCGGGCTGTTCGCCGCCGATCCCGAGGCCGTAGCACGCCAGCGCGCCGCGGACCCGGCGTTTGCACACGACAATCCGCTCGAGGAGGTGTTCACGGACCAGCTGGCCTGCGCCGATCTCGTCATCCTCAACAAGACGGACCTCGTTGGTACAGAACGTCTGCCGGAATTACGCCGCGATATCGCTGCGCGTCTGCGTCCGGGCGTGAAACTCGTCGCGACCCGCGAGGGGAAGGTGCCTCCCGAAATCGCGCTCGGCCTGAGTGTGGCGGCCGAAGAAGATCTCGAAGAGCGGCCCTCGCTCCACGATTTGGAAGCCGAGCACGATCACGACGATTTCGAGAGCTTTGTCGTGATCACCGGTCCGGTCTGCGACAGCCAGGCATTCCTTGCTCGACTGCGCACGACGATCGCGGCGCATGACGTGCTGAGGGTCAAGGGCTTCATCGATGTTTCTGATCGCGACCGAAGGCTGGTCGTGCAAGCCGTCGGCGATCGCCTTCAGCGGCATTTCGATCGGCCGTGGCGCCTCGACGAGAAGCGGCAGACCCGGCTCGTCGTCATCGGCCGCAAGGGTCTCGATCGGGCCGCGATCATGTCGGCTCTTGGGGCATTGGACGGCTGAATGCACCTTCTTGCGACGACGCCAGGGGTGATCGCCGACGGCTCGGTCGCGGTCGATCTCGCGCAGAGCCTGGGCGACATCGTGCTGCTGTCGAGCGCCGACACCGAGATCGCGTTGCTCGCCGCAGCACAGAGCCGGCTCCGGGCACGAAACCCGACGGCGCCGCGCCTGCGCCTCGCGCCGATCCTGCGGCTCGCCCACAATTTCTCGGTCGACCTCTACATGGAGACGGTCGCCGGCGCGCGTCTCGCCATTGCGCGGCTATTAGGCGGCAGCGCCTATTGGCCCTATGGCGTCGAGCGCCTCGTCGAGACTTGCCGCGAACGCAGCATCCCGCTTGCATTGTTGCCCGGCGACGACAGACCCGACCCGGAGCTGGCGCAATTATCGACACTGCCGCCCGACAGCGTTCATCGGCTGCGGCGCTATTTGGCTGAGGGCGGGCCGGCGAACGCCGAAAATCTGCTGCGTTACGCCGGCTCGCTGATCGGGCACGACGCGGAATGGGCCGAACCCGCCGCACTGCTGCGCGCGGGCCTCTATTGGCCCGATCGCGCGTTGCCGAGCTTGGACGACATCACCCGTGAATGGCGGGGCTCGGGCGGGGTCGTGCCGATCGTCTTCTACCGGGCGCTCGTGCAATCGGGCAACACCGCGCCGGTCGATGCGCTGGTGGGTGCGCTGGCGGCGCGCCGCTTGCGGCCGTTGCCGGTGTTCGTGCAGAGCCTCAAAGACGGTGAAGCCGCAGCATTGCTTGGCGACGTCTTTGCCGCGGCCCCGCCCGCGGTGATCCTCAGCGCGACCGGGTTTTCGGTTAATGCCGCGGCGGGCGAAGATCCGCTAGCGCAGCCCGATTGTCCGGTCCTACAGGTGGTCTTTGCCGGCAATGACGAGGATAGCTGGCGGGGCGGAACCCGGGGCCTGGGCCCGCGCGATCTCGCGATGAGTGTGGCGCTGCCGGAGATCGACGGCCGCATCCTGTCCCGTGCGGTCTCGTTCAAGGCACCGCTCGGCCGCGATGCCGAAACCGAGGCCGATCTCGTCGGTTATCGGCCGGTCGCCGATCGCATCGCGTTCGTCGCCGACCTCGCGCGCAATTGGGCGCGGCTGCGCGACAGGCCCCCGGCCGAGCGCCGCGTCGCGCTGATCCTCGCCAACTACCCCAATCGCGACGGACGGATCGGCAACGGCGTCGGATTGGATACGCCGGCTTCGGCCATCGCTATCCTCCGGGCTCTCGCGCAGGCGGGCTATCGGGTCGCCGATGCCCCCGAAAATCCCGAGGCGCTGGTCGCGCGCCTGCTCGACGGCCCAACCAACGCCAATCCCGACGCGCCGGCTGAGGAAACGTTGGCGTTCCCCGAATATTTGGCCTTCTTCGCGACCTTGCCGGCAGCCGTACAGAAAGCCGTAAGCGACCGCTGGGGTCCGGCGGAATGCGACCCGTTTTTCCGTCCGGGCCGGCTCGATTGCGGCCGCTTTGCCATTCCGGGTTTTTGCGCTGGCAATGTAGCAATCCTGATCCAGTCGGCGCGCGGCTACAACATCGACCCGAAATCCACTTATCACGATCCGGCGCTGGTGCCGCCGCACAGCTATTTCGCCGCCTATGCCTGGCTTGCAAATGATTTTCGCGCCGATGCGGTCATCCATCTCGGCAAGCACGGCACCCTCGAATGGCTGCCGGGAAAGGCGCTGGCATTGTCTACTGAATGCTTTCCCGAAGCCGCCTTTGCGCCGCTGCCGCACCTTTACCCGTTCATCGTCAACGATCCGGGCGAGGGAACGCAGGCGAAAAGACGCACCCAGGCGGTGATCGTCGATCACCTGACCCCGCCGCTGACCCGCGCCGGCAGCTATGGTCTGCTCGCCGAGATCGAGCGGCTGATCGACGAATACTATGAAGCCGCGCAGGGCGATGCGCGACGCGTCGCGGTGCTGGGTTCCGCGATCCTCGAACAGGCGCGGACGGCCGGGCTCGACGGCGACTGCGGCATTGCCGCCGGCGAAGAACCCTCCGCTGCATTGCGCAAGCTCGACGGGTTCTTGTGCGAACTCAAGGAAATGCAGATCCGCGACGGGCTACACATCTTTGGCCGCAGCCCGGACGGCGGCCTGCTTCATTCGCTGCTGCTCGCCTTTGCGCGTCCGGGCCGCGGCAGCGCGCCGGAGGAGGCCTCGCTGCTCCGCGCGCTGGCTGACGATCTCGGCCTCGGCGAGGATCCGCTGGCGTTGGATCTATCCGCGCCCTGGACCAAGCCGCGTCCTGCGGCGGTCGGCGGGGATGGGCGATGGCGGAGCGCCGGGGATACCGTGGAGCGGCTCGAGGCGTTGGCTCTGCGCCTTGTCGCCAGGGAGGCCCGTCCGGACCCGAATTGGCAGAGAACCAGCGCGGTGCTCGATTGGATCGAGCACGTGTTGCGTCCGAGCGTGGCGCGGTGCGGCGAGGCGGAGATCGCCGGACTGCTTGCCGGGCTCGAAGGCGGTCGGGTTCCGCCCGGCCCCTCCGGTGCGCCGAGTCGCGGCCGGCCGGAAGTTTTGCCGACCGGGCGCAATTTTTATTCGATCGACACCCGCGCGATACCGACCCAGGCAGCTTGGCAGCTCGGCTGGAAATCGGCAGCGCTGCTGCTCGAGCGCCACGCCCAGGAATATGGCAGCTATCCGGCGCGCATCGCATTGTCGGCCTGGGGCACCGCGAATATGCGGACCGGCGGCGACGATATCGCTCAGGCGCTGGCGCTCATGGGCGTGCGTCCGGTCTGGGAGCAGGCGAGCGGTCGCGTGACCGGGTTCGAGATGCTACCGGTCTCGGTCCTCGACCGGCCGCGGGTCGATGTCACATTGCGCGTGTCGGGCTTTTTCCGTGACGCCTTTCCGGGGCTGATCGATCTGTTCGATTCGGCCGCGCGCGCCGTCGCCGCGCTCGACGAACCTCCGCAAGTCAACCCTCTCGCCGCGCGCTTCGCCGCCGACCGGCTGGCGCTCGAAGCCCAAGGCGTTTCGCCCCAAGATGCAGAAAGACGCGCGGGGTACCGGGTCTTCGGCTCGAAACCAGGCGCCTACGGGGCAGGGCTGCAGGTGATGATCGACGAGCGCATCTGGGACGATGAAGCCGATCTCGCCGAGGCCTATCTGGGCTGGAGCGGCTACGCCTATGGCGCCGCCGCCGAGGGCCGGCCCGAGCGCACGATGCTCGAAGCGCGGCTCGCCTCGGCCGAGGCCGTGTTGCACAACCAGGACAACCGCGAGCATGACCTTCTCGACAGCGACGATTACTACCAGTTCGAAGGCGGGCTCGCCCTCGTCGTCCGGCAGCTTTCCGGGTGTACACCCGCGGTCTGGCACAACGACCATTCGCGTCCCGAGGCGCCGCGCATTCGCAGCCTGCGCGAGGAGCTGGGGCGCGTCGTCCGCGGCCGCGCGGCCAACCTGCGCTGGATCGCCGGCGTCATGCGACACGGCTACAAAGGGGCGGCCGAGATCGCCGCGACCGTCGATTACCTCTTCGCCTTTGCCGCCACGTCGCGGGCGGTCGACCACGCCCACTTCGACGCGCTCTACGACGCCTATCTGGCCGACCAGGCGGTGCGGGATTTTATGGCGGAACACAATCCCGCCGCGCTCGCGGAGACCGGCCGCCGTTTCCTCGAAGCGATCGACCGCGGCTTGTGGCGCCCGCGCCGCAACAGCGCGCGGCAGGACCTCACGCGGTGGATGATGCAGTGAGTGATACTGTTGAGAGCGAAGAGGAGATCAACCGGCGCCATAATGAAAAGATGGCCCGGCGCAAGGCGGTGCGCGAGCGTATGTTGGCGACCAAGACCGAGGAGCGCGGGCTGCTGATTGTCCATACCGGCAAGGGCAAGGGCAAGTCTACCGCGGCCTTTGGTATGGTGCTGCGCTGCCTTGGCCACGGCATGCGGGTCGGCATCGTGCAATTCGTCAAGGGCGTGTGGCCGACCGGGGAGCGCGTCGCGCTCGAACGGTTTGGCGATCTTGTGACCTGCCGGGCCATGGGCGAGGGCTTTACGTGGGACACGCAGGACCGTGCCCGCGACATCGCGGCCGCGCACAAAGCCTGGGAGGCGGCGAAGGCGATGATCTCGGATCTCGCCTACCGCCTGGTTTTGCTCGACGAGCTCAACATCGTGCTGCGTTACGACTACCTGCCGCTCGACGAGGTCGTCGCGGTGCTGAAGGCGAAACCGCGCGATCTGCACGTCATCGTCACAGGCCGCAACGGCCGGCCAGAGTTGATCGAAGCGGCCGATCTGGTGACCGAGATGACGCTCGTCAAGCACCCCTTCAGTTCCGGCGTTAAAGCCCAGGTTGGGATTGAGTTTTGATGGCGCGCGCGTTGATGCTGCAGGGGACGGGCTCCGATGTCGGGAAGTCGCTGCTGGTCGCGGGTCTGGGGCGCGCCTTCACCAGGCAGGGACTGCGGGTGATGCCGTTCAAACCGCAGAACATGTCGAACAACGCCGCGGTGACCGCGGATGACGGCGAAATCGGACGGGCGCAAGCGCTGCAGGCGCGCGCCTGCGGCGTTGCCCCGGTCACCGACATGAACCCGGTGCTATTGAAACCGCAATCGGAAGGCGGGGCGCAGATCGTGCTGAACGGGCGGGTATGGCGCGCCGCCGGTGCCGAGGAGTACCGGCGGCTCGCGCGGGAGCTGCTGCCGGCCGTTCTCGCGTCCTTTTTCCGGCTCGCCGAGGCCACTGACCTCATCCTTATCGAAGGAGCCGGCAGCCCGGCCGAGGTCAATCTGCGCAAGGGCGACATCGCCAATATGGGCTTCGCCGAGGCGGCCGACGTTCCGGTCGTCCTGATCGGCGACATCGAACGCGGCGGCGTCATCGCGCAGCTCGTTGGCACGCACGCGCTGCTGACCACTGCCGAACGGGCGCTCCTGGCCGGATACGTTATCAACAAGTTCCGAGGCGACGCGCGCCTGTTCGATGGCGGCATCGCGGCGATCGGCGAGCGCACCGGGCTGCGTTGCTTCGGCGTCGTCCCGTATTTCCCGGCGGCTGGGACTCTGCCCGCCGAGGACTCGCTGGCGCTCACTTCTCCCTCTCTCCGCCTGCAGGGAGAGGGTCGGGGTGAGGGGCCACTCCGAATCGCCGTGCCACTGCTGCCGCGCATCGCCAATTTTGACGATTTCGACCCGTTGCGTGCAGAGCCCGGGGTCGAGTTGGTCTTCGTGCCGGCCGGGCAGCCGCTGCCGCGCGACGCCGCAGTAGTGATCCTTCCCGGCTCAAAGGCAACCATCGGCGATCTCGAATTCCTGCGCGACGAGGAGTGGGATATCGACTTGGTCGCTCATCGTCGCCACGGCGGGCGGATTCTCGGCCTCTGCGGCGGCTATCAGATGCTCGGCCGCACGATTGCCGACCCGCTAGGCATGGAGGGGCAGGCGCGGACAGTCCCGGGGCTCGGTTTGCTCGACATCGATACGGTGCTGAGCGGTTCGAAGCGGCTGACGCAAGTTGCGGGAGTCGAGCGGGCGACCGGAATGCCGGTTGAGGGCTACGAGATGCATCTCGGGAGGACGACGGGATCCGGGCTCTCGCGGCCGATGCTGCGCCTCGCCGGCTGCACAGATGGTTGCATGAGTGCCGACGGGCTGGTCGCCGGATGCTATATGCACGGGCTCTTCGCCAGCGACTCGTTTCGTCGCGCCTTTCTCGGTGGCCTCGGCGCGCAAGCGAGCGATCTCGCCTGCGAGCACCACATCGAAGCCACGCTCGACGCCCTCGCCGACCATCTCGAGCGCAGTCTCGATGTTCCGACGCTGCTGGCCGCTGCACGGCCGCCTACCATCAGACGAGCAGCGTGAAATGCAGTGCCAGCCACACGCCGAGCAACAAGCCGGCTTCGACCAAGCAGGCGATGCGATAGACCTCCAGTGCGCGTATGATATCGGCGCTTCCCGCGCGGGCGCTGCCGTCGCCGAGCCACGGATCGGCAACGAGCCCCTCGGGGTAGCGGCGCGGCCCCGCCAGTGCCAGGCCGAGCGCGCCCGCCATCGCGCTCTCCGGCCAGCCCGCATTCGGCGAATGATGCTTGCGCCCGTCGCGCAGCATGATCGCCAGCGCATGGCTCGGCTGGGCATTCTTCGCGAACACTGCCGCGGCGGCGAGGAGGAGCCCGCTGGTAAGAGCTGGAATTGCATTGAGAACGTCGTCGAGGCGTGCCGCCGCCCATCCGAAGCTGCGGTAGCGCGGGGTGCGGTGACCGATCATGCTGTCGAGCGTATTTGCCATTTTGTATGCAAAGAGTCCCGGCAGGCCGAGCAGGAGGTACCAAAGGATCGGAGCGACAACGCCGTCGCTGAAATTTTCCGCGAGACTTTCGATCGCGGCCCGCGCGACGCCATGCTGATCGAGACTCGCCGGATCGCGGCCGACGATGTGCCGCACCGCCTCGCGGCCGACCCGCAATCCGCCGGTTTGAAGCGCGACCGCTACAGCGGCGACGTGCTCGTAGAGGCTGCGCTGCGCGACGAGCACGGCGATCAGCATCGTTTCGAACGCAGCTCCGATGAGACTGCCGCGGCAGATCCGCTCGATGACCATGCCGAACAGCGCTGCACCGCCGACCAGGACGACAACCGTGACGATGCCGCGCTGGCGGCGCGAGGTTTCGCTCCGGCTTTCGCGGTTGAGCTTGCGATCGAAGAATGCGATCGCGCGGCCGGCGATAACGACCGGATGGGGGATATGGCGGAAAATCGCCGGCATGTCGCCGAACATCGCATCGATAACGAGGCCGGCGATCAGCATCAGCAAACGGTCGGCAACAGCTGTCATCGCTATGCCTGGGGGAGGACCGGCCAATGAGCGAGACGGCGGTGCTGTTGTGCGGGCACGGCAGCCGGGATCCCGACGCGATCACGGAATTCGAGCTCGCGGCGGCGGCGCTGCGGCCGCGTCTGCCGCAATTCGATTTCGCCACCGGTTATCTCGAATTCGCCCGTCCGACGATCCGCGACGGCTTGGCGCTCCTGGCGGCGCGCGGCGCGCGGCGGATCTTGGCTGTTCCCGGCATGCTGTTTGCCGCAAGCCACGTCAAGAACGACCTGCCGTGGGAAATGAACAGTTTCGCCGCGGACAACCCCGGCGTCGACGTTCGCCTGGCGCGCGATCTGGGGATCGACGCGAAGCTGCTGCAGGCCGCCGCCGCCCGGATTGCCGCGGCGACATCTGACACCAGTATCCTTCGCGCCGAGACATTGCTGCTCGTCGTCGGGCGCGGCACCAACGACCCCGACGCCAATTCCAACATTTCCAAACTTGCGCGCATGTTGTGGGAGGGCATGGGTCTGGGCTGGGCCGAGGTCGCGTTCAGCGGCGTCGCTCATCCGCGTGTCGATGCTGCACTGGCCCGGGCGGCCGGGCTCGGCTTCCGCCGCATAATCGTGTTTCCGTACTTCCTGTTCACTGGAGTCCTGGTCAAACGCATCTACGCGCAGACCGATGCCGTCGCCGCTCTGTTCCCGGAAATCGAGTTCGCCAAGGCGCTCTATCTGCGCGATCACGATGGTGTGTTGGGGGCGTTCTGCGAGCGCGTCGCCGAACTCGAGAACGCCCGGCCGGCGATGAATTGCCAGCTCTGCAAATACCGCACACAAATCATCGGCTATGAGCACGATGTCGGCGCGCCGCAAGCGGGGCACCACCATCACGTCCGCGGGATCGGCATCGAGCACGACCATCACCACCATAGCCACGACCATCATTGCTGATGTTCGACACCTTCGTCATGGTCGATTGGAGCGCCGCGGCGGTGCCGCGCACCGGCCGCGACAGCATTTGGATCTGCTGGCATGCGCCCGACGGTGAAAGGCTCGCGAACCCTCCGACGCGCCACGACGCCAAGGGCCTGCTCGGCGAATGGTTGGCCGCGGCGACAGCGCGCGGCGAGCGGGTTCTGCTCGGCTTCGACTTCCCGTTCGGCTACCCCCAGGGCTTTGCCGCCCGACTGAGGCTCCCAGGGCCGCCATGGCGGGCGATCTGGGACGAGATCGCAAAGTTCATTAAGGATGACGAGAACAACGCCAACAATCGTTTCGACGTCGCTGCCGCGTTCAACGAGCGCGTTTCGGGCGGCAAGTTTCCGTTCTGGGGCTGCCCCGCAGCGCCGCCGAGAGCGTGCCTCGGATCCAAGCACCATCGCAGCCATGAGCAGAACGGTCTCGCCGAGCGAAGGTTGATCGACGAGTACATGCGCGGTGCGCAGCCGTGTTGGAAGCTGCTGGGCGCTGGTTCGGTCGGCGGCCAGGTCCTGACCGGCCTCCCAATCGTGCGGGCGTTGCGCGATGATCCGCGCTGGCGCGATCGCGCACGAATTTGGCCATGCGAGACAGGCCTGCGGCCGCCGGAAGACGGGACGATCGTCATGGCCGAAGTCTATCCCTCGCTGTGGGCCGTATCGCCCGTTGCCGACGAGCCCAAGGATGCCGCCCAGGTCCGTGCCGTCGCGCGGTTTTTTTTCGAGCGCGACCACGCCGGCGAGCTTGCCGCTCTGTTCGCCGGCGATCCGGGCCTGACGCATGAACAACGGCAGCCGGTCGAAACCGAGGAAGCATGGACGCTCGGCGTAACCGCGCCAAACCAGCGGCCAATCCCGGTCACTCCATTTGCTCCTCACCCTCCCGCTGCGCGGGCCTCTCCCTCTCGCCGCACGCGGGGTGAGCGGCAGAGGGCTGTCGATCAGCGATATGTTTATCTCCGTGACCCCGCTGAAATCCTACGTCGTTCGGCCGCGCTGATCCGTGAAAAGGCGGATCTGTCGCGCTTCCCGCGGCGGCTGCAGCCCATGGCGTTGCGCCTTGCGCATACAGCCGGAGATACGACCATTCTTCACGATCTTGCTTGGTCGAGCGGCGCGGTCACGGCGGGCCGCAAGGCTCTTGCGGCTGGCATGCCGATTCTCGTCGATAGCATGATGGTCGCGGCCGGGATCACGCGCGAGCACCCTGCCGTCATGTGTACATTGCGCAATCCAGAGACGGAGAAACTCGCAAAGGCGCACAAGACGACGCGCTCGGCGGCCGCGGTCGAACTGTGGCGCCCGCATTTGACGGGGTCGGTGGTAGCGATCGGCAATGCGCCGACCGCGCTCTTCCGGTTGCTCGAGATGCTTGAGCAAGGCGCTCCGAAACCTGCCCTGATCCTCGGCTTTCCGGTCGGATTTGTCGGCGCGGCCGAAGCCAAGGCGGCGCTTGCCGCGTTCGGCCGCGGCGTTGAATTCATCACGCTCCACGGCCGCCGCGGCGGCAGTGCGCTCGCCGCAGCGGCGGTCAACGCGCTCGCGGACGGCGCATGAGACCCTGGCTCGCGGTCGTCGGCATCGGAGAGGACGGGCTCGCTGGCCTCGCGCCGGTCGGGCGTGCGCTCGTCGAAACCGCGGAAGTGCTGGTCGGCGGCGCGCGGCATCTCGGGATGATAACGAGCGTGAATGTCGAACGAATTGTCTGGGAGCGCCCGCTGCGCGGCACCGTTGACCGCATCGCCGCGCTACGTGGCCGCAGGGTGACCGTGGTGGCGAGCGGCGATCCGATGTGGTACGGCGTCGGCGTCACCTTGACCCGCCGGTTTCCGCGCGAGGAGATGACAATCATCCCGCAGCCGAGCGCCTTTAGCCTGGCGGCCGCGCGACTCGGCTGGCCGCTGGCCGACTGCGCGACGATGACGTTGCAGGGGCGGCCGCTCGACACGTTGCGGCTCCATCTCGCTCCGCGCCGCCACATCCTAGTCCTGTCAGAGGACGGCGGGACGCCGCGGACGGTCGCGGAGCTGTTGACTGGACTTGGCTGGGGGCTGAGCCGGCTCACTGTGCTCGCCCATCTCGGCGGGCCCCACGAAGCGGTAGTTGTCGAAGAGGCGCAGGCCTGGGGGGATCGGCGGGTTCCCGATCTCAACACAATCGCGATCGATTGCCGCCCCGGATCCGGGACGCACGCGTTGTCTCGGCTCCCCGGCCTTCCCGACGAGGTATTCGAGCACGATGGTCAGCTGACCAAGCGTGAGGTCCGCGCCGCGACACTCGCGGCACTCGCGCCGATGTCCCAC
>Ga0318500_10000181_pt1 | contig 12072 bp, 9 predicted proteins | sample GRESIP174b1f20_FD_203295 | JGI IMG/M metagenome (GOLD analysis project Ga0318500, IMG submission 203295) | Tropical soil microbial communities from Luquillo Experimental Forest, Puerto Rico - GRE.SIPMG.174b1f20 | ecosystem: Environmental > Terrestrial > Soil > Tropical forest > Bulk soil...
TCTTCGTTCACGACGACGGGGTCGGCTTCGAGCTCGAACCGAAGGAGACGGTGGGGTCGGCGGGGCTGGGGCTCGTGGGAATTCGGGAGCGCGCCAAGGCGCTGGGAGGGTGCGTCCGCATCCACTCGCGCCCCGACGCGGGATGCAAGATCTTCGTCGCTCTTCCGATGGGGAGGTGAAATGTCCATTCGCGTGCTGCTGGCTGAAGATCACGTGCTCGTCCGTCAGGGGCTCCGCTCGCTCCTCGAGCGCGAGGGGTTCCAGGTGGTCGGGGAGGCCTCGAACGGCGGCGAGGCCGCCCGTCTCGCTGCGAGCACTCGGCCCGACGTCGCGGTTCTCGACATCGCGATGCCGGTGATGAACGGGATCGAGGCGTGCGGGGAGCTGCGCCGGGCATCCCCCGATACCCGCGTCGTGATCCTTTCGATGTACAGCGACGATCAATACGTCATGTCGGCGCTGAAGGCCGGCGTCTCCGGATACGTGCTGAAGAGCCGCGCCGCCGGTGACCTCGTGCACGCGATTCGCGAGGCCTCGCTCGGCGGGTTCACCCTGAGCCCGGGGATCTCCCGGGCGGTCGTCGAGGCGCACCTGGCGAACCGCGGCGTGCCCCCGGATCCCCTGACGCCGCGAGAGAGGCAGATCCTCCAGCTCGTCGCGGAAGGAAAGAGCACCAAGGAGGCCGCGGCCGCGCTGAACATCAGCGTCAAGACCGCCGACACGCATCGCAACAACCTCATGCGCAAGCTTGGCGCCCACTCTGCCGCGGATTTGGTGCGCCACGCGGTGCGGCGGGGGCTCGTGCAGGTCTGACCGCCGGATCTCGGGTACTTCCCGATCTCGGAGTCCGGTTTTCACCCGATCGCGGGCGCGAGCCTCCGCCCGTACGCTTCTCCGCACCCTCATCACCGAGGAAGGGAGAGGTCATGAGAGTCGGCGGCGGAACGGTGCTCCGGACCCTGGCGATCGCGGCGGCGCTCATCGCGCTCCGCGGCGCCACGGCAACCGATCTGGAAAGCCCCATCAAGAAATTCGAGGCCCGGCGGGAGGGCGCGGATCTCGTGTTGACCTGGGCGCTGCAGGGCCGGCACGACGTCGCCCGGGTCGTCGTGCGCGGCGCCGAGCGACCGGAGTGCCCTCAGACTCTCGAGGCCGGATTCCTCGTCGCGGATCTCGAGATCACCGAGAAGCGGGCGGGGCAGTTCCGCGTCCACGAGCTGCCGGCGGAGATCCCGTACTGCTTCAGCATCTTCGCCGTCAGCGCGTCCGGCGTGGCCTCCGCTCCGGTGTCGGCGGGCCCTCGCATCGAGCTCGCCCCGCCGCCGCCCGTCGCGAACCTGCACCGGACGTCCTGAGAGCGGCGCCCCGGGCCAGATCCACGACGACCGGCCGGTGGTCGCTCATCGCGTCCCACGGGGGGCGGTCGAGGATCTCGACGCCGCGCAACCGGCGCCTCCACGTACGGGGGATGAAGCAGTAATCGATGTGGTAGGGGCGCGACCGCCGGCGCAGGAGGTAGAGCGTCGCCCGCGACTCCGACCCGAACGACTCGCCCGTGAACGCGTGATACGCGGAGACGAGCCCGAACTGCTCGCTCATCCGGCGCGCGACGCGCGAGAAGTCGGTTGGCCGGCGCGGGTTGTCCCAGATGACGTTCCCGTTGAGGTCCCCGATCACGACGCTCGGAGCCTCGGCGAGGAACCGCGCGTACGCGGAGAGCGCCGGGTCGAGGCCCTCGATGTAACGGTGCTCCTGGCGCGTCCAGACCAGCAGGAGATTGAGCCGCGCCGGTCCGGCCACCCGGACCGGCACGATCGACCAGGGCGCCGCCGGCGCGATCGGGCCAAGGGCGACCGTGAACCCGGCGCCCGGCACGACCGCCAAGCCCTTCCTCGGATTGGGACCGAGCCAGAGATGGCCGGCCGGAAGCGCCGCCGGGCGCTGCGCCTCCTGGAGCACACAGACGGAGGCTCCGAGAGCCGCGACCGCCTCGGCGGTCTTGCCGGCCGTGGCGCTGCAGCAGTTCCAGGTCGCGATCCGGAGAGAAGGGGCCATCACGCCGCGCGGGTTCCGATGTGCCCCGCGATGATACCTTCGTGCCGGCGGGGGGAGACCACCGGGCCGACCGGAGACGAGAACAACCGTGCGTCGCGAAATTCCTGCCTTCCTGGGACTGGCGCTGCTTGCCACCTCTTCGCTCGCGTCCGCACAGATCGCAGACCCCGATGACGCCCCGACGATGGCGGCCAAGAAGACCGCCGATACCGAGTCGCCGTCTCCCGACGGCGTGCGATTCAAGGCGCTGACGCCCATCGAGGACGTCGAGTGGCACACGCCGCACCCAGGGTATCTATGGCTTCTCCAGAAGATCGCGAGCGGAACGGCCGACAAGCGGATCATGCGGCAGCACTACTGGCTGCACACACGCCTCGAGCCGTTCGATCGCACGTTCCCGGCCGGCTGGCGGGAGGCGGCACGCGCCCGGCAGCTTGCGCCGTCTCCGGCCACGCGCGCGGCGTCGGCCGCGGCGGCCCTGCCCGCGGTGGGTCGTTGGATCCCCTCCGGGCCGTCGACGATTCCCGGGCGGGTCAGCGGCCTTGCGCGTCCGGCCGGGATCCCGGGCGCAATCCTCGTCGCGATGGCGGACGGCGGCGCCTGGCTCACGCGCGACGACGGCGCGCACTGGGACGCCCTCACCGAGCGCGAGGCGACGCAGGCATCGGGCTCGGTGCTCGCGGATCCGACGGATCCGCGCGTGCTCTACTGGGGAACCGGGGAGGGAAACGGGGCGATCGACAACTACGGCGGGATCGGCCTCCTCCGCAGCACCGACGGGGGACGAACCTGGTCGGCGTCGAACAGTTTCTCCGGGACGATCCGGTGCCTCGGGATGGACGTCTCGTCGCCCCAGACGATCTGGGCGTGCGGGAACGACGACCTCTATCGCTCGAACGATGCCGGGGCCTCCTTTGCGAAGGTGGCGGGGCCCGCGGGCACGTATGGGGCCTCGGCGGTCGCGATCCGTCCCGACCGTCCCGCGACGATCTTCGCCGGCATGTGGGCGGGGGGCGTGTGGCGCAGCACCGATTCGGGCGCGACGTGGGCCCGTCTCGCCGGCGGCCTCCCCGCGGACCTCGGACGCTCCGACCTGTCGATCTGCCGCGCCAACCCCAACGTCATGGTCGCGGCGAGCGAGCTGAACAGCGGCCAGGTGTGGAAGTCCGCCGACGGCGGCGACACCTGGGCGTTGCTGTCGGCCGCGCCGTCGGGTGGGGTGCAGACCTGGTACGACCTGACGGTCGCGATCGCGCCCGACGACTGCAACACGATCTACTGGGGCGGGCAAGGGTCGTACGTGACCCGTGACGGCGGACAGACCTGGGCGCAGATGCCGACTTCGGGGACCGGGAGCGCCGGGTGGGACTACCACGCGATCCTGACCGGGCCGAACGGCGAGGTCGTTCTCGGCGCCGACGCGGGCGTGTTTCGCAGCACCGACTGGGGCGCGACGTTCGCGCCCCGCTCCGACAATCTACCGACGACGCAGTTCTACGGCGGATGCGGCCACGATACCGACGCCACGTGGCTCGCGGGCGGAACCCAAGACAACGGGACCGATCAGTCCTCGAGCGTGCAGCCGTGGCGCTACGTCCTCGGCGGCGACGGCGGCAAGTGCATCGCGACGGCGAGCAGGATCCTCGCGGAGTACACGACGACGAACATCCAGCGCTCGCTCGACGGCGGCGCGACGTTCTCGGACGCCAACTCCGGCATCCGCACCACGGATCCGAAGCCCTGGGTCGGCATCATCGCCCGCGATCCTTCGGATTGGAGCACGTCATACGTCGGGACGTACAAGATCTACCGGACGACCGACTTCCACGACACGTCTTGGGTCCCCGTCTCCGCCCCGCTCTACTACAATCGCCTGGTGACCGCGATCGCGGTCTCTCCTGCGGACCGCAACGTCCTGTGGGCCGGATTCGACTACGGCGGACTGTTCCGGACGACGGATGCCCTCGACGCGGCTCCCGCGTACGCGAACATCCGGGGAGGCTGGCCTTCGCGCGCGATCTCGCGCGTGGCACCCCACCCGTCCGATCCCGGGAGCGCCTGGGTCGTCGTCGGCGGGTTCGGGTATCCGAAGATCGAGCGGACGACGGACTCCGGGACCACGTACGTCGACGTCACCGGCGACCTGCCCGACGTTCCCGTGACCGATCTGGTGGTCGACCCCGGCGACGCGAGCGTCCTCTACGCGGGCACCGACCTCGGCGTGTTCCGCTCCGGCGACGGCGGCGCGCACTGGACGGGCTTCTCGGACGGGCTGCCGCTCACCGCGATCGCGGATCTGTTCCGCCATCCCGCGGGAGGCGATCTCGTCGTCGCGACGCACGGCCGCAGCTTCTACCGGTTCCGGCCCGCATCGAGCGGAGCGGTCGCGGTGCCTGACGGCGACGTGATCCAGGGCGTGCAGATGCGCGCGGAGAGAACCGGCACCGGCGCGCTCTGGCTTCGTTGGGACACCCTGGGCTGCACCGCCGGCGACTACAACCTCTTCTACGGGCCTCTCGGCTCGGTCGCCCAGGGGACGTACACCGGCTCCGTCTGCGGCCTCGGCCGCGGCGGCGAGGCGGTCGTCCCGATGCCCGGCGCTCCGGGCGACAGCCTCTACTTCCGGATCGCCGCCGTGTCGTCGAGCGGTGTCGAAGGGCCGCACGGGTTCGCCTCGGGCGGCGCTCCCTCGCTGGGCTCCGGAGTCGGCTCCTGCGGAGTCACGGCGCACCAGGACGTGGCGAGCTGTCCGTAGGGCGGCGGCGCTGGCTCCGGCCTATCCCAGCAACGCCCGCAACGAGGCGATCAGCTCCGTGTCGCTCGCGTCGAACACGGGCTCGAGATCGTACTGCTCGAAGAACAGCGTCGCGGCCGCCGTCTCGGACATGCCGAGCATTCGTCTCAGCCGCCGGTCCTCGGGGACGAAGCCGCGGCCGAGCAGGCGTCGGACCGCGCCCGCGATCGTGTCCTTGAAGCCGCAGACGTAGACGACCGCCTTGTCCGGACGCACGTCGAGGCCGGGAACCCGTCCGTCGTCGAGCAGGGTCTCGACGCGCCCGGTGAGACCTTTCCATTCCGCGTGGCTCGCGGGACGGCTGACCGTCGGGGTGTAGCGCAGCCCCGAGCGCGAGGCCGCGTCCGCGAGCTCGTCGCGGTACGCAAGCTCGTGCGGATGGCTGACCCCGTGAAGGACGTGCAGGTGGCCCAGGGTCTCCGCGTCCGCGCGGCGGCGCGCATGGCGCACCATGGCGGCGAACGGGGCGAGCCCTGTGCCGGCGGCGACGAGCAGCCGAACCCGGGGATCGGACGGAGGGGCCGTCCGCTCGAGGGTGAACCGCCCGGCGATCTTCTCGCCGAGGTGCAGCCGCGCCCCAACGGGCAGCTTCCAGAGAAGATGGGTCAGCGGCGACTGCGTCGCGGGATCGCGAGCGTATCGGATCAGGAACTCGAGCCAGCGGCGCTCCGCCGGCTCCGAGGCGATCGAGTACGCCCGCTGCACGCCGCCGGTCCCGATCGTGACGTACTGCCCCGGCAGGAACCACGCCTCGCCGGGCGGCGGAACCGCGTCGGGCAGGATCCGGAAGACGACGAGCGTGGGGTCGAGCTCGATCCGATCGACGAGGGTCGCATTGTCGATCATGATGCGCGCGATCCTACTCCTCCGAACGCGAGTCGCAAGCCCCCGGAAAGTCTTGTCAACCTACCGTGGTGCGCTCGCGCTGTGGGCGGCGCGGACGCGGTGAGTCAGCGGTAACGCACGAGGTTGTTGTGCCCGGGATCGACCCGGACCGCGGTCGTCTCCCCGGGGACGTCGAACTCGAATGTCGTCTGAGGCTTGTCGACGAACACCAGGCGCACCTCGGCGTGCCCCCCGACGTCGAGCACGAGCGGCACCATCACGCGCTTGAACCCGCCGTTCCCCGTCTCGCTGACGGTCCCCGTCAATCGCTTGCCGCCCGACGCGGCGGTCAGCTTCGTCTCCACCTTCAGATCGGGCGTGCCGCCCTTTCGAATCCAGTCGTCGAACAGCCAGCCGAGGTCGGCGTGAACGGTGTCCGACGCCGCTCTCGAGAAATCATCGGTCGAGGCCGGGGATCCGGCCGCGCGATCGAGGAACGATTTCGCCGCCGCCGCGAACCGGTCGTTGCCGATCAGCGTGCGCAGCATGTGAACGACCAAGGGGCCGCGGTTGTAGAGGAGGCAGAACGCGTCGCGCTCGTGCTGCTCGCCGCCGGTCGCGGCGACCCCGGAGATCGGACCGGTGCTCTCGCAGTTGGGGGCCTCGCCCCGCCACTCCGCTAGGAACTGCGGGAATCCTTCCACGCCCTTCTTGTCCCCGAGCAGCGTGCCCGTCGCCAGCGCGCCCCAGTACTCCGCGAGAGACTCCGCGAGCCAGTCGTCCTCGTCGGACGCCGGAACGGCGCCGTTGCCGAACCACTGGTGCGCGATCTCGTGCGCCAGCACCATGTTGATCCCGCGGACATACGGGTTCGCTTCCTCGTCGTGCGGCTTGAACGCCTCGGTCGGAAGGATGACGACGCCGGACGTCGAGACGCCCAGGCCGAATTCCGGGGCCTCGACGATGTCCAGCTCGTCGGCGGCCATCGGGCCAAGCAGGCCGGTGTAGAAGCGGATGATCGCACCCGCGAGCTTCGGGAGGTTCTCGAGCACGTTCTTCCGTGCCATCGAGTAACCGTGAACGCGGATCTTCCGCCCGTCGATCGTCTCCTCGTGAGTCACGTACTTTGCCCCGAGGACCGCGATGAACGTCGTCGGCTTGTCCGAGCGCGACTCGGTCTCGATCCAGTCGTCCCCCTCACGGTACGCGGTCTCGTTCCCCGACGTGACCGGGCGCCAGGGTTTTTTGGTGCGCGTCTTGATCGAGAACGTCGGCCGCCGTTCGACCCGCCAGTTGCGAGGCTCCGGATACCAGTAGCCGGGCAGGAAAAAGAAGTTGTCCCCGTGATGGAGCTTCCAGTCGAGGAACACCTCGCCTTCGGTCTCCACGTGAAGCTTGACCTCGGCCGGCCCGTCCGCGAGCGGGGGAAGCTCGACGAGAAGCATGTGATAGCGATGCGCGAACGGAAGCTCGTGCCCCTCGCCGTCGAGGACGCGATGCGTCTCGAGGCGATTGACCTTGGAATCCCAGTCGGAGGAGTCGGGGTCGAGGGAGTTCGAGAGGCGAAGCCCCAGGACGCGCGCGCCCTTCGGGCCCACGACGCGCAGATCGAGGTCGGACACGATCGTGCCGCGCTTGTTGTCGGCGGTCGCGATCGAGAAGTCCGCGTGTCGCAGGGTCGCCGACACCGTCCGGGCACCGGCCCGGTTCTCGAGAACGTGACCCGCGAGGGTCTCCGTGAACCGGGCGTGGTAGTCGACGAGCTTCCGGAATCCGAACAGATCCTCACGGTTGGCCCAGATCTCGTCGTACTCGTACCCGACGCGCTGGAGCCCTCCCGCGAACTCGACATACGCCCAGCGCCCGGTCCCGTTCATGCGCGCTTGCGCAAGCAGGAAGTCGATCGACGGATCGGTCGCGCGCACGAGGCGGATCGCCTCGTCGAGCTCCGAAGCGGCGCCCGGCGGCGGGGCTTCCGCCGCTCCCGTGGCCCCCGCCGAGCCGTCCCATTCCTTGGCCCAGAGCGGCTCGGAGAAGATCACGATCGCCTTGGTGAACCGATCGGAAATGGCGCCCGGCGTCGATGCGAGACCCGGCGCCACGCGCGCGCGGTTGGTTTCGAGAACGGCTTTCTCGCTCGGCGCTGCCGCCGCATACGTCCAGCCGCCCGAACCCGTGAGCCACAATCCCACCACCGTGCCGTCCTTCGCGACGATCGGTGTGGCCGTCGCGTCGGCGATCGAGATCTTCAGCTCCCCGATGTCCAGCGCGTCCCCTCGCAAGTGACGCCCGGACTCCGCAAGCCGGAACGACGCGTACGCATCGACCGTCGCCGAGAGGCCGGGGGCCTGCGCCGGTGCCGGAACGTCGGCATGTGAGGGCATTGCGCTCGACGCGCAGACCACGATCGCCGCCACCCGTGAGAATCGCATGCGCCTCCCCTCGCTCGTCCGAAAGGCGACATTATGCATCCTCGTTCGTCATCGATTCCGAGTTGCTCGGTCCGATTTTTCGGAGGATGATCGCCCGGTGCGTCGGGCCCCCGCGTCTCTCATCCCGGCACTCGTCAGCCTCGTGGCGGTGACCGCGACCTTCGCGAGCCCGCCTCCCGCGTGGACGACCCGTCTCTTCGCCGACGAGATCGCGCGCGCCGATCCGGCGGGCTCCTCGGCGGGGTCGCCGTCTCCGGCGGAATCGCCCCCCGAGAAGAAGCGCCGCTGCTCTGATCCCGGCGCCCGCGCGAGCGAAGGACGGTGCCTGCCGCAGCTGTTCGCGCACGACGCCAAGGAGGTTTTCACGGCGCCCGCGCGCTGGACGAACCGGGAGTGGGCGCTGTTCACCGTGGGCACGCTCGGCATCGCGACGCTGATGGTGAGCTTCGACGACCGCCTGCGGTCGGCGGTGCTGAACGACCCGGGAGGAGTCAAGGACCAGGTCGCCAGCTTCTTCGAGCCGCTCGGTTCGTGGGGGTCGTTCGTCGTCCTCGGAGGGTTCTACGCGGGGGGGCTCGCGGCGCACGACGACAAGGCCCGGGGCGTGGCGATCGACGGCCTCACCGCGAGCGTCATCTCCGGCATCATCATCACGCCCGTCCTCAAGAAGGTGTTCGGCCGCAGCCGGCCGGACGAGGGGCAGGGACCCCACGACTTCAGCCCGTTCCACGGCGGCGGGTCGTTCCCGTCCGGGCACGGAACCCAGGCGTTCACGGTCGCTTCGGTGATCGCGACCACGTACCCGAAGGCTTGGGTCCGCGCCGCGTGCTACGTCCCCGCCGGGGCCTTGATCGGCTACAGCGTCGGCAGCACGGTCGTGCGCACGAACCTCCCGCAGCGTCTCGGCGCACGCCACGTCGGCGTCGTCCCGATGCTTGGGCCGAAGGGCTCCGGAGCGGTGCTCACCGCGCGCTTCTAGACAGGTCGACTCGCCGTAGCGGCCGCGCCACCCCGGGGCCGCGCCTTGGGGAGGTCCCTGCCGGTTGCTCGGTGCGGCCCGGCCGCTTCAGGGTTATGGAGGTGGAGCGCGCCGATCGCACGCCGCGCGGCATCTCCGTGCGGATACGGGGTCCGCGCTCTTGCTCGGGTCGTCCAATCGCCGTCCTCGGTCGTCACATAGAAGGTGGAGGCGCCCGCCTCGTCAGGGGAGCCGTACATGAGAACACCGCGGCCTTGCCCGATCTCCAGCATCGCCCTCACGCTCCTTTTCTTCTTCTTCGCGATCGGCGCCGCGCGAGGGGCCACGGCGCAGCTTTCTTCTCCGTTACGCAGCCTCGCCGCGCCACCCGACGCGCAGCACTGGGACTTCCAGGGGCAGGCTCAGCCGGCGGAGTACCTGGGCCGGAAGTGCATCGTGCTCGATGGCGGTGCCGCGATCCTGAAGGACTTCGAGATGCGCGACGGGGTCATCGACGTCGACGTCGCGACGCCCGCCGCCCGCGGCTTCTTCGGCATCCAGTTCCGCCTCACGGAAGACGGCACCACGGCCGAGTGGGTCTACCTGCGCCAGCACAAGTCGGGGTTGCCGGATGCGATTCAGTACACGCCGGTGCTGAGCACGGGGTTGAACTGGCAGATCTACAACGGCCCCGGGTTCACGGGCGCCGTGGACATCCCGAAGGAGACCTGGTTCCACCTGCGCCTCGAGGTGGCGGGCGCGCAGGCGAAGTTCTTCTTCAAGGACATGGACGCTGCCGCTCTCGTCATCAGTGACCTCAAGACCGGCGTACAGAGGGGGCAGGTCGCGCTGGCCGACCTGACCGGCGCAACCTACTTCTCGAACTTCGAGATCCATGCGACGCCCGACGCGCCGTGGGAGCGGCACCTTCCGCCGATGCCGCCGAGCACGCTCACGAAGTGGAGCATCTCGCCGGCGTACGACGCGCTCGCGCGCAATCTCGAGAGGCCACTGTCTCGAGCCGAGAGCGATGCGATCTCCTGGCAGGACGTCGAGGCGGAGCCGCCCGGGTTCGTCGTGCTCTACCGGTACCGGGACGCGCCGCACCCGAGCGTCACGTTCCAGGGGAACTTCGCGAAGCGCCTGGAGCCGCAGCCCGGCACGAAGGTGCTCTACGCGCGGACGAGCCTCGACGTCGACCACGACCAGGTGAAACGGCTCCTGATCGGGTACAGCGACGAGGTGAGCGTGTTCCTGAACGGGAAGATCCTCTACCGCGGCCGTAGCGCGCAGGGGTTCCGCGATCCGGGCTTCCTCGGCATCGTCAATCCCGAGAACGACGCCGTGTACCTTCCTCTGAAGAGGGGGCGCAACGAGTTGATGCTGGCGATATCCGAGCTGGGCGGAGGGTGGGGGTTCGTCTGCAGGCTCGAGGAGATGGAGAGCGGATCGCCGGGTTGACGCGGGCGCATCCGGCATAATCGGCCGCGTGACCGACCGCGAGATCCTCTTCGCCGGGGCGTTTCTCCGCTCGATCGGCACGAGCCTCATCGGCGTCCTTCTCGGGATCTACCTCGCGAAGCAAGAGCTCGACCCCGCGCAGGTGGGGCTCGTGATCGCCGTGGGGCTCGGCGGGGCCGCCGCGGCGGCGCTCGTGGTGACGATCTGGGGCGACGCACTCGGGCGGCGCGACATGCTCAAGATCCTCGCGCTCGCCGGCGCGCTTGGGACGATCGTGGCCGCCTGCTCGTCGCGGCTCGACCTGCTGATGCTCGCCGCCTTCGTCGGCATGCTCAACGGCATGGGGAGGGATCGCGGGGCCGCGCTGGTGCTCGATCAGGCCATCCTTCCGCAGACGACCGGCGACGAGCGGCGGACGCTGGGATTCGCGTGGTACAGCGTGCTGCAGGACGCGGGGCACGCGCTCGGCGCGCTGCTCGCAGGCGCGCCGGTGTTCCTGAGGAACGCCTACGGATTCGGCGAGCTCCCGTCGCTCCGGATCGCGATCGGGATCAATGGCGTCCTCCTCCTCGTCTCCGCCGGCTTGTACACGCGCCTGTCTCCCGCCGTCGAAGCGCCGGAGCGCGCGAGGACGATCGTCGTCTCCGGCGAGAGCCGGAAGAGGCTCTGGACGATCTCCGCGCTGTTCGGCCTCGACAGCCTCGCCGGGGGATTCCTGACGACCTCGCTCCTCTCGTACTTCTTCTTCGAGCGGTTCGGCGTGACCGAAGGGGTCGTCGGCGCGCTCTTCTTCGGCGCGCGGCTCGCGAACGCGGCGTCGCACCTCGGTGCGGCGTGGCTCGCGAAGCGGATCGGCCTCGTGAACACGATGGTCTTCACCCACGTCCCCTCGAGCCTCCTGCTCGTCACCGTGGCGTTCGCCCCGAGCTTCCCGGTCGCCGCCGTGCTGTTCCTGCTCCGCGAGGGGCTCGTCGAGATGGACGTCCCCACGCGCCAGTCGTACGTCATGGCGATGGTGCGCTCGGGCGTGACCAACCTCGTGCGCCTCGGCGGCTGGGCGATCGCCCCCGCGTTCGCCGGGATGCTGATGCAGGGGAGCTTGCTCGCCGGGCCGCTCTACGTCGGCGCCGCGATGAAGATCGCCTATGACGGGCTGCTGTACGCGGCGTTCCGGCGCGCGAAACCACCCGAGGAGCGATGAGGCGCCGGGTGCCGTGCGAATGCAGCAACGACTCGATCGCGATCGCTGATCGCCTCGATCATCAACGCCGTCGCCGCTGTGCATCGGCAGCACGACCGCGGTCGCCGCCGTCGAGGCCATCCAGAGCGCAATAGCATGGAACGAGAAAGCGAGGTCGCCATGCGCAGACCCATCCATTCCCAGACCATCGCGGCAACCCTGCTGCTCGCCGCTCCGGCGATCGCCAGCGACGACACCCTTGATCCCGCCGCCCGAACGATCTTCAACCTCCGGGTCGCGAGCGCGGTCCTGGAAAGTTACAAGGACGCTCACGGGGAGCTCCCGGACTGGGGGTGGAAGCCGGTGC
>Ga0318500_10000186_pt1 | contig 11954 bp, 11 predicted proteins | sample GRESIP174b1f20_FD_203295 | JGI IMG/M metagenome (GOLD analysis project Ga0318500, IMG submission 203295) | Tropical soil microbial communities from Luquillo Experimental Forest, Puerto Rico - GRE.SIPMG.174b1f20 | ecosystem: Environmental > Terrestrial > Soil > Tropical forest > Bulk soil...
TGGCCGTGCCATTGCTGGAGCAGCTCGATGCCCGACGCGTCACAAGGCGGGGCAGTGACAACACCCGGACGGTCGTTTGATCGAGCCGCGAATCAGTCGGTCGCGGAAACCGTTGTCGCAGAGTTGGTTTCCGATTCTTTGATCGAGATCAGTTCGAGTTCAGCAAGATTGGCCGCCACCGTGACTATAGGCTGCGCGGCCTCGACCGCGTCATATTGGTCGGGCGGTTCGGCTCGCAATGCCAGTGCGACGTCCCCCACCATCGGCCGACTTGCCGTGTCGCCGTGTCCTGAAACCTGCTCGGTGACGAATTCCAGACGGGCTTCCAACACGGCCCGGGCGGACGGATAGGCTCCGCTCGGCGGCAGCGTCCTGATGTCGGCGATCATGTCCGCCGCGAGGCGCAGCCAGGTGGCCCGGTTGGCCGCCCGCACGACCGGAGTCCGCAGGTCGGCCCCGCTGCCGGTCTCCGAAAGATAGTGGCGCACAGCGTCATCGACTCTTCGGCTGGCCACCACTGCGTCGTAGCTTAGGGTCGCGAGGTTGGCGTCAATTTCGTCCCGGCGCTTCCTCCGAACGTTCACGGGTGACACGCAGCACGGCCGCCTGCAGATAGCGCAGGTTGACGTCGACCGCGGCTTCGATGAGAGCCGACACCGCGGCCGTGGCGCCTCGGGGCCACAGCAGCAGCGATACGGTCAGACCGACGGCCGCGCCCATCGCGATGTCTTGGATGCGCAGCAGGCCGACGCGCCAACCCGCGGGGGCCAGGAGGTTGAGGATGACCAACAGGCTCAAGGCAGCCATGGCCTGAGCGGCGGTGAAGGAAACGAACCGCGGCAGGTAGGTGGACGCGAAAAGCGTGATCGGCACCAGCAGCCACAGCACCACGGGTTGTACGCCGACAGCTGCGACGAGCAGCGCGCCGAGGACGATGCCCACCGCGGTACCCGTCACCGCCTGAACGACTTTGGTTCTGGTGGAAAGCGCACTGCTGCTGAGCACGAGCATCGTTCCCACCACGACCCAGAAGCCATGTTCCACCAGATGCAGATGCGTGACGGCGACGGCCAGGGCCAACCCGACCCCCATCCGGAGGCCGTTGTGCGCCGCCACGGAGCGGCTGTTCAAAAAGCCCGTAACAATCGCGGTGCCGGCGGCGGTCTCCGACGACAGCCGGTCGGCGAAGCCGGTGGGCGGCAGTTGCAGGCCGAGGGCCCGTGCCCACACCGGCCGGGCGTCGGCCGCGGCGGCCGCGGCGACGACCCTGCCCGTCAAGCCGATGGTCGTCGTGATGACTCGGCATCCCAGCAGCTGTCGGCCGGTCGCACTGGCCGACGCATCGTCGGTGGCGCTGAGTATCAATTCCACGTCCTCGCGGTAACCCGCACGCGCCAGCGACCGCAATCGCGAAAGTGCCTGATCGAGAGCGGCGCGGTTCTCGGCGCGATGGGCCAGTTGCGTTTTATCGAGCAACCGGGCGCAGCATCGCAGGATGTCGAGGGCCGCCGGTCTCACCGTCCCCAACGTCGCCCCGGTGTTGTCGGCGACCAGGTCGGCGACCAGCTCGAGAACGTCGACGATGCGTACCAGCGCGCGGCTGCCGGCGCTGAGCCCGACCGGGCGGTGGCTAGCAGCCAAAAAGTTGGCGCGCAGCGCGTCCATTGCCGCGGTCACGTCCTCGGCCGAACCGATGCCCTCGATCCGGTCGGCCAGCGCTGCGCACACCTGTCCAACGTGACTGCGCAGGGCGCCGTAGTGCCGTGCGGGAAGGAAGAACAACGCCGCCGGCACGCACACCGCGACGGCGATCAGCCAGCCCAGCAGCCGTCCGCCGACTGGGCCGACCGGTGTGCAGACCGGCCAGACATAGAACAACAGGGTCGCGCGCTGACCGGCCGACATCGTCGAACTGAGCATGCTGGCCAGGGTCACCGCTACGGCGAGGAAGAACATCAACGTCACCGCCAGCCAGGCGATGGGAGCAACCAAAGTGCCGATCGCGATCACAACGATCCCGTTGACGGTCAAGCCGAGGTAAGCCACCGCGCGCTGCTGTCGGTTGCCGGGAAACTCGGTGACCACCAGCAGCCAAAAGGCGCCGAGTAACGCATACAGGGGCGTCACCCTGCCGCCCACCAACGCGAAGGCGAGTCCGGCCGTCAGCGGCACCATGATCGCCGCACGGATGGCGCGTTTCAGCGCGTCGCGCTCCGGATCCTCCGTACGCAGCAGGTCCAATGTTTGCCGGATCGACGGGACCCGGATCAGCATGACTGGATGATAGAGCCGATTGCGCTGTCGTTATCGGGCGGCGGTGGATTCCTGCTCAGCGCAGAACAATTGGAACTACAGGCGCTCCTTGACCGCCGCCGACAGCCGAGCCCCGTCGGCCTTGCCGGCCGCGATAGCGGTGGCCGCCTTCATCACCAGTCCCATCTGCTTCATGCCGGGCCGCTCGCCGAGTTGCTCGGCAACCTGCGCGATCGCGGTGTCGGCGACATCTGCCAGCTCGGCCTCGGTGAGCGGTGTTGGGAGGTACTCGTCGATAATCCGCGCTTCGGCGTGCTCCTCGGCGGCGAGCTCGCCGCGACCGTTTTGGGTGTAGATCTCGGCCGCTTCGCCGCGCTTTCGTGATTCCTTGGACAGCACCTTGATGATTTCGTCGTCGGAGAGCTCGCGGGCCTCCTTGCCGGAGACCTCCTCGGTCTGGATCGCGGCCAGCAGCATGCGGAGGGTCGCGGTTCGCAACTTGTCCCGGGACTTCATCGACTGGGTCAAGTCCGCCCGCAGCCGGGATTTGAGTTCCGTCATGCCCGAGACGCTACGCGCAGGGGCGTCGGCCAAGATTGAGAAATGCCCGGACCGCCGACAGGATGGAGCCCATGACGCACGACGGGCCCGGCTTCAGAGCTGGCTTAAAAGGCCTTTTCGAAGGCCACCGAGCACGGTGACCGCGCCGCCGCCTGGTTATCCGGTTGGTCCGCCTCCCGGCTACGGCCCGCAGCCCGCCTACGGTCCAACGCCCACCTACGGCCCCCCACCGGGGTACGGTCCGCCGCCCGGCTACGGTCCGCCGCCCGGCTACGGTCCGCCGCCGGGCTACGGTCCGCCGCCCGGCTACGGTCCGCCGGCGGGCTACGGGGCGCCGCCGCCCGGCTACGGGGCGCCGCCCGGCTATGGCCCCCCACCGGGCCCGCAATACGGTCCACCGCAGTTGGTTCCGGGAGCGGCCAAACCGGGGATCATCCCGCTGCGGCCCCTGACCCTGAGTGAGATCTTCAATGGCGCGGTCGGGTACATCCGGGCCAACCCCAAGGCGACGTTGGGACTCACCACGATGGTGGTCGTGCTCATGCAGATCATCTCGCTGATGGCGACGGTCGGCCCGCTGGCCGCCCACGGCAGGATCACGCCCGGACGATCGGACGCGATGAGCTTGGGAGTCGCGGGCACGTGGCTGGCGTCGACGGCCGCCGGCCTCCTCGTCACCTGGCTCGGTGGCATGCTGCTGTCCGGCATGCTCACCGTCATCGTCGGCCGGGCTGTGTTCGGGTCGTCGATCACGATCGGCGAAACCTGGGCCAAGATTCGTGGGCGGGTGATCCCCTTGCTCGGCCTGGCGCTGCTGGAAGCCGCGGCGATGGCGGCCCTCTTCGGGCTGGTGGTGGTGCTAATCGCGCTGCTGGCGGTTGTCGGCAACGGAGCGGCGGCGATCCTCTTAAGCTTCCCGCTGCTGCTCGTCGTGGCCGCGTTGCTGGTGTACCTGTACACGGTGCTGTTGTTCGCACCCGTGCTGATCGTCCTGGAGAGGCTGCCGGTGATCGATGCGATCAGACGATCCTTCACGTTGGTGCGCGGCGGCTTCTGGCGGGTCTTGGGGATCCGGGCGCTGACGTTCCTGGTGGCATCCGTCATCGCCAACGCCGTCGCGATACCGTTCAGCATCGTCGGCGAGGTGATCCTGCTCGGGACCCCAACCACCGGAAGCCTGCTGTTGGGCACCGCGATCGCCTCCGTCGGATCGGCGATCGGCCAAATCATCACCGCGCCGTTCAACGCCGGGGTCGTCGTGCTGCTCTACACCGACCGCCGAATGCGCGCCGAGGCCTTCGACCTGGTGCTGCAGAGCGGCGCCGCCGGTGGACCGTATGCCGTCGGGTCCACCGATAACCTCTGGCTGACCCGGCCGTTCTAAGGGCTGAGTGAGGACCGGCTGACAGTGCCTTCCATCGACATCGACCGCGATGCCGCACACCAGGCGGCACAGATCGAGCTCGACAAGCCGATCTACTCCAAGGGTTCCGCGACACAACAATTCGCCGATTGGGTCAACGAACTGTTGTATCGACTGCTGCAGAAGACCTCCTCCATACCGGGCGGGTGGTTGACCACCACGGTGCTCCTGATCGTGCTGGCGATCGCCCTGGTGGTCGCCATCAACGTCGCACGGCGCACCATGCGGACCCACCGCGGCGGCGACTACCAGTTGTTCGAATCCGCTCCCCTTACCGCGGCCCAACATCGTGCTACGGCTGAAAGCTTTGCGGCGCAAGGTGATTGGGCGGCAGCGATTCGCCACCGATTACGCGCCGTCGCCCGCCAGCTCGAGGAGACCGGCGTGCTCGAGCCGGCTCCCGGCCGCACCGCCAACGAGCTGGCCCGGGATGCCGGCGCCGTGTTGCCCCATCTGGCGGGCGAACTATCCCAGGCGGCAACGGCATTCAACGATGTCACCTATGGGGAGCAGCCCGGAAGCCAGGCCGCCTACCAGATGATCGCCGAACTCGACGACCACCTGCGATCGCGGCCGCCCGCCGTCCCGCCGCCGACGGGGCAGGCCGCCGCGATGGAATCATGGGCGCAGGTTCGGTGATGGCGACCGTGGGAACACGACCGGAAGCCGTGACCGGCGCGGTGTCGCGGCGATGGCGATCATGGCGCTGGGTGGTCCTGACGCTCGTCGTGCTCGCGGCGATCGCCGCCATCGGTGCCTACCTGACCGCACCGCGTCCGGGGGCCCGGATGGATGCGAAATCGACTGAGCCCGACGGTGCCCGCGCGCTGGTGACGCTGCTGGGCGACGGCGGCGTCGAGGTCCTCGTGGCGAACAGCATCGCCGACGTCGAACAGGCGGCGCGGCCGGACACGCTGATACTGGTGGCGCAGAGCCAGTACCTCACCGACAGTTCGCTGCTCGACCGGCTGGCGCAGGCCCCCGGCGATCTACTCCTGGTCGAACCTACCTCGCGCACCCGCGAGGCACTGATGCCGCACGTGCGCATGTCGACCGTCAACCCTTCCTTCGATGTCGCCCCGAATTGCGCTCTGCGAGAGGCCAATCGCGCCGGAAAGGTTCGACTCGGACTGAGCGACACCTACGAGGCCAACGACGGCCGAACGATGACCAGCTGTTACGGCGGGGCGCTCATCCGCTACCGGGACCACGGGCGGACCGTCACGGCGGTCGGCAGTACCGACTTCATGACCAACGAGGGCCTATTGCAGGCGGGCAATGCCGCGCTGGCCATGAACCTTGCGGGCGACCGGCCGCGCCTCATCTGGTACGCGCCCCACCGCATCGAAGGCGAAACATCTTCTCCCGCATCGCTTTCCGATTTGATCCCGGAGAACGTGACGTGGATCGTCTGGCAGCTGTGCCTGGTTGTGCTACTGGTTGCGCTGTGGAAGGGCCGCCGGTCCGGCCCGCTGGTGGCCGAGCAGTTGCCCGTCGTGGTGCGCGCGTCGGAGACCGTGGAGGGCCGCGCGCGGCTTTACCGGTCCCGGCGGGCACGTGATCGTGCCGCCGCGGCGCTGCGGGCCGCCACGGTGCAGCGGCTGCTGCCCCGGCTCGGCCTGGGCCCGGGTGCGCCGGCGCCGGCGGTGGTGGCGACCGTGGCCCGACGCAGCGGGGTCGACGCCGGATTTGTTTCCCACCAACTGTTCGGCCCGCCCCCGGCCACCGACAACGACCTGCTACAACTTGCCCGTGCGCTCGACGAAATCGAAAGGCAGGTCACACAGACGTGACACAACCACCTCCCGCCCAGACCCTGCACGCTGAATCGGCGAGAGATGCGCTGCTGGCGTTGCGCACCGAGCTCGCCAAGGCCGTCGTCGGGCAGGAGGGAGTCGTCAGCGGCCTGGTGATCGCGCTGCTGTGTCGCGGCCACGTGCTGCTGGAAGGTGTTCCGGGGGTGGCCAAAACGCTGATGGTCCGGGCGCTGGCCGCCGCGCTGCAGCTGGAGTTCAAGCGGGTGCAGTTCACCCCCGACCTGATGCCCGGCGACGTCACCGGTTCGCTGGTGTACGACGCGCGCACCGCGGCGTTCGTGTTCCGGCCGGGTCCGGTGTTCACCAACCTTCTGCTGGCCGACGAGATCAACCGCACCCCGCCCAAAACGCAGGCCGCGCTACTGGAGGCGATGGAGGAGCGTCAGGTCAGCGTGGAGGGCGAACCCAAGCCGCTGCCCGACCCATTCATCGTCGCCGCCACCCAGAACCCGATCGAATACGAGGGCACCTACCAGTTGCCCGAAGCGCAACTGGATCGCTTCCTGCTCAAGCTGAACGTGTCGCTGCCGGCGCGCGACGCCGAGATCGCGATCCTCAGCCGGCACGCGCACGGCTTCGATCCCCGCGATCTATCCGCGATCGAGCCGGTGGCCGGGCCCGCGGAGCTGGCGGCCGCCCGCCAGGCCGTGCTGCACGTGCTGGTCGCGGACGAGGTGCTGGGCTACATCGTCGACATCGTCGGGGCCACCCGCTCCTCGCCCGCGCTGCAGCTGGGCGTGTCGCCACGCGGGGCCACGGCGCTGCTGGGCACCGCCCGGTCCTGGGCGTGGCTGTCCGGCCGCAATTACGTCACTCCAGATGACGTGAAGGCCATGGCCCGCCCGACGCTGCGGCACCGGGTGATGCTGCGCCCGGAGGCCGAGCTCGAAGGGGCCACACCCGACGGTGTGCTCGACGGAATCCTCGCGTCGGTCCCGGTGCCCCGCTAGTGATCCTGACCGGACGCACCGGCTTGCTGGCGCTGATCTGCGTCCTCCCCATCGCGGTATCGCCTTGGCCGGCAAGGGCTTTCGTGGTATCGCTGCTGCTGCTGTCGATACTGGTTGTCGTCGATGCCGCGCTGGCGGCGAGCACCCGCGGATTGCGCTATACCCGTTCACCCGACACCTCGGTCCGGCTCGCGCAACGGGTGGATGTGGGCCTGCAGATCCAGAATGACGCCGGTCGTACGTTTCGAGGCCAGATCCGTGACACCTGGCCGCCCAGCGCGCGCGCCGAGCCACGCATCCACGCCGTCAAAATCCCCGCAGGACAACGTCAGCACGTGCAGGCCCGGCTGCGACCGGTTCGGCGGGGCGACCAGCGCGCGGCCGTGGTCACGGCCCGATCGATCGGACCGCTCGGCTTGGCCGGGCGGCAGGGCTCGCAACCGGTGCCGGGTCAGGTCCGGGTGCTGCCGCCGTTCTTGTCGCGCAAGCACTTGCCGGCGCGGCTGGCCAAGCTGCGGGAGATCGACGGGCTGTTGCCGACGCTGATACGCGGGCAGGGAACCGAATTCGATTCGCTGCGCGAGTATGTCGTCGGCGACGACGTGCGCTCGATCGACTGGCGCGCAACCGCGCGCCGCGGCGACGTCGTGGTCCGCACCTGGCGACCCGAACGCGACCGCCGCGTGGTGATCGTGCTCGACACTGGTCGGACGGCGGCGGGTCGTGTCGGCGTCGACCCCACCGCCGCCGACCCCGCGGGGTGGCCCCGGCTGGACTGGTCGATGGACGCCGCCCTGCTGCTGGCCGCGCTCGCGTCGCGGGCCGGCGACCATGTCGACTTCCTCGCCCACGACCGGCTGAGCCGGGCCGGTGTGTTCGGCGCGTCGCGCACCGAGCTGTTGGCCCAGCTGGTCGAGGCGATGGCTCCGTTACAGCCGGCGCTTGTCGAATCCGATTGGCGCGCAATGGTCGCCGCGGTTGCGCGGCGCACCCGACGACGGTCGCTCGTCGTCCTGCTGACCGATCTCAATGCGACCGCCCTCGACGAGGGCCTGCTGCCCGTGCTGCCGCAGTTGTCCGCCAAACACCACATGCTGATCGCCGCGGTCGCCGACCCTCGGGTCGACCAGATGGCGGCCGGGCGTTCGGATGCGGCCGCGGTGTACGACGCGGCGGCCGCCGAACGATCCCGCAACGACCGCCGCACGATCGCGGCGCGGCTGCAGCGCGGCGGGGTGGAGGTCGTCGACGCCGTCCCCACCGAGTTGGCGCCCGCCCTGGCCGATCGCTATCTCGCGATGAAAGCCACGGGGCGGCTTTAACTTTCGCGCGACTCAGCCGGTTGGGACTACATCGGGTGCGTCGTCGATGTCGCCGGTCTCACCGGCTTTCACCCCGCGACGGCCGAAGTACACCACATAAGACAGGAACGCGACCTCGGCGACGACTCCGATGCCCACCCGAACGAACGTCGGCAATGGTGATGGCGTCACCAATGCTTCGATCAAACCGGACACCAACAAGACACCCACCAGTCCGACGGCGACCGATACGACGGCACGACCTTGTTCGGCGAGCACTTGTCCGCGGGGCCGATCCCCGGGTGATATCACCGACCACCCGAGTCGCATCCCCGTTGCCGCCGCGAGGAATACCGCCGTCAGCTCCAGCAGTCCATGCGGGGCCAGCAGGCCCAGCAGGATGCCGCCCTTGCCCGCGTGGAACATCAGCCCTGAGATCACTCCGAGGTTGGCGGCGTTCTTGAACAGGACGATGGGGATCGGCAATCCCAGCAGGACCGACATCGCGATGCTCTGTGCGGCAACCCAGGAGTTGTTCACCCAGACTTGCAAGGCGAACGCCGCGGCGGGGTGTTCGCTGTAATAGGACGCGACATCGTGGTTGACCAATTCGTCTATGTCACTTGGCGTTCCGATGGCCGACTGCACCTCCGGGTTACTGGCGACCCACACCGCGATGACCACCACCAGGGCGAAAAACGCAACCGCGGTCCCCAGCCACCACCGCCAGGTGCGATAGGCAACCACCGGGAAAGACACCGTCCAGAATCGGGCGAAGGTGCTGCTCAGCGGCGCGTGGGCGCCCGTCACCACGGAACGGGCGCGCGCGACCAGACTCGACAGCCGACCGATCAGCACCGAGTCCGAGGAATTCGACCGCAGTATCGACAGATGGGTGGAGACCCGCTGATAGAGCTCGACAAGTTCGTCGACTTCGGCGCCGGTCAGTGACCGCCGTCGCTTGACCAACTGGTCGAGCCGGTCCCAGGTGCCGCGATGGGTCAGCACGAATGCGTCGACGTCCACCCTGCGCAGCCTAATCGCATCGGCGCTGGGGGCACCTCCCGCTTGCGGGGGACCCAGTCCGGTCGTTGGCACCCACAAAACCTGTACCGTTCGGTGTTATGTCGGAGGTGGTAACCGGGGATGCCGTGGTGCTCGACGTGCAGATCGCCCAGTTGCCGGTGCGGGCCGTGAGCGCGCTGATCGATATCACCGTGATTTTCGTCTGCTGGATGCTCGGGCTGATGTTGTGGGCGGCCACCCTAACTCAGTTCGACAGCGCGCTCAGCACCGCCATCCTGCTCATCTTCACAGTGCTGGTCGTCATCGGGTATCCCCTGGCATTCGAAACCGCCACGCGAGGACGGTCAGTAGGCAAGATCGTGATGGGCCTGCGGGTGGTGTCCGACGACGGCGGCCCAGAACGCTTCCGGCAGGTGTTGTTTCGCGCGCTGGCATCGGTGGTCGAGATTTGGATGTTCGCGGGGAGCCCCGCGGTGATCTGCAGCATATTGTCATCGAAGGCCAAACGCATCGGCGACATCTTCGCCGGCACAGTGGTAGTCAGTGAACGCGGACCCCGACTGGTTGCGCCGCCGATGATGCCGCCTTCGCTGGCATGGTGGGCATCGTCTCTGCAGCTGTCCGGACTGAACGCCGGTCAAGCCGAGATCGCGCGTCAATTCCTTTCCCGTGCACCACAACTCGATCGGCGGCTACGCCTGCAGATGGCATACCGAATCGCCGGTGACGTGGTCTCCCACATCGCCCCGCCGCCACCGCCCGGCGCACCGCCGGAACTGGTGCTCGCCGCCGTCCTCGCCGAACGGCACCGCCGCGAACTGGCGCGGCTTCGCTTTTCCGTGCCCGCCCCGACGCCTCCGCCGGGAGCTGCGCCCTGGCCATCACCGGGTGCGCCGCACCCTGGCCCCCCTGGGCCGACCGCGCCGCCGGGGACGGTGCCGTGGCCCGAGCCCGAAACACCACAGCCGGTCGACTGGCCACAGGAGGGACCGCACACCGGCGGTTTCTCACCGCCTCGCTGATTGCCGGCCTAACTCGAGACGCTCGCCGCGATCAGCGCGACGTCAGCATCCAATAGCGCCCATCCGCACAGCAGTACCGCTACGCCGCCGCGGCGCTCTGCGGCGAAAAGCGATATGGCCAATCCCCCAGGTCAGGCCCTTACGGAATATCCCGTTGCATCGCGTTAGTTTACGATATATCGTGATATACCGAAACGCACGACCAGTGCGCAACCACAAGACGTTAAGGACTCCAGACAATGAGCAACCCATTCACTCCCCCGGACGGACCCTTCGGCGGCGGGCCGGGTTTCGGATTCGGCTTCGGCCCCACCGACCGGCGCGCCCTGCACGGCGCCCGGCGGCAGGCGCGCCGGGAATTCCGCGAACACCTCCGCGATCACGCCGGCGGCGCCGGTTTTGGCCCGGATTTCGGCCCGGGCTTCGGCCCTGGTTTCGGACCGGGCTTCGGTCCGGGCTTCGGCTTCGGACCCGGCGGCCGGCGCGGCGGATGGCGTCGCGGCGGCGGTCGCGGACGCCGCGGTGACGTGCGAGCGGCCATTCTCGTGCTGCTGGCCGAGCGGCCGATGCACGGCTACGAAATGATCCAGCAGATCGCCGAGCGCAGCAACGGAATCTGGCGGCCCAGCCCTGGGTCGGTGTACCCGACGCTGCAGCTGCTCGACGACGAAGGGCTGATCACCGCGAGCGAAACCGACGGCAGCAAGAAGCTTTTCGAGCTGACCGACGAGGGCCGCGCGGCAGCCGAGAAGATCGAGACCCCACCGTGGGACGAGATCGCTGAAGGCGTCGACCCGGGCCACGTCAACCTGCGGGCGGCCATCGGCCAGTTGTTCGGCGCGGTCGCGCAATCCGCGCACACCGCCACCGCCGAGCAGCAGCAGCGCATCGTCGAGATCATCAACAACGCCCGCCGCGAGGTCTACGGCATTCTCGGCGAAGACTGATTTCCAGCTGCCGCGAGCGCGCGCAAAATGCCAACCAACACGGCGTGTCGGTGTACAGACACGCGCGCTCGCGGCACGCCGAGCTCAGGACACGTCGACCCAATCCAGGGTCCGCTGCACCGCCTTGCGCCAACCCGCATATCCGGCCTCGCGCTCGTCGTCGCTCCACGCCGGCGTCCAGCGCTTGTCCTCTTGCCAATTGGCGCGCAGGTCGGACGGATCGGCCCAGAACCCGACCGCCAGGCCCGCGGCGTAGGCGACACCCAGCGCGGTGGTCTCGGCGACCACCGGCTTCACCACGTCCACGCCCAGCACGTCGGCCTGAATCTGCATGCACAGGTCGTTGGCCGTGATGCCGCCGTCGACCTTCAGCACCTCGAGACGCACGCCGGAATCCGCTTTCATCGCGTCGACCACATCGCGGCTCTGGTAGCAGATCGCCTCCAGAGTCGCGCGGGCGAGGTGCGCGTTGGTGTTGAACCGCGACAGCCCCACGATCGCGCCACGGGCATCGGATCGCCAGTACGGGGCGAACAACCCGGAGAACGCGGGGACGAAATACACCCCGCCGTTGTCGGTGACCTGCCGGGCCAGTGACTCGCTTTGCGCGGCGCCGCTGATGATGCCCAGCTGATCGCGCAACCACTGCACCGC
>Ga0318500_10000196_pt1 | contig 11776 bp, 7 predicted proteins | sample GRESIP174b1f20_FD_203295 | JGI IMG/M metagenome (GOLD analysis project Ga0318500, IMG submission 203295) | Tropical soil microbial communities from Luquillo Experimental Forest, Puerto Rico - GRE.SIPMG.174b1f20 | ecosystem: Environmental > Terrestrial > Soil > Tropical forest > Bulk soil...
GTCCGTCATATGGCGCTAATGCGGAGGACTGAGGGAGACTAGCAGCGTGTCCGCGCTGGCCTTCACCATTCTCGCGGTGCTGCTGGTCGGTCCGGCACCGGCCTTGCTAGCGCGAGCGACGTGGCCGTTGCGCGCCCCTCGCGCCGCGATGGTGTTGTGGCAGGCCATTGCGCTGGCCGCAGTCCTCTCGGCGTTCAGCGCGGGCCTCGCGATCGCCACCCGCGTCCTGATGCCGGGCCCAGACGGGCGGCCGACGGCCAGCATCGTCGGCGCGGCCGGCCGGCTCGGGTGGCCGCTGTGGACGGCCTACATCGCGGTCTTCGCGCTGACCGTGCTGGTCGGAGCCCGGTTGATGATCGCCGTCGCCCGGGTGGCCATCGCCAATCGCCGTCGGCGAGCCCACCACCGCATGGTGGTCGACCTGGTCAGCGTCGGGCACGACGCCGCCTTCGCTCAACCGTGCATCCGGAAGCGCGACCTTCGCGTCCTGGACGTCCCGGAGCCGCTTGCCTACTGTCTGCCGGGTGTGCGCAGCCGGGTTGTGGTCAGCGAAGGGGCATTGACCACCCTCGACGATGCCGAAGTTGCTGCGATCCTCACCCACGAGCGAGCCCATCTGCGGGCCCGCCACGACCTTGTGCTGGAAGCCTTCACCGCGGTGCACGCCGCCTTCCCGCGCCTGGTCCGCAGCGCCAACGCGCTGCGCGCGGTGCAACTGCTCGTGGAGCTATTGGCCGATGACGCCGCGGTGCGCGCTACCGGGCGCGCTCCCCTGGCCCGGGCGTTGGTCACCTGCGCGTCCGGGCGGGCGCCGTCGGGCGCGCTGGCCGCGGGGGGTCCCAGCACGGTGCTGCGAGTCCGCCGACTGTCCGGCCGCGGCAACAGCCGGATGCTGTCGGCGGCCGCATACCTGGCCGCGGCGGCCGTATTTGTGGTGCCCACCATCGCGCTCGCCGTACCGTGGCTCACGGAGCTGCAGCGGCTGTTCAACCTCTAGCGCAACGCGAGGCGAAACCCCTTGGAGGACCACTAGTCCGGTGTGCCACAGTGTGGTCGGATTTGCTTGCGAAAGGCTTCAGGAAAAGTTGTCCAACTGAGAGGCCCGACTGGGAGGCAGGACATGAGTTCGTCGGATTCGAAGACTGGCACCGCGCAGATCGGCGTCACCGGCCTGGCGGTAATGGGTTCGAACATCGCGCGTAATTTCGCCCACCACGGCTACACGGTGGCGCTGCACAACCGGTCGATCGCCAAGACCGACGCGCTGCTCAAGGAACACGGCAGCGAGGGCAAGTTCGTGCGTTCGGAGACCATCGCGGAATTCCTCGACGCGCTGGAGAAGCCGCGGCGGGTGCTGATCATGGTCAAGGCCGGCGATCCCACCGACGCGGTCATCAACGAGCTTGCCGACGCCATGGAGGAAGGCGACATCATCATCGACGGCGGCAACGCCCTCTACACCGACACCATCCGCCGCGAGAAGGCGATGCGCGAGCGCGGCCTGCATTTCGTCGGCGCCGGAATCTCCGGTGGTGAAGAGGGCGCCCTCAACGGCCCGTCGATCATGCCGGGTGGGCCGGCCGAGTCGTACAAGTCGCTGGGCCCGCTGCTCGAGGAGATCTCCGCCCATGTCGACGGGGTGCCGTGCTGCACCCACATCGGCCCCGACGGCTCGGGGCACTTCGTGAAGATGGTGCATAACGGCATCGAGTACTCCGACATGCAGTTGATCGGCGAGGCCTACCAGCTGCTGCGCGACGGGCTGGGTATGACGGCGCCACAGATGGCCGACGTCTTCACCGAGTGGAACAAGGGCGAGCTGGACAGTTACCTGATCGAGATCACCGCCGAAGTGTTGCGCCAGACCGACGCCAAAACCGGAAAGCCGCTCGTCGACGTCATCCTCGACGAGGCCGAGCAGAAGGGCACGGGCCGCTGGACGGTGAAGTCGGCCCTGGACCTCGGTGTGCCGGTCACCGGCATCGCCGAGGCGGTGTTCGCCCGCGCGCTGTCGGGTTCCGTGGCCCAGCGCAAGGCCACCACCGGGCTGGCGTCGGGCGCGCTGGGCAGGCGACCAAGCGCCACGCCAAATGAGTCGGCGCAGTTCACCGAGGACGTCCGGCAGGCCCTTTACGCGTCGAAGATCATCGCGTACGCGCAAGGGTTCAACCAGATTCAAGCCGGCAGCGCCGAATACGACTGGGGCATCACGCCGGGCGACCTGGCCACGATCTGGCGCGGTGGCTGCATCATCCGGGCGAAGTTCCTCAACCGCATCAAAGAGGCCTTCGACGAAGACGCGGACCTGCCGACGCTGATCGTCGCACCTTACTTCCGCAGCGCGATCGAGGCCGCGATCGACGGCTGGCGCCGCGTCGTCGTCACCGCCACGCAGTTGGGCATCCCAATCCCGGGTTTCTCGTCCGCGCTGTCCTACTACGACGCCCTGCGCACCGAGCGGCTGCCCGCGGCGCTCACCCAGGGGCTGCGCGATTTCTTCGGTGCGCACACCTACGGCCGCATCGACGCCGACCCGGACAAGCGGTTCCACACCCTATGGAGCGGAGACCGCACCGAAGTGCCGGTCTAGTAAAGGGGCACAGCGACCGAGATGAGGTTTCTGGACGGGCATCGACCCGCGTACGACCTGACCTACAACGACGTTTTCATCGTGCCGAACCGGTCCGAGGTGGCGTCGCGCTTCGGCGTCGACTTGTCCACCATCGACGGCTCCGGCACCACCATCCCGGTGGTGGTCGCCAACATGACCGCAGTGGCCGGACGGCGAATGGCCGAGACGGTCGCGCGCCGCGGTGGGGTCGTGATCCTGCCGCAGGATCTTCCGATCACGGCGGTGCAGCAGACCGTGGAGTTCGTCAAAAGCCGCGACCTCGTTCTCGACACCCCGGTGATGCTGGCGCCCGACGACTCGGTGTCCGACGCGATCGCCCTGATCCACAAGCGGGCGCACGGGGTCGCCGTCGTCCTGTTCGAGGGACGCCCGGTCGGGTTGGTGAGCGAATCATCGTGCCTGGGCGTGGACCGCTTCACCCGGGTGCGCGACGTCGCCGTGAGTGACTTCGTGACCGCCCCGGCGGGCACCGAGCCGCGCAAGATATTCGACCTGCTCGAGCACGCCCCGATCGACGTCGCCGTGGTGACCAACCCGGACGGGACGCTGGCGGGAGTGCTGACCCGCACCGGGGCGATCCGCACCGGTCTGTACACGCCGGCCACCGATGCGCGCGGGCGGCTGCGGGTCGGCGCGGCCATCGGCATCAGCGGCGACGTTGGCGCCAAGGCCCGGTCCCTTGCCGAGGCCGGCGTCGACGTGCTGGTCATCGACACCGCACACGGGCATCAGGTGAAGACGCTGGAAGCGATAGAGCTGGTGGCATCGGTTATTTCCAAGCAGGACTTGGGTTTGCCGCTGGCGGCGGGCAACGTGGTGTCTGCGGCGGGTACGCGGGATCTGCTGGGCGCGGGGGCGACCATCGTCAAGGTCGGCGTGGGACCGGGCGCGATGTGCACCACCCGGATGATGACCGGTGTCGGTCGACCACAATTCTCCGCTGTCGTCGAATGCGCTTCCGCGGCAAGGGAACTCGGTGGCCACGTGTGGGCCGACGGCGGCATCCGGCATCCGCGGGACGTGGCGCTGGCACTGGCCGCCGGGGCGTCGAACGTCATGATCGGGTCGTGGTTCGCGGGCACCTACGAGTCGCCCGGAGACCTGATGCGCGACCGCGACGACCAACCGTACAAGGAGAGCTACGGCATGGCGTCCAAACGCGCGGTGGTGGCCCGTACCGGCGCCGACACCGCGTTTGATCGCGCCCGCAAGGCGTTGTTCGAGGAGGGCATCTCGACGGCGCGGATGGGGCTGGACCCCGACCGCGGCGGTGTCGAGGACCTGATCGATCACATCACCTCCGGCCTGCGCAGCACCTGCACCTATGTCGGCGCCTCGACGCTCGCCGAGTTGCATGAGCGGGCCGTCGTCGGTGTGCAGTCGGCCGCGGGCTTCGCCGAGGGCCATCCGTTGCCCTTGGGTTGGTGAGTCGCGAACCTGGGAACCTTGAGTACATCGCTACCATGTGAATTCACGTGAATTTCGTCGCGCCGCAAAGCCGCTGCGCGGCATCGAGGGAAAGGGATGACGTGCCGCAGGCACGCGTCGAGGCCCGTTTACTGGCCCATGCCTTCCGGGAGCGGCGCCCGGGCCCGTCATGAACGTCACCGTCGCCCTCACCAGCGTGCTGGCCATCGCGCTGCTCATCTTCTTCAACGCGGTCTTCGTCGCGGCCGAATTCTCGCTGACCGCCCTGGACAGCACCATCGTGGAAGCCAACGCGCGCCACGGTGGCCGTCGCGACCGCCTCATCCAGCGCGCCCAGCACAGGCTGTCGTTTCAGCTGTCGGGTGCACAACTGGGTATCTCGGCCACCACACTCGCGGCCGGATACTTGACGGACCCGATGGTGGCCGACCTGCCGCATCCGGCGCTGAGCGCGATCGGAATACCGGATCGGCTGGCCGACGCGATCATCGCGTTCCTGGTGCTGGTGATCGTGACGTCGGTGTCGATGGTCTTCGGTGAGCTGGTCCCGAAATACCTCGCCCTGGCACGCCCGCTGTCGACTGCCCGCGCCGTCACCGGCTTTCAAATGCTGTTTTCGCTGCTACTCACCCCGGCTATCCGGCTGACGAACGGCGCGGCCAACTGGATCGTTCGCGAGCTGGGCATCGAGCCGGCCGAGGAGCTGCGGTCGGCCCGGTCACCGCAGGAATTGGTGTCGCTGGTGCGTACCTCGGCGCGCAGCGGCACCCTGGACGCCGCCACCGCCGCCCTGGTGCGGCGCTCGCTGCAGTTCGGCGCGCGCACCGCCGAGGAGTTGATGACGCCCAGGTCCAAGATCGTGGCGCTGGAGACCGACGACACCGTCGCCGACCTCGTTGCCGCGGCCGCCGAGTCCGGCTTCTCGCGATTCCCCGTCGTCGACGGTGACCTCGACGAGACCGTCGGCATCGTGCACGTCAAGCAGGTCTTCGCGATTCCCGCGGCCGATCGCGCGCGCACCCTGCTGACCACGCTCGCGCAACCCGTCCCCGTGGTGCCGTCGACGTTGGACGGCGACGCGGTGATGGCCGAGATCCGCGCCAACAGCCTGCAGACCGCGATGGTCGTCGACGAATACGGCGGCACGGCCGGCATCGTGACCGTTGAGGACTTGATCGAAGAGATCGTCGGTGACGTCCGCGACGAACACGACGACGCCACCCCCGACGTGGTCGCAGCCGGCGGTGGCTGGCGGGTATCGGGCCTGCTACGCATCGACGAGGTGGCCAGCGCGACCGGATATCGAGCTCCCGAGGGGCCGTACGAGACGATCGGCGGCCTTGTGCTCCGCGAACTCGGCCACATCCCGGTGGCCGGAGAAGCGGTCGAGCTGCCCGCGTTGGACCCCGACGGCCTGCTGGACACCTCGATGCCTTGGCAGGCGACCGTGGTTCGGATGGACGGCCGCCGGATCGACCTGCTCGAGTTGACCGAACTGGGCAGTCGCAGCGAAACCCCCGCTGGACAGGGCCACTGATGAACCCGATAAACCAAGCCCTGGGAATCGTGCTGGCGATCCTGCTGATCGGCGTGAACGCGTTCTTCGTCGGGGCGGAATTCTCGCTGATCTCGGCCCGCCGCGACCGCCTCGAAGCGTTGGCCGAGCAGGGCAAGGCGCGAGCCGTTACCGTGATCCGCGCCGGTGAGCAGCTGCCGGCGATGCTGGCCGGCGCGCAGTTGGGCGTCACGGTCGCGTCCCTGCTGCTCGGCCGGATCGGGGAGGCCGCGGTCGCCAGCGTGCTGCGCACGACGTTCGGGCTGGCCGGTCTGCACCCGGCGTTGCTGCACACGTTGTCGCTCGTGATCGCGCTGGCGATCGTGGTCACGCTACACGTTCTGTTGGGCGAGATGGTGCCGAAGAACATCGCGCTGGCAGGCCCGGAGCGCACCGCGATGCTGCTGGTGCCGCCATACCTGGTCTATGTGCGCGCCGCCCGGCCGTTCATCGCGTTCTACAACAAGTGCGCCACCCTGGTGGTGCGCGCGCTGGGCGTCGAGCCCAAGGACGAACTCGACGTCACGGTGTCCACCGCCGAGCTGGGCGAGATGATCGCCGAATCGGTGTCCGAAGGCCTGCTGGATCCCGAGGAGCACACCAGGCTGACCCGGGCGCTACAGATTCGCACCCGAGTGGTCGGCGATGTGGCCGTTCCGCTCGCCGATATTCAGGCGATACCGGTGGCCGCGGCCGACTCCGGGCCGATGGTCGGAGCGGTCGAACAAGCGTTGGCCCAGAGTGGGTACTCCCGGTTTCCCGTTGTGGATCTCGACGGGAAGTTCATCGGCTACCTGCACATCAAGGACGTGTTGACGCTCAACGACGACCCCAAGACGGTGATCGATCTGGCGCTGGTGCGACCGCTGCCGCGGCTTGCCAAGTCGCTGCCGCTGGCGGATGCCCTGTCGCGAATGCGTCGCAGCAACAGCCACCTGGCACTTGTGACCGACGACGCCGGCGGCGTGGTCGCGATGGTGGCGATGGAAGATCTGGTGGAGGACCTGGTCGGCACTATGCGCGACGCGTAGGCCGACTGGCCCGGGTTGGGCCGCACGACCCGTATGATCTCCAACGGCCGCCAGTCAAAAGAGGGCCGGACCTGCCCTGGACCTGCTTTGTTGGCTCGGCCGGATAACGATCGTCGGGCTGCTGGTCGGTAGGCTGACGATAACGCCTGTTGAGGAGGGCGGTGCGTTGCCAGTTGGCCCATTTTGGAGGAGAAAGATGACTGATCGCGCGTCGGTGGGGAACTTGCGCGTCGCCCGAGTGCTCTACGACTTCGTGAACAAAGAGGCCCTGCCTGGCACCGACATCGACCCGGACAGCTTCTGGGCGGGTGTCGACAAGGTCGTCACCGACCTCACCCCGCAGAATCAGGATTTGCTGAACCGTCGCGATGAGCTGCAGGCCCAGATCGACAGGTGGCACCGGCAACGGGTGATCGGGCCCTTCGATGCCGAGGCGTACCGCGAGTTCCTCGCTGAAATCGCGTATCTACAGCCCGAACCCGAGGATTTCACCATCACCACCTCCGGTGTTGACGACGAGATCACGAAGACGGCCGGCCCCCAGCTGGTGGTGCCGGTGCTCAACGCGCGGTTTGCGCTGAACGCAGCGAACGCTCGCTGGGGTTCCCTCTACGACGCGCTGTACGGCACCGACGTCATTCCGGAGAGCGACGGGGCCGAAAAGGGATCGAGCTACAACAAGGTTCGCGGCGACAAGGTGATCGCTTACGCCCGCAGGTTCCTCGACCAGGCCGTCCCCCTGGAGTCGGGTTCGTGGGCGGGCGCGACGGGCCTGAGCATCGTCGACGGTCGGCTGCAGATCGCGAGCGGTGGGGATTCCACCGGCTTGGCGAGCCCGGAGAAGTTCGTCGGGTACAGCGGCGAGCTTGGCTCGCCCAGCTGGTCGGTGTTGCTGGTCAACCACGGGCTGCACATCGAGATCCTCATCGACCCCGAGTCACCGATCGGCAAGACCGACCCGGCCGGTATCAAAGACGTGATCCTCGAGTCGGCGGTCACCACCATCATGGACTTCGAAGACTCCGTGACCGCCGTCGACGCCGACGACAAGGTGCTCGGCTACCGCAACTGGCTCGGGCTGAACAAGGGCGACCTGGCCGAGGAGGTCACCAAGGGCGGTGAGGCCTTCACCCGGGTGCTCAACCCGGACCGCACCTACACCACGCCCGACGGCGGTGAGCTCACCCTGCCCGGCCGCAGTCTGTTGTTCGTCCGCAACGTCGGCCATCTGATGACCAACGACGCGATCGTGGACGCGGACGGCAACGAGGTGTTCGAGGGCATCATGGACGGGCTGTTCACCGGTCTGACGGCGATCCACGGGCTCAAAACCGGCAAAGCCAACGGGCCGTTGACGACTAGCCGCACCGGTTCCATCTACATCGTCAAACCCAAGATGCACGGACCCGACGAGGTCGCGTTCACCTGCGAGCTGTTCAGCCGCGTCGAAGACGTCCTCGGCCTCCCGCAGGCCACGCTGAAGGTCGGCATCATGGACGAAGAGCGGCGTACGACGGTCAATTTGAAGGCGTGCATCAAGGCCGCCGCCGACCGGGTGGTGTTCATCAACACCGGCTTCCTGGACCGCACCGGCGACGAGATCCACACCTCGATGGAGGCCGGCCCGATGATCCGCAAGGGTGCGATGAAGAGCACGACGTGGATCAAGGCCTACGAGGACGCCAACGTCGACACCGGACTGGCCGCCGGCTTCAAGGGCAAGGCGCAGATCGGCAAGGGCATGTGGGCGATGACCGAGCTGATGGCCGACATGGTCGAGCAGAAGATCGGCCAGCCGAAGGCGGGCGCCACCACCGCGTGGGTCCCCTCGCCGACGGCGGCGACCCTGCACGCGATGCACTACCACTACGTGGATGTGAGCGCCGTGCAGGAAGAGCTCGCGGGCAAGAAGCGCACGACCATCGAGGAGCTGCTGACCATCCCGCTGGCCAAGGAGCTGGCCTGGGCGTCCGAGGAGATCCGCGAGGAGGTCGACAACAACTGCCAGTCCATCCTCGGCTATGTGGTGCGCTGGGTTGAGCAGGGTGTCGGCTGCTCGAAGGTGCCCGACATCCACGACACGGCGCTCATGGAGGACCGCGCCACCCTGCGGATCTCCAGCCAGCTGCTGGCCAACTGGCTGCGCCACGGCGTGATCACCGAAGAGGATGTCCGGGCCGGCCTGGAACGCATGGCCCCGATCGTGGATCACCAGAACGCCGGCGATGCGGCCTACCGGCCCATGGCGCCGAACTTCGACGACAGCATTGCCTTCCTGGCCGCCCAGGATCTGATCTTGACCGGGGGTGAGCAGCCCAATGGCTACACCGAGCCGATCCTGCATCGGCGTCGGCGTGAGTTCAAGGCTCGCGCCGCCGCCGGCTGAAACCTGCTTGACATGCGGTAATGCGGTCGATGACTAGAATCTGCGCCGAGTTCGCAAACGGTCGACGGAAAGGCGGCGGGCATCATCATGGGTAGGCACAGTTTGCCCGACCCTGAGGATTCCGTCGACGAACCCTCTGGCGAAGACGTTGCCGACGTTGCGCACCCCGGCGGCGACACCGACTACCGCTACGACTCAGACGAGCAAGACCTCTCCGCTGACGAAGGCGACCATGCGGATGAGGATGAGGACTTCGCCGCCGAACACACGTTCGGGGCGGACACCGATGACGAGTATCCGGAATTTCCGCCCCGACCGGCGGGCGCGGCGGGCCCGGCGGGCTCGAAGCCCCCGACCTCCCGGCCGTCCCAGCTCGGCGGCGGGCACCGGGGACTCGGCGACTGGCGAGGCGGTCACCGCAGCGATGCCGGGCGCCGAGGGGTCAGCGTCGGCGTGATCGTCGCCCTCGTCGCCGTCGTCGTGGTGGTGGGCACCGTGATCCTGTGGACCTTCTTCGGCGATGCCCTGTCCCACCGCTCGCACCAGGCGGCCGCGCAATGCGTGGGAGGCAAAGAGACGGTCGCGGTCGTCGCCGACCCCTCGATCGCCGATCCCGTGCAGCAGCTCGCGGAGAGCTACAACTCGTCGGCCGGCCCGATCGGTGACCGCTGCATGGTGGTGAATGTCAAACCGGCCGGCTCCGACGCCGTCATCAACGGTTTCATCGGCAAGTGGCCCGCCGAGTTGGGCGGCCAGCCGGCATTGTGGATCCCGGGCAGCTCGATCTCCGCGGCGCGGCTGGCCGCGGCCGCGCCTCAGAAAACGATCACCGAGACCCGTTCCCTGGTGACGTCACCGGTGATGCTGGGCGTCCGGCCGGAGCTCGTGCCGGCCCTGGCCAACCAGACTTGGGCGGCGCTACCCGGCCTGCAAACCAACCCGAGCGTGTTGGCCGGCTTGAACATGCCGACGTGGGGATCGCTACGACTAGCGCTGCCGATGAGCGGCAACGGTGACGCCTCGTTTCTGGCCGGGGAGGCGGTCGCAGCCGCTTCGGTACCTGCGGGTGCACCGGTAACCCAGGGCACCGGCGCAGTGCGCACGCTACTGAGCGCGCAACCCAAGTTGGCGGACAACTCGTTGGCAGAGGCGATGAACGTGCTGCTCAAGCCCGGCGACGTGGCGACCGCACCGGTGCACGCGGTGGTCACGACCGAGCAGCAGCTGTTCCAGCGCGGGCAGTCGCTGTCGGACGCCAAGGGCACGCTGGGCTCCTGGCTGCCACCTGGGCCGGCGCCGGTCGCCGACTATCCCACGGTGCAGCTCAGCGGCTCGTGGCTGTCGCGCGAGCAGACCTCGGCGGCCAGTGAGTTCGACCACTTCATGCGTAGGCCCGAACAACTCGCGAAGCTGGCCAAGGCCGGGTTCCGCGTCAACGGAGTCAAGCCGCCGAGCAGCCCGGTCACCAGTTTCGCGGCGCTGCCCTCGACGCTTTCGGTGGGCGACGATGCAATCCGCGCCACACTGGCCGAAGCGATGGCGGCCCCGTCGAGCGGACTGGCCACGATCGTCATGCTCGACCAGTCCATGCCCACCCAGGAAGGCGGAAAAAGCCGGCTGGCCAACGTGGTCGGCGCGCTCGAAGCCAAGATCAAAACACTGCCGCCCACCGCCGTTATGGGGCTGTGGACCTTCGACGGCCACGAAGGCCGTTCGGAGGTGACGAGCGGGCCGCTGGCCGACCGCCTGCCGGCGTTGACGGCCGCGCTGGACAAGCAGTATGCCTCGGCCGGCGGTGCGGTCTCGTTTACCACCCTGCGGCTGCTCTACCAAGAGATGCAGGCCAACTACCATGCCGGCCAAACGAATTCGATATTGGTGATCACTGCTGGGCCACACACCGACCAATCCCTGGACGGCCCCGGTTTGCAGGATTTCATCCGCAAGGCCGACCCGGGCAAACCGATCGCGATCAACGTCATCGACTTCGGTGCCGACTCGGACCGGGCCACGTGGGAAGCGGTCGCCCAGCTCAGCGGCGGTAGCTACCAGAACCTGGCCACATCGGCCTCCCCCGACCTCGCCACGGCGCTCAACACGTTTTTGGGCTAGTCGCCGCGCGGCACGACGCGGACCGCGTCGCGTTAAGCGAATGCCTCCACCGGCGGGCATGAGCACACCAGGTTGCGGTCGCCGTAGGCGCCGTCGATGCGACGCACCGGTGGCCACACCTTGGGCCGGAAGTTCTTCCCCAGCGGATAGGCCGCCTCTTCCCGGGTGTACGGGTGATCCCAGTCGGTGACCAGTAGGCACTCGGCGGTGTGGGGGGCGCCGCGCAACGGATTGTCTTCACCAGACCACAGCCCGGCCGCTACCTTGTCGATCTCGCCGCGGATGGCGATCATGGCCTCGCAGAAGGCGTCGACTTCGATGAGGCTCTCGCTCTCGGTGGGCTCCACCATGAGCGTGCCGGCCACCGGGAAGCTCATGGTCGGTGCGTGGAATCCATAGTCCGCCAAGCGTTTTGCGACATCGTCGACGGTCACCCCGGTCGACTTGGTGATCGCGCGCAAGTCGAGGATGCACTCGTGGGCGACCATGCCGTTCTCGCCGGTGTAGAGCACGGGGAAGTACTCGTCGAGCCGGCGGGCGATGTAGTTGGCCGAGGCGATCGCGGTGAGCGAAGCGGCCCGCAGGCCGTCGGCGCCCATCATCCTGATATAGGCCCAGGTGATCGGCAGGAT
>Ga0318500_10000208_pt1 | contig 11594 bp, 9 predicted proteins | sample GRESIP174b1f20_FD_203295 | JGI IMG/M metagenome (GOLD analysis project Ga0318500, IMG submission 203295) | Tropical soil microbial communities from Luquillo Experimental Forest, Puerto Rico - GRE.SIPMG.174b1f20 | ecosystem: Environmental > Terrestrial > Soil > Tropical forest > Bulk soil...
GAGGCCCTGGTCCGGCGTTTTGTGGAAAGGAAGGAAGTCGCCGTGGTAACCGGCTTCCAAGGCGTTCATCAGCAAACCGGCCGCATCACCACGCTCGGGCGCGGCGGATCCGATACGTCGGCGGTGGCGCTCGCGGCGGCAATCCGTGCTGACCGTTGCGACATCTACACCGACGTCGATGGCGTCTACACGACCGATCCGCGCGTGGTGCCGCGCGCGCGGCGGCTCGAACGGATCGCGTTCGAGGAAATGCTGGAACTCGCTTCACTCGGCGCCAAGGTCATGCAGGTGCGTTCGGTAGAACTCGGCATGCTGCACAATGTGCGTATTTTCGTGCGTTCGAGCTTCGATCCGCCAGATAAAATCAATCCGCACGACGGTCCGCCCGGAACACTGATTTGCGACGAGGGAGAGATCATGGAGCAGCACACCGTTACCGGCATCGCTTTCTCGCGTGATGAAGCGCAAATCTCGGTGCGCGAAGTTCTGGACAAACCGGGCGTGGCGGCCGCGATCTTCGGTCCGCTCGCCGAAGCCAGTGTCAACGTCGACATGATCGTGCAGAACGTCTCGGGCGACGGCGAGACAACCGACATCACCTTCACCGTGCCGGCTTCGGATTATCAGCGAGCGCTGGATGTGATCGGGAAAGCCAAGCGCGCGATCGGCTATGCGCGGCTTGATGGCGCCACTGACGTCGCCAAGATTTCGGTCATCGGCATCGGCATGCGCAGCCATGCCGGCGTAGCAGCGCAGGCATTCAAGGCGCTGGCCGAACGGTCGATCAATATTCGTGCCATTACCACCTCTGAGATCAAATTTTCGCTTTTGATCGACGCCGCCTTTACCGAGCTCGCGGTGCGCACATTGCATTCGCTATACGGGCTGGATAAGGCGGCATAAGCCGCATTTGCGTTGCGGCGCACAATAGTCTTGCTCGTCATATCGCTGTCTTTGGCTTGCGGTTTGCATGCCGCATTCGATATAGGCTTTAGGACATTCGCTGCGGATCGACTCTAGGCGAATTCCTCTTCGATGAAGACCGGCGCGTCACGGGCTCCGCTCCGGTCATAGCCCGGCCCGAGGGACCTCACGCCATGCGTGGCGCGCTCGGTGGTCCGCGCGTGTTGTTGCGTCGGCTTCGCGAAGTCATGGCGGAGCCGGTAAGCGCGCAGGAACGCCTGGACAAGATCGTGGTGCTGATCGCCGCCAATATGGTGGCTGAGGTCTGCTCGGTCTATGTGCTGCGCGTCGACTCCACGCTCGAACTTTATGCAACCGAAGGCCTCAATCGCGACGCCGTGCACCACACGGTCATGCGGTCTGATGAGGGTCTGGTCGGCTTAGTCGCCAGTCAGGCAAGCGCGGTCAACCTGTCCAACGCGCAGGCGCATCCAGCGTTCGCGTACCGGCCGGAAACGGGCGAGGAAATTTACCATTCATTCCTCGGAGTGCCGGTCCTGCGCGCCGGCAACATATTAGGCGTTCTGGTCGTGCAGAACCGGGCGCGGCGTACCTATTCCGAAGAAGAAGTCGAGGCGCTGCAAACCACCGCGATGGTGCTGGCCGAGATGATCGCCTCGGGCGAACTCTCAGCGCTGGCGCTGCCGGGCGCCGAACCTGCCGCCCGGCGCTCGGTTCATCTGAAGGGCTCGGCACTGAGCGAAGGCATTGCGCTCGGACACGTCGTGTTGCACGAGCCGCGCGTCGTCGTGACCAACTTCATCGCCGATGACGTGCAGAAGGAGCTGGCGCATCTGAACTCAGCGGTCGAAAGCCTGCGCACCAGCCTCGACGAGATGCTCGAGCACGGCGACGTGGTCGAAGGGGGCGAACACCGCGACGTTTTGGAAGCGTATCGGATGTTCGCCTACGATCGCGGCTGGGTGCATAAGCTCGAAGAAGCTGTCATGACCGGGCTCACCGCCGAGGCCGCAGTGGAGCGCGTGCAATCGGATACCCGCGCACGGATGTTGCGGCAGACCGATCCGTTCCTGCGCGAGCGATTGCACGACCTTGACGACCTCGCCAATCGGCTGATGCGCCAGCTCACCGGCCGCGATCACGCCCCCTCGCGCGAAAGTCTGCCCGAAAACGCCATTCTCGTTGCCCGCTCCATGGGGCCGGCAGCGTTGCTCGATTATGACCGCAAGCGGCTGCGCGGCCTCGTGCTCGAGGAGGGCGGCCCGCATTCGCACGTCACCATCGTCGCCCGGGCGCTCGGCATTCCCGCTGTCGGCGAGATCGAGAACGCAACCGGCATCACCGATCCCGGCGACGCAATCATTGTCGACGGCTCGACCGGCGATTTACACATTCGGCCGCTTCCCGACATGGAAGCGGCCTATGCCGAGCGCGTGCGGCTTCGCGCTCGTCGCCAGCAGCAATATGCGGCGCTGCGCGACAAGCCGTGCATCACCAAAGACGGCCAGGAAATCGCGCTTCTGCTCAATGCCGGGTTAAGCGTGGATTTGCCGCACATCGCCGACACGGGCGCGGGCGGGATCGGTCTATTCCGCACCGAATTGCAATTCATGGTCGCGCCGAGCTTTCCGCGAACCAGCGAACAATATGCGCTTTACCGCGCGGTGCTGGACGCCGCCGGCAGCAAGCCGGTGACATTTCGGACGCTGGACATCGGCGGCGACAAGCTACTGCCTTACATGCGCAACCTTGAAGAAGAGAATCCTGCATTGGGTTGGCGCGCCATCCGGCTCGGCCTCGACCGCCCTGGTCTGCTGCGCACGCAATTGCGGGCGCTGCTTCGCGCCGCCAGTGGACGCGCGCTCAAGATCATGTTCCCCATGATCTCGACCGTGCAGGAATTCGATCAGGCGAAGGAGCTCGTTGAGCGCGAACTGACACACCTTCGTCGCCACGGCCACAAATTGCCCGAGCAAGTTGAGGTTGGCAGCATGGTGGAAGTGCCGTCGCTACTCTACCAGCTCGACGAATTGCTGGAGCGCGCCGACTTCCTGTCCATTGGTTCAAACGATCTGGTGCAATTTCTTTATGCCATCGATCGCGGTAATCCGCGCGTGGCGGATCGCTTCGACGCGCTGTCGGCGCCGGTGCTGCGGGCGCTCAAGGACATTGCCGACAAAGCCCGCGCGCACGGCAAGCCGGCCACCGTATGCGGAGAGCTGGCGTCGCTGCCGATCGGCGCCTTGGCGTTGATCGCCATCGGCTACCGATCGCTGTCGCTGACGCCCTCGGCGATCGGTCCGGTCAAAGCGATGCTGCTCGATGTCGACGCCCGCAAGGCCGCGACAATGCTTTGCGCATCAATCGAGAAATCTTCCGGCGGCACGCCGATCCGCGCGCAACTTGAAAAGTTCGCAGCCGAGAACGGTTTGCAGATTTAGCGCTTGCAGCAGGGGACGGAACCGGCCATGCCCGATGCGGCATTGTGCAGACCGGGCGCGTCTTTTACTTAAGGAAGTTAGGATATCGGAAGTAGCAAGGCGTAGAGAGAACACGGCAGCGAGAATACGATGTTGCCCGAACAGAAGCTCGACGCGCTCGTCGCGCGGCACGCCGCTTTGGAGCGTGATCTGAGCACAGCTTTGCCGGCCGAGACCTATGTGAAATTGTCACGGGAATTTGCCGAGCTTGCCCCCGTGGTCGACGCGGTCACATCGTATCGCGCCGCCCAGCGCGAATTAGCGGATCTGACCGACCTGATCGCCGATCCGGCAACGGATGCGGAAATGCGCTCGATTGCCGAGGCGGAGCGGCCGCAAGTCGAAGCGCAGCGCATCAAGCTCGAGCAGCAATTGCGGCTCGCGCTGTTGCCGAAGGACGCTATGGATGAGCGCAACGTCATCCTCGAAATCCGCGCCGGAACCGGCGGCGACGAGGCTGCCTTGTTCGCCGGCGATCTGTTCCGCATGTACGAGCGTTATGCCGCCAAGCACGGTTGGAAAGTCGAGATCGTCGCCGGGAGCGAAGGCTCGATGGGTGGCTATAAGGAAGTCATCGCCGAAATTCGCGGCCGGGGCGCCTTTGCCAGATTGAAATACGAATCCGGCGTTCACCGCGTCCAGCGTGTGCCCGATACCGAAGCATCGGGACGGATTCACACTTCGACAGCGACGGTCGCCGTGTTGTCCGAGGCGGAGGACCTCGACGTTGCTATCAACGATGCTGATCTTAAGATCGACACGCTGCGCTCGAGCGGCGCCGGCGGTCAGCACGTCAACAAAACCGAATCGGCAGTGCGGGTGACACACATTCCTTCAGGCATCATCGTGATGATGCAGGAAGACCGCTCCCAGCACCGCAATCGCGCTAAGGCGTTCGCGGTGCTGCGGTCGCGGCTTTATGACCTCGAGCGGCAGAAGCAGGATGCCGCGCGCGCCGCGGAGCGGCGCGGCCAGGTCGGGACCGGCGATCGGTCCGAACGCATCCGCACCTACAACTACCCGCAAGGTCGTGTTTCCGACCATCGGATCAATCTGACGCTTTATAAGCTGCCGCAGATTCTCGAGGGCGAAGCGCTCGGCGAAATCATCGAGGCCCTGGTCGCGGAAAACCAGGCGGCACAGCTTGCGGCGCAAGATGTGTGAGAAGGCCGCCTTGAAATCGGACCTAATCGCAGCGCCACAAGGCGTTGTCGCCGGCGCGGCGCCGCATTTTACGGTTGCGCAATGCCGCCGCGCCTGGGCCGCCGTATTTCGCGCCGGTGGCATCGACAATCCGGAACTCGATGCGCGCGTGTTGATAGGGCACGCCCTCGGCCTCGATCATGCCGCCCTCGCCGCTCGCGCTGATGAACTCCTGAGCGTCGAACAACAAAGGACGATCGCAGCATTCGGACGGCGCCGGCTCGCTCACGAGCCAGTGGCGCGGATTACCGGAACCAAGGAATTCTGGTCCCTACCGCTGCGCGTTAACCAAGCCACGCTGGTGCCGCGGCCGGAGACTGAAACAGTCGTCGCGGGCGTGCTGAGCGCGCTCGATAAGCGCGGCCCACGCTCGCGGCCGTGGCGGATTGCCGATATCGGCACCGGCTGCGGCGCCATCCTGCTCGCGCTCCTCAAAGAACTGCCCAATGCTTTCGCTGTCGGCACCGACATCAGTGCGGCCGCGCTCACGGTCGCCCGCGACAATGGCAGGCGCTTGGGCCTGACCCGCGCGGCCTATCTGTGCTGCGACATGGCGTTGGCGTTGCGCGGCCCCTTTGATGTGATCGTGTCCAATCCGCCTTATATCGCCAGCGCAGAGATCGATCGGCTTGCGCCGGAAGTGCGCCTGTTCGATCCGCGCTCCGCGCTCGACGGCGGATCCGATGGGCTGCATTGGTATCGGGCGATTGCCGCAACCGTCGCGGCGCTTTTGGCAGGTGATGCGATCCTGGTGGTTGAGCTGGGAAGCGACCAAGCGGAACCGGTTGCGGCGTTAATCGCTGCGGCGGGGCTTGCGCCGGTGGCCCTGCAATCCGATCTAAACGGTGTGCCCCGCGTTTTGATTGCCGAAAACGTTCTGCGTCAACTATGACGCACAACATTCCTGGTCTGGCAAAATCGCGTGTGCGATAAAAAACCACTTGGAATATCGGTCGGAACCGATTAGCTTGCGGCCCACGGAGTCGCCCTCGAATGAGGGCGCCGCGTTGCCCTGAACGCCCGGAGCATAATCCTCCAGAGGTCGGCAGCGCAGGTCAGGCAGAAAAAAGCGAAGCTGAATAGCGAAAGCCGGATTGGACGGCATATAGGATCGCCAGATTCAGATCGTACTTAGATCGTGATGCTTTCATGGGTTCGGGGCGCACGCAATTGACGCGCGCTACCAGGGATTTTGGAACACCGCGAGTAAAACTGCAGGTGAAGGTGCAATTTGCCGAGCTCTTGGGCTGGGTTGGGACCTGAATTGGGACCTTTGTTAGGACTTGGGTCGGGACCGGAATCGAGACAGAGATTGAAACGGACGATTTCGAGCGACGCGGCGACGCGCGATCAAATCAGGCGAATTCGAAAAAGAAGTAGCGACAAAAGTGCCGCTGCAGTGAAGAGGGGTTGGCGGAACAGCAAACCATGAGAAACGGTCAGAACAAACGTATGCGCGGTCGCAACCGCAAGGGCGGGCATCATCAAAATCCTTTATCGCGAATGTATGAGTCCAATGGACCGGACGTAAAAATTCGCGGGACAGCGTCTCACGTCGCTGAGAAATATCTGCAGCTGGCGCGCGATGCGCAAAGCTCCGGCGATCCGGTTGCGGCGGAAAATTACTACCAACACGCCGAGCACTATTTCCGCGTTATTGCTGCAGCGCAGGAACAGCTCCGGCAGAGTCAGCCCTATTATCAACAGCAGCCGCCCGGCGAGATGCGCGGAGCCGATGAGGGTTACGACGACGGCGACGGCGAGCAGCCACACATTGGCGGCGAGCCATTCGCCCCGCGCGAGCCGCAACCGTATCACCCGCGCGAACAACATCACCATCAGTCGCAGCACTACCAGCCGCAACAACATCAGCAGCATTTTCAGCCGCGTTCCCAGCATTCGAATTCGGAAAATCAGGGCGATGTCGATCGCCTACCCTCGTTCATCACCGGCAATCAGCCGCAGCAGCATCAGCAGCCTGCAAAGGGCCAGGGCAGCAATGGCCCGCACAATAGTGCGCATAGTGGCCCACCTGATAACCAGCGTGGGCAAAACGGCCCCAACGGCTATGACGGGCCGCAAGACCGCTTTCCGCTGCACCGACGACGGCGGCGGCATCGGGGCGGCGGCGGACCGCGCGAACATTCGATGGATCATTCGATCCAGGGCGGTGACGGGCCGTCCGGATCGCATACCGGCGACGAATAACGAATAAGGCGTCGCGAAAATAAAAAAAGCGGCCGGGCATCAGCCCGGCCGCATCGTTTCAGGCGCGTGCTTACAAACCGCGCGGCGCTTTGGCCAAGCGCGCCAAGAACCAAATCGGCACCACGATCACCGCGCCGAGCAGAAAATAGCGCCACAGCCAGCGCACAGCATCGAATCCCATGTTCCAAATATGTTCGATGAGATGTTCTACCGATTCGATGATGTTCCACGGATCCAAGCCAATGGCTGCGAGGATGACCCCGACCAGGATCGACAGCAGGATGAGCCGGCCGATCACCGCCAGCGGCGGACCGCCAAAAAACCGATAAATGAAGGGTTGGGACGTTCGCGATTCCAAGGATTGAGTCATCGAAACCCTCGCGAAGCTCAATTAGGGCTTCGTGGGCGTCGCCGCAAGCCGCCAGCGGGCTGAAATTGGTTACATCTGGCGCGTCACGCCGACGTCACGCCGATGCATTGCCTGACCTTCACAACTGGCGCTAAGTTGCGCCCGCGCCTTATCTATAGGGCTTGTCTATAGGGCTTGCCGAGGACCTTTCATGGCCAAGATCGAAGACCGCGCACTCGCGCCAAATGCGAGCCTCAATGACGATATCGGCGAGGAAAGGCGCCTTCGCATGTATCGCATGCAAGTCGAGATTCGCGAATCCGAGCAGCGCGCCTTCGACCTATTCCTGCAGAATCTGGTGAAGGGCACGAGCCATCTTTCGCTGGGCCAAGAGGCGGTGGCCGCCGGCTGCGCGGCGGCGATGCAGCCCGGCGACCTTTCATTCTGCACCTATCGTGGCCACGCCCATACGCTCGCCCGCGGCGTCCCGATCGAGAAGGTGCTGGGCGAGCTGATGCAGCGCGACAACGGATTGATGCGCGGCAAAGGCGGCTCGATGCATCTGACTTCGGTCGATCACGGCGTCATGGGCTCCTATGCGATCATTGGCGCGCATCTGCCGATCGCCTGCGGCGCCGCCTGGCGGGCGCAGTACAAAGCTCAGAAGGACGTTTCGGTCTGCTTCTTCGGCGATGGCACCACGAATATCGGCGCATTTCATGAAGCGCTGAACTTTGCCGTGGTGTGGAAATTGCCGGTGATCTTCGTCTGCGAAAACAATCTATACATGGAATATACGCCGATCAGCGACGTCACGGCCGTGCCCAATCCGGCCGCCGACCGGGCCGCCGCTTATGGCCTGCCCCGCATCGTGATCGACGGCAACGACGCCGACATCGTCTACCGGACCGCGGCGGCGGCTTACGACAAAGCACGCGCCGGTGGCGGCCCGTCCCTGATCGAGTGCCTCACCTATCGTTACAGCGGGCATTCTCGCGCCGATCCGGCCAAATACCGCCCGGAAGGCGAGCTGGAGAAATGGAAAGAGCGCGATCCGATAAAAATCTATCGCGAGCGGTTAAAACAATTCGGCATCAGCGAGGACATCATCGTCGCCATCGAGGAATATGCAAAGCGCCGCGTCGATGAGGCGACCGAGAAATGCAAGGCGGCGGCGCCGCCCGCGCTCGATATCCTCACCACCGACGTCTATGCCGATGGAGGTTTCGCATGGCGGAATTGACCTACCGCGAAGCGGTGGCCCGCGGCATCGCCCAGGAAATGGCGCGCGATCCCAACGTGGTGTTTCTCGGCGAGGACATCGGCAAGGCGGGCGGCGTGTTCAAGGCGACGGTCGGCCTCTACGAACAATTCGGACCACTGCGCGTGCGCGACACGCCGATTTCGGAGCAGGCCATTCTCGGCGCCGCCATGGGCGCAGCAATGACCGGGTTGAAGCCGATTGCCGAGATCATGTTTTCGGACTTCTTCGCCGTCTGCTTCGATTACATCGCCAACGAATTTGCCAAGAGCCGTTACATGTCGAACGGCCAGGTCAAATGCCCGCTGGTGGTGCGGACCGGCAATGGCGCGGGCTCGCGGTTCGGCGCCCAACATTCGCAGAGCGTCGAGAACTGGTGCATGATGATTCCCGGGCTGAAAGTGGTGGCGCCGTCGTCGCCGCGCGATGTCATCGGACTCCTTGCCGCCGCCGTGCGCGATCCCGATCCAGTGATTTTCCTCGAGCACAAATCGCTTTACCCGATTAAAGGCGACGTCCCCGACGGCGAAATTGTCGACCGTCTTGGCACCGCAGCGATCGTGCGGCCGGGCAACGACGCCACCATCCTGGCGCTGGCGCTGATGGTGCCGCGGGCGATCGCCGCGGCCGACAGGCTCAAATCCGAGCACGGCATCGATTGCGAAGTCATCGATGTGCGCTCATTGGTACCGCTCGACACGCGAACCATTCTAGGCTCGGTGGCGCGCACGCATCGGCTGTTCACGGTCGAGGAGAATCCGCGATTGTGCGGCTGGGGCGCAGAGATCGTTTCCATCGTCGCCGACGAGGCGTTCTACGATCTGGACGGTCCGCCGGTGCGGATCACCACGCCGCATATTCCGCTGCCTGCCGCCGATATTCTGGAGGATCTTGCGCTTCCAACCGTCGACCGCATTGTCGATCGCGTGAAGCGCGCGATGGAGAGTTGATGCCGGTGCCAAATTGATCGGGATGGCCGGAACAAGTCCGGCCAGGACGCAAAAGCGAATGAGGTAGAGCCATGGCCATGTACGACAACCTTCTCGCTAATGTGCCGACCGATCTGTGGATCGGCGGCAAATGGCGCAAATCCTCCGACGGCGGACGGTTCGACGTCATCGATCCAGCGACTGAAAACAAGGTCGCCTCGGTGGCGAGCGCGACGGTCGAGGACGCCAAGGCCGCGCTCGATGCCGCGAGCGGCGCTTTCGCCGCCTGGGCCGGCAAAAAGCCGCGCGAACGGGCGGAGGTTTTGCGCAAGTCCTATGAACTGATCATGCGCGATGCCGAGCGGCTCGCCAAACTCATCACTATCGAGAACGGCAAGGCGCTGTCGGATTCGCGCGGCGAAGTCGCTTATGCCGCGGAATTCTTCCGCTGGTATGCCGAGGAGGCGGTGCGCAATATCGGCCAGAATTCCGTCGCGCCCTCCTCCGGCGCGCGCATTTTCGTGCATCACAAGCCGGCGGGCGTCGCCGTTCTGGTCACGCCATGGAATTTCCCGGCGGCGATGGCGACGCGCAAAATCGGCCCGGCGCTCGCCGCCGGTTGCACGGTCGTGCTCAAGCCGGCGTCCGATACGCCGCTGACCATGCTGGCGCTGATGCCGATTCTTGAAGAGGCCGGCGTACCGGCCGGGGTCGTCAACGTCATCCCGTCGCGCTCATCCGGCAAAGTAGTCAGCGCCATGCTGCACGATCCGCGCGTGCGCGTGGTGTCGTTCACTGGTTCCACTGAGGTTGGCCGTAAGCTTCTGCACGAAGCCGCCGACAACGTCGTCAAGCCAGCGATGGAGCTCGGCGGCAATGCGCCCTTTATCGTGTTCGATGATGCCGACATCGATGCCGCGATCGACGGCGCCATGATCGCCAAGATGCGCAATATGGGCGAGGCGTGCACCGCCGCTAATCGCTTCTACGTGCACGAGAAGGTGCATGACGAGTTTGCCCGCAAACTGACGGCGAAAATGGGCGGCCTGAAAATGGGTAACGGGCTCGACGACGGCGTCGCGCTCGGCCCGCTGGTCAATAAAGACGGCCTCGACAAAGTGGTCGAGCTTGTCGATGACGCCGTGAAAAAGGGCGCCAAAGTGCTCACCGGCGGCAAGGCGCCGGACGGCCCGGGCTACTTCTATCCGGCGACCGTGCTCGCGAACGTCTCCGACGACTCCAAAATGCTCAACGAGGAAATCTTCGGCCCGGTCGCGTCGATTCAGACCTTCAAATCGGAGGACGAAGTCATCACGCGCGCCAACAACACCGAATACGGCCTCGTCGCCTATCTCTACACCAAGGATTTAAGCCGCGGCATGCGCGTGTCGGAAAAACTCGACTTCGGCATGGTCGGGCTCAATCGCGGTTTGGTTTCCGATCCGGCGGCACCGTTCGGCGGCGTCAAACAATCCGGGCTCGGCCGTGAGGGCGCGCATGAAGGACTCATGGAGTTCACCGAAACCCAGTACATTTCGGTGACGTGGTGAGGTGGACGGTCGCGGCATGAGTGAAAGTGAAGTGGCGAAGAAGCTGCTTGGCGCCTGGCGTTATGTCGGCACCCGGATCAACGGCGCCAACTGGGATCGCGGCGCCAACCCGAAGGGCATGATTTACTACGGCCCGCATGGCGAGATGGCGGTGCAGATCGCACCGAACGTCAAGCGCACACGCGCCGGCGTAGTGATGACGCCGCAAGAGGCGTTTGCCGCGGTGAAGGATTACATCGCCTATTTCGGCACCTATACGGTCGACGAAGGCGCCGGCACCGTAACGCATCACCGGCACGATAGTTTGCAGCCAGGCGACAGCGCCGATCTGGTTCGGCGCTACGAATTAAACGGCGACCGGCTCATTCTGCGCGCACCAAACTCGACGCTCGAAGTCACTTGGGAACGGATCAAGTGATGGACGTCCTGATGCCGCAACTGGGCGAAACCGTCGCCGAGGGTAAGATCACCAAATGGTTCAAATCCCCCGGCGACGACGTCAAGCCGGGCGACAATTTGTTTGAGATCGAGACCGACAAGGTGTCGATGGAAGTGCCGTCGACTACGACAGGCGTGCTCGCCGAGATCCGCGTGCCGGCGGGTGCAGTGGCGCCTGTCGGCGCCGTAGTCGGCATCATTGCGGACGGCGCGGGCACGACGGCAAGCGTGCCGACGGCCGCACCGCCGCGC
>Ga0318500_10000212_pt1 | contig 11575 bp, 11 predicted proteins | sample GRESIP174b1f20_FD_203295 | JGI IMG/M metagenome (GOLD analysis project Ga0318500, IMG submission 203295) | Tropical soil microbial communities from Luquillo Experimental Forest, Puerto Rico - GRE.SIPMG.174b1f20 | ecosystem: Environmental > Terrestrial > Soil > Tropical forest > Bulk soil...
CGCGGCTCGGCGTTCGGCGACCGGGGTGTCGCCCTCGTACATGAACGCGCCGACGTAGCCGAACAACAGGGACGCCGCGAACGGGGACGGCCGCGCGGTTTCTGTTTCGACCACACGTACCCGCCGCTGGGCGATGCCGGCCATCAGCTCGACCAGGGCCGGGACGTCGTAGACGTCCTGCAGGCACTCGCGGATCGTCTCCAGCACGACCGGGAAGTCGGGGTATTTGCGCGCCACTTCGAGCAACTGGGCCGCGCGCTGGCGCTGATGCCAGAGCGGCGAACGGCGGCCGGGGTGGCGGCGGGGCAGCAGCAGGGCGCGGGCCGCGCATTCCCGGAACCGCGACGCGAACAGCGCCGAACCGCCCACTTCGTCCGTGACGATCGGGTCGATCTCGTCGACGTCGAAAACGAACAGTTCCGCACCGGGCGGGATTTCCTCCACCGTGTCGGGAATTCGCACCACGATGCCGTCGTCGGAGGCGGTCGGCTTCTCATCGATGCCGTGGCGTTCGCGCAGCCGCCGGCCCACGGCCAGCGCCAGCGGCCCGTGCACCCCCAGCCCGTACGGCGAGTGCAGAATCACCCGCCAATCGCCGAGTTCGTCGCGGAACCGCTCCACCAGCAGGGTGGTGTCGGTGGGTACCACCCCGGCGGCGGTCCGCTGCTCGTCCAGCAGGCCCCACAGGTTTTCCGTCGCGTAGGCATCGAAACCCAAACCAGCACAACGCTTGTCGAATGCGTCGCGGTCCAGGCCGGCCAGCTCGCCGGTGAACGCGCCGAGTGCGGCGCCGAGCTCGGCCGGGCGGCCCACATCGTCGCCACGCCAGAACGGCAGCCGGGCGGGCTGGCCCGGCGCGGGAATCACCAGCACCCGGTCGTGGGTGATCTCGGTGATCCGCCAGCTGGTGGCCCCCAGCGAGATGACATCACCAGGGCGGGACTCGTAGACCATTTCCTCGTCGAGTTCTCCTACCCGCGAAGGCTTTTCAGACTCAGAAGCGAGATAGACGGTGAACAGCCCGCGATCGGGGATGGCGCCGCCTGAGGTGACGGCCAGCCGCTGCGCGCCGGGCCGCGCGGTCAGGGTGCCGGTGTCGCGGTCGTATACCAACCGCGGTCGCAGTTCGGCGAACTCGGTGGACGGATACTTGCCGGACAGCAGGTCCAGGGTGGCCTCGAACACGCTGCGCGGCAGCGTCGCGAACGGGGCGCTGCGGCGTACGGTGTCGAACCACCGGTCGGCGTCCAGCGGCTCCAGCGCGGCCGCCGCCACGGTCTGTTGCGCCAGGATGTCCAGCGGGTTGGCGGGCACCCGCATCGTCTCGATCTGGCCGGCGAGCATCCGCTGCACGCTCACCGCGCACCCGATCAGGTCGGTGCGATGCTTGGGGAACAGCACCCCCCGCGAAATCTCGCCGACCTGATGCCCGGCGCGTCCGATGCGTTGCAGCCCGCTGGCCACTGACGGCGGGGCCTCCACCTGGATCACCAGGTCGACCGCACCCATGTCGATGCCCAGTTCCAGGCTGGACGTCGCGACGACAGCTTTGAGCAGTCCGCGTTTGAGGTCCTCTTCGACCAGCGCGCGCTGCTCCTTGCTGACGGAACCGTGATGAGCCCGCGCCAGTAGTGGCGGAGCGCCGAACGTTTGTCCGCTGGCCATGACGTAGGCCGGCGCCCCGCCGGCCACCCCCGGGTTGGCGTCGGCCGAAAGCTCGACACCGCTGCGTTCGGCGTGAATTTCGTTGAGCCGGGAGGTAAGTCGTTCGGCCAGTCGCCGCGAATTGGCGAACACGATGGTCGAGCCGTGCGACTCGATCAGGTCGACCAGCCGCGCCTCGACATCGGGCCAGATGGTGTTGTTCGCCAGGTTGGCCATATCGGGCACCGGCACCTCCACCGCCAGCTCGACGGTCTTGGCCGCTCGCGGCGCCACGATGGTCGTGGGGGATTGTCCGGATAGGAACCTCGCCAGCTCCTCGGGCGGACGCACGGTCGCCGACAACCCGATGCGCTGTGCCGGCCTGCCTCCCCGCAGATCATCGAGCCGCTCCAGTGACAGCGCCAGGTGAGCGCCTCGCTTGCCGCCGGCGATGGCGTGGATCTCGTCGACGATCACCGTCTGCACTGCGGCCAGGGTTTCGCGGGCGGCGGAGGTCAACATCAGAAACAGTGACTCCGGGGTGGTGATCAGCACGTCAGGCGGGTGGGCGATGAGCTCGCGGCGGCGCGCCGGCGGGGTGTCGCCGGAGCGGACGCCCACGCTGATCTCGGGCGCGGGCAGGCCGTGGCGCTCGGCGATCCTGGTGAGCCCGGCGAGCGGGGTGCGCAGGTTGCGCTCGACGTCGACCGCCAGTGCCTTCAGCGGTGACACATACAGCACGCGGGTGCCGGCTCGCCCCTCCGGCGGACTCCCCGCGGCACCCAGGGTGTCCAGGGCCCACAGGAACGCCGCCAACGTCTTGCCGGACCCGGTCGGCGCGATTACCAGCGTGTTATCGCCGCCGGAGATCGCGGCCCACGCGTTGGCCTGAGCGGCGGTCGGTGCGGCGAAGGTGCTTTCGAACCACTCGCGGGTGATCGCGCTGAACCGGCCCAACGGGTCAGGGGGCCTGGTGCTCACCTAGCCATCGTGCCAACGAGCTATGACAAACGACTATTGGGGGTTGTGACGTGCGGTCTTCATCGCAACGGCCAGTTCTTCGGGAATCTCGGGCACCCGCGCGATCGCGTCCAGCAGCGTGTGCGCGCAGGAGTCGGCGAGCCGATCGGCGTCGGTCGTGGGGTCCATGATCCGCTGCCGGCATATTTCGAAGGTGAACGCCAGCCAGCCCTGAAGGATCACCCGCAGGTCCCGCTCGACGTCCGCATCCAGCGACGCGCCCGGGACGACGGCGATAACCTCGCCGACGCGGGACATGATGTGTTCCATCTGTCGGTTCTTGGCTTCGTCGTCGATGCCGAGCAGGACGGGGTCGGACCGCCCAAGGCCCACGTAAGCGGCCCACGCGGCCTCAGGGTTCTGTTGGTGGTAGGCCATGTAGGCCAGCACACCGGTCCGGATCTCTTCGAACATCGTCATGCCGCTGGGCGGCGGGTCGTTCGTGGCCTCGTACAGCCGATCGGCCTCGTCCTTGACGACCGCGGCGAAGAACGCCCGTTTGTCAGGGAAGTAGTGATACATCAGCGCGCGGGACACTCCCGCACGCTCTGCGATCTCGTCGATGCGGACCTCGTCGTAGGGCCGCTTCCCAAAGACTTCCGCACCCAACGCGAGCAGTTCGGCGCGTCGATCCTCGGGCGACAGCCGCCTCCTGGCTGTAGGCATGTGTCTGATAGTACCCATCGGCTCTCACCCCCTGGGTCACATTGCCTTTAACCGAACTCAACGCCCTGGGCCAGCGGTAACTCGCTCGAGTAGTTCACGGTGTTGGTGGCGCGCCGCATGTAGGCCTTCCAGGCGTCCGAACCGGACTCCCGCCCGCCGCCGGTTTGCTTCTCGCCGCCGAACGCCCCGCCGATCTCGGCGCCGGACGTCCCGATATTGACGTTGGCGATACCGCAGTCGGACGCGTCCAGGAAACGCTCGGCCTCCCGCAGGTCATTGGTGAAAATGGCCGACGAAAGCCCTTGCGGCACCCCATTGTTGAGCGCTATCGCGTCGTCGAGGTCGTCGTAGGTCAGCACGTAGAGGATCGGCGCGAACGTTTCGGTTTTCACGATGGCCGTCTGTCCGGGCATGCGGACGATGGCCGGCGCGACGTAGTACGCACTCGGAAGGTCGGAACCGTCCGGCCGCTTGCGGTCGCCGTCGAAGACCTCGCCACCGTCCGCGATCGCCTGTTCGAGGGCCCCCACCATGTCGCGGTAGGCGGTCTCGTGGATAAGCGGCCCGACCAGCGTGTCCTGCGCCGACGGATCGCCAATCGGCAGCTGCCTGAAAGCGGACGCCACCCGCTGCACTACCAAGTCGGCCACCGAATGATGGACGATCAGCCGGCGCAGGCTGGTGCACCGCTGACCGGCGGTGCCGGCGGCGGCGAACACGATGGCGCGCACGGCCAGGTCCAGATCGGCCGACGGCGTCACGATGGCCGCGTTGTTGCCGCCCAACTCCAGCAGCGCCCGCCCGAAGCGCCCGGCGACGCGCGGACCGACCTCCTGGCCCATCCGCACCGAACCGGTCGCGGACAACAAAGCTACGCGGGGGTCGTCCACCAGCCGCTCACCGATGTTTCGGTCACCAAGGACCAGGCCGCTCACCGCGGGCGGGGCGTCGACGTCGGTGGCGGCCCGACCGATCAGCGCCTGGCAGGCCAGCGCCGTCAACGGCGTCAGCTCCGAGGGCTTCCACACCACCGTGTCCCCGCACACCAGGGCCACCGCGGCGTTCCACGCCCAGACCGCGACAGGGAAGTTGAACGCGGTGATCACACCCACCACACCGAGCGGATGCCAGGTCTCCAGCAGCCGATGCCCGGGGCGCTCCGACGCGATGGTCCGGCCGTAGAGCTGGCGCGACAGGCCGACTGCGAACTGGCAGACGTCGATCATCTCCTGCACCTCGCCCAGCGCCTCGGAGGTGATCTTGCCTACCTCGAGGGTCACCAACGTCGCCAGATCGTTCTTGTGTGCGGTGAGCAACTCGCCCAGCCGCGCCACGAGCGCGCCCCGCACCGGCGCCGGCGTGCTTCGCCACGCCGAAAACGCCCGCGCCGCATCGCCGATCGTGTGGTCGGCCCGTTCGGCACTGGTTTGCTCGACGGTGAAGAGCACCTCGCCGGTGATCGGTGTGCTCGCAGGCAGCCCGTGACCGCCCGGCTCGCGCAGATCGACGTCGGCGCCGATTGCTTGAAGGGCGTCACGAGCCCGGGCGCGCAACTCGTCGGTGGTCGACAGGTTCACCGTGGTGCCTCCTGGGACGCGGATTCCTGGGATTGGGCTTCGTAGAGTGCATACGGGTCGTGAATGTCGCGGCCGATGGCCCCGGCCAGCCACTCGACGTCGTAACCCTAATCGTCGCACCCGCCGCCGGTTTGAGTGTCCCGGTCCAGGTTGGAGCGGAAAATGCCCGCGGCCGAGGCAGGCAGGAAATCTTCGTAGACGATCGGTGCCGAGGGGTCGCCGCTGCGATAGTAGGCCAGTCCCTGGGCGGCCATATCCACATCGGTCGACGGGAAGTATCGGCCCCACACCGCGGCGGGGTCAGCGGCCGCCATTGCGGCGTCGTAGCGCTCCCGCCCACGCGGGGTCAACGCGACACCCCGCGCCTCGACCTCGCCGAAACGCACCCGCAGGCTGCCCGAGCTCAGGGTGCCGTCCCTGCCGCGAAACAGGCACGGTTCGGCGAGGGCGCGAAAAGACGTCTGCCGCAACAGCACGGCGGGCCCGTCGGTGCGGGGCGGGCCCTGGATGGCATCGATCATGGATATGCCGCGCTCGGTCATCCGCCGATACAGCTCGTCGATGTCGAGGACCCGTGGCGTCAGGTGGTTGATGTGGGTGGAGCAGACCCCCGCGATGTCGGCCGCCACCGGCGATACCCGGGACAACTCGTCGTACCAGGCCTTGTTGATCGGCTCGCGCGATAGCGCGAACGCCGACACCGCCGCCGCGACGAAGGCCTCCGCCTCGTCGACATCGCAGGCGCCCTCGGCGGCGATCATCCGCGCCCGGGCGAGCAGCGCGGCGTCGAACAGTCGGCGGCGTTCCACGAAGGTCTCCACGCGGGTGCGCAGGTCGGGATCGAAGTACCGGCGGTCGCGGACGGCCAGCATCGACGTGAAGACACGGAACGGATTGCGCGCCAGCTCGTGTGCCTCGATGGGCCGAAAGGCGGTCGATATCACCGGAACAGGCGATGCGGCGCGGCGCAGATCGTAGTAGCCCACCGGGAACATGCCGAACGCAGCGAACAGGTCGGCGACGCCGGCCAGTTCGGCCGGGCTGCCGACCCGGATGGCGCCGTGCCGCTCGGCGGTAACCCGCTGCAGGGAGCCCAAGCGTTCGGCACCTCGATGGGTCGCCACGTGATCGCCGTTGACCTGCCCGCTTACCTCGACCAGCGTGGCGTATGCGGGCACCTCGCCGGCGTACATCGCCGAGAGCCCGGCGGCGAATTGCGCGCGCAGCTGCCAGGTCACCAGTCTTTGCCGCCTTTTTAGAGGGCTCATGCGCTGCCGTCGCTGCGATAGTCTCCGGCCATGGGTGACACGCTCGACGATATCGACCGGATCCTGATCCGCGAGCTGGTCGCCGACGGACGCGCCACGCTGGCGGAACTGGCATCGAGCGCGGGGCTGTCGGTGTCGGCGGTCCAGTCGCGGGTGCGTCGGCTGGAATCTCGCGGTGTGGTGTCGGGGTACTCGGCGCGGATCAACCCGGAGGCGGTCGGGCATCTGCTGTCGGCGTTCGTTGCCATCACCCCTCTGGATCCTTCTCAACCCGATGATGCGCCCGCCCGCCTGGAACACATCGCGGAGATCGAGTCGTGTCATTCGGTGGCCGGCGAAGAAAGCTACATCTTGCTGGTGCGCGTCGAGTCCGCCCGAGCGCTCGAGGATCTGCTGCAAAGGATCCGGACAGCAGCGAATGTTCAGACGCGAAGCACCATCATCCTCAATACTTTTTACAGCGATAGGCAACACATACCATAATAGTTCCGACAAAGATGTCATGATTCCGTAAAAATTCCGCTATCATGGACGGCATGACCGTCGCCGTGAACTTCTGTGCGCTTGCCGGTTCGCAAATCGAGCCCGATCGGGTTCATCAGGAGCTGTCGCGTAGCATGCTGGTCGACGGTTTCGACCTGGTGCTCGATCTGCAACGGTCGGCGGGCTCCTATCTGGTCGACGCCCGAGACGGCCGGCGCTTTCTCGATATGTTCACGTTCGTCGCATCGTCGGCGCTGGGTATGAACCACCCGGCGCTGGCCGACGACGAAGAATTCCGCGTGGAGCTCCTCAACGCCGCGTTGAACAAGCCGAGCAACCCCGACGTGTCGACGGTGGCGATGGCCGGCTTCGTCGAGACCTTCAGCCGGGTACTGGGCGACCCGGCGCTGCCGCATCTGTTCTTCGTCGAAGGGGGCGCGCTGGCTGTCGAGAACGCGCTCAAGGTCGCGTTCGACTGGAAGAGCCGGCACAACGAGGCACGCGGCATCGATCCCGCACTGGGTACCCGGGTACTGCACTTGCGTGGCGCGTTTCATGGCCGTAGCGGGTACACCCTGTCGCTGACCAACACCAAGCCGGTCAGCGTGGCCCGCTTCCCGAAGTTCGACTGGCCGCGCATCGACGCCCCGTTCATCCGGCCGGGCCTCGACGGGCCGGCAATGGACGCGCTGGAAGCCGAGTCGCTGCGGCAGGCCCGGGCGGCATTCGAGGCACACCCACACGACATCGCGTGCTTTCTGGCCGAACCCATCCAAGGGGAAGGCGGCGACCGTCACTTCCGGCCCGAATTCTTCAAGGCGATGGGTCGGCTATGCGACGAATACGACGCCCTGCTGATCTTCGACGAGGTGCAGACGGGCTGCGGGTTGACCGGAACCCCTTGGGCCTACCAGCAATTGGGTGTGCAACCCGATGCGGTGGCATTCGGCAAGAAGACACAGGTGTGCGGAGTCATGGCGGGCGGCCGGGTCGACGAGATCGCCGACAACGTCTTCTCGGTCGCCTCTCGGCTCAATTCGACGTGGGGCGGCAACCTGGCCGACATGGTGCGCGCCCGCCGCATCCTGGAGGTGATCGAGGCCGACGGATTGTTCGACCATGCGGCCGAACAGGGCCGGTACTTGCTGGCCAGACTGGACGAACTCGCCCAGGACCTCCCCGCGGTCGTTCATGACCCCCGAGGCCGCGGCCTCATGTGCGCGTTCAGTCTGCCGACCACCGCCGATCGCGACGAGGTGGTTCGCGAGCTGTGGCAACGTTGTGTGATTGTGCTGCCATCCGGTGAAGACGGCGTTCGGTTCCGTCCCGCATTGACCGTTTCGCGGCACGAAATCGACGCGGCGATTTCGGCCGTACGCGGCGCTTTGACGGCCGTGAGCTAGGCGGAAAACGGTTTACCGAGGTGCGGCAGCGGGTATTTTTTTCATGCGATTCGCCACGAGGCCAGCACCGAAGGTGGTCGGGAAATTCGCCCAAACTGCGCTAACGAATCCGGCGCATAGGACGATGGACTAAGCGCGGCGAGACGGGGGATATGAGGGCCAGGGATGCAGAAGGCGGATGAGCGATCACCCGGCGATCGCTTGGGGCAGGAGGACGGCGAGGTGCGCGCCGCGATCCGGTTCGCGGTCCTGGCTGCGATCGGGGGGGTCGGGTTCGTGGTCCTGGCCGCAATGTGGGTCAGCACCTGCCCGGGAATCGGCGGCGTCGACACGGCCGCCTGTGGGCCGCCCCAGCGGACGTTGCTGGCGTTCGGCGGTCCGCTGATCTTGCTCGCCGGTGGCCTCTGGGCGTTCCTGCGGACCTACCGCGTGTGGAAGGCAGGGGGTACCTGGTGGGGATGGCACGGCGCCGGTTGGTTTTTGTTGACGCTGATGGTGGTGGCGCTCGGCCTGGGCGTTGCACCGATAGCCGGTCCGCTGCTGGCCCCTTGACCAGCAACTACAAGGTGGAATCGCTAGCTGGCGGCCCGCTCGCGCGAGGGATGCTCGGATTTCGCGACGTGCCACTGCTCGTCGATGCGGGTCACGCGACGAGACTCCACGACGAACCACAGCGCCCCGGCGAGCGTTCCCAGCACGGCGATGACCACCGTCGTGGGTAGCCATTCGTAATGCCCATAGGCGGCTACTACCGCCGTGCTGATCATTCCGCCCAACGCGACGAGCAACAGGATGAACCCGGGCCAGTAGAGGTTGTCCTTCATCGTGAAACCGGCGTGCGGTTGCGTGGTCCGGAAATGATCCGTCGGATCGTGATGCCTGTCGCCCATCACTTCTCCCTTCGTCGGCGCTCCGTCGTCGGATTTGGTCAGGTCGGTACGGCCGAATCGCGAACCAGCACCTGGGGCAGCGAAATCGCCCCAAGAGTCGTTATCAGCCAAACGATGGTCGTCACGGCAAGCCAGGATGCAAAGCCGCGGATCGTGAGCCCGTGGGTCAGTGCCGAGGCGAGAATCAACGCGACGAGGGTCAATGCCAGGCCGGCGCCCCCGAGGAGCAGCGAGGCGTACGCCCGAGGCAACTTCACGATCAGCAGCGACAGGGCCGACTGCGCCACCGAGAACAACACCACCGCGACGATGAACCCCGACGCCGACACCGACACACCGGGCACAATCCAGGCCGCCACCAGCAGTCCGATCGACCACGATGCTAAAAGCACAACCGCTCGAAGCAATGCCTGCTTCATGTCAATAAGTGTAGGTCCCGGGGTTGCGACTGTTAAGGAGTTGAGTCATCGAAACGGGCGCGCTCGATCCGAACATCCTGCTGGGTTATTCGCCGCTTCAAGTGGGTATCAGCTTTACACCATGATGAGTGTCGGAAGGGTCGCGTTCGCGTGCTCACCCGATCATCGGGGACAGGATCACGAAAGCACCGATATGAATGCCCACTGCCAGAGCGATCAACATGACCAGAGCGATCTCGGCGATCACCGCGATGCGCGGCCGCATACCCGGCGGCGACCATGAGTAACCCGCTGGGAAAAACGGTCGTGGGCCGGTTGCACAGCAGTAGTAGTGTCAAACAGACGTTGCCGGGAGACCAGATGACCGATGCGGGATTGCGCGCTAACAAGCGTCAACGCGGCCACCGCGCCGTCGAGCTGCACGTTGCGGCACGCCTCGAGAACCTGGCGATGCTGCGCACGCTGGTCGGTGCGATCGGCACCTTCGAGGACTTGGATTTCGATGCCGTGGCGGACCTGCGGCTGGCCGTCGACGAGGTCTGCACCCGGTTGATCCGCTCGGCCACTCCGGACGCGACGCTCGTCGTCGTGGTCGACCCGCACGACGACGAACTGGTGGTGGAGGCTTCCGCGGCGTGCGACACCCACGATGTGGTGGCGCCCGGGAGCTTCAGCTGGCATGTCCTGACGTCGTTGGCCGACGAAGTCCAGACTTTCCACGACGGCCGCGAACCCGACGAAACGGGCAGCGTCTTCGGGATCACGCTGACCGCGCGACGGGCGGCCTCTAGCAGGTGACCTCGGGAGCCGCCGGCGGTTCGGTTTCGCGGCCGAACGAATATGCCGATGTTCCGGATATGTTCCGTGAATTGGCGAGTGTCGCCTCCGACTCAATGGAGTCGCAGCGCCAACGGGACAAGATCGTCGAGCGGTGCTTGCCGCTGGCCGATCACATCGCCCGCCGGTTCGAGGGCCGGGGGGAACCGCGCGACGACTTGGTTCAGGTGGCGCGGGTCGGGCTGGTCAACGCGGTGGTCCGCTTCGACGTCGAGGCGGGTTCGGACTTCGTTTCGTTCGCCGTGCCCACCATCATGGGGGAGGTCCGTCGCCACTTCCGCGACAACAGCTGGTCGGTCAAAGTTCCGCGGCGCCTGAAGGAACTGCACTTGCGGCTCGGCACCGCCACCGCCGAGCTGTCCCAACGGCTCGGCCGGGCGCCGACCGCAACCGAACTCGCCGCAGAGCTCGGCATGGAGCGCGACGAGGTCGTCGAGGGCCTGGTGGCGGGGAGCTCGTACAACACCTTGTCCATCGACACCGGTGGCGGCGGCACCGACGATGACGACGCCCGCGCCATCGCGGATACCTTGGGCGACGTGGACGTCGGCCTTGACCGCATCGAGGATCGGGAGGCGCTGCGTCCCTTGCTGGAGGCGCTGCCCGAGCGGGAACGAATGGTGTTGGTACTCAGGTTTTTTGAGTCGATGACACAAACGCAGATAGCCGAGCGAGTGGGCATCTCACAGATGCACGTGTCCCGGCTGCTGGCCAAGTCGCTTGCGCGGCTACGGGACCAGTTGCAATAGCGGTCCGGAGTCTTCGCCTTGGGTCCTGTTCGACTTCAGCGGCGATACGGCCCGCCGCGTCGTCACCGGCAGAGTGCCGTCCGGGTCGCAGAGACGCAACAACCGCGACACCGCCTGGCTCGGCACCATCGCCCAATTCACCTGGGCGCCCGAGCAGGCGACGTTGATTCGGAGTAGTGCTGAAAAGCCAGCAGTACCAATGAATTCCAGGCCGCGCAGGTCCAGGATCACTCGCCTGGAACGCGTGGCGTTGCGTTGTACGTAGGCCGCAAGCTGATCGGCGTTGGCTGCGTCCAGCTCACCACGCACGGTGATGACCGTGCCCGACGAGCTCCGGCGAGCGCCGAATTGGGCCGTACGGCTCAGTTGCCAAGATTGGGCCACAGACATGCTTAACTCCATCATTCGGAGGGTCGTGCTGTGGATGACGCCAGGTGAGCGCTGACTTCGGACCGGGGAATTCACTATCCCCCGCCTCCCCGACGTTATCCGGGCGGCTGTGAACTCAACCTGACCCGAACCCTACCCGCGGTTTGGCGGACCGACAACGTTCTCCTAGCTGATTCCCAGGAACGCTGGTAAGACGGGCTTGCCGTGCCCGGGGTCGTCACTTGATCTC
>Ga0318500_10000215_pt1 | contig 11523 bp, 8 predicted proteins | sample GRESIP174b1f20_FD_203295 | JGI IMG/M metagenome (GOLD analysis project Ga0318500, IMG submission 203295) | Tropical soil microbial communities from Luquillo Experimental Forest, Puerto Rico - GRE.SIPMG.174b1f20 | ecosystem: Environmental > Terrestrial > Soil > Tropical forest > Bulk soil...
CTGCGTGCGCAGCGCCATGATGTGACCCATGTCGACCTCGTTGAAGGTCGTGAGCATGGCAGCGGTGTTCTGCGCGTCCTTCAGGCGGCGGGCGATCGTCTGGCGGAGTCGCGTCATCCGCACGCGCTCTTCGCGCGCTGCGTCGTCGGGTGGCGTCGGCGCGCGCAGCGCGGCCGCGGTCGCTGTGACCGGCGTCGGTTCGGCGGCGGCGCGCTCGATCGCTGCGAGCATGTCGCCCTTGGTGACGCGGCCGTCCTTGCCGCTGCCGGCAACGCTCGCGGCATCGACGCCGGATTCGGCGGCGAGCTTGCGCACCGAAGGGGCGAGCGGCGCTTCGGCGGGCTTCGCCGCTGCCGGCGCGGGCTTTGGCGCCGCCGGCGATGGAGCGCCGACAGGCGGAGTGGTTGCACCCGGCGCCGTCGTTGCCGGGGCAGCTTTCGCCGCGGCGCCAGCGCCTGCGGCGCCTTCCTTGATCTCGCCGAGCACAGCACCAACCGCGACCGTATCGCCGTCTTTGGCGGCGATATCGGCCAGCACGCCGGCCGCCGGGGCGGGCACTTCGATCGTCACCTTGTCGGTTTCGAGCTCGACCAGCGGCTCGTCCACCGCGACCGCATCGCCCGGCTTCTTGAACCATTTGCCGATGGTCGCTTCCGTCACCGATTCGCCGAGCGTCGGCACACGTATTTGAGCCATGGGTTAATTCCCGATGTCGGATGTCAGATGTCGGAGGGCAGCAATGAGTGCCCGGAGACCAGAATGGAAGTCGCCAGTAAAAATTCCCATCTCACTTCTGACATCTGAGCTCTTCCTCCGTTACGCTAATGCCTCGTTCAAGAATTTGCTGAGTTGCGTCAGGTGAGTCGACAGTTGCCCAACCGCCGGGGAGGCCGCGGCTGCCCGGCCGACATAGCGGGCGCGCCGATGTTTGGCGCCGATTTGATTGAGCACCCATTCAAGAAAGATGTCGACGAAGACCCACGCGCCCATGTTGCGCGGCTCTTCCTGACACCAGACGATTTCGGCCTCCTTGAAGCGCGACAATTCCGTCATCAGCGCCTTGGTCGGGAATGGATAGAGCTGTTCGACGCGCAGGAGATAGATGTCATCGATGCCGCGGCGCTCGCGCTCCTCATAAAGATCGTAATAGGCCTTGCCGGAGCAGAGGATCACGCGGCGGATCTTGTCGTCGGCGGCGAGCTTGATCTTTTCGCCGGGTTGCAACTGGGCGTCGTCCCATAACAGGCGATGGAACGACGTATTCGGGCCCATTTCTTCGAGCTGCGACACGGCGCGCTTGTGGCGCAAGAGCGACTTCGGCGTCATCAGGATCAGGGGCTTGCGAAAATCGCGCTGCAGTTGGCGGCGCAGAATGTGGAAATAATTCGCCGGCGTCGTACAATTTGCCACCTGCATATTGTCTTCGGCGCACATTGTGAGAAAACGCTCGAGCCGCGCTGAGGAATGCTCCGGTCCTTGACCCTCATAGCCGTGTGGCAAAAGACACACGAGGCCCGACATGCGCAGCCATTTGCGCTCGCCAGACGAGATGAACTGATCGATTACGACCTGGGCGCCATTGGCGAAATCGCCGAATTGCGCCTCCCACAGCGTCAGCGCATCCGGCTCGGCCAGCGAATAGCCGTATTCGAAACCGAGCACGGCCACTTCCGACAGCATCGAATTGATGACTTCATAGCGCGCCTGTCCGTCGCCGAGATGATTGAACGGTGTGTAGCGTCTTTCGTTCTCCTGATCGATCAGCACCGAGTGGCGCTGCGAGAAGGTGCCACGCTCGGAATCCTGACCGGACAATCGCACGCGGTGACCTTCGAGTAGGAGCGAACAGAAAGCGAGCGCCTCACCTGTTGCCCAGTCGATGCCGGCGCCGCCCTCGATTGATTTGCGCCGATTGTCGAGGAAGCGATTGAGCGTCCTGTGCAAATGAAAGTCGGACGGCACCGTGGTGATCTTCCGGCCGATATCCTTCAGCGTGCCGATGTCGACGCCGGTTTTGCCGCGACGCGGATCGTCGGCGTCGCCCGCGGTGGTGAACCCAGACCAGCGGCCGTCGAGCCAATCCGCTTTGTTGGCGCGGTAGCCCTGCCCGGCCTCGAGCTCGGCATCAAGATGGGCGCGCCAATCCGCCTTCATCTTTTCGACTTCGCCCGCGGTCACAACACCTTCGCCGACGAGCTTCTTGCTGTAGATTTCGAGCGTCGTCGGGTGCGCTGCAATCGCCTTGTACATCAGCGGCTGGGTGAATGACGGTTCGTCGCCTTCGTTGTGCCCGTGACGGCGATAGCAGAACATATCGATGACCACAGGCTTCTGGAATTTCTGCCGGAACTCAGTCGCGATCTTGGCGGCAAACACCACCGCTTCCGGATCGTCACCGTTGACGTGAAAGATCGGCGCTTCGATCATCTTGGCGACGTCCGACGGGTACGGCGACGAACGCGAATAGCGCGGATTGGTGGTGAAGCCGATCTGATTGTTGACGATGAAATGCACCGAGCCGCCGGTGCGATGGCCGCGCAGCCCAGAAAGCCCGAAAGATTCCGCCACCACGCCCTGCCCCGCGAACGAAGCATCGCCGTGAATGAGCAGCGGCATCACCATGGTGCGATCTTCCGGCGTGGCGCCGAGATGATCCTGTTTGGCGCGCACTTTGCCGAGCACTACGGGATCGACGATTTCAAGATGCGAGGGATTCGCGGTCAGCGACAGGTGCACCTTGTTGTTGTCGAACTCGCGGTCGGACGAGGCGCCGAGATGATATTTCACGTCGCCCGAGCCTTCGACAGCATCCGGAGTCGACGAGCCGCCCTTGAACTCATGAAAGATGGCGCGGTGCGGCTTGGCCATGACCTGAGCGAGCACATTGAGCCGGCCGCGATGCGGCATGCCGATGACGATTTCGCGCACGCCGAGCGCACCGCCGCGCTTGATGATCTGTTCGAGCGCCGGAATCATCGCTTCGGCGCCATCGAGGCCGAAACGCTTGGTCCCGGTGAATTTCACATCGGAGAATTTCTCGAAGCCTTCGGCTTCAACCAGCTTGTTGAGGATGGCGCGCTTGCCTTCGCGCGTGAAGGTAATTTCCTTGTCAGGCCCCTCGATGCGCTCCTGGATCCAGCTTTTCTGCGCGGCGCTGGAAATATGCAGGAATTCAACGCCGAGCGTTTGACAATAGGTCCGGCGCAGAATGCCGACAATCTCGCGCACGGTGCCAAATTGCAGCCCGAGAACGTTGTCGAGAAAAATGGGGCGGTCGAGATCGGTATCGCCGAAACCGTAGGTGCGCGGATCGAGCTCTTCTTCGTTCTGCGGCGGTTCGAGCCCGAGCGGGTCGAGATTGGCATGGAAATGCCCGCGCGCGCGATAGGCGCGGATCAGCATCAGCGCTCGAATCGAATCGCGGGTGGCGCGCTCGACCTCCGCCGTGGTGACCGTGGCGCCGCGCGCTTGGGCCTGGGCTTTCAACTTACCGCCGATTGTCGCGCCGGCTTCTTGCCAGCCGGGATCAAGCGCGCCAGTCAGTTCGTTGGCGGCAAGCGGCGGCCAATCCGGCCGCTGCCACGATGGCCCCTCAGCGTTGCGCTCGACGTCGGTGCGGTCGTCCTTCAGACTCTGGAAAAACGATTGCCACGCCGCATCGAGTGCTTTCGGATCGCGCTCGTAGCGCGCGTAGAGATCCTCGATATAGGCGGCATTCCCGCCATAAAGAAACGAGGTACGGGCGAAAGCAGCATTCGCATCCTGACGAGACATGAGGAACCTTCAAGCGACCGAACGGACGGGATTAAATTGCCAGTGAAGTGGCCGCCCTGCCGGAGGAGGAAGCGCAAGAGCCGGCCAGGGATGTTTCCTTTCTAGCCCTATTTAATCGCTCGTCGTAGCGGGCAAAAGACAAGAAGTGAACTATTTTTCAATCTTTAGCTCACATGCCGGTTGTAGCAACTGAGCAAGATTAAATTTCGCCTCTTCCTATTCCCTGAATTTGCTAGCGTGCCGGTGGGGCGTCGGATCGCTCACGTGAGAATTATGCAATGGATGTCCGCGCCGACAAATCGGCGATCTGCCTCGTAATGCCGATTTTCAACGATTGGGCGGCGCTACCGCGCCTGCTCGACAATTTGGCTGATGCGTTTCGCGGAAGCGGCGGTACGCTCGACATCATCCTTGTCAACGACGCTTCGACCGAATTTGAGCATTTTCAGATCAAGAATTCGGCGACGCATGATGTGATTTCTGAAATCACCATCGTGGATTTGGGCGTGAACGTCGGACACCAGATGGCGATTACCGCCGGCCTCCACTACGCCCAGCAGCATAAGGCTTTCACTGCCGTTCTGATCATGGACGCGGACGGCGAAGACGAACCGCGCGACGCCGTCAAATTGGTCGCCGCCTGGCGAAATCAACCAGACCACGTGATCGCGGCACAACGCACGAAACGGTCGGAGTCTCTCATCTTTCGAGTATCCTATGGACTATATCGCGCAATTTTCAGAGTATTCACTGGACACACAATTTCGTTTGGAAATTTTTTGCTCATACCGGCAACTTTATTGCCCTCGATCTTGAGCCGACCCGAACTCATCCATCACGTCGCCGCGACATTACTTCGAACCCGTCTCCCGATCACCGAAGTGCCAACGACCCGGGGACGGCGGTATTTTGGCTCCTCGCAAATGAATGTTCCGGCGCTGGTAACCCACGCGATTGGAGCTCTTTCGGTATTTTCCGACGTGTTATTTTCTCGACTATTGATCGGCGCCGCGGTCGTCGGCTCGCTGTGCGTCATCGGAAGTGTTGTTGTTGCGTGTCTTCGCTTTTTCACAACACTTGCTTTTCCGAATTGGGCCACCTCGGTAATCAGCTTTTTGACATTACTGGCTGTCCAGGCCTTGGTCTTGATCTTGTGCTTCGCATTTTTGATGCTGACGAGTCGCGCTGCGATGCTCTTGACCTCGATGGAGGTGTCCCGCCTCGTCAAGGGTGTGCGGCGTTACGCCAGTAACGCGGCACCGGTGGCTTGAACTTTACGGGTCAATTCGCTGCGCCTTTGGTAACGACGTCCAGCCCGCTCCCAGCAGACCGCATTGGTTTTAACCCCGCGAGCGCCTCGGCGGGACCAATTACATCAATGATTTCAGCATTGCTTAAGCGATCAAGAGCGGCTCGAACATCGCGTAAAGATTTGTCGGTGAACGCGCCGCGCACATAACCACCCGATCCATCGGCGTTCGTCTCGCCCGAATAGCGGAAAAAATGGAATGGGCAAACCAGGGGCGAATCGTCGACTGCCGCCATCGCCCGCCAGCGCGCGAGATGGACTTGTTCTTCTTCGTCAAAGTCGGTTTGGAGCGCTTCGGCAGTGATAGGGTTCACTTTGGCGGCCGTCAACCAGTCTCTCAGCGCCACCGCCTTGTCCGCCCTTCCATCGTACATCCATATCGTGTCGCCCCGCTGGCACATGGCCTCGACCGTTGCGGAAAGGATTGGTGCAGTGCCTTTCCGCATTTGCACCTGATCAAATAGCTCGATGGCGCCAAGTCCGAGCGCGATCGCGGCAAGCGACGAGGCGAACAGAATGCCGCGTCCACCAGCGCATAGGATAGCGAACAGGACCACGCCGGGAACAAGCGCACCTAGCATATAGCGCCAATAGTCGAAACCGCTGTGCCAGAAAAAAACGAATAGTCCAGCAACCATCACGCCAAGCGCGATGAGCGCTGATCGCCAGCGATCGTTCTTCCACGCCATGACTGTGGCAACGATGGTGCCAGCGATCAGGCAGAGTAGGACGACTCTGCCTGGAACGACCGCTGAGAAAACCCGAATGTCGGGCACGGAGCTGTTGGCGTGGGCGAGAACATTGGCGACCACGGCCTTGATCGATCGGACTGGCTCAAGCCACAGATATGGATCAAACGAAATGAGACCGATGATGCCGGCGCCCAGGCAGCGAGCAGTCGCGGTGAGGAGCGCCCGACCACCTTGTTGCTGATAGAGAAAAATGGCGCCACCCACAAACACCGGCACCAGCCAAACTGCCAACGGAACTTTGGTCGCAATGACGGCCGCGCTCGCTAATCCTACCAATATCGGCTTCGCTGGCGTGCTGATAAGCCCGTATGCAGCCGCCATGGCAGCAACCATATCGTTGGTGCCGATCAATGATTGCTGCATGGAAATCGGCAGAAAAGTAACAATGAGTGCGGCGGCAAGCGCGGCAAACGTATCCTTAACCAACTTCCGCACGATCAGATAAGCAAACAGCGCCGCCACTGCACCACCGATGCTCGAAATCAGGCGCATCGTCAGGATCAAGGAGCTCGGATCGTCGTAGTGACGAGCGACCGTATCGCTAAGTCCCACCAAGCTGCGATCGGTTGCAATCGACCACAAAAATTCGGGCGCGAAGACGACGAAGGTGAAAAATTGGAGCGGCAGACCGGGCCAACACAAATTGATCGGCGGCAGCCCGAGCCAGCGATCGACAACAGAAAGCGCCAGAGCAAGCTCGTCCACAGTATTAAGCCCGCTCGGAGCCGGCGGGATCAGAACGAAAGGAAGCCGAATAGCGATGCTGACGGCAATGATCGCCCCCGCGACGAGCACGTCGCGCCGCGCCAGCCAGGCCCGGGCATTACGAACTGCGTCTGTCATTCGCGACCGGACCAATTCGTTAGATGCCTTCGACGAGACATTGTGGCGACGACCCGCGATGTACCGCGCTAGTGCTTCCTGGCCAATAGTTCCGCGAGTGTCTTGCCGAGCCGCGCCGGCGATGGTGCGACTTTGATGCCCGCTTCTTCCATAGCGGCGATTTTGGATTCGGCGCCGCCCTTGCCGCCAGCGATGATGGCACCGGCATGGCCCATGCGGCGGCCGGGCGGCGCGGTCCGCCCGGCGATGAAGCCGACCATCGGCTTTTTGCGGCCGCGCTTGGCTTCATCCTTGAGAAACTGCGCGGCGTCCTCCTCCGATGAGCCGCCGATCTCACCGATCATGATGATCGCCTCGGTTTGATCGTCGCCGAGAAACATTTCGAGGATCTCAATGAAATCGGTGCCTTTCACCGGATCGCCGCCGATGCCGGCCGCGGTGGTCTGGCCAAGACCCACCTCCGTCGTTTGGAACACCGCTTCATAAGTCAACGTGCCGGAACGCGACACGATGCCAACTTTGCCCGGCTTGAAAATATTCGCCGGCATGATGCCGATCTTGCACTCACCGGCGGTCATGACGCCAGGACAGTTTGGCCCGATCAGGCGCGACCGCGCTCCGCAGAGCGCCCGTTTGACCTTCACCATGTCGGCGACTGGGATGCCTTCGGTGATGCAGATGATGAGTGGGATTTCCGCCGCGATCGATTCGCAGATCGCATCGGCCGCGCCCGGCGGCGGCACATAGATGACGCTGGCGTCGCAGCCGGTCCGCTCGCGCGCCTCAATGACGGTATCGAACACCGGCAGGCCGAGATGCGTGGCGCCGCCTTTGCCGGGCGTGGTGCCGCCGACCATTTTGGTGCCGTAGGCGATCGCCTGCTCGGAATGGAAGGTACCGTTCTTGCCGGTGAAGCCCTGGCAGATCACCTTGGTGTTTCTATCGATCAGGATGGACATCAGCTCGACCCGACGCTTACGCCTTCCTCACCGCGGCGACGATCTTCTGGGCGGCATCGTCGAGATCGTCGGCCGAAGTGACGTTGAGGTTGGACTCGGCAATTATTTTTTTGCCGAGCTCGACATTGGTGCCTTCGAGCCGCACCACCAGCGGCACGCGCAAACCGATTTCCTTCACCGCCGCAACCACGCCTTCGGCGATCACGTCGCATTTCATGATGCCGCCGAAAATGTTGATGAGGATGCCTTTCACGTTGTGATCCGAGGTGATGATCTTGAAAGCGGCCGCGACCTTCTCTTTGGTCGCACTGCCGCCGACATCCAGAAAATTGGCTGGTGTCTCGCCGTAAAGCTTGATGATGTCCATGGTCGCCATCGCCAGCCCGGCGCCGTTGACCATGCAGCCGATCGTGCCGTCAAGCGCGACATAGTTGAGATCGTAGCGCGAGGCTTCAATCTCTTTTTCGTCTTCCTCGTTGACGTCCCGCAATGCCATCACGTCGGGATGGCGGTAGAGCGCATTGTCGTCGAAGCCAATCTTGGCATCGAGACAGATAAGCTGGCCTGCCTTGGTTACGACCAGCGGATTGATCTCAAGGAGGCTCATGTCCTTTGCCAGAAAAGCCCGGTAGAGCTTCGGCAACATGTCCTCGGCTTGTTTGCTCAGCTCGCGGCCGAAGCCGAGGACCTGCGCCACGTGGCGCGCGTGATGCGGCATGAGGCCGGTTGCCGGATCCACTGAAAAACTCACGATCTTGTCCGGCGTCTTTCGCGCCACCTCTTCGATGTCCATGCCGCCCTCGGTCGAGGCAACGAAGGCGACGCGCGAGGCAGAACGATCGACCAGAGCGGAGAGATAATATTCGCGCTCGATCGCTGAGCCTTCCTCGATGTAGACGCGGCGGACTTGCCGACCATGGGGTCCGGTCTGATGCGTCACCAGGATGGAGCCGAGCATCCGTTCGGCTTCGCGTTTGACCTCGGCGATGGACTTAACGACCTTGACGCCGCCGGCTTTGCCGCGGCCGCCGGCATGAATTTGCGCCTTGACCACCCAGACCGGCCCGCCGAGTTCGTTGGCGGCCTTTTCCGCCTCAGGCGCCGTGAATGCGGCAATGCCGCGCGGCACCGGCACGCCGAATTCCCGCAATATCGCCTTGGCCTGATATTCGTGGATGTTCATTCGAATGCTCGACCGAATGTCGCCGGCCGCGTCAGGGTGACGAAGAATTTATTTTCCCAGATCGGGCGCGATCCTCTTACAGGCGTCGATCAGCGTCTGCACCGCCTGCGCTGATTTCTCGAACATCGTGCGCTCGCCGCTGTTGAGTTCGATCTCAACGATCCGCTCGACTCCCTTGCTGCCGATCACGACGGGCACGCCGACATAAAGGTCTTTGAGATCATACTCACCGTTGAGCCAGGTAGCCGCAGGAAGCACGCGCTTCTTGTCGCGCAGATAGCTCTCCGCCATGGCAATCGCCGAGGAGGCCGGCGCGTAATAGGCCGAGCCGGTGCGAAGCAAACTCACGATCTCGCCACCGCCATTGCGCGTGCGCTCGACGATCTCATCAATGCGCGCCTGCGTCGTCCAACCCATCTTGACTAGATCGGGAAGCGGTATGCCGGCAACGGCCGAATAGCGCACCAGTGGCACCATCGTGTCGCCATGGCCGCCCAAGACGAAAGCCGTGACGTCCTCGACCGAGACATTGAATTCATCGGCCAAGAAGTAGCGAAAGCGCGCCGAATCAAGCACGCCGGCCATGCCAACCACCATCGTTTTGGGCAAGCCGCAGCACTTCTGCAACGCCCAGACCATGGCATCGAGCGGATTGGTAATGCAGATGACGAAGGCGTTCGGCGCATATTTTTTAATCCCCGCGCCCACCTGCTCCATCACTTTCAAATTGATGCCGAGCAGATCGTCGCGGCTCATGCCGGGTTTGCGCGGCACGCCGGCGGTAACGATGCATACTGCCGCCCCTTCGATCGCTTCGTAAGAATTGGTGCCGGCAAAGCGGGCATCAAAACCCTCAACCGGCGATGACTGGACAAGGTCGAGCGCCTTGCCTTGCGGCACGCCCTCGGCAACGTCGAACAACACGGCGTCACCGAGCTCCTTAAGGCCGATCAGGTGAGCCAAGGTGCCGCCGATTTGGCCCGAACCGATCAATGCGATCTTGTTTCGCGGCATCAGAAAAATGTCCTTATTTTGCTAGGAAAGGCCGGGCTGGGGGTCATTAGCCGTTTCGGATGAGCCGTTCAAGTGTGAGCGTGGGCGGCCGGCGCGGGAACGAAAGCAGACTGCACACGATTCGACGAGACGAAATGACAGGCTGCGCCAGCGAGCTGCTCGAACAATGGCAAGCATAATGAACAGCGTTACCTCACGCACCGGATCGATGATCTGGTCGGCAAAGCGTTTATTCCAGATGTTTGGACCTGGGCTCGTGACCGGCGCCGCCGATGACGCTCCGAGCGGCATCGCCACTTATCCCAAGGCGGTGCGCAGTTTGGCTAGGCCTTAGGCTGGACGATGTTTCTGACGACACCGTTCGTGATGGCTATCCAAATGGTGACGGCGAGCATCGGCGCGGTCACAAGCCGCGGCCTCGCTGCCAACCTGGACAAAGCGCTGCCCGCCGCCGCGCTCTATCTGAAATCGGACCGGCGATTTCGGGCCGGTCCCGTCGGCGCGCAATAAAGAAGCGATTTTATATTGCTCTAGGTTTCCACAATCCCCGCCGACGAGCCCGATATGCGCGCATGTCCGGCGCCGTGCGGGCGCGCCAGGTAAGATTGCGCGCCCATCTCGACGAGACGCGAAGCCGTGCGCTTGAATTCGCGGGCTTCAAATCCTTCATCAGCACGATACAGCGCCTCCGGCGCGGTGGCCGCGGATGCGATCAACTTGACGTTCATGTCATAGAGCGTGTCGATCAGAATGATAAAGCGCTTGGCGGCATTGCCGTCGTCGTACGTCATGGCCGGAACGTGATCGAGAATAATGGTGTGGAACTCGCGCGCGATGCGCAAATAATCCGCGGCGGCGAGCGGCTCTTCGCACAAATCCCGAAATGTGAACCGCGCCACCCCCATGAACGCGCGCGGCACGTGAATCGATCGTCCCTTCAGCGGTATTTCCTGCGCGCTGCCAGGCTCGCCGCCGCTGAGCCGCCGCCAGGCTTGGTCGAGCGCCGCATCGGCTTGCGCATCGTCCGGCACATACCAGACCGGCTGACCGGCGAGCTTTTCCAGGCGAAAATCGGTGCGGGCGGCAAGCCGCACCACGTCCATGCGCGCGTTTAGCATCGCGATGAAGGGCAGGAACAGAGCGCGGTTGAGCCCGTCCTTGTAAAGCTCGTCGGGCGGCACATTCGCGGTCGCGACGACGACGATGCCGCGTTCGAACAGCTGCGCGAATAGTCGGCCGAGGATCATCGCGTCGGCAATGTCAGTGACATGAAACTCGTCGAAGCAGAGCAGCCACGCCTCCGCCGCCAGTTCGTCGGCAACCATTCTGATCGGGTCCTCGTCGGCATGTTCGCTGAACTTCATTTTCTGCCGGATGAGGTAAATGCGCTCGTGAACGTCGAGCATGAACTCGTGAAAATGCGCGCGGCGTTTTCGCCTCACCGGACTGCTCTCAAAAAACAGGTCCATCAACATCGTCTTGCCGCGTCCGACGTCGCCGTAGATATAGAGGCCCTTGATCGGCGGCTGTGCCTGCTCGCGGCTTGCAAACAGCCAGCCGAGCGGCGAGGAATTTCGCGCGGGCCGATGCTCGGAAATCCGCGCTTCCAGTTGCGACAGTTTTTTAACAACAGCGAGCTGCGCATCGTCACGCTCGATGCGGCCGGCGGCGAGATTACCGGCGTAACGT
>Ga0318500_10000234_pt1 | contig 11246 bp, 10 predicted proteins | sample GRESIP174b1f20_FD_203295 | JGI IMG/M metagenome (GOLD analysis project Ga0318500, IMG submission 203295) | Tropical soil microbial communities from Luquillo Experimental Forest, Puerto Rico - GRE.SIPMG.174b1f20 | ecosystem: Environmental > Terrestrial > Soil > Tropical forest > Bulk soil...
TAGCGCTGTGCGGCGAAATGCTCCGGCCGCGCCCGATACGTTGGGCAGAATGCCGAGGGCGTCGGCCATGCGTTTCCCGGCCGATACTGCGATGGAATATTCAATGGCCTGAAACCACGTGGTCAGGGTCGCGCATTCGTTGCGCACCTGCAGATTAAAATTGACGCCCCCGACCTTGGGGTCGGAGAAGTAGCCGAGCACAGCGGCGACCGCGCCCGGCGCCAAAACCGTATCGGCGTCGACGATCAGTACGATCTCACCCGAGCATAATGCCAGCCCGGTATTGATGGCGGCGGGTTTGCTTTGCCGTGACGGCAAGCGAATGGCGTGGGTGATGATGCCTTCTTCCTTGAGGCGCTGGACCTCGAGCCACATGTCGTCGGTCGAGCCATCGTCCACGACGATGATTTCGTCGACCTCGAGCGAGCAGACGCACAGCCGAACGGTCTTCGCTTCGTTATGTCCGGCTACGACCGCGCTGGTACTGCAGCGTTTGGGCGGCGGGGACTGCCACGGCACGCAAGCCATAGTAACCGCACTCATGAGGTAGCGAGGCAGGTCGAACAAGAGCGTAAACCAGAAGAAAAGCATCAGGCTATACAGGTCGAGCGCTGTCAGCAGATCGTAGGGCTGGATCATGTGCGCTCAGTCCTGTCTGATTGCTTGCGCGATTGCCCGATCAGGTTGGACCAAGAGCAGCGGCGCGTGACCTCGAAAAACTACCGGAGCATGGCGTGAGAAATTACGAGCCTGGCGTTGCGCTTCGAGTGACGTACCCCTTGAAGCGCCGCACAACCTAGGCCCGCCCGTACTTCTCACGCCACCGCGGGCCAGGGCCTCGCATGTAGTGGAGTTCTGGCCGATAGCGATCGAAGCATTTGCGCCACAGGCTGATGCAGACTTCGATCAACTCGGCGCGCAGAGATGGTGGGCTTTGGTACCGGCGTGATTCTGGAGAGAGCTGCTCACGTCCACGATCTGTCCCTCGGAAGCAGCAAAAACATCCAACGAAGAGGAACTCTGCCGCAACTTTGCCCGGGCGCGTGCGACTAGGCGATCAATAGCGTCGTCATCCCTGAGTGGATCGTGATGGCTCAGTGCGACCTTCTTCGTTCGCGCGAATTGCCCGATCTTCACCGCGTATTCGACCGAGCTATGACCCCAACCGACCTTGTCCGGATACTCTTCAGCGGTGTATTGCGCGTCGTGGATAAGAAGGTCGGCGCCATTGGCAAATTCGGCGTGTTGCAGATCTTGCCCAGTGATCTCTCCGTCGCCAGTTGCGAATAGGCGCGAATGCGGTTCGTGGTCACAGGCATACACTACCGATGCCCCATCGGCCTCCAACCGATAGCCAAGCGTGAGCGCTGTATGATTCAGATAGCGGGCAGAGACTTTGATATCGTCGATATAGAAGGTACCCTCGACAAGGTCGTGATAGCGGATCTTGGCTCGGCACTGATCGATCGTTACGGGGAAATAGGTATGCCGCATCTGTCCGGCGAGAGCATCACGCAATGATTGCCCGAGCGCTTTCGGGCCGTATATGTCCCATTCATTGCCGAGCACAAAAAGCGGCGCAAAGAATGGAATGCCCTGGATATGATCCCAATGTGTGTGGCTGATTAGGATGTGGCCGCGCAAGCTCTTGGTGCCGTCCGACATTAGCTTTTGACCTAACGCGTGCGCTCCAGTTCCGCAATCAACGATAACAAGCGTGTCACTTGCCGAGCGGACCTCGATGCACGAGGTATTTCCCCCGTAGCGAGTCGTGTTCGGTCCGGGCTTGGCTATCGAACCACGAGTCCCCCAGAACTGTACCCGCATGTTGCCTCCACTAAGCCCTACATTTCAGGCTGCGACCGCTTCGGTTCACGACTGCGGTTCGCTTGCCGTGTGTCGATGAGTCTACTCGTTCGGCCCCGGGGTCGTTACCGATCTAAGCCCTGCTAGCACAGCTGCATCACACTGCATCCGCGGCGTCTCCGTGCGCCAACTCCGCTAAACAAACCGCCCTAAGAAATGGCGTGAGCGGCCAGTCTCCAGGACCATGCTGAACACGCAGATTAGCGAGCGCCCTTTGCACGGACAGCGCCAGCTCACGCATAGGCGTGTTCGACACCAGCTTGCCTGAGAACCTTGCCCAGCTGGTTGCGCGCGTAAAACATGCGTGTCCTGACGGTGTTCAGCGGGATACCGACGATGTCAGCGACTTCTTGGATTGATTTGCTTTGATAATATACTAGATCGATGATCTGCCGGTGATTGGGCGACAACACCTTTAGGCATTTCTGCAGCAGCGCGCCGTGACTTTTCTTATCAAGCGCGCTCTCGGGATTGTCCCTCAGGTCTTCGATCGCTTCAGCTTCGGTTTCGTCGAGTGCAATGGATGTCCGTTGCCGCCGACGCAAGGCAATCGTCTTATTGCGAGCGATCGCCAGCAGCCACGTTGTGACCTGACACTCCCCCTTGAAGCTCTTGGCCTTGCGCCAGACGTCGAGGAACACCTCGCTAAGCGCGTCCTCGGCCAAACATTCATCCCGAGTAAAACGTTGGATAAAGCGGTAGATCCGGGCACGGTGGCGAATAAAGAGGATTTGCAGCGCAAACTTGTCCCCATCCGCGATCGATTGGATGAGCACGCCATCGGTCAACTCGGCAGATGTGCCACGGGTGAATCCGGTGAGCGCTCCGCCGCTCGCGTTCGCAACGTCGTGGCCGGCCGTGCCTGTAAATGTTGCCATGATCTGCTCCTCCCGCTCGCGGCCATGAGCCATCACGTTGCGCCGCCGAAGGGAACTGCCGACTTGTTCAGCCCTGTCTGATTGCTTGCACGATTGCCGACTAGGTTGGACCAAGAGCAGCGGGGCCTGACCTCGAAAAACTACCGGGGCATGGCGTGAGAAATTACGGGCCTGGCGTAGCGCTTCGAGTGACGTACCCCCTTGAAGCGCCGCACAACCTACGCCCGCCCATACTTCTCACGCCACCGCGGGCCAGGGCCTCGCATATAGTGAAGTTCTGGCCGATAGCGATCGAAGCATTTGCGCCACAGGCTGATGCAGACTTCGATCAACTCGGCGCGCAGAGATGGTGGGCTTTGGTGCCGGTGTGATTCTGGAGAGAGCTGCGTGGGCATGGTCCGTCTCCGCTCCTCAATCGCTCATTGCGCGATTGCCGGACTAGGTTGGACCAAGTACAGCGGGCCGTGACCTCGAAAAACTCCGGGGCGTCGGTGTGAGAAATTACGAGCCTCGCAATGGGGAGACGTAGCCCTGTCCTGCAAGCACCGCGTCAACGGCGGGAAGCAGATCGGTGGCGATTGCACGTTTGAGGACGAATCCATTTGCCCCCGCCTCCAGTACCAACCGGCTGGCACTGGGCTCGTCATGGACGCTGACAACTATCAGTTTCATGGTCGGGCAATGAGCGCGGAGCCGACGCACCAGTCCGATTCCTTCGCCCCGGGTCAGTGCAAGATCGACCACGGCAACATCGATGGGCAGCCGTGTCGCGCTTTCGAACAACGAGATTTCATCGGCCACCATCAGCACCACATCGAACGTCGTTTCGAGCAGGCCGCGGACACCCTCAGTCAGACCGTCGTGGCGGTTGGCCAGCAGCGCGTAGTGGATCCGGTCTTTGCTCATGGCCTCAGTCATGTCTATTGCACCGATGCGGTGCCCCTCCGCTCGGGTGAGAATCGATAGAGAGTTAAAAAGGCGAGGCAGGGTATAACCTCGAAAAATTACTAGTTGACGGACAAAAAATTACGGGGCCTGGCGACGGGCCGCTGCACCCGAGCGACCTCAATCGCCACACCGCTCCGGGCTAGATCGTGACAATCCCGTGCTTGATAGCGAAATGGATGAGCTCGGCGCTGTTGTGAAAACCATGGGTCTCCATCATCTGGTATTTGTGGAACTCGACCGTGCGGGGCGAGATTGCGAGCGTCTCGGCGATTTCCTTGGCCGAACGGCCCTCTGCCAGCAGTTGCAAAATTTCCCGCTGGCGCGGCGTCAGCGACGCGGACGGATCATTCCCTCCTTTTGATCCGTGCTGAATGCTCTCCAACAAGTCTTCCGTTAGCGCAGGCGTAATGAACGTCTTGCCCTTCAGCGCAGCGCGGATCGCGATGACCAGTTCCTCGGGGGCCGAGTGCTTCACCACGAACCCTGCGGCACCGGCTTCCAATGCACGCCGCGCATAGGCCGCGTTCTGGTGCATCGTCAAGAACACAACCTTGATGTCAGGATTGTCCTTCTTCAGCCGGGGCAGCGCATCGATACCGTTGAGGTGCGGCATGGAAATGTCCGCCACGACGACGTCCGGCTGCAGCTTGTTGGCGGCCGCCACCATCGCGCGTCCATCCTCCACCACGCCCACCACCTCAAACTCGTCGGCGAGGACGCCCTTCAGCCCTTCGGCGACCATACGGTGATCGTCAGCCAGCAGCACGCGCGGACGGTTCACGTTGCTCCTCCTTCAATGGTACCCAAGCCAGGACCGTGGTGCCCTGACCGGGGGCGCTCTCGACCTCGAGCTCGCCGTTTAGTTGATAAACCCGCTGCCGCATGCTCGCATGGCCGAGACTCGGCCGATCGCGTTGCTGCGCGGGATCAAAACCGGCCCCGTTGTCGCGGACGGCAAGCTGCACGCCGCCATCCAGACACCGCAGCGAAACCTGCACCGCGCTGGCCCTGGCGTGGCGGCCGACATTGCGCAATGCCTCCTGTGCGATGCGATAGAGACAGAGCGCGACGGCGTGCGGCAGCGGGTCGGGAACCTCCTGTGCCTTCACGTCCACTGGAATGGATGCCATCCGGCCGAAACGTTCGCACTCGGTTTTCAATGTCTCGATCAAGCCGAGGTCTTCGAGCATCGTGGGATGCAGCCCAGAGGAAAGGGCGTGCACATCCTCGCTCAATCGTATTAAGCCTTCGCGTATTGCGTGCATCGCCTTGCCGCCGGCAGCACTGGACAAAATTTGCTCTCCGCGGCCTGCCTCAATCGCCAGCACAGCCAAGCGTTGCGTCACGTCGTCATGAAGCTCGCGTGCGAGCCGCGAGCGCTCCTCTTCCTGCGCATTGATCAGCCGTCCGCTCAACTCGCGCGCCGCTTGGTGCTCCTCAGCCCACTTGCGCTCGGTGATGTCACGGGTCAGACCCTTGAGGCGCACGAGGCGCCCTTCAGCGTCGAATTCGGCTCTCCCTGTTTCCTCGAGCCACATCTCCCGGCCGTCGGGGCGTATGAAGCGAAAGGTGACCGCATACGAAGGGCTGTCGGGGCGGACACCGCGCACCAAGGCTTTGAAGCGCGCGCGGTCGTCCGGATGGACCCGCGTAAGGAAGGAAGAGCCGGTAACAGTTTGCTGCGGATCGAACCCCAAGACCTGCGCGACATTTTCGCTGTGCCGCGACAAATCGGTGCGGACATCCCACTCGAACGCCGTCACCGCCCCGGCCGCCAGCGCTTCCTGCAATCGCGCTTCGCTCTCCTTGAGCACGGCCTCGTGCTGACGCCGCTCGGCGAAAAGCGCAGCAAGAACGAACGCGCAGATCGCCACTCCCAAGATGGTGGATTGGGCGCCCAGGATGCGGTCGTCCATCGCGAGACCGGGGTTACCGAAATGCCCGACGCCGAAGGTGATCGCCCAAACGATCGTGAGGGACACGATGAACGCAGCCCCCGAGGCGAAGACCGGCCGGCATCGAGCCGAAAGCCACAGCAGGAGCGGGAACAGCAGGGCGACTGGCACCAAGGCCCCCCAAGGCTCCGACGGCATCGAAACGATCATTCCGGTCATCGCGGCCAGCGCCGCGAGCGCCACAGTGCCTTCGATGAGCTCGCTGCGAGGCGGCGGTTTGCGCAAGGCCGAAGCCAGCCCGATCACCAGCGGTGCAACCGTAATGATTCCGAGCGCATCGGATGCAACCCAGTGCTGCCAGGTGATCAAGGCCGACGCCGCCGGGCTGTGGAGCAGCTTGTACGCCACGGTCGCGACGACCCCCGAAGCAGAGGTGCCGACGATCGCCGCCGCCACCAGCCCCAGCACATGGCGCAACCGGTCGAGGCTGAAATTCGAACCGAAGTAACGTTCGATCAGCCATGCCGTGAGCAGGGCTTCCCCCGCGTTACACAGAGCGAAGGCGAAGGCACTCCAGACGTTCCGATCGCCCGTGAGATTGGCCACGAGGGTCGCGACAATGGTCCCTACGGCCACCGGCCATCGTGCATCGCGCCCAAGAGCGATCAGGACGCCCGATGAAACTCCCGCGGCAGGCCAGAACACGGCCACGCCATCAGGTTTGGTCAGTAGATAAAGGCTCAGACGCGCCGCGAGGAAATAGGCAATGCCGACTGCGACAGCGAGCCCGATCGAGGCAACCCACCGGCGCGCCGGACTGGGGACGGCGGACGGCTGGCGTTGAACCTGCTCCCGTAGATTCTGCAGCATGTCGCACGCCCTCCCAATTGCCTCATTTAAGCACAGGACCTGCGACGGGCGGCAGCGGCTCGGGAATCTCGCTCACCACCTCAAACTCGTCGGCGAGGACGCCCTTCAGCCCTTCGGTGACCACACGGTGATCGTCAGCCAGCAGCACGCGCGGACGGTTCACTTTGCTCCTCCTTCAGCGGTACCCAAGCCAGGACCGTGGTGCCGTGACCGGGGGCGCTCTCGACCTCGAGCTCGCCGTTTAGTTGATAAACCCGCTGCCGCATGCTCGCATGACCGAGACTCGGCCGATCGCGTTGCTGCGCGGGATCAAAACCGGCCCCGTTGTCGCGGACGGCAAGCTGCACGCCGCCGTCCAGACGCCGCAGCGAAACCTGCACCGCGCTGGCCCTGGCGTGGCGGCCGACATTGCGCAATGCCTCCTGTGCGATGCGATAGAGACAGAGCGCGACGGCGTGCGGCAGCGGGTCGGGAACCTCCTGTGCCTTCAGGTCCACTGGAATGGATGCCACCCGGCCGAAACGTTCGCACTCGGTTTTCAATGCCTCGATCAAGCCGAGGTCTTCGAGGATCGAGGGATGCAGCCGATAGGCAAGGGCGTGCACATCCTCGCTCAATCGTATTAAACTTTCGCGCATTGCGCGCATCGCCGTGCCGCCGGCAGCACTGGGCAAATTGCGCTCTCCGCGGCCTGCATCGATCGCGAGCAGAGCCAAGCGTTGCGTCACGTCATCATGAAGCTCGCGTGCGAGCCGCGAGCGCTCCTCTTCCTGCGCATTAATCAGCCGTCCGCTCAGCTCGCGCGCCGCTTCTTCCGCTTGCCGGCGCTTGGTGATGTCGATGGTCACACCGCGCATGCGGAGGGGTTTGCCGTCGCGGTCGAACTCGCGCCGCCCGCGCGCAGCGACCCAGCGCGTACCCCCGCCCGGCACCACCAGGCGATATTCGGCTTCATAGTCGCTACGATCCTCACGCGACCGTTGCACCGCTCGTCGCACTGACTCGCGGTCATCGGGATGCACCCTCTCCGTGAACTGCTCGAAAGTGAGCGGCCGCGAAGGCCACCAACCCAGCATGTTCCGGTCGGTTTGCGTGGCCCACAATTGATCGGATTGGATGTCATACTCCCAGCAACGCAGACTTGCGGCATCGGCCGCGAGGCTCACCCGCTGTTCGCTCGCGATCAACGCTTCTTCCGCTTGCCGGCGCTTGGTGATGTCGATGGTCACGCCGCGCATGCGGAGGGGTTTGCCGTCGCAGTCGAACTCGCACCGCCCGCGCGCAGCGACCCAGCGCGTACCCACGCTCGGCACCACCAGGCGATATTCGGCTTCATAGTCGCTACGATCCTCACGCGACCGTTGCACCGCTCGTCGCACTGACTGGCGGTCATCGGGATGCACCCTCTCCATGAACTGCTCGAAAGTGAGCGGCCGCGAAGGCCACCAACCCAGCACGTTCCGGCCGGTTTGCGTGGCCCACATTTGATCGGTTACAAGGTCGTGTACCCAGCAACGCAGATTTGCGGCATCGGCGGCGAGGCTCACGCGCTGTTCGCTCGCGATCAACGCTTCTTCCGCTTGCCGGCGCTTGGTAATGTCGATGGTCACGCCGCGCATGCGGAGGGGTTTGCCGTCGCGGTCGAACTCGCACCGCCCGCGCGCAGCGAGCCAGCGCGTATCCACGCCCGGCGCCACCAGGCGATAGTCGACTTCATAGTCACCACCGCCCTCAACCGACCGTTGCAACGCTTGTCGCATTGACTCGCGGTCATCGGGGTGCACCCTCTCCATGACCTGCTCGAAGGTGAGCGGCCGCGAAGGCCGCCAATCCAGCGCGTTCCGGCCCGTCCCCGTCGTCCACACTTGATCGGATGGAATCTCCCACTCCCAGCAATACAGATCCGCGGCATCGGCGGCGAGGCCCATGCGTTGTTCGCTCGCGCGCAACGCTTCTTCCGCTTGCCGCCGCTTGGTGATGTCGACGTTCACGCCGCGCATGCGGAGGGGTTTGCCGTCGCGGTCGAACTCGCACCGCCCGCGCGCAGCGACCCAGCGCGTACCCACGCCCGGCACCACCAGGCGATATTCGGCTTCATAGTCGGTACGATCCTCACGCGACCGTTGCACCGCTCGTCGCACTGACTCGCGGTCATCGGGATGCACCCTCTCCATGAACTGCTCGAAAGCGAACGGCCGCGAAGGCCACCAACCCAGCATGTTCCGGCCGGTTTGCGTCGCCCACGTTTGATCGGTTACAAGGTCGTGCACCCAGCAACGCAGATTTGCGGCATCGGCGGCGAGGCTGATCCTGTCTTCGCTCGCCTGCAAGCGCCGCCGATTCGCCAGCAGCGCGACAATGAAGGCGGCTTCGATGACGACCAACGCTGCAGCCGCGAGGATGTACCACTTGTATTGCTCCCACAGACCCGGTTGGCGAAAAAGGACGTCGCTCCCGGCGGGTAGTCTGTGCTCGCTGACGTTCCACCGCCGAAGCTCGCCCCAGTCAAAGACTGGCCTGACAAAATTACCGGCAAGGACCGGGATGTCCGCCGCGCTTTCACCGTTGAGAATGCGCAGCACAAGCCGCGCTGCCTCGCTGCCAATCCGGTCGGGGTCGGCGACCAAGCCGCCCACGCCCCCGTAGCCGACATTCGGTTCCAGGTCGACGACGATCGGCCGATTGGCGACCTCGGCGATTGAGACGAGCGCGTCGCGCGAAATATAGGCCGGGCGATCACCGTCGAAAGTCAGCGTGGTGAAATAGATGACGGTATCTTCGGGCAGCGTAGCGACGCGTTTGCGAAGCTCGACCATCGGCAACCCAGTGAGGTCGATGATCTCCACCTCGGCGGCGAGAAGCGGGATTTCCTCCTCGAAGTGCCGGCGGAAATTTTGCCGCTCGAGCCGATCGCCCACCAGCGCGATCCGCTTAAGGTTGGGCATCAGCGCGCGCGCAACGCTCACCGAGTCGCGCACGGTCTGCCGCCGCACCAATCCAGTCACCCCAACGGGAATTTGCACTTGTGCCGCGGTCTCCGGATCGACCGACGCAAAGATGGCGGGGACATCCGGCCACAGCTCGGGACGTGCGCGCAGCATGAACGTCAGCGCGGCAGGTCCGATGGTGGTAATCACGCCGATCGGCCTGTCGCGATACTTCTCGCGCAGATAGGTTTTCAGAATCTCCTCGTAGCGCGGGCCGCTGGAACGAACGAGATGCAGATTCTCCGCATAAACGGCGATTCGCTCGGCGCTGCGGGCGTTCAGGGCCGCACGGAAAGCCGCGGAGATACCCTGCGCAAAGGGAAGACCCGGGTCATTCTCGTCGAGGTACAGCACCGAGCGCGGCAGGGGTTCCCGCGCGAACGAGGCCGAAGGCGCGAGACCCACCATCAACAAAATGGCTAGTCGCCAGACGAAATGCATGGCGCACCTTGCGTTCAATTTATCAGAAGGGATCGCGCATTGGGAGCCAAATGATCGCATCGTGCGCATGGCCCATCGCTTTGGCGGGACATCGCTCTATTTCATCCGCCCTAGCCGGGTCGGCGCGGAATGGGTTGCGCCGGTGACGCCATCCGGGAGGTCCTTGAACTGGCGGTGAGTACGCTGCGAAGCCGGGACGTGGTCGTCCAGACGCAATCGCGCATCGCGCGGGTGCAAACCTATAGATGGAGCCGGGGCGCGGGCGAGTCGAGTCGGATTCGCCGCGATGAAGACGAAGACCTATTTTGCCTTCCGCATCGACGTTTGGGACAGCGCCAGTAATAGCCTCACCGAACCCCTGGCGGGCGTCGAGGATTACGCCATGGCGGTCGCTGCCTGTTGGCTGCGATCCAGAGCAGGCCGATGGACAAGATCACGCTGCGCCAAGGCGCGCGGGTGGTGATGAAGAGCTGGAAGGAGTATTTGGCGGGTTATCGCCAGATGATAATGGCGACCGCCGAAGCAAGCGGGGCAATTACAAGGCCGAGGTAGACCCACCTCTTATATCCCTCGACCGTCCTGGGAAGCATGAACAGGTGAATTACGACCCACAGACACACCGCGAGACCCAGTGCCAGCCTAACGAGGTCGGCGGGCGTCTCGTGTACGGACCAAAGAGTTTCGCTTTGGGGGGTGCTGACGCGCAATGTTATTGCCACGAGCGCACTGATGAACAGCGCTCTGAGAATGATGGCTGATACTCGTAGGCCGATCGGGATTTTGGTGCTGCCGTCTTCGCCCATCGGGGAAATTTGTACAGCTCCATTTGCTACCATTTTGCTGCACAGTTAGACGGGAGGCGCGCAAGCTCAAGGAGGACTCGGCGAAGGCCGCGGCCAATGACAGCCGCAGCTTTGCGAACCTGATCGAGAAGTGTTGCGCGACTACCTAAAGAAGCAGGGGCGGCGCTAGGTAAACGCCGCCCCCTTTCGTATTATGGCCCCGACTGTGGGCAAACAGCGGTGGATTTCAAAAACGATAGCGATTTCAATAGCTACCGCTAGAAGTCCATTCCGCCGCCCATTCCGCCGGCGCCCGGCGGCATGGCAGGCGCCTGCTTCTTCGGCACTTCGGCGACCATCGCCTCGGTGGTGATGAGCAGGCCAGCCACGGAAGCCGCGTCCTGCAGCGCGGTGCGCACCACCTTGGTCGGATCGATAATGCCTTTCGACACCAGATTGCCGTAGTCGCCGGTCTGGGCGTCGAAGCCGAAGCCGTACTGATCCTTCTCCATGATCTTTCCGACGATCACGGAGCCGTCCTCGCCGGCGTTGATGACGATTTGGCGCGCCGGCCAGGAG
>Ga0318500_10000235_pt1 | contig 11242 bp, 9 predicted proteins | sample GRESIP174b1f20_FD_203295 | JGI IMG/M metagenome (GOLD analysis project Ga0318500, IMG submission 203295) | Tropical soil microbial communities from Luquillo Experimental Forest, Puerto Rico - GRE.SIPMG.174b1f20 | ecosystem: Environmental > Terrestrial > Soil > Tropical forest > Bulk soil...
CGCTGGCGGCCAGGCAGTCGAGCAGCGCGGTGGTCAGCGCGAAGTGCCCGAGGTGGTTGATGCCGAACGTCAGCTCGAAGCCGTCCTTGGTCAGGCCCCGCGCCCCGCCGACGCCGGCATTGTTGATCAGCACGTGCAGTGGTTCGCCGCGCGCCAGGAACTCTTGTGCGCAGTCGCGGACCGAGGCCAGGTCGGCCAGGTCCAGCGGCAGGAACGCGACCGCGTCGTTCCCGGTGCCGGCCGAGATGCCCGCGACCGCGGCGCGGCCCTTCTCCGCCGAGCGGCAGGCCACGAACACCCGGCCGCCGCGCTTGGCCAGGCCGGTGGCCGTGGCCAGGCCGATCCCGGTGTTGGCGCCGGTGATCAGGAAGGCACGCCCGGACAGCTCGCCTGAGTTCGCTGACATACGAGCTTTGTACCGCATGCCCGCGCGCCGGCGGCATGAGGCCCGGCCGGGAATGGCTCGCTCCTCATCCCGGCGGACGCGGGGTTTGCTAGGGATCCGGGGTTATGCTGTCGCGTTATGCTCGCCAAATAGGAGACCAAGCGGGCACCGCCCGGGCATTGTGCAGGAGGACCGGGTGCGGATCGCAGGTGCAAAACGGCACGGCGAGCCGGCCGGCACCGGCGGGCCGGCCGGGGCCGCCGAACAGCCGCCACCGGATGCCAGCGCGCGCCGGCCCGCGCACGGCCGCCGGATGTGGATCATCCTGGGCCTGGTCGCGGTGCTGCTGGCCGGCGTGACCGCCGCCGCGACGTACGTGTTCGTCAGCCAGCGCAACGCAAGCACGGGTGCCAGCCTGCGGCCGTCGGGCATCCCGGGGAACATCTCCACCAGCACCGCGAACCTGATGCAGCTCTCCCCGGTCCCCGGGGTCCGGGCACCTGATTTCCGGTTCACCGACCAGCACGGCCATACGATGACGCTGGCCAGCCTGCGCGGCAAGATCGTGGTGCTGGAGTTCATGGACCCGCACTGCACCGACATCTGCCCGATCGTGTCCCAGGAGTTCGTCGACGCCTACCACCTGCTCGGGGCGCAGGCCAGCAAGGTCGTGTTCGCGGCGATCAACGTGAACCAGTTCCACACGACGGTCCAGGACATGGCGGCGTACTCCACCGCGCACCGGCTGAACACGATCCCGGGCTGGCACTTCTTTACCGGACCGGTGCCTGCGCTGCGGACCGCCTGGCGTGACTACAACGTCGAGGTCGAGGCGCCCAATCCGAACGCCGACATCATCCACACCTCGGTGGTGTACTTCATCGACGCCAACGGCGCCGAGCGCTTCATCGCGTCGCCGATGGTGAACCACACGGCGAACGGGACGGCCTACCTGCCGCTGGCCCAGCTTTCCGACTGGGCCACCGGAATCGCGCGGCTCGCCGACGATATGGCCCGCCCCGCACGCTGACGGCCCGCGGCAGCAGATTTCGGCGTGACCCGGACACGGGACAGCGCCCGGCTGGGACACTACCCGTCATGCAGACTCTGGTTGTCGATCATCCGCTGGTCACCCATAAGCTCACGGTTCTGCGGGACGAGACCACCGAGGCGCCCACGTTCCGCCGCCTCACCGATGAACTGGTGACCCTGCTCGCCTACGAGGCGACCCGCGAGGTCCCGGTACGCCCGGTCACCGTCCGCACGCCGGTAGGCGACGCTGCCGGGGTCAAGATGGCACGGCCGGTCCCGCTCGTGGTACCGGTCCTGCGTGCGGGCATCGGCATGCTCGACGGCATGGCCCGGCTGTTGCCCACGGCCGAGGTCGGCTTCGTGGGACTGGCCAGGGACGAGGAGTCGCTGGTCGCCAGCACCTACGCCAACCGGCTGCCCGCCGACCTGTCCGGTCGCGCCGTGTTCGTGCTCGACCCGATGCTCGCCACCGGCGGCACCCTGGAGACCGTGTTCGGCATGCTGATCGAGCGTGGCGCCGGTGCCGTCACCGGGGTCAGCCTGCTGGCCGCCCCGGAAGGCATCGCCCGCCTGGAATCCGCCTTTCCCGGCGACGGCCCGGTCCCGGTGCGCGTGGTGACGGCCGCCCTCGACGAGCGGCTGAACGACCGCGGCTTCATCGTGCCGGGCCTGGGCGACGCCGGCGACCGCCTGTTCGGCGAGATCTAGCGCCCGCTTCCCCCGCCGCGGGCTACGAGCCGGTGAACTGCGGCGTACGCTTCTCGCTGAACGCCAGGACCCCCTCCATGAAGTCGGCGGACCCCGCCGATTCCTGCTGGATCCGCGCCTCCAGTTCGAGCTGGGCGTTCATCCGGTCGTAGAGCCAGTGGTTGAGCTGGCGCTTAGCGCCCGCGTACGCCCTGGTCGGGCCCGCCGCAAGGCGCATGACCAGTTCGTCGGTGCGGGCGGCGAACTCCTCGTCCGGCCACGCCCGGTTGATCAGGCCCCAGTCGGCCGCCCGCGCCGCGCTGATCCGCTCGCCGAGCATCGCCATCTCCGCGGCCCGCGTGAAACCCACCCGGGCGGGCACCAGCAGCGAGGAGCCGCCGTCGGGAACGAGGCCGATGTTCACGAAGGCGAGCAGGAAGTAGGCCGACTCGGCGGCGACGACGAGATCGCAGGCGAGCGCCAAAGACGCCCCGATGCCGGCGGCGGCGCCGTGTACCGCGGCCACCACGGGCTTGGGCAGCTCACGGACCCCGACGATGATCGGGTGGTACAGCTCGGTCAGCCTGCGGTACACGTTCGGCCGTCCGCCCTCCCCCTCATCAGCCAGGCTGGCCTTGAGATCGGCCCCACTGGAGAACCCCCGCCCGGCGCCGGTGATCAGCACGGCCCGGACCCCGGGATCGTCCCCGGCGCCCCGGATGGCTCCGACCACGTCCACGGCGAATTGCGTGTTCCACGCGTTCCGGGTCTCCGGGCGGTTCAGCTCGATCTTCGCCACCGCTCCCCGGCGGTACAGATTGACGGTCTCGTACTCGTGCGCCAGCTCGTAGTCGTCCATCACGCCACCCTAGATTGACGCGCTCAGTTGCCGAAATGCGGTGCGGTCATCGTGTACCGGGCCTCGACCTGGGCGCTCACGGTCTGCGTCACGGGCTCGAAGTTGAACTCCGGAGTGGCGTTAGCCATGGCAACCACGGGGCCCCGGGTAGCGGCCATAAACCTAGGGCGCCCGGTGTCGCCCATGAGCCCTGAGTCGGCGGCCTCGACCAGCCCGCTGATCCGCCCGCCGAACGCCTCCGCATACTCCCCCGCGCGCTGGGTTGCGTCCTTGGCCGCCGCCAGCCGGGCAGCGCGGTACACCGGGCTGCCGCGCCGCAGCCCCCAATCCGGGCCGGTCACGGTGACCATGTCCGCATTGGCCAGGCCCGCCACGAGGTCCCCGAGGACCGCGAAGTCCCGGACGGTCACGGTGAAGCCCCCGCGGGCGACGTAACCGGACACCTTCTCCCTGACCTTGCCGCCGGAGAACACGGGCTGCACGTTGACCGGCTGGCTCTCCAGCTTCTCGATCGCCTCGCCGTACCCCTTGATCATGTCGCCGATCTGGCCGGTGCGCCCGGCGAGCAGGTCCACGGCCTTGTGCCGGTCCGCGTCGCGGGCCATCACCATGACCCACACGATGGCGATCTCGGGCTCGACCTCGAGGTTGGCCTCGCCCCGGACGGAAATAACCGGCTCTGCTGGCATCTGTCGCTCCGGTGTGGGGGCACCGGCCGGGCGGCTCAGACCCCGACCGGGTGCCAGACGGTCTTGATCTCCAGGAAGGCAAGCATCCGGGCCGGTGACGGCGGCGCGGCCCAGTCCTCCCCGGCGGCGAACACCCGTTTGACGTTACCCGCCGCCAGGCGTTCGAGTTCGGCCCGGGTCTCGGCCGGCGCCCCGGTGAGGTCGATCGCGTTCACGTCCATATGCGCGGCGAGCACCGGCGCGAGCTCGGCCCGCCGCCCGGTGAGGATGTTCACCACCCCGCCGGGCACGTCCGAGGTGGCGAGCACCTCGGCCAGCGTGACCGCGGGGAGCGGCGCGGGCTCACTGGCCACCACCACCGCCGTGTTGCCGGTCGCGATCACCGGCGCGAGCACGCTGACCAGGCCGAGCAGGCCGGACTCCGGGGGGGCGAGGACCGCCACCACGCCGGTCGGCTCCGGCACGCTGAAGTTGAAATACGGCCCCGCGACGGGGTTGGCGGCCCCGGCCACCTGGGCGACCTTGTCCGGCCAGCCGGCGAACCAGACCCACCGGTCAATCGCCTCGGCTACGGTCCGCGCCGCTCTAGGCCCAGAAAGACCTTCATTCTTAACGATTTCCTCGGCGAACTGCGCTGCCCGCCCCTGGAGTAGTTCCGCCACACGGTAAAGCACCTGGCCCCGGTTGTAGGCGGTCGCGCCGGCCCAGCCGGGTCCGGCCTTGCGGGCGGCGACCACGGCGTCCCTGACGTCCTTGCGCGAGGCCCGCGCGGCGTGGGCCAGCAGGGTGCCGCCCGGCGTGGCCACCGGATAGGAGCGGCCCGACTCGGACCGGGGGAACGCGCCCCCGATGAACAGCTTGTAGGTCTTGCGCACGTCCAGCCGGGACCGGGTTTCGGGGCTGGCCGCGCCGTCCCTGGTGGCCACCGTCTCCGGGGCCGGGGATGCCCCGGCCAGCACGGCGGGCTGACTGGCCCGCGGCCTGGTCCGGGCGCTGGCCCGGGACGCCGAGGGCTTCCCGCTGGCCCGGGCCGGCGCGCGCTTACCGCTGGCTTTGGGTGCCGCGGCCTTCTCGGGGCGGCCGGTTGGCTCAGGCATGGAGGTACGCGGCGAGCCCGGCCCGGCCGCCCTCCCGCCCGAACCCGGATTCCTGGTACCCGCCGAACGGGCTGGCCGGGTCGAACCTGTTGTAGGTGTTGGCCCACACCACGCCGGCGCGCAACTTTTGGGCCATGGAGAGGATCCGGCTGCCTTTCTCCGTCCAGACCCCGGCGGACAGCCCGTACGGGGTGTTGTTGGCCTTGGCCACGGCCTCCTCCGGGGTGCGGAAGGTGAGCACCGACAGCACCGGCCCGAAGATCTCCTCACGGGCGATCCGGTGCGACTGGCTCACACCGGAGAACAGCGTTGGCGGGAACCAGTAGCCCCGGGCGGGCAGCGTGCACGCCGGCGACCAGCGCTGGCCGCCCTCGGCCTCCCCGGCCGCGGCCAGGCTGGTGATCCTGTCGAGCTGCTCGCGCGAGTTGATCGCCCCGATGTCGGTGTTCTTGTCAAGCGGGTCGCCGAGGCGCAGCGTTTCCAGCCGCGCCTTGAGCCGGTCCAGCAGGCTGTCGGCGATGGACTCCTGGGCCAGCAGCCGGGACCCGGCGCAGCAGACGTGCCCCTGGTTGAAGAAGATGCCGTTCACGATGCCCTCGACCGCCTGGTCGACCGGCGCGTCGTCGAAGACGATGTTCGCCGCCTTGCCGCCCAGTTCCAGGGTGAGCCGCTTGCCGGTGCCGGCGATCGCCCGCTGGATCTCCTTGCCGACCTCGGTGGAGCCGGTGAAGGCGATCTTGTCCACACCCGGGCAGGCGACGAGGTCACGCCCGGTGCGGCCGTCGCCGGTGACGATGTTGACCGTGCCGGGCGGCAGGTCCGCCTCCTGGATCACCTCGGCGAGCAGCAGCGCGGACAGCGGCGTGGTCTCGGCCGGCTTGAGCACGCAGGTGTTCCCGGTGGCGAGCGCCGGGGCCAGCTTCCACGCGGCCATGAGCAGCGGGAAGTTCCAGGGAATGACCTGGCCCGCCACGCCGATCGGGCGCGGGTCCGGGCCGAACCCGGCGTAGCCGAGCTTGTCCGCCCAGCCCGCGTGGTAGAAGAAGTGGGCCGCCGCCAGCGGGATGTCCACATCCCTGGTTTCCTTGATCGGCTTCCCATTGTCCAGGCTCTCCAGCACCGCGAACTCACGGGCCCGCTCCTGGATCACCCGCGCGATCCGGTACAGGTACTTGGCTCGTTCCCGGCCCGGCATCCTGCCCCAGGACTCGTCGTAGGCTTGCCGGGCGGAGGCGACCGCCCGGTCCACATCGGCCTGGCCCGCCTGGGCGACGCTGGCCAAGGACTCCTCGGACGCCGGGTTGACCGTGCTGAAGTGCTCCCCGCTCAGCGGTGCGGTGAACTCCCCGCCGATGAACAACCCGTATTCATCGCGGATGGACACGATGTCGCGTGACTCGGGCGCGGGCGCGTACTCCCAGTCCGCGCTGGACCGCAGGTCCCCGCCCGCTTCCCCGGCGGCGACCGGCGAGGCTGGATGACTGACCATCTGCCGCTGGCCTCCACAAATAGCTGCGAGGCTAACCTACCCCGCCGGCGCGGGCGCGCACCCGCCCGGCAGGTCCCGCCGTGGTTACGGCCCTGACGGAAGGCCACCGGGGCACCCGCGAGTCCCGCCCGCCGCCTTGGCGAGAGCCGGGAGTTTTCGGTGGTTTCGAAACCCCAATCCGGATTGGCGGTAGTCCGGTTCCGCTCCTGCCGCGTCATAGAAGAGGGCCCGCAGCACGGGGGGGCTTGGGGTGTCGCCGGCGGGCGCTCAGCGGTAACCGGGAACGCAGAGCCGAAGGGGATACCTGATGAATCCCGAAGCGATCAGCAGGCGCACCACGTCAGCTCGGATACTGGTCGCCGGGGCGGCCGCAGCGCTGGCATTGGCGACGGCGCTGGCCGGTGGCGCGGGCGCGGCCGCGGCACCACGGGCAGCCCGGGCCGCGCCGGCACCGGGAACCATCACCACCGTCGCCGGTGGGGTCGGCGGCCCCGGCCAGGCCACCACGGTGGCCCTCGCCCCGTGTGGCGTCTCTTTCCAGAACGGCAGCATCTACGTGGCCGACGGCGGCACGGTGCGGAAGATCAGCCCGGCCGGCCAGCTGACCACCCCGGCCGGCATCGGGGTCGGCGGGCCGCGGTCCACCGGCGGCCTCGCGACCACGACCGCGCTCGTGACGTGCGGGACCGCCGTGGACCACTCAGGCAACCTGGTGATCGCCGATCCGGGACGTCATCAGGTCACCGTGGTGGCGGCCCGCAGCGGCACGTTCTACGGGCAGGCGATGACGGCCGGCCACCTCTACGCCGTGGCGGGCAACGGGAAATTTGGCTACGCCCCGTCCGGGGTGCCGGCGACGGCCGCCAAGCTCGGCGGTGTGCAGGATGTGACGGTCGACGGCGCCGGCAACCTGGTGATCGCCGACTGGGGCCACAACCTGCAGGACCTGACCCGGTGGGCCCGGGTGCAAGTGGTCGCGGCCAGCAACGGCACGTTCTACGGGCAGGCGATGACCGCCGGCGACATCTACACGGTGGCCGGATCGGGCCCGCTGCGAGGAGCCCACGCCGACGGCCACCCAGCCACCCAGGCCGCCATCGGGGAGTTCCTCGGCCAGGTCACGGTGGACCAGGCGGGGAACGTCCTGGTGGCCAGCCCTCCGCTTAACCGCGTCTGGCTGGTCGCCGCGACGTCGGGCCGGTTCTACGGGCAGGCGATGACGGCCGGGGACATCTACACGATCGCTGGCACCGGAGGCCGCAAGGGGTCCACCGGTGACGGGGTCCCCGCCACCCAGGCCAGCATCGGCGCCCAAGGCGTGGCGGCGGACGCCGCCGGGAACGCGGTGATCATCGACTTCGGCAACACCAGCGCCCGGATACGGGTGGTGGCGGCCACGACCGGCACGTTCTACGGGCAGGCCATGACCACCGGGGACATCTACACCATCGCCGGCAACGGGACCCGGGGGTTCGCCGGCGACGGCGGCCCGGCCACCGCTGCCCAGATCAACACGCCCCAGGCCGTGGCGGTGGACGCGGCCACGGGGGACGTGGCGATCGCCGACATGGCCAACAACCTCCTCGGCCCCGACGGCGGCCTCGTCCGCGTGGTGGCCGGCTCCACCGGTACGCGCTACGGGCAGGCGATGACCAAGGGGGACATCTACACGGTGGGTGGCGTGCTCAGCAACGGCAACGCGCAGTCGTCCTCCGGCGACGGCGGCCCGGCCACCCGCGCCGAACTGGGTAACCAGGGTATCTCGGTGGACCACGCCGGCAACCAGGTGATCGCCGACGAGGGCGACGACCTGATCCGGGTGGTCGCGGCGGCCACCGGCACGTTCTACGGGCAGGCGATGACCGCCGGCGACATCTACACCGTGGCCGGCAACGGGACCCGGGGGTTCTCCGGCGACGGCGGCCCGGCCACCAAGGCCGCGCTGAACCTCCCGTCGAACGTCACGGTGGACCGCGCGGGCAACCTGGTGATCTCCGACGGCCTCAACGACCGGGTACGAGTCGTCGCGGCTACGACCGGCCCGTTCTACGGGCAGGCGATGACCGCCGGGCACATCTACACGGTGGCCGGCAACGGCGACCTCAACGCCTCCGGCGACGGCGGCCCCGCCACCAGCGCGGGGATGGACCCCACCGGGATCAGCGTGGACTCCTCGGGCAACCTGGTGATCGCCGACGACGTCAACAGCCTGGTGCGCGTGGTCGCGGCCAGTACCGGCACGTTCTACGGGCAGGCGATGACCAAGGGCGACATCTACACCGTGGCCGGCAACGGCCAGGAGGGATTCTCCGGGGACGGTGGGCCGGCCACCAGCGCCGAGCTCAACAACCCGGGGAGTGTCGCGATTGGCAGCCGCGGCAACCTGCTCGTCGCGGACAGCTTCAACAACCGGGTCCGGGTGGTCGCGGCCAGTACCGGGACGTTCTACGGGCAGGCGATGACCAAGGGCGACATCTACACCGTGGCCGGCAACGGGACCCGGGGGTTCTCCGGCGACGGCGGCCCGCCCACCAAGGCCGCGCTGGGCGGCCCCGAGGACGTCACGGTGGACCCCGCCGGCAACATGGTGATCAACGACCAGGGCAACAATCGGGTCCGGGTGGTCGCCACCGCGACCGGCACGTTCTACGGGCAGGCGATGACCAAGGGCGACATCTACACGGTGGCCGGCAACGGCACGTACGGCTTCTCCGGGGATGGCGGCCCGGCCACCCACGCGGCGCTCGCCGTCCCGTTGGGCGTCGCGGTGGACGGCCAGGGCAACCTGGTCATCAGCGACAGCAGGCGGATCCGGCTGGTCACCGGCTGACCGGGCTTGGGCTCCAGCAGCGACGGGTGGCCGCGACCGGTCCTCGCCGTTGCCGGGGCCCCGACCGCGTGTCACCATCGTCTAGGGGGGGTGGCCATCATGCGCGTGTCGCTGTTCGTGCTGGCCTTTGTTGCTTCGCTGGTGCTCACCAAGAGCTGGCTGGGCTCTCTGGCGGTCACAGGTGGGCTGTTCGTGGTCTTGTACTTGTTTTCACTGAACGTCAGGCCGTTCCGCACCTGTCGCACCTGCACCGGCACAGGCCGTCACAGCGGGAGGGTCTTCCTGTACGCGCACCGGCAGTGCCCCGCGTGCGGTGGCAGCGGGCGGCACCGCCGCTGGGGCAACGTCCAGTTCCGCCCCAACACGCGGACCCGGGCAGAGCGGCAGGCCAGAGCCGCCCGGTTCCGGCCTAACCGGCCCCTGTAGTCCCGCCGCGACCGCGAACACCTGACCGCTTGGCCGGGGCGCGGCGGCACCGCTCCACGACCAGGGCTTTCCTAATCGAGCGTGAAGTAGTCCGGACCGGCGTAGGCGCCCGTGAGTTGCTTACCGCGCTGCATGAGCAGGTCGTTGAGCAGGCTGGACGCGCCGATGCGGAAGTAGTCCGGGGAAAGCCAGTCCGGCCCGGCGGTCTCCCGGACCAGCACCAGGTACCGGACGGCTTCCTTAGCGGTGCGCACCCCGCCGGCCACCTTGACACCGACCCGCCGGCCGGTGGCCGCCGCGAAGTCCCGCACCGCCGACAGCATGACCAGCGCCACCGGCGGTGTCGCCGCGGGCTGCAGCTTCCCGGTGGAGGTCTTGATGAAGTCAGCGCCGGCCAGCATCACCAGCCAGGACGCACGGGACACGTTGTCGAGCGTGGCCAGTTCCCCGGTCTCCAGGATCACCTTGAGGTGCGCGCTCCCGCAGGCCTCGCGGACCGCGCGGACCTCCTCGTAGACCTGGGCGTACCGGCCGGCCAGAAACGCCCCGCGGTCGATGACCATGTCCACCTCATCGGCCCCGGCGTCGACCGCCTCCGCCACGTCGGCGAGCTTGACCGCCAGCGAGGCCCGCCCGGACGGAAACGCCGTGGCCACCGAGGCCACCGCGACCTGGCTACCGGCCAGCTCCCCCTTCGCCACGGCGACCAGATCCGGGTACACGCACACCGCGGCGACCGGCGGGACGGCGGGGTCGGCTGGATCCGGATGGCGTGCCTTGGCGCACAGCCCTCGGACCTTGCCGGGGGTGTCCGCGCCCTCCAAAGTGGTGAGGTCCACCATCCGGACCGCCATATCGAGCGCCCAGAGCTTGGCCTCCCGCTTGATCGACCTGGTCGCCAGGGCGGCGGTGCGCGCCTGCGCGCCGGTCTGGTCCACGCCGGGGAGGCCGTGCAGCGCGCGCCGCAGCGCGGCGTCGGACAGCACGGCGCCACTGCCGGGCACCGGCACGCCCGCGAGCGCGGTGTCGGTCACCGCACCGCCCGGCGCGGAGACCGTCGTCCCGGCCAGGACGTCCAGGCCCGGGCGCGCGTTCTGGTCGTTGGCAGCCATACCCCGCTACTTACCCAGCCCGCTGACCCGCACCACGGAATCGCTGGCCGCGCGCGCGGTGGCGAACCCCGGCTTGATCACCGTGTTGATGATCCGTAGCCGCTCGTCGAAGTGGCCGAAGGCGCTCTTCATCGCGTTGATCGTCAGCCACTCGATGTCCGACCAGCCATAACCGAAGGCCTGCACCAGGCGGTGAAACTCAGAGGACAGCGTCACCCCGCTCATCAGCCGGTTGTCGGTGTTCACGGTGACCCGGAACGAAAGCTGGCGCAGCAGCCGGATCGGGTGCTCCTCGATCGACGGCGCGGCACCGGTTTGCACGTTGGAGGTCGGAGCCATCTCCAGCGGGATCCGGCGGTCCCGGATATAGCTGGCCAGCCGGCCCAGTTCCACCGCCCCCTCCGGGGTGACCCGGATGTCGTCCACGATGCGCACCCCGTGCCCGAGGCGCTCCGCGCCGCACCACTGGAGCGCCTCCCAGATCGACGGGAGCCCGAAGCCCTCGCCGGCGTGAATGGTGATGTGGAAGTTCTCCCGCGCCACGTACTGGAACGCGTCCAGGTGCCGGCTGGGCGGCCAGCCCGCCTCCGCACCAGCGATGTCGAACCCGACCACGCCCCGGTCCCGGTACCGGAC
>Ga0318500_10000303_pt1 | contig 10168 bp, 7 predicted proteins | sample GRESIP174b1f20_FD_203295 | JGI IMG/M metagenome (GOLD analysis project Ga0318500, IMG submission 203295) | Tropical soil microbial communities from Luquillo Experimental Forest, Puerto Rico - GRE.SIPMG.174b1f20 | ecosystem: Environmental > Terrestrial > Soil > Tropical forest > Bulk soil...
TTCGTGACCCCCGCTGACCTGGCTGAGCTGCTCAAAGCCACCGCTGCCGCGGTGCTGGCCGAGCGCGGGCTGGACCCTGCGGTGTTGCCGCCGGCCGTCACGGTGGAGCGGCCGCGTAATCCCGATCACGGCGATTACGCCAGCAACCTGGCGCTGCAGCTGGGCAAGAAGGTCGGTGCGAACCCGCGTGACCTCGCCGGATGGCTGGCCGAGGCGCTGGCGCAGGCCGACGGCATCGCCTCGGCCGAGGTGGCCGGACCGGGCTTCATCAACGTGCGCCTCGAGGCGTCGGCGCAGGCCGTGGTCGTCAACAGTGTCATCGACGCCGGCGACACCTTCGGCCACTCCGACGCGCTGGCCGGACGCAAGGTCAACCTGGAGTTCGTCTCGGCCAACCCGACCGGACCGATTCACATCGGCGGTACCCGCTGGGCCGCGGTCGGCGACGCCCTCGGACGGCTGCTCACGACCCAGGGCGCCGACGTGGTGCGCGAATACTATTTCAACGACCACGGCGCCCAGATCGACCGGTTCGCCAACTCGTTGATCGCCGCGGCCAAGGGCGAAGCCGCCCCGGCCGACGGCTACGCGGGAACCTACATCACCGACATCGCCGCGCAGGTGCTGCAGAAGGCGCCCGACGCGCTGAGCCTGCCGGAACCCGAGATGCGCGAGACCTTCCGCGAAATCGGCGTCGACCTGATGTTCACCCACATCAAGGAGTCCCTACACGAATTCGGCACCGACTTCGACGTCTACACCCACGAAGACTCGATGCACACCAGTGGCCGTGTCGACCAGGCCATCGCCCGGCTCCGCGGGACCAACAACATCTACGAGAAGGACGGCGCAACCTGGTTGCGCACCAGCGCTTTTGGTGACGACAAGGACCGCGTCGTGATCAAGAGCGACGGCAAGCCGGCCTATATCGCGGGTGATATCGCGTACTACCTGGACAAGAGGCAACGCGGCTTCGACCTGTGCATCTACATGCTAGGCGCCGATCACCACGGGTACATCGCCCGGCTCAAGGCCGTGGCCGCCGCCTTCGGCGAAGATCCGGCCACCGTCGAGGTGCTCATCGGGCAGATGGTGAATCTGGTCCGCGACGGCCGGCCGGTCCGGATGAGCAAGCGGGCCGGAACCGTGCTCACGCTCGACGACCTGGTCGAGGCGATCGGCGTCGACGCGGCGCGCTACAGCCTGATCCGCTCATCGGTGGACACCCCGATCGACATCGACCTGGCGCTGTGGTCCTCGGCTTCCAACGAAAACCCGGTCTATTACGTGCAATACGCGCACGCCCGGCTTTCGGCGCTGGCCCGCAACGCCGCCGAGCTCGGCCTGATCCCCGACACCTCGCACCTCGAACTGCTCAGCCACGAAAAAGAGGGCGCGCTGCTGCGCACCATCGGCGAATTCCCGCGCGTGCTGGAAACGGCGGCATCCCTGCGGGAACCGCACCGGGTATGCCGCTACCTGGAAGACCTCGCCGGTGACTACCACCGGTTCTACGACTCGTGCCGGGTGTTACCCCAGGGCGACGAGCAACCCACCGGCCTGCACACCGCCCGCCTGGCGCTGTGCCAGGCCACCCGCCAGGTCATCGCCAACGGGCTGACGATTCTCGGCGTCTCGGCCCCGGAGCGAATGTGAACGTCCATCCCGCCGGTCCTCGGCACGCCGACGAAACCCGTCCCGCCGAAAGCCCGCTGCGCCCGCAATCCCCCGAGGAGCTGCTGCGGTTGGCGCCGAACGTCTGGCCGCGCAACACAACTCGCGACGACACGGGAGCGGCGGTCATCGGGGGAGTGGCGGTGACCCATCTCGCCCAGGAGTACGGGACCCCGCTGTTCGTCATCGACGAGGAAGACTTTCGCTCCCGCTGCCAAGACATGGCGGCGGCCTTCGGCGGCGGCCAGAACGTCCACTACGCCGCCAAGGCGTTCCTGTGCAGCGAAATAGCGCGCTGGATCAACGAAGAGGGCCTCTCGCTGGACGTGTGCACCGGCGGGGAACTGGCCGTCGCCCTGCACGCCGACTTCCCGCCGGAGCGGATCACCTTCCACGGCAACAACAAATCCGTCGCGGAATTGACCGCAGCGGTCAAGGCCGGAGTCGGCCACGTCGTCCTGGACTCGATGGCCGAGATCGAGCGCCTTGACGCCATCGCGGGCGAGGCGGGGATCGTCCAGGATGTGCTCGTGCGTCTCACCGTCGGCGTCGAGGCGCACACCCATGAGTTCATCTCCACCGCGCACGAGGACCAGAAGTTCGGGTTGTCGGTGGCCAGTGGCGCGGCGATGGCAGCGGTGCGACGGGTGTTCGCCACCGACCACCTGCGACTGGTCGGGTTGCACAGCCATATCGGTTCGCAGATCTTCGACGTCGCCGGCTTCGAACTCGCCGCGCACCGCGTCATCGGCCTGCTGCACGAGATCGTCGGCGAGTTCGGCGTTGACAAGACGGCCCAGCTATCGACGGTTGATCTCGGTGGCGGCTTCGGCATCTCGTACCTGGCACCCGACGATCCGCCGCCGGTGGCCGAACTGGCGGCCAAGCTCAGCGTCATCGTGCGCAACGAGTCGGACGCAGTGGGGCTGCCCACCCCCCGGCTGGTCGTCGAGCCCGGACGTGCCATCGCCGGACCGGGCACCATCACGCTGTACGAGGTCGGCACCGTTAAGGATGTCGACGTGAGCACCACGGCCCACCGGCGCTACGTCAGCGTCGACGGCGGCATGAGCGACAACATCCGTACCGCGCTGTACGACGCGCAGTACGACGCCCGATTGGTCTCGCGCATCAGCGACGCGCCAGCCGAGCTGGCCCGTATTGTCGGAAAGCACTGCGAGACAGGCGATATCGTCGTTCGCGACACCTGGGTGCCGGGCGATCTGCAGCCAGGCGACCTGCTGGGGGTTGCCGCCACCGGCGCCTACTGCTATTCGCTGTCGAGCCGTTACAACATGATCGGCCGCCCCGCCGTGATAGCCGTGCGCGCCGGGCGCGCCCGCCTGATCCTGCGGCGCGAGACGGTCGACGATCTGCTCAGTCTGGAGGTGAGGTGACCCGTGTCCGGTGACGAAAAGCCCGTCGGTGTAGCAGTACTCGGGTTGGGTAACGTCGGCAGCGAGGTCGTCCGCATCATCGAGGACAGCGCCGACGATCTGGCGGCTCGCGTCGGCGCCCCGCTGGTGCTGCGCGGGATTGGGGTGCGTCGCGTCGCCGACGACCGTGGTGTGCGGGTCGATCTGCTCACCGACAACGTCGAGGAGCTCGTCGCGCGCGAGGACGTCGACATCGTCGTCGAACTCATGGGGCCGGTGGAGCCCGCCCGCAAGGCGATCCTGTCGGCGCTCGAGCACGGCAAGTCCGTCGTCACGGCGAACAAGGCCTTGCTGTCCATCTCCACCGGGGAGTTGGCGCAGGCGGCCGAAAACGCCCACGTCGACCTCTATTTCGAGGCGGCGGTCGCTGGGGCCATTCCGGTGATCCGCCCGCTCACCCAGTCGCTGGCCGGCGACACGGTGCTGCGGGTGGCCGGCATCGTCAACGGCACCACCAACTACATCCTGTCCGCGATGGACAGCACCGGCGCCGACTACGACAGCGCCCTGGCCGACGCCAGCGCGCTGGGTTACGCCGAGGCCGATCCCACCGCCGACGTCGAGGGCTACGACGCCGCAGCCAAGGCCGCGATCCTGGCGTCCATCGCCTTTCACACCCGGGTGCACGCCGACGACGTGTATCGCGAGGGCATCACCAAGGTCACCCCGGCCGACTTCGCCTCCGCGCGTGCCCTGGGCTGCACCATCAAGCTGCTGTCCATCTGCGAGCGGATCGCGGGAGACGATGGGCAGGAACGAGTTTCGGCCCGCGTCTATCCGGCGCTGGTGCCGCTGTCGCATCCGCTCGCCACGGTCGGCGGAGCGTTCAACGCGGTGGTGGTCGAGGCCGCGGCCTCGGGGCGGCTGATGTTCTACGGCCAGGGGGCGGGCGGCGCGCCCACGGCGTCGGCGGTGACCGGCGACCTGGTAATGGCCGCCCGCAACCGGGTCCTGGGCAGCCGCGGTCCGAGAGAGTCCAGGTACGCCCAACTTCCCATCGCACCAATGGGTCTCATCTCCACCCGGTATTACGTCAGCATGAATGTCGCCGACAGGCCCGGCGTATTGTCCTCGGTGGCAGCGGAATTCGCCAAGCGCGAGGTGAGCATCGCCGAGGTCCGCCAGGAGGGCGTGGTGGACGAGGGGCGACGGGTGGGAGCCCGCATCGTCGTGGTCACCCACACCGCCACCGACGCCGCGCTTTCCGAAACCGTCCATGCGCTGGCGGATTTGGACGTCGTGCAGAGCGTGGCAAGCGTGCTGCGACTGGAAGGAGACGGCCTGTGAGCGTTCCATGGACGGCCACCCACCAGCCCTGGCCGGGGGTGATCGCGGCCTACCGTGACCGGTTGCCGGTTGGCGACGACTGGACCCCGGTCACCCTGCTCGAGGGTGGTACCCCGCTGATCGCCGCAACCCGGCTCTCGGTGAAGACCGGATGCACGGTCCACCTCAAGGTCGAGGGCCTCAACCCCACCGGCTCCTTCAAGGACCGGGGCATGACGATGGCGGTCACCGACGCCCTGGCCCGTGGCCAGCGGGCCGTGTTGTGCGCGTCGACCGGAAACACCTCGGCGTCGGCGGCGGCCTATGCGGCCCGGGCCGGCATCACCTGCGCGGTGCTGATCCCGCAGGGCAAGATCGCGATGGGCAAGCTGGCGCAGGCGGTTATGCACGGCGCCAAGATCATCCAGATCGACGGCAATTTCGACGACTGCCTGGAACTGGCCCGCAAGATGGCCGCCGACTTCCCGACGATCGCGCTCGTCAACTCCGTCAACCCGGTGCGCATCGAGGGCCAGAAAACCGCGGCGTTCGAGATCGTCGACGCGCTGGGCGCCGCGCCGGACGTGCACGCCCTTCCGGTCGGCAACGCCGGGAACATCACCGCGTACTGGAAGGGCTACACCGAGTATCACCGTGAGGGCGTGATCGACAAGCTGCCCCGCATGCTCGGGACCCAGGCGGCCGGGGCCGCGCCCCTGGTACTCGGCCATCCCGTCAGCCACCCGGAGACCATCGCGACCGCTATCCGCATCGGCGCACCAGCGTCGTGGACGGCTGCCGTCGAGGCCCAGCAGCAGTCCAAGGGGCGCTTCCTGGCGGCCACCGACGACGAGATCCTGGCCGCATACCACCTCGTGGCCCAGTCCGAAGGCGTCTTCGTCGAACCCGCTTCCGCCGCCAGCATCGCGGGCTTACTCAAGGCCGTTGACGACGGTTGGGTGGCTCGCGGGTCGACGGTGGTGTGCACGGTGACGGGCAATGGTCTCAAGGATCCCGACACCGCGCTGAAGGACATGCCGAGCGTGTCCCCGCTGCCCGTTGATCCGGTGCTTGTTGTCGAGAAGTTGGGGCTGGCTTAGTGGCGATCGCAAGCGCGGCGAAGCCGGGCGCTGGGGGTACCGCCCGCTTGCGGGGGACGGGTCGGCACGCAACTAACTCGAAAGCCTGGTGGTGACCCCGATGCTGCCTGCCGGGCTGGTGGCGAGCGCCGTGGTGTCGGCATCCAGCGCCAACCTCGGTCCGGGTTTTGACAGCATCGGCCTGGCGCTGAGCCTTATCGACGAGATCGTCGTGGAGACAACAGATTCCGGTCTGGTCGTGGTGGTCGAGGGCGAGGGTGCAGACCAGGTGCCGCTCGATGCCGAACATCTGGTGGTGCGCGCCGTAGAGCGCGGGCTGCAAGCCGTGGGGGTGGGCGCGCGGGGTCTGGTGGTGCACTGCCGCAACGCCATCCCGCACTCCCGGGGTCTCGGCTCCTCCGCTGCCGCCGTGGTCGGTGGCCTCGCTGCGGTTAATGGCCTTGTCGCACAGACGGATTCGACACCGCTAAGCACCGCTCAGCTGATCCAGCTGTCCTCGGAGTTCGAGGGGCATCCCGACAACGCCGCCGCCGCAGTGTTGGGCGGTGCGGTGGTTTCGTGGATCGACCGCACCGGTGATCGGCCCGCCTACCTGGCCGTACCGCTGCGGCTCCATCCCGATATCCGGTTGTTCTGCGCGATTCCCGAGGAGCGCTCGTTGACCGCGGAGACCCGCGTGCTGCTGCCCGCCCAGGTCAGCCACGACGACGCCAGGTTCAACGTCAGCCGTGCCGCGTTGCTGGTCGTTGCCCTCACCGAACGGCCGGATCTGCTGATGGCGGCTACCGAAGACGTGCTTCATCAACCGCATCGGGCCCCGGCGATGCCGATCTCGGCGGAATATCTGCGACTGTTGCGGCGTCATAACGTTGCAGTCACGCTTTCTGGGGCTGGTCCCGCGCTGATCGCACTGAGCACAGAACCCGAGTTGCCCCTGGAAGCGATGGACTATGGTGCCGCGAACGGATTTACCATCGCCAAGATGACCGCCGGTGAAGGAGTTCGCTGGAGCCCGGGAGTCACGGTCGCGGGTTGATCCACAGCGTGGCGGGCGGGTTTGCTTGCTTCCGACAAGGATGCGGGTTATCCTCGGAGCCGTCCAGCAATCGCAGCATCTGCATCTGCATCCATACTGCCTTGACGCTAGGACAACACCAATTCTTCTCGTGAACGAGGTTCGCCGCTTTATCCGCCGATCACCGTTGCAGAGTCGATGATTGGGCGCACTCGGCACTTTAGCTGAATGCAACGAACCCCCGTATGACCTGATCAGCGGGGGAAGAAAGGAAATCCGTGACTGATACGGACTTGTTCACGGCGGGCGAAAACACCGACAGCAATCAGCCGTCGAACGCCGTGACCACAGACACTCCCGACGTCAAAACCAATGCCCCGGAAGGCGCACTGTCCACGATGGTGCTGGCCGAACTGCGCGTGCTGGCTAACCAGGTCGGCGTCAAGGGGACGTCGGGCATGCGCAAGAACGAACTGATCGCCGCGATACAGGGAATCAGGGGACAGGCCAACGGGGTTTCGGCCCCTGCTGACCCGGAGGACAGCGGCAAATCCGATACCGCGACGGCCGAAGGGCCGGCGGAAGCGCCCTCCCCCCAAGGGGAACAGAACGGTGCCACCCCGGAGCCGCGCCGGGAACGCCGCGGCTCCTCGCGCGAAGCGGGCTCACCCGCTCGCACGGACGAGGACTCCGATCGCGGGGATTCGGGCACCCGGGGCGGCAACACCAAGACGGAAAAAACCGACGAGCGCAAACAAGACGCTGACAGCGACCAGAGCGGCGATCAACAGGGCCCGGGGCAGCAACCGCGTGGCGAGGACGACGGCGAGGGCCGTCAGGGCCGGCGGGGACGCCGGTTCCGCGACCGCGACCGCAGGCGCCGGGGCGAACGGTCGGGCGACGGCGCGGACACCGAACTGCGCGAGGACGACGTCGTCCAGCCGGTCGCCGGCATCCTTGACGTCCTCGACAATTACGCGTTCGTCCGCACCTCCGGCTACCTGGCCGGTCCGCACGACGTCTACGTGTCCATGAACATGGTGCGGAAGAACGGCCTGCGCCGCGGCGACGCGGTGACCGGCGCGGTTCGGGTGCCCAGGGACGGCGAACAGCCCAACCAGCGGCAGAAGTTCAACCCGCTGGTGCGCCTGGACAGCGTCAATGGCGGCTCGGTCGAGGACGCCAAGAAGCGGCCCGATTTCAGCAAGCTGACGCCGTTGTACCCCAACCAGCGGCTGCGTCTGGAAACCACCCCCGAGCGGCTGACGACGCGGGTCATCGACCTGATCATGCCGATCGGTAAAGGCCAACGCGCGCTGATCGTCTCGCCGCCCAAGGCCGGTAAGACGACGATCCTGCAGGACATCGCGAACGCGATCACCAAAAACAACCCGGAATGCCACCTCATGGTCGTCCTCGTCGACGAGCGGCCCGAGGAGGTCACCGACATGCAGCGCTCGGTCAAGGGCGAGGTCATCGCCTCGACGTTCGACCGGCCGCCGTCGGACCACACTTCGGTCGCCGAGTTGGCGATCGAGCGTGCCAAGCGGCTTGTGGAGCAGGGCAAGGACGTCGTGGTGCTGCTCGACTCGATCACCCGTCTCGGCCGCGCCTACAACAACGCGTCGCCGGCGTCGGGCCGCATCCTGTCCGGCGGTGTCGACTCCACCGCGCTGTACCCGCCCAAGCGTTTCCTTGGCGCCGCACGCAACATCGAGGAAGGCGGGTCGCTGACCATCATCGCGACCGCGATGGTCGAGACCGGATCCACCGGTGACACGGTCATCTTCGAGGAGTTCAAGGGCACCGGTAACGCCGAGCTCAAGCTCGACCGCAAGATCTCTGAACGGCGAGTTTTCCCCGCGGTCGACGTGAATCCGTCGGGCACCCGCAAGGACGAGCTGCTGCTGTCGCCCGACGAGTTCTCCGTCGTGCACAAGCTGCGCCGCGTGCTGTCGGGTCTCGATCCCCACCAGGCCATCGACTTGCTGATGTCCCAGCTGCGCAAGACCAAGAACAACTACGAGTTCCTGGTGCAGGTGTCCAAGACGACGCCTGGGTCGATGGACAACGACTAGCCAACTCGCCTGCCGTGGCGGAGACGCTGCAGCAACTGCTTCGTGAGCGGTTGGACCAGGACACGCCAGCGGTCAAGTACGGCGAGCGGGTCTGGACCTGGCGCGAGCATCTGGCCGACGCCTCCTCCGCCGCGGCCGCCCTGATCCGGGCCGCCGATCCGGACCGTCCGCTGCACGTCGGCGCGTTGCTGGGCAACACGCCCGAAATGCTGACGGCGATGGCATCCGCGGCGCTGGGCGGATATGTGCTGTGCGGCATCAACGACACCCGGCGTGGCGACGCGCTGGCCAGGGACATCCTGCGGGCAGACTGCCAGATCCTGCTGACCGATCCGGCGCACAAGGGGTTGCTCGACGGCCTGGATCTGCCCGGTGTGCGGGTGTTCGACGTGTCGAGTGAGCGGTGGTCGAAGCTGCTGGCCGGTGGCGGACCGCTGGCCCCGTATCGCGAGGTCGCGGCCACCGACACCTTCATGATGATCTTCACCTCCGGGACCAGCGGCGAGCCGAAAGCGGTGCAGATAATGCACCTCGTCGTGTTGTTTGCCGGCAGGTCGCTGATCGACCGTTTCGAGGTCGATGCCTCCGACGTCTGCTACCTGTCAATGCCGCTGTTTCACTCAAACGCGCTGCTGGCCGGCTGGAGCGTGGCCGTGGGCGCCGGCACGGCCATGGTTCCCGCGGCTTTTTCGGCATCGGGGCTGCTTGCCGATGTGCGCCGGTACGGCGCCACCTACATGAACTACGTCGGCAAACCGCTTGCGTACGTCCTGGCTACGCCCGAGCAACCCGATGACCACGACAACCCGCTGCGCGTCGCCTTCGGCAACGAGGCCAGCGATCGCGATATCGCCGATTTCAGCCGCCGGTTCGGCTGCACGGTCTGGGACGGTTTTGGCTCCACGGAGGGCGCGATCATCATCACCCGGGAAGACGGCTGCCCGCCGGGTTCGCTGGGCCGGGGCTTCCCAGGCGTCGCCATCTACGACCCGGACACGCTTTCCGAGTGCCCCGTGGCCGTCTTCGACGGGGACGGCACCCTGGCCAACGCCGACGAGGCGATAGGGGAGCTGGTCAACACCACGGGTGGTGGGCTGTTCGGCGGCTACTACAACGATCCGCGGGCCACCGATGCGCGCCTTCGAGACGGCATCTACTGGTCCGGCGACCTCGCCTACAAAGACGCCGACGGGTGGATCTACTTCGCCGGGCGCAGCGGCGACTGGTTGCGCGTCGACGGCGAGAACATGACCACCGCGCCCATCGAACGGATCCTGCAGCGGTTGGCGCCGGTCAGTCAGGTCGCGGTGTATGCGGTGCCCGACGAACACGTCGGCGATCAGGTTATGGCGGCGATCGTGCTGGCCGACAACGCCGTTCTGACGGCAGAACAGTTCGGCGAGTTCCTGGCCGACCAGCCCGACTTGTCGCCCAAGGCGTGGCCCCGCTACGTATGGCTCACCGATCGGCTGCCGACCACGGCGACCAACAAGATCCTCAAGCGGGAGCTGACCGCGCGCGGCGCGACACCCGGCGGCGGCGTGCTTTGGACGCGTGTCGGGCGGAGCGGGGCGTATGAGGTAGTCCTGCGCTAGCCGC
>Ga0318500_10000318_pt1 | contig 10031 bp, 7 predicted proteins | sample GRESIP174b1f20_FD_203295 | JGI IMG/M metagenome (GOLD analysis project Ga0318500, IMG submission 203295) | Tropical soil microbial communities from Luquillo Experimental Forest, Puerto Rico - GRE.SIPMG.174b1f20 | ecosystem: Environmental > Terrestrial > Soil > Tropical forest > Bulk soil...
CAGATGGATACCGCCGCCGAGCATGCGCCGGCGTGAAACGGCGGCGGTATCCATCTGCGCCTCAACGTCTTCCGGAGTTAGATCGTCGTCCGACATGTCAGTTGGCCGAGACCACTTTTTGGGCGACCGTCGACAGGCTCTGATGGAGCGGCTGGATAACCGCGGTCAGTTTTGTTGCGTCAGTGGCCCTCAGCTCAGGCGTGTAGAGCCGATAGCCGCCCAGCGCCGACGGGTCGCGGTAGCCGTCCAGCACCTTAAGGACGGCCTGGAACTGCTGATCGATCTGGTTCACCAGGTTGCCGTCGATCTTCTCCAGCCCCGGCCGCAGCGCGGCGTAGGCCTGTTGAGCGCCTTCGACGTTGCCCGAAAAATCGACCAGATCGATGTGGCTGAAGGCCTCCTCCTCACCGGTGATCTTGGTGTTTTGCACCTCTTCGATGAGATCGCTGGCACCGTTGGCCAAATCCTCTGGCTTGTATTGCAGGTTGGCGACGACGTCGTTCAATTTGGCTACGTTGCCGACCAATTCGGTGCTCAACGCCTTCGTGCCGGGGGTGATCGCGCCGCCCTGCCACAGATCGCGTTCGATGGCGTGGAAGCCCTTCCACCCGACCTTGGCGTCAACCGGGCTGGACGCACGCATATCGATCAGGTAGTCGAGGCTGCCGGCATTGTCCCCGACCGAAAATCCCGGCAGGACGAAGCCCTCCACGCTCGCCTCCGAACGCTCCCAGAACAGCCGCGCTTTGGCGTAGGCCGCCTTCGCGGCGTCGAGGTTGCCCGCCTGCACAGCGGGGTCGAGAGCCTTAACGCCATCACCAAGTTGATGGATTTGGTTGACGATGTAGGCCGCGTAGTCCTTGGTGCCCTGGCTGAGAATGCTCGCCACTGTGCCCGTCGGCGCCGCCGATGCTCGACCCGTCACCGTCAGGGTTTGGTATTCGGTGCTGGCGCCGGGGCAGTACAGCTGATAAGAGCCGCCGTCCAAGGTGACGGTAAACGACACGGGATCCAGTCCGGGCGCGAGATTTTCCTTCTCGCCGACGATCCGCTGGTCCTTGAGCAGCTCCATTTCGGTGATGCCTGGCGCGCTGGTGTTGACGACCGTGAAGGTCACTGGGCCGGCCGGCACGCTGCCGGTGTCCAGCGCGCAGCCGTCTTTTCCACCGTTGTTGGCCATCGTGACCTTGACCGCGTTGGTACCGCCCGGTTGCCCGGGTTTTGCGGGGCTCGAGTTGCCGCTGGAATGGCCGCAAGCGGTCGCAGACAATGCCGTTACTGCGACCAAACCCATTGCGGTCGTCCAGAGTTCACGGGACCGGCACCTTGCGCGGACGGTACGATTCGCTGTCAATCGTTTTCCTCTCGTGTTCGGCGCGCGTGTCGCCGCGCACCGCGATTATGGCGCCAAGGCCGCAGGCCAGCGCAAAGGCGGCCAATACCAACGGAAGCCACACTTTCCACAGCTGCGCCTCCGCGCGATTCCGGTCGCCCGCGGCGATCTGCGCGGCGGCCGAGCGGTCGTCGGCGCTGGCCGTCGACCAATCCGTGGGCAGGCCGCCCAGGCTGACGGTTTTGGCCGTGGTGAGCCCACCGCCGGTCAGGACCGCGGTGCGGTTGCTGGCGGCTTGGGCGCTCACCACCAGATCACCTTGGGCGAGCACCGTGTACGAGGTCGTGGTCGCCCACTGCGCCTGGAACGGACCCGGAGTGCGGGCAACGGAGAGACCCACCGGCAGCCTGCCCCCCGTCATGCTCAGCAATTGCTCCAGCGTGACCGTCGGCGCGCCATCGCCGGCGGCAGCACCCTCCGGGGTCACCGTCGCCTGCCACACACGCACCCACACGCCGTCCACGGGTTGGTCGCCGACCGCGGCGAGCGGAATGCTGCGGACGTTCGCGGTGCCGTCGGGGATGACGGCCAGCGTGCTCCCCCCCTGCCCGGAGGCCAGCGACACCGCGGCGGTGTGGCCGGCCCGGTCGGTCACAGTGCGCGTCTGCGCGTCGGATGCGGGGGTACCCGACGGCACCATGATCGCGAGTAATGCGGCGACAATGAGCAACACCGCCGAGGCGGCGGCCAGCAGCCGCGACCGGATGCGCGGCGCAGCGGCAAGTCGAGCGGGCCACAGAAAGACGACGAGCACGGGCACCGCGTAGAGCAGCCAGCCCAGCACCTCGATGAGGCGCGGGTCGGCCGGTATGCCGAACACGCCGGTGACCAACGCGCCCAGCACCGACCGGCTTGGTATCCATGCCGAGAAGTCGAGCACCTGTTGCTGGCCGATGCTCACCCAGCCCGCCTCGTGCGCCGTGCGCAGCGCGCCCATCACCAGCCCGGCGGCGATCAGCACCAAAAACACCCCGGTAATACGGAAGAACCGGCCGAGGTTGAGTTTCAAGCCGCCGAAGTAAAGGCCGACGCCCAACGCGATCGACGCCGCGATCCCCAGCGCGCCGCCCAGCACGGCGAACCATCGGTTGCCGTGCGACGTCTCCGCGGCGGCCAGCAGGAACACCGACGTCTCAAAGCCCTCCTTGAGGACGGCGAGAAACGCCATCGCGGCCAAAGCGAGCGCACCGCCGCGGTTGAGCGCGTGTTGGGCGTCGCGTTCGAGATCGCCCTTGAGCCGCGCGGCATTGCGGTTCATCCAGATGATCATCCAGGTGACAAACACCACGGCGACGGCGTTGATGACCGTCTCCATCATCTCTTGCCGGGCCTGCGGCAGGGTGGCCGACAGCAGGTCCAGGCCGACGCCGACCCCAATGCTGATCAGCACGGCCACGGCGACGCCGGCAAACATCGGACGTGTGGTCTGGCCATTTCGCTTGAGGAAGGCACCGACGATGCTGACGATGAGCGTCGCCTCGAGGCCTTCGCGCAGGCCGATGAGGAACGTGCCTATGAAAATGCCGAACACGCCCTGCATGCACCCATTCCTGTCCCGCGGATCAAGACTTCGACTTAGCCTACCCTAACTATGGCCGCCGTCAGCGGCGTTTTTCGCCGGGCCCGGTTGCGTCACAAAGTCGATGAGTTCTTCGACCCGGCCGATGAGTGCCGGTTCCAGATCGTTCCAGTCCCGCACCCTCGCACGGATGCGCCGCCAGGCCCTGGCGATGTCCGCCTGGTCAGCATGCGGCAAGCCGAGCGCCGCACACGCGCCGTGCTTCCACTCGATGTGCCGCGGCACCTTCGGCCACGCCGCCAGGCCGAGCCGCTGCGGCTTTACGGCCTGCCAAATGTCGACGTAGGGGTGGCCGACGACCAAGGTGTCTGCGCCGCCCCGTCCCCGTCGCACCGCGTCGGCGATCCGCGCCTCCTTCGAACCGGCGACGAGGTGGTCCACCAGCACGCCCAGCCTGCGCCCCGGACCGGGTGCGAACTCCGCCACGATGTCCCCCAAATCGTCGACGCCACCGAGGTGCTCGACGACGACACCCTCGACTCGCAGGTCCTCGCCCCATACTTGCGCGATGAGTTCGGCATCATGGCGGCCCTCGACATAGATTCGGCTGGCCCGGGCTACCCGGGCGCGGGCGCCTGGGACCGCGACCGAGCCGGACGCGGTCCTGCTCGCGGCGGTAGGCGCCGGGCGCCGCAGCGCTGTAAGGATCACCGGGCGGCCTTCGAGCAGATACCCGGGGCCGAGGGGAAACCCGCGGGTGCGGCCGTGCCGGTCTTCCAGCTCGACGCGGCCGTATTCCACTCGCACCACTGCGCCGACGTAGCCGGTCTCAACGTCCTCGACCACCATGCCGAGCTCGGCGGGGTGCTCGGTCGAGCGAGGCTTGCGCCGACCCGCGGCGAGGACATCGGTTCCGTAACGATCCGTCACCCGGCAATATTAGGAAGCCTTGCGGCCAAACACCGTTACGGCGCGCCAGTGGGCTGACGAGCTGATCGCATCACCACCGCGGAGCGCGGCCCGAGCTCTAACCGTTGCCCGGCGCGACCCGTCCGCGCGGGGTCGAACGAGTCACACACGATCTCCCAGGACTCCGGCGCAAAACTGCCGGGAATGGAGAACGTCAACCGCTCCCACCACGCGTTGACGAACACCAGAAAGTCATCGTCGGTCAACGGCGTGCCGTCGGCGTCGATGTCGGGATCCGTTGAGCCGTCGATGAACAACGCAATGCTGCGCGCCAGGGGATCCGCCCAGTCCTGGGGCGTCATTTCGGCGCCTGACGGCGTGAACCAGCGCAGGTCCGCGGCCGCCGCCCCGGTGAGGAAGCGACGCCTGCGGAACACCGGGTGACGACGGCGCAGCGCGACGAGGTCGGTGGTGAACTTGATTAACGTATCGTCGGCCGCCGACCAGTCAAACCACGTGATGTCGTTGTCCTGGCAGTAGGCGTTGTTGTTTCCCCGCTGGGTGCGGCCCAGCTCGTCACCACCAAGCATCATCGGGACGCCGCCGGACAGCAACAGCGTCAGCAGGAAGGCGCGTTCCTGTCGTGCTCGAAGCGCCAGCACGTCGGGATCATCGGTCGGCCCCTCGGCCCCGCAGTTCCATGACCGGTTGTCGTCGGTGCCGTCGCGGTTGTTTTCGCCGTTCGCCTCGTTGTGCTTTTGGTCATAGGAGACAAGGTCATTCAGCGTGAACCCGTCGTGCACGGTCACGAAGTTGATCGACGCGCTCGGGCGGCGCCCCTCGGAGCGATCGCCGTAGATGTCCGACGACCCGCACAGCCGCGACGCGAACTCCGCGAGGCGCCCGTCCTGACTGCGCCACCAGTCGCGGACGGTGTCGCGGAAACGGCCGTTCCATTCGCTCCACAGCGGGGGAAACCGGCCGACCTCGTAGCTGTCCATCTGACCCACGTCCCACGGTTCCGCGATCAACTTTGCCTCCGAAATCACCGGGTCTTGAGCGACAAGGTCGAAGAACGCGGAGAACGCCTCGAAGGCGCCGGCCTCTCGGCCGAGGGTCGCCGCCAAGTCGAAACGAAAGCCGTCGACACCCATCTGCGACAACCAATATCGGAGGGAGTCCATGATCAGCCGCAGCGTCGTGGGATGGTCGGTGTTCAACGAGTTCCCGGTTCCGGTCGTGTCGAAGTAGCTGCCCGGGTCGGCCGCAACGAGCCGGTAGTAGGCGGTGTTGTAGAGCCCACGGAAACACAACGTCGGTCCCCCCGCTCCGCCCTCGGCGGTGTGGTTGAACACGACGTCGAGGATCACCTCCAAGCCGGCGGCGTGCAGGGCGTCGACCATCGCGCGGAATTCCGCGATTTCGCCACACGATTGGCCCGCACGCGCCGCGGCCGAGTAGTTCGCGTGGGGCGCGAAGAATCCGATCGTGTTGTATCCCCAATAGTTGGTCAGACCGCGGTCGACGAGGAATTGCTCGGGCACGCTGCGGTGGACGGGCAGCAGCTCCACTGCTGTCACGCCGAGGTCGACCAGGTGTTGCAGCGCCGCTTCGTGCGCGAGTCCCGCGTAGGTGCCGCGCAGCTCTTTCGGTACCCGCGGATGGGTCGCGGTGAACCCGCGAACGTGGACCTCGTAGAGGATGGTGTCGGCAAGCGGATGCCGCGGTTTGGCTACCACGATGGGCGGCATGACCGGAGCCACAAGGCTGCGCGGCACATGTGCGGCCGAGTCCAGAGAGCTTGGCGCGGAGGGGTTTTCCACCGAGTGACCGAGAAGCTCTGGCCCGAAGCGCACATCGCCTGCGATTGCGCGCGCATAGGGGTCCAGGAGCAGCTTCGCCGGGTTGTACCGCAATCCGCGCCCGGGGTCGAATGGACCGCTGACCCGAAATCCGTAGGCCTGCCCGGGCCCAACCCCCGGCACGAAGCCGTGCCAAATGTCGCCGTCGCGGTCCGGCAGCACCAGCTGCGTCTCCGCTCCGTCGGCGTCGAACAGGCAGAGCCTCACCTCGTCACCGCCCGAGGCCACCGCGAAGTTCGTGCCCCCGGCGTCGGGCGTGGCGCCAAGGGTGTCCGGCCGCCCGGGCACGATTTTAAGTGTCATCAGTCCTCCGGTGTCAGCACTCCGTCAGGCCCGCTGCGGGGCGATTCGGTCAGTTGCGACCAGCACTCTCGCGACGAGGAAACCGAACACGAATCCGCCGACGTGGGCGAAGAACGCGATACCGCTGCCACCGCTGTTCCCGTGCACCAGCGAGTAGTTGCTTTCGAAGAACTGGTACAGGAACCAGCCGCCCAGGAATACCCACGCGGGGATGGCGATCGGGAACCACAGCACGAACGTGCTGATCCGTGAACCGGGATAGAGCACCAGATACGCGCCCAGCACGGCGGCGATCGCGCCGCTGGCGCCGAGGGTCGGCACCTGCGCATCGGATGCCGACCCGAAGCCCAAGGTCATCGCGGTCTGCGTCATCGTGGCGGCGAAACCCCCGGCGAAGTACAAGAGCAGGTAACCGAGGTGCCCGAACGCGTCCTCGACGTTCTTGCCGAAGATGAACAGGAACAGCATGTTGCCGAGGATGTGATCCCAGCTCGCATGCATGAACATGGCGGTGATCCAGCTGACTCCCCAGGGAATGCCGATGTGGCAGGCATTGTCGACGTTGCACGGATAGAACGACGCTCGGTTGACCGCCTCGTCCCCGTTCAGCAGTTCGTAGAACAGCCACACCGCGAAATTGGCCGCGATGAGCGCAGTGTTGACGACCGGGAATCGGCGCGCGGGAATTCCGTCGGAGTAAGGGATCATCGGGGCAACCTTTTGCTGATACACGCGTGTGTCATGAGTTCCCTCTGGCTGTCGGTACCGGTCTTGGCGAGACAATCATCGCGCTCAAATGCTCGGCCGTCATTGTTGGGGACGACATCATCGCCTTACTTGAACTGTTCGATGCGGATCGCATGCCTAAAGAAAACATAAAAAGCGAGAAAGTAACCGTGGTGTTACCAAGCTGATGACTTTGCCGCTGCTATGTTGAGCCTCGTAGTACAAACTGCCGTCGGCGCTCAGCCTCGCGGCGGTTAGCGAGGTGGAAGTATGGACCTGGCCCATTGGGTGTCGACCATCGTCGCTTTTGTGAGGGCCGGCTACCCCGCCGGCATGCCGACCACCGGTTACGTGCCGCTCGCGGCCCTGTCACGACGGCGCCCATCTGATGACGAGATCACAGCCATCACAGGCGAACTCATCATGCAAGCACGTCGGTCGATCAACACGGCCGATGTCGGGGTGGCGATCACCCGCGTCACCAACGAATTGCCATCCCAGGATGACATCGCGCGCGTCCAGCGCCGCCTCGATGCGATCGGATGCGCGCGCGACAGGCGCCGCATAACAGGATGACTCGGACCGATCAGGAAATCCGGGCCCCGTCTGTGCCGAAGAAATGCAAGTGTCCGCGCTCTGGATGCAGGCGCACGCGGCTGCCCTTTTCGGGTGGGCGACGCCCGTCGGCGCGCGCGACGACGTGCTGATCGATCGCCTTGCCGGAGTCCGTGATTCGGCCATACAGGTAGGCGTCCGCCCCTAGCTCCTCGACCACGTCGACTTCCATTTCGACGCCGAGGCCGCCCAGCTCGAAGTGCTCGGGACGGACCCCGACGACGACCTCGCTCGCGGTGCTGGCGATGTCACGTGGTAGCCGGATCGGCCAATCCCCCAGGGATACCGAGGAATCCACTATCGGAAGGGTGAAAAGGTTCATCGCGGGGGAGCCGATGAATCCCGCGACAAAGACGTTGCCGGGGTTGCGGTAGAGCTCGCGCGGCGTCGCGAACTGCTGCAGCACTCCGTCGCACAACACGGCGACGCGGTCGCCCATCGTCATGGCTTCGACCTGGTCGTGCGTGACGTAGACAGTGGTGGTACCGAGTCGTCGTTGTAGCGCGGCGATCTGATTGCGGGTTTGCACCCGCAGTTTGGCGTCGAGGTTGGACAGCGGCTCGTCCATCAGGAACACCTGCGGACGCCGCACGATCGCGCGGCCCATTGCCACCCGCTGACGTTGCCCGCCGGAGAGGTCCTTGGGCTTGCGATCCAGATAGGGTTGCAGGTCAAGCAGTTTCGCCGCGGCCAGCACCCGCTCGCGGATCTCGGCCTTCGGGGTTTTGGAGATTTTCAGGGCAAAGCCCATGTTCTGCGCCACGGTCATGTGCGGGTACAGCGCATAGTTCTGAAAGACCATCGCGACGTCGCGATCCTTGGGATCGACACTGGTGACGTCGCGGTCGCCGATCCGGATGCGTCCGGAGTCCAGTGTTTCCAGTCCGGCCACCATCCGCAGCGAGGTTGTCTTGCCACATCCGGATGGTCCAACGAGAACGACGAACTCACCATCGCCGACAGCCAGATCGAGGCTGTCCAGGGCCGGTCGATCGGTTCCCGGGTAGCGCCGCGTCGCTTGCTCGAAACTCACCGAAGCCATGACTACCCACCGAACCCGGTGACGGCGATCCCGCGGACAAAGGAGCGCTGCGCGACGGCGTAGATGATGACCAGCGGCACCATGATCAGCATCGAGGCCGCCATGATTATCGGCCAGCGCGCAACGTATTCGCCCCGGAGCCGGACCAGGCCGAGCGTCAGCGTCGCCAGGCTGTTGCGCTGCAGCATCAGCAGCGGCCACAGAAAGTCGTTCCACACGTTGACCCAGGTGAGCACCCCAAGCACCATCACCGCCGGCCGGGCGTGCGGCAGCAGAATCCGCCAGTAGATCTGCCAGGGCGAGCAACCGTCCAGGATTGCCGCTTCCTCGAGATCGGTCGGCAGCGTTCGGAAGAACTGCCGCATGAGATATGTCCCGAACGCGCTGCCGAACAGGCCCGGCACGATCATCGCCCACGGCGTATCGACCCACCCTAATGCGCGCATCAGAATGAACTGCGGGATTACCGTGACGGTCAACGGCACCATCAGCGTGCCCAGATACAAGACGAACAGCGTATCGCGGCCCCGAAATTGCAGCCGCGCAAAGGCGTATCCGGCCAGTGAGCAGAAGAAGACCTGCCCGGCCGTGACACACCCGGCGTACAGCACCGTATTGAAGAACATCCGCCAGAACGGCATCAACGAGAACACCTCGGTGTAGTTCGACCACTGCGGGTGGGCCGGCAACAGCCTCGGCTCGGTCACCTCGCCTTCCCGCTTCAACGAGCCGGACACCGCCCAGGCGATCGGGAACAGCCAGCACCACGCGATGCCGACCAGCGCGGTGTAGACCAGCATGGCGCGAAAGACATTGCGCTTGAACACACCCTCAACCGAGACCACGAGGAGCCTCCAAAGACCGCTGCCGCGTGAGCCGCAACTGCAGCACCGTCACCACCAGCAAAATGGCGAACATCACCCAAGCCAGCGCCGACGCATAGCCGAATTCCAGGAAAGAGAACGCGTGCTGGAAGAGCATGATGCCCAGGACGTAGGTTGCGGTTTCGGGACCGCCATTCGCACCATTGAGGACGTAGACCATGTCAAACGCCTGGAACGCGTGGATGATCGAAATCACCACCACGAACGACATCGCCCCGCGGATCAGCGGAACCGTGATGAACGCGAACTGCCGGATCTCGCCCGCGCCGTCGATCTTGGCCGCCTCGTAAACGGTTTCCGGAACTCCTTGCATCGCCGCGAGCAAGATGACGGTGGCGAACGGCACGCTTCGCCACACGCTGACGATGCACAGCGAGACCATAGCCCACCTGGGTTCGACCAACCATGGGACGGGGCCGATCCCGATCCAGCCGAGCATGATATTGAGCAGCCCGTTGTCAGTGTTGAAGACGAACTGCCACACCACCGCCATGACCACCGACGAGATGGCAAGCGGCAGAAAGACGATGGTGCGAAAAATGCCGATGCCCTTGACTTTCCGGTTCAGCACGCCGGCGACGACCAGGCTGATCAGGACGGTCGGCACCACCGTCCCAAGGGTGAAGATCACAGTGTTGCGGATCGCGATGAGAAAGAGTGGGTCAGACGTGAAGAGCTCTTCGAAGTTTTTCAGGCCCACGAACTTTGGCGGTCTGAAAACGTCCCACTGCTGAAAGCTCATGTACAGCGAGAATCCGAGCGGAAAAAGCATGAACAC
>Ga0318500_10000332_pt1 | contig 9955 bp, 7 predicted proteins | sample GRESIP174b1f20_FD_203295 | JGI IMG/M metagenome (GOLD analysis project Ga0318500, IMG submission 203295) | Tropical soil microbial communities from Luquillo Experimental Forest, Puerto Rico - GRE.SIPMG.174b1f20 | ecosystem: Environmental > Terrestrial > Soil > Tropical forest > Bulk soil | place...
TTGATGGCGTTCGACGACGTGGCCATAAGCAGCGTGTAGCCGTCCGGAAGGGCACGCACGACCGCTTCAGTGGCGAGATTTGTCCCGGCGCCAGGCCGATCTTCGACAATGAATTGTTGCCCAAGCCCCTCTGACAGCGATGGGCCGAGCAAACGTGCCAGGATGTCGGTCAGGCCACTGGCCGGGAAGCCGACGATCAAATGCACCGGCCGCGACGGATACGCCTGCGCCCGCGCAATCCGGGACACCGCGGGCAGCACGGCGGCCCCAGCGGCAAGATGCAGAAAATTTCGACGCCGAAGTTTCGTTGGCGTCCTCCTCCCTTGCACGCGGCTAAACGGGGTGGGCGTGCGATGCGAGGTGGATAGACCGCACAAATGATGGTCTGAGTGGGATGCCCGACGATGGCATCAGCATGCCGCCAAAAAAAGGGACTTCGGCATGTCCTGCTTGCTGGCTCGAAAGTTAGGCTACATCAACCACGCGACTGGGCGGAAGGGGGTATGACCGCTCGTGACACAAAGCGGATACAGCGCGATGTCTGCGTGTTTGTCCGCTTTCGGAGCGAAGCGGACGTGTGCCGTGGTGTGACATCGACCACCTCGGCCGCTGATGACCCAAAGCTGACCTAAGCCTGATTGAAATCCCGCAGTGCGGCAGTCTCCTGCCGGACCGAAGTGTGCTACCCTTCGGTGGGAAGCATTCTGGCCGAAACGCAGCCATCAAAGGTCCGGCTCCATAGGTTTCATACCGCGACGACGTCGAAAGGAAACGCCATGCGCACGCGAGTTCTTACTGCCATAGTTGTTGCGGCCTTGGTCGGCATGACAACCTCGGTAGCCTGGCCCCAGCAGGACATCCGCTGGGGAACGCCCCCGGTCGGCACCGCCGGCCACAAGGCAATGGTGACCTTGGCCAATCTCCTGAACAAGGAGATGCCGAAATACCGCATCTCGGTGCTGCCCACCGCCGGTGCCATTGCCACCGTAAAGGGCTTTGCCACCAAGGAGCTCGACGGCTACTACGGCTCGGACGTCGCATTCCAGGAGCTCGCCAGCGATTCGGGCCGGTTCAAGGGCTTCAAGGAACGGGTGCAGCGCCAGCCGATTCAGTCGTTTTGGTCGAACACCATCGAGGTCGGCCTGGCGGTGCATGTCCGCAACAAGGACAAGATCAGGAAATGGGGTGATCTCGCCGGCAAGCGCATGTTCACGGGACCGCTGCCGTTCGACACCCGCGCGCAAACCGAACGCGCTCTCAATGGGCTGGGCGTGAAATTCAACTACGTGCAGGTCGATCTGGCGACGGTCGGATCCCTGCTCGAATCAGGCGCGATCGATGCCATGTCGATCTATACCGGCTCGGAAAGCTCGCCCCCGCCTTGGCTGTCCGAGGCTTCGCTGGCGGCGGACTGGGCGGCCCTCAACCCGAACGCCGACGAGATCGCCGAATTCAAAAAGATGGGCTTCTCCGTCGTCGAGGTGAGTCCGAAAGTATTCAATCGGGATGTGCATGCCGACAAGGTGGTCGAGCTGCCGTTCTACTACAGCTTCAACGTCGGCCTCGATGTGCCGGAAGCCGACGTTTACGAGATGCTCAACATCACCGAGAAGCACGCCGCCGAGTTGGCCTCAACCGATCCGACCTTCGCGCAGATTGCCAAAGACATGAAAGGGTTTCAGAAGCGTGGGGTCCAGTCGTCCGTCGATCTCGTTCCGATTCATCCCGGGCTTGCCAAATGGATGCGCGAGAAGGGCGTGTGGGATCCGGAATGGGATTCTAAGATCGCGAAGAGATAAGCTCGCTTCTCGTGTCCCGGACGAGCGATGGCGGCGAAGCCGCCCTCGCGAAGGTCCGGGGTCCAGGACGACGGCTAGGGCCTGGGCCCTTGGGTCCCGGGTCTCGTTTCCGTAGCCGGCGCTACACTTGGCCGGGACACGAGAAAGACGGCGGACCGCTATCATGACCGAGGAATCTGCTCGCGATATGCCGCGGCTTGTTATCGAGTGGCTCTATTACCTTTTCGCGATCTTCTTCTTCATCTATTTGTTCGTGTATTTCTGGACCAGCGAGGGCGGCCCGACCCTGCTGGCAATGACGCTGGTTCCCATCACATATGTGCTGTTCGTCTTCAACAGCCTGCGTGAGAACGATCTTTATCCCAGCCTGCCGCAGGCCGCCAATTACGTGATCGCCGCGGTCTATATCGGTCTTGCGCTCGTCGTCGCCGTTTACATGCATACCGAGTATTACGACATCGGCACCGTGCGCACCGGCGACTGGAACACCAACGACCTCGTAATCGGCGGATTGATGACGGTGCTAGTGCTGGAATACTCGCGCAAACGCCACATGCCGCTGTTCATGTTGAACATCCTGCTCATCTTGTACGCGGTCTACGGGTACGTCGTACCCGGCATGTTTTATCACTCCGGCCTAAGCTGGCAGCGCGTCGTCACGGCCATGAGTGTCGAGACCACGACCGGCGTGTTCTCAAACCTGCCGCAGATTGCCCTCACCGTCATCGGTGCGTTTCTACTCGTGCTGAGCGTGCTGAGCGGATTTGGCTGCATCGAGTCACTGTTGCGCGCGACCAAACGGGTGGCGATCCGCTCCGCGCATGCCTTGCCGCAGTCGGCCGTGGTCGGCTCGATGTGCGTCGGCACCGTGAGCGGCAGCGGCGCCGCCAATGCCATCACCATCGGTTCGGCCACGATCCCGGCTATGATCGGCGCCGGCATACCTCCGGCGACGGCGGCCGCGATCGAATCGGCATCGTCCCTGGGCGGTCAGCTGATGCCGCCGGTGATGGGGGTGGCCGCCTTCCTGATGGCCGAATTCCTCGGCAAAAGCTATTTCGAAGTGGTCGCGCGCGGCTATGTGCCCGCCTTGATCTATTACGCAACGGTTGCCGTCTCGGTTTATCTGCTGGCGCTGCGCTACCGCATGCGGCTGGTGCGAGGGACCTACGAGAAACTGTCCTGGCACGACGTGATCAATCTGGTTTCTTTCGTTGCAGTGATCTCTGGTCTGGTGGGCATGATGGCGCTGTGGAACCTGGCTCCGCAATTCGCAGCACTTTACGTGTTCATCGCCGTCGGTGCCTTTCTTCTAATTTTCCATACTGTCTCGTCGTTCGTAGCCAGTCGCTGGTCGCTCTCCGAGCTCATCCAGCCGGTGCGGAAATTTCTCGATGCCTATATCGAGATGACCTCGGATTTGACCTTGCTGCTGGCAACGCTCGCCATCATGACCGGAGCGCTGGTCATTACCGGCGTGCCCACGAAGCTCGGGGCGATCCTCATCGATCTCGCGGGGATCAACCTCGCGGCAATGGTGGTGCTGGCGTTCGTGTTCGGCGCGCTGCTCGGCACCGGGTTGCCGCCGGCGCCCACATACATCCTGGTTGCGATCGTGATCGCGCCGCCCATGATCCGTGTTGGCGTCAATCCCTGGGTGGTACATTTCTTCGCGTTCTTCCTCGGCGTCTGGGGCGAGCTCACCCCGCCCACCTCATTGGTCGCTGCAGTCACCGCCAAGATCGCCAACGCGTCATTCTACTCAACCCTCAGTCGGGCGCTGCAAATCTGCGTTTCGCTGTTCACGCTGATGGCCGGCGTGTTCGTCCATCCCAAGCTAGTGATCGAGCCCGGCATCGACCAGTTCGGTGCGGCACTGCTGATCCTGGTGGCCACCATCGGCATTACGTTCAGCCTCCAGGCCGTTTTCGCCGATCGCCGCGCGCTCGATGTTCTTGCCCGACTCGCGCTCGCGGCTTTCGCCCTCTTTGTTTTGCTATGCCCCAATGAACGGCTCGCGGCCGCAGGCTGCCTGCCGGTGCTGCTGCTGATCGGCTATTGGCTGGCGCGGCGCAGAGGCGCCGGCGTCGTCGAGACGCCGGCTATCGAGCCTGTGGTGCCGCCCCCATTGACCGCGCAGATTGTCGATACCGAGCGCGGCCGCATGTCCTGATTGCTTCGTGGCGGCGAGTGCCACCAAGCTAATTGCAAGCAGGAATTCTTTGGGAAGACCGGTCATTGAGCCTAGGCGACATTGACTGAGCCGCGGTTATACCGACGACGTGATCGAATAGGCTGCTGCTCTGTTTGCTGCGGTGCATGAGTCCGCTTTTGGCACTTAGCGGACATTTCGAGGCAAGCGTGTGCATGTCCGCTTTCGGAGCGAACCGGACATCCCGTGAGCGTTCGGAGCGTGCCGATCTGACGAAAATGACCCATAGCGGACATAGAGGGGACTGAAATCCCGCAGTGCAGCGATGGAAGCGTGGTATCATCCCTCCATCGCATGAATGACCCCCAACCGGAGGGTCACATGGCAAGCTACACCGGACGCCGAAAATTCTTAGCCACGCTGCTCGGCGGCGCGGCAGCCGCGTGGCCGGTTGCGGCGCGTGCGCAGCAGGGCGCGCGCGTGCGGCGCATCGGGGTATTCATGCCCGGAGTGGCGGACGATCCGGAAGGACAAGCCCGCATCGGAGCGTTCCTGCAAGGCCTCGGCGAATTGGGCTGGATCGTCGGCCGCAACGTGCGGATCGACTACCGGTGGGGGGCCGGCCATGCCGAGCGCTATCGCGCGATCGCGGCCGAACTGGTCGCGCTAGCGCCGGACGTCGTCTTGGCTCTGGGCTACTCTACTGTGAGCGCGCTGCAAAAGGCGACTGGCGACGTGCCGATCGTATTCGCGAGTGTCACCGATCCGGTCGGCGGCGGTTTGGTCGCGAGCCTGGCACGGCCCGGAGGCAATACCACCGGATTTGTCACCTCTGAATTCGGCTTTGCCGGAAAGTGGCTGGAGCTGCTCAAGGAAATCGCGCCACGGGTCACGCGCGCGGCAGTCATGCGCGATTCCGCTATCGCCTCGCAGCATGCCCTGTTCGGAAGCATCCAATCGGTGGCGCCGTCGCTGGGAATCGAGCTGCGCCCGATCGATACGCACAGCCCCGGCGAGATCGAGCGCGCCCTCGTTACATTCGCCCGCGAGCCGAACGGCGGCTTGATCGCGGTCTCGGGCTCGCAGGTGCTCGTGCACCGCGATCTGATCGTCGCGCTTGCGGCCCGACATCACTTGCCGGCGGTCTATCCCTACCGCAGCCACGTCATGAGCGGCGGTCTGATCTCCTACGGCGCTGACCAGGTCGATCACTTCCGGCGCGCGGCCGGCTACGTCGATCGCATCCTCAAGGGCGAGAAGTCGGCTGACCTGCCTGTGCAGGCGCCGACCAAATACGAGTTGGTGATCAATCTCAAGACTGCCAAGGCACTCGGCCTCGACTTGCCAGCGACGGTGCTCGCCCGCGCCGACGAGGTGATCGAATGATGTGAAGCGAGAGGGAGGTTCAAAATGAAACTTCCCCGCCGAAATTTTCTCCATCTCGCAGCGGGCGCTGTCGCGCTGCCGGCAGTGTCCCGCTCCGCTAACGCGCAGAGCTATCCGACGCGGCCGGTGCACTTGATCGTGCCGTTCGGACCAGCCGGCGCGACCGACATTACTGCGCGGCTCATCGGGCAATGGTTGTCGGAGCGGCTGGGTCAGCAGTTCGTCATTGAAAATCGCCCGGGTGCAGGTAGCAATGTCGGCACCGAGGCGGTCGTGCGCGCGGCTCCCGATGGCTATACGCTGGGCCTCTTCGGCGCGCCGAGCGCGATCAACGCAACGCTTTACGACAAGCTTAATTTCAATTTCGTCCGCGATATCGCACCGATCGCACCCATCGTCCGCTTTCCCTATATCATGGTGGTCAATCCTTCGGTTTCTGCCAAGACGCTTCCCGAGTTCATTGCCTATGCCAAGGCCAATCCCGACAAAATCAATATGGCGTCGCCCGGCATCGGCAGCACGCCGCATGTCAACGGCGAGCTGTTCAAGGTGATGACCGGCACCAATTTGGTGCACGTGCCGTATCGCAGCGCGGCTGCGGTGATGACCGACTTGCTGAGCGGACAAGTGCAGCTTTACTTCGGCACCACGGCATCGTCGCTCGAGTACGTGAGAACCGGCAAACTGCGCGCGCTGGCGGTGACCATCGAGCGGCGCTTGGATGCGCTGCCGGACATTCCGGCCGTCGCCGAATTCGTACCGGGCTACGAGGCTAGCGGCTGGTTTGGCGTCGGCGCACCCAGGAACACGCCAGTCGAGATCATCGACAAGCTCAACAAGGAGATCGATGCCGGCGTCGCCGACCCCAAGATGAAGGCGCGGCTTGTCGATCTCGGCGGCATCGCGCTGACGGGCTCACCCAGCGACTTCGGCAAGCTCATCGTGGAAGAGACCGAGAAGTGGGGCAAGGTGGTGAAATTGTCCGGCGCCAAGCTGGACTGATCGACCATCGCTGAGAGCTGCTCAGTGCGCCGTGCGTCGTCGCCGTGGCAGCATGAAGCTCGTTGAGTTAGTGGATCACATGGCGTAACGTCGGAAGCGGCCATCGTGCAACCAGCAAATGGGGTCGATCGGTCCTTCGCCGTCGGCGTCCCCACCATCAAAGGCCATGCCATGAGCTATGGAACCATCGATGTCACGCCGGTTACGCCCCGCATCGGCGCCTATGTCGAGGGCGTCATACTGGCCAAGGCACTTAGCAACCGCCAGGTCGAGGAGCTGCATCAGGCTTTCACGGAGCACCAGGTGCTGTTTTTCCGCGATCAACCGCTCGACGTGGAATCCCATAAGAGGTTCGGCCGATATTTCGGTGAATTGCACATCCACCCAAACACGCCGGGGCCGGAAGGGCATCCCGAGATCCTGCCCATCCATGCTGATGCGGACTCCAAGCGTGTCAGCGGCGAGTACTGGCACTCCGATGTCTCCTGTGACGAGGAGCCTCCGCTCGGCAGCATCCTCTATCTCCACACAGTGCCGCCCTGCGGTGGCGATACCCTATTCGCCAGCCAGACGGCCGCCTATGACGCCTTGTCTCCCCGCATGAAGGTCTATCTCGAAGGATTGACCGCCACGCACTCCGGCGATCACGTCTATCGCCGGACCAATATGCTGGTGGGGCGCGACGACAAGGGCAAGGTCTTCCCGAAGGCGTCGCACCCGGTCGTGCGCACGCATCCGGTGACGAAGCGCAAGGCGCTGTTCGTCAATGGCCACTTCACCACCCATATCGATGGGCTTGCACCAGAGGAGAGCCGTGCAATCCTGAACTATCTGTGCGAGCACAGCACGCGAGAGGAATTCCAGGTCCGGTTCCGCTGGCAGCCTCATTCGGTCGCCTTCTGGGACAACCGCTGCGTCCAGCATCTCGCAATCTGGGACTATTACCCACAGACACGCTCCGGCCGCCGGGTGACGATCAAAGGCGACCGGCCAGTCTAGCCCATCTTCGATTTATCAACTGATTGATAGGGAAAAGTCGATTTGCGCCGCGCGGCGGCTTGGCAGCACATTTCTTGGATCGGGCAGGATGAGTTGACGTCGACTTGGCCCACGGTGGTCTGCAGGGAACCGCAGCCCCAGGGCAAGACTCGCGGCTGGACCCGGGCGCCGCGCGAACCAATGAGCATTTGACGAAGTCGTCCACAAGCTCAACAGGGAGATCAATACCGCGCTCACCGACCCGAAAATCATGGCGCAGCTTGCCGACCTGGGCAGCCCGACGACCGGAGAAGTCGAAAGGATGTCAGGTCGATGCGGCCGTTCTACGGCGTAGCGATCCGCGTTGCAGCCAGGTGTCGTATCCATATGGTGGTCGATGCCGCGACGAGCGCTGCACCCAAGAGCAACAAAAGGTACGCGATCCACGACGGCTGGTAGGTCGCGGCAGCAACACGATTGAGGTCATTGCTCTGCTTTGGATCGATCAATTGCGCCGGATTTGATGCAGCTTCCACGACGTTTGCGGCCGTCGCCCCGCCAGCACCCTCGCTGTTTGGAGAGACCGGCCAAGCCGTTGCCGCAGTCGTCACCAGACTTTCGCCCCGGCTCTCGTCATCCGCAGGCGCAGCTGCCAGCGCCGCGAGACCAGCTTCCACCGCTTTCTGCATCGCCTGCTCCTGCATAGCCGGTTTGCTCACATTAGCCGAAGCAGCCGCTTCACGCTTTGCGCTTGCCTCCTCGTTTGTGCGTGTATGAGTCACTTTTTTTGGCTGAGGCGCGGGCTTAGCCGGCGCATTCGCAGTCTCTTGCACCGCCAGTTCTCTCACGGGGCACGGATACCGATCGTCATCGCACGCCTGCGCATACCTCGATGGCACACCCGCGATCAGCCCAGCTCCAGCTATCATGACTGCCAAAGTACATAGAGTTCGCATTGCGTCCCTCCCGCCCCTAGAGGTCGATCGGCATATCTCCATCCGTCGCAATGGCGCCACATTGACCTAAATAGGGCATTGTTTGCGCAGTCCGGAGGCGGAAGAGTGGACGGTTCCAACGATACGGAAATCTCGCCCAATGACAGATCACGCAGAAAAACGTGGCCAACTAATCCGGCACCTTGAAGATACTCTGGCGCTCGCAGATGAAATTGAGGATGGCCAGACTGGATTCCTAATCGAGCGCGCGCTCGATGAAGCGCGATCACGTCACTTTAGGCCGATCGGCTGAATCGCGTCCGCTTTCAGAGCGAAGCGGACATCCAGGGGGCGCAGGGCCTCGAGGGCCTCGGTCGCGAATGACCCACAGCGGACAAAAGCCAGATTGAGATTCCGCAGCGCAGCAGTCTCCTGCCAGCGTGCTATCATCTGGGCGCCGACACGGAGGCGTCCAAACGGATTCAGAACAATTCAGGTCTGCCCCAAGGACTGGCCCGCTCGCCTATTGGAGGCTGAGTGTGCCGTGGTCCCCTCACTGGGAGATGGTCGCATGTTCGACTTGAGGAGGCGCGAGTTCATGACGCTGCTCGGCGGCGGGGCCGCATGGCCGCTCGCGGCGCGCGCGCAGCAGCCGGCGATGCCGGTGATTGGATTTCTCGATCCCACATCGGCTGACGCAGAGGCCGACCGTCTGCGCGCATTCCGCCAGGGCCTCAAGGACGCAGGCTTCGTTGAGGGCGAGAACGTCGAAATCGTCTACCGGTTCGCCGAAAATCAAAGCGACCGGTTGTCGGCGCTGGCGGCCGAACTGGTTCGTCGGCAGGTCGCGGTGATCGCGACGCGCTCTCTCGGTGCACGCGCGGCCAAAACGGCAACCTCGACGATCCCCATCGTTTTCATGCTCTCCGAAGACCCGGTCAGGCTGGGTCTTGTCGCAAGCCTCGCCCGGCCGGCCGGCAATGCAACGGGGATCAATTTTTTCAGTACTGAGCTCACGGCAAAGCGGCTGGAGCTCCTGCGTGAGCTCGTGCCCCGAGCGGCTCGTGTGGCCGTGCTGGTCAATCCAGCCTATGCGGCGCGTACCGAAGCCACGGTGAGAGACGTGCAGGCGGCCGCCCGCGCCATGGGGCTGGAGCTCCTGGTGCTCAACGCCAACACCAGCCAAGAGATCAACGCGGCGTTCGCGACCTTTGCGCGCGAGCCCCGCCCCGACGCCCTCTTCGTCGGCACCGACCCGTTTTTTTCGAGCAGGCGATCCCAGTTGGTCAATCTGGCGTCGCGCCATGCCGTGCCCGCTGCCTATTCAGGGCGTCACTACCCCGAAATTGGGGGGCTGATGAGCTACGGAAGCGACGCGAACGACGCGGCTCGGCAGGTCGGCGGCTATGTCGGCCGCGTCCTCAAGGGCGCAAAGCCTGCGGACCTGCCGGTCGTGCAGTCGTCGAAGTTCGAGCTGGTCATCAACGCCGAGACCGCGAGGATGCTTGGCATCACGGTTCCACCGTCGCTGCTCGCCATCGCCGACGAGGTGATCGAATGAGCAACTGTCATCTTGTCGCAGCGAGATCGCTGATTGATTTAGCCGCGTCAAGGCTGGCGCTTCGCGCCCCCGCGCTACGCGCGGCTACGGCCTTGACTCGGCCAAATCGCTCAGCGCAACGGCTACCGTGCGGTCGTTACAC
>Ga0318500_10000342_pt1 | contig 9894 bp, 10 predicted proteins | sample GRESIP174b1f20_FD_203295 | JGI IMG/M metagenome (GOLD analysis project Ga0318500, IMG submission 203295) | Tropical soil microbial communities from Luquillo Experimental Forest, Puerto Rico - GRE.SIPMG.174b1f20 | ecosystem: Environmental > Terrestrial > Soil > Tropical forest > Bulk soil...
CGTTACCGCCTTTGCCGCCGGCCTGCCCGGGCGCCCCGGAGCCGCAGTCACCGCCGTCGCCGAACAGAATCCCGCCCGGCCCGCCGGCTTGGCCGGTCCCGGGCGCGCCGTTGGTGCCCTTGCCGATCAGTGGGCGACCTAACAGCAGATTAGTGGGCGTGTTGATTACTTGCTCGACGGTCTGTAACGGCGAGGCGTTGGCCGCCTCGGTCAGCGAATACGCGGCCCCCGCACCGCTCATGGCGCGGACAAACTCGGCATGAAACGCCGCCGCCCGGGCACTTAGCGACTGATAGGCCTGGGCGTGCCAGAAAACAGCGACGCGATCGCCGCCGACACCTCGTCACCCGCGGCGGCCACCACCGCGGTAGTCGGAGCCGCCGCCGCCGCATGCGCGGCGGTTAGCCCCGAGCCGATATTGGACAGATCCGAGGCCGCCGAAGCCACAAACTCTGGGACCGCCACCACATACGACATCGCTGCCCCTCCCGGGTCGGGTGAACACTTGAGGAGCACTCAAATCGTACGCCGATTCCGAGTCAATGTTCATCGTCCCGGCAAACTTTCTCACTCCGCGCGGCATAATTAGTCAAAGAGCATTTTGGGACACGCGTTCAACAACTCCCGTAATGAAAAAGCGCGCCGCAACCTATGCGTGCAGCTAATCGGGCTCGGCTTAGAACGGGGGCGGTTGGTTGCGTTCGGCGACGTGGGCGGCGTTGAGGGCGCGTTCGGCGTCGATGCGTTTGGCGCGGTCTTGTTCTCGGGTGGGGCGGCGTGTGGGCATCATCACGCCGCGATCACCGGATGGCCGGTATCCGGTTGGGGCAGTGGGTAATTCGCCGGTGGGCAGGCACAGGGCCGGGAACAGCAGCCGGCTGCCCCGCCAGCCGGCACGCCGCCGCGGCGGCCTCGGCGCGGGCGCCCTCGCTGATGGCGGCTACCACCGCGGCGTCGGGCAGCTGGGGATCGAACATACTTTCGAAGCTTAGTGAAAGTCACTGCCCCCGGCACCACCAAAACCCCAAGTTGTGGATGAACCGCCAACTGTGGATAACGCCCGCTAAGCCGGGCGCTCGGTCACCCGCAACCCGAGGGAAAACACCAGCCGCACTTCGGGATCCGACAGCGACGTCGACAACAGCTTCTCGATCCGCCGCACCCGGTAACGCACGGTGTTGGGATGTACCTGCAGCCACTGCGCGGCGGCCCCGATGTCGCCGAAGCTGTCCAGGTAGGCGCGCAGCGTCTCGGCCAGCATTGGGTCCTGCGCGCGCAGGTCGCGTATCCGTGGATCGATCAGCCGCTGGTCGGCCCCGACCAGGCTGACGATCTCGTCGAGCAACACGGTGGTGCGCGCCTCGGCCAGCGATGTCACCTGCCCGATCGAAATCGGATGTCGCTCAGCGCTATCGAGCACCCGGTCCACCTCCTTGCGTGTCGCGGCCACCTCCGCCAGTCCGGCGACCGGCGCGGCGATGGCGGCCCGCAGCTCGACGCCGAGCTCGGTACGCAGGGCGCTGATCGTGCCGCGGACCCACGAGGCCACCGACCGCGTCGTCGCAGTCTGCGGCAGCAGCGCATAAATCCGCGAGCCGTGCGATGCCACCTGAGCGTCGCGGCGAAAAGCGCTGGCGCTCAATGCCAAGACGTCGGCTAACCGTGCGTGACGGGCCCCGGTGTCTGTGGTTTCCCAGCCGATGAGCGCGGCGGCGCCATCGGCGACGAGGCCAAGTTCGCGGGCAATGGCAGCGACGTCGGCGGCGTCGCCGTCCGTGAGCCCGAGAAGTTGCTGCACCCGCCGCGCATGCGTGGACGGCCGGGCCGCCAGCCGAAACATGATGCGGGCGGCCAAAACCGCCGCACCCCGCAACATCTCCTCGGCGTCGTCGGCCAACGGCTGCGAACCCTGTTGCACCCAGATGGTGCCGGCGAACACCGGCGGTCGCCGCGCATCGGCCGGCGGCTGATAGATCCCGATCGCCAGCCGCGGACGCAGACCCAACTCCGGACGCTCGGCGACGCGCACCGCCTCGCCGCTGGATCGCAGCGCATCGAAGATGCCCCATTGGTCGATCCACTCCAGATGCTCGGGCGGCCCGGCGCGGCCCAGGATCGAAAGGCGGCGCAGTTCGTCGGCTTCGTCGTTGGAAGCCGAATAGGCGAGCACGTGCGACTGGGCGTCTTCGATGCTGACCATGCCGTGGATGCGGTCGGCCAGCGACTGTGCCAAGCCGAAGAGGTCGGTACCGGAGTCGTCCATCGGGTCGGCGCGGTCCCCGTGATGCTCGAGGACGTGGTTGACCAACTGGTAGAGCCGCTCCCAGCGGGCCCGCGGCTCCACCGCAACCACCGCCGACCCGGCCGCGACCGCCGCGTCCACCAGTGCGTTCGACGGCTGCTTGACGAAGATCGCCACCGGCACGCGCTCGCGCGCCTGCTTGTCCACCCACCGCAGCGCCTCGTTGTCGCCGACTCCAAGCAGGAAGAAGACGTCGGCCGAACCCGCCGCCGTCGCCAGGCCCAGCCGCACGTCGTCGGAATCGATCAGCGCCGCCGACCCCACCGGAAGGTCCAGGCCCCTCGGGGCGTCCACCAGGCTGACCAGCGTCGCATCCAGCGCGAGCAACAGTTGACCCAGCCCGACACCAGCCGTTCGCATATTGTCCGATCCTACTACTCAACCGGTTAATCCTTGTCTGATCGGCCAACAATATCGGGTGCCGGCCCGGGGATCCTTAGCAACATGGACGCAATCACTCAGGTGCCAATGCCGGCCAACGAGCCGGTCCACGACTATGCGCCGCAATCCCCGGAACGCGCCCGGCTGCTGGCCGAGTTGGCCACGCTGACCGACCACCCGATCGACCTCCCACATGTCATCGGCGGCCACCACCGGATGGGCGATGGCGAGCGAATCGAGGTCGTCCAGCCACATCGGCACGCCGCCAAGCTGGGCACCCTGACCAACGCCGTGCACGCCGATGCGACGGCGGCGATCGAGGCGGCGATGGCCGCGAAGAACGCCTGGGCGGCAATGCCTTTCGACGAGCGTGCCGCGGTATTCCTGCGGGCCGCCGACCTGCTGGCCGGGCCGTGGCGGGAGAAGATCGCGGCCGCGACGATGCTCGGCCAATCCAAGTCCGCCTACCAGGCCGAGATCGACGCGCCGTGTGAGCAGGTCGACTTCTGGCGGTTCAACGTGGCTTTCGCCCGTCAAATCCTGGCGCAGCAGCCGATCAGCGGACCCGGCGAGTGGAACCGCAGCGAGTACCGCCCACTGGAGGGCTTCGTCTACGCGATCACGCCGTTCAACTTCACCTCGATCGCCGGCAACCTGCCGACCGCACCGGCGCTGATGGGCAACACCGTCGTGTGGAAACCCTCGATCACCCAGACCCTGTCGGCGTATCTGACGATGCAACTGCTCGAGGCCGCGGGCCTGCCGCCCGGCGTGATCAACCTGCTGACCGGAGACGGCTTTGCGGTTTCCGATGTGGCACTGTCCGATCGGAGGCTGGCCGGCATTCACTTCACCGGATCGACGGCGACCTTCCAGCGGCTCTGGTACCAGGTCGGCACCAATATCGGTCACTACCATAGTTATCCGCGCCTGGTCGGTGAGACCGGCGGCAAGGACTTTGTCGTCGCACACGCGTCGGCGCGGCCGGATGTGTTGTGCACGGCGTTGATTCGCGGCGCGTTCGACTATCAGGGCCAGAAATGCTCGGCGGCGTCGCGGGCGTTCATCCCGCATTCGGTGTGGCAGCGCATGGGCGACACCTTCCTGGGCGCGACCGCCGCGCTGCGCTACGGCGACATCACCGACCTGACCAACTACGGCGGCGCGCTGATCGATCGCCGTGCCTTCATCAAGAACGTCGACGCGATCGAGCGCGCGAAGGGCGCACCGGGCGTCACCATCGCGGTGGGAGGCGAATACGACGACAGCGTTGGGTATTTCGTGCGCCCGACCGTGTTGCTGTCCGATGACCCAACCGACGAATCGTTCGCGACCGAGTACTTCGGTCCGCTCCTGTCGGTGCATGTCTACCCCGACGAGCAGTACGAACGAATCCTGGATGTCGTCGACACGGGCTCTCGCTATGCGCTGACCGGCGCGGTCATCGCCGACGACCGCGAGGCCGTGCTCACCGCGCAGGACCGGCTGCGGTTCACCGCCGGAAACTTCTACGTCAACGACAAGCCGACCGGCGCGGTAGTCGGGCGCCAGCCGTTCGGAGGGTCGCGGGGCTCGGGCACCAACGACAAGGCCGGGTCGATGCTGAACCTGTTGCGTTGGACGTCGGCGCGCACCATCAAGGAGACGTTCGTCCCAGCGACCAATCACACATACCCACACATGGGACCCGACTGATGGCCGGGGTCTTCGCCCACACCCTTCGCCCGGCGATCCTGGCCGTAGGCCGGCGGGAGGCGTTGCGCCGCACCGCCGAACGATTGCCTGTCGCGCGCAGAGTGGTGCACCGGTTCGTCCCCGGGGAGACGATCGACTGCGCACTGGAGAGCGTTGCCGCCCTGCGTGAGTCGGGTCGATACGTCAGCATCGACTATTTGGGCGAGGATGTCACCAACGCCGACGACGCCGATGCTGCGGTTCAGGTCTACCTGGATCTGATCGACGAGCTGGGCCGCTCCGGTGAGCCCGCCGACTCCGCCAACGATGGCGTCGCGCCGCTGGAGGTGTCGCTGAAGTTGTCGGCGCTGGGGCAGTCGCTGGAGCGAGACGGGGAGAAGATCGCCCGGGAGAATGCCTGGGCGATCTGCGCGGCCGCACAGCGCGCCGGCATGTGGGTGACGGTGGACGCCGAAAACCACACGATGACCGATTCGACGGTGTCGATCGTTCGCGACCTGCGCGCGGATTTCCCTTGGCTGGGCACGGTTTTGCAGGCCTACCTGCGGCGCACGCTGGGCGATTGCGCGGAGTTCGCCGCTTCCGGGGCCAGGGTCCGGCTCTGCAAGGGCGCCTACGACGAACCCGCGTCGGTGGCTTACCGAGATGACGCCGAGGTCACCGACTCGTACCTGCGGTGCCTTCGGGTGCTGATGGCGGGCCGCGGGTATCCGATGGTCGCGTCACACGATCCGGCCATCATCGACGCTGTGCCGGAGCTGGTCGCCGAATCTGGCCGTCGCGCTGGCGATTTCGAATATCAGATGTTGTACGGGATCCGCGACGGCGAACAGCGACGGTTGGCCGACGCCGGGGACCGCGTGCGCGTCTACGTGCCGTTCGGCACCCAGTGGTACGGATACTTCATGCGGCGACTGGCCGAGCGGCCGGCCAACCTGACGTTCTTCTTGCGGGCGTTGGCCCAGCGCTGAGTGTGCACTCAGGTACTCCAGCGTGTGCTCAGGGTGAGAAAATCGCCCAGATCGCGCAATGGCTGCACACTCGACGCGACTACAAGCCTCGGCAGCCGAAAGGAGCTGTCATGCCCGTCTCGCATTGGCACAAGCTGTACACGGTCGATATCGAGGCGCCGCCTGGGGTGGTGTTCGGGCTCATCGTCGACCTGCCCAATTACGGCCGCTGGTTGCCCGGCTCCGCTTCGTACGAAAGCACCACCGATGTCGAGCCTTATCCGATTCGGCTGGGTAGCCGGTATCACGACGGCAAGCCCACCGAACCGGGCAAAGACTGGTGGGGTGAAGTGGTCGGATTTCAGCCCCCGGGATCCGTGGACTTCCACCAGGCGATCTATGCGCGGCAGTTGCGAGCGACCGTCGACACGCACATTCACTATTCGTTCGAGCCCGCCGGCGACCGGACCCGGGTGACGCGTTGGCTGGTTCTCACCATCGGCATGCCGCTGCTCCTTCGACCACTCCGCCGGCTCATCATCAGTGCGTTCGACAAAGAGAACGTGCGGACGATGGCCGCGCTCGCCGAGTATGCCGAGGCACATCCGAACGAGTTGGCGCCCGATTGAGTGTGCGCCAAGGTACTCCAGCGTGCGCTCACGGTGAGAAAATCGCCCGAATCCCGCCCTGGCCGCACACTCGATGCGCCGGAAGCAAACGCACGCCGCTAGCGCCGCGGCCGGGCACGATCGCCGGCGAGTCCGCGCACCACGTGTGCCCGCACGAATTCCGCTGCCACGTCAGGGTTGTCCATATCCAGCGTTGACGACGGCGTGCTGAACAGCGAGAACAGTATCCGCGCGAACCATTCGCCGGCGGCCCGCACGTCGAGGTCCTTGCGTACCTCACCGGTGAGCTTGGCCGCCGTCAGGTAAGGCGCGAAGAAGTCGACGCATTCGCGCAGCAATACGGCGGCGTCCTTGGTCAGCAGCAGGCTGATCGCGTGCTCGTCGAAGTACTTCCCGGACGCGATGGTCCGCCGTGCCTGCGTCACGAATACCGCTGCGTGGCTTAGCTTTTCCTCCAAGGACGCGCCAAGGTCCATCGCCTTGGACATCTCGCGGTAGAACTGCTCGGAGGCATGCTCGGCGCAGGCTTCGAAAACCGCGCCCTTGTCGCTGAAGTACTCGTAGATCGTGCTCCGGGATACGTTGGCGGACCTGGCGATATCGACGATGGTGGTCTTCTGCAGTCCCTGGCTGCAAAAGCACGCGTACGCGGACTCGACGATGAGCTCGCGAGTATCGGACGCCTGGGTTATCGAAGCCTGTGTCATCGAGGGCTCACCCGGCCGGAGCGAGGATCAGGCCGCTGGTGGGCACGCCTGTTCCCGACGTGACGAGCACGTGCTCGACGTTGTCGACTTGGTTGTAGGAAGTACCGCGCACCTGGCGCACACTCTCGGTGATGCCGTTCATGCCGTGGATATAGGCCTCGCCGAGCAGCCCGCCGTTGGTGTTGATCGGCAGCTCCCCACCGAGCGACAGCCGATCCACGGTGGCGAAGTCCTTGGCTTCACCACGCCCGCAGAAACCGAGTTCCTCGAGCTGCGTGAACACGAACGGCGTGAAATGGTCGTAGATGAAGGCGGTTTGGATGTCTTGCGGCTTGAGGCCCGAGTCACGCCACAGCCGGTCGGCGACCACTCCCATCTCCGGCAGGCCGGTGATGTCCTCGCGGTAGTAGCTGGTCATCATCTCGCCGTCGTGCGCCGCGCCCTGGGCGGCCGCGGTGATCACCGCCGGCGGCCGGCGAAGGTCCCGGGCGCGTTCGGCACTGGTCACCACGAGCGCGACCCCGCCGTCGCTTTCCTGACAGCAATCCAGCAGTCGCAGTACGGGTTCGACGATCCAGCGGGATCTCTGGTGCTCGTCCAGCGTGATCGGGCGCTGATAGAACCAGGCGTCAGGATTGCGGGCGGCGTGCGCGCGGTCCACGACGGCGATCCGGCCGAAGTCCTCGTTGGTCACCCCGTACGTCGACATGTAGCGCTGGGCGTGCAGTGCGACCCAGGCCGCGGGCGTAAGCAATCCGAACGGCGCGTAATGCGCCATGAACAGCGGGGTTTCAGCGTTGGTGCGTCCGCTGCCGCCGAAGCGCATGCCGGACCGCTCGTTGAAGGCGCGGTAGCACACCACCACGTCGGCGACGCCCGTCGCGACCGCCATTGCCGCGTGAACGACGGTGCCGGCGGCCGCCCCGCCGCCGTGCGGCACGCGAGAAAAGAAGGCCAGGTCGCCGATGCCCACGCTGCGCGCCACGTCGATCTCATCGCTGGCGTCCATGGTGAAGGTGACCATGCCGTCGACGTCGCCGGGTGCCAGGCCGGCGTCGTCGAGTGCGGAACCGACCGCCTCACATGCCAATTGCAGCTCGGTGCGCCCAGATTCCTTAGAGAACTCCGTCTGGCCGATCCCCACAATGGCGCAGGCGCCGGGCAGCGAGCGGCTCATGCAGCGGCTCCGTCGAGCAGGCTGAGGATCGCGGTGCCGGAGACGTGGTCGCCAAGGCTGTTGGAGCCCCTGAACGTTACCTCGACGAAGTTCTCCCCGCCGTCCCCCTGCGTCTTGCCCGTCACGCTGCCCGTGAAGCGCAGGGGATCGTCGGGAAAACACGACACGCCAAGGCGAATCGACAGGTTCTTGACCATGGCCTCGGGTCCGGCCCAATCGGTGAGGAAACGCACGCAATACCCGTTGGTGGTCAGGATGTTCATGAACAGGTTGGGCGAGCCCTGCTTGTTGGCGTAGTCGCGGTCGTGGTGCACCGGCATGAAGTCGCGCGAGGCGATGGCGCCGGCGACGATCATCGTTGTGGTGATCGGGATTTCGAGCGGGGTCACGTCGTCGCCGACTTCGATGTCGGCCCACTTCAACGTGGTTCGGATCATCGGTTTCCCTCCACGGCGGCGGGGCGGAACTGGTGCAGCACAAGGTCGTCATCGAAGGTCCGGTAGAAGACCTCGACCGGCATCCCGACCGTGACCTCAGCCGGGTCGATGTCACACAAGTTCGAGACCAGCCGTACCCCTTCGTCGAGCTGCACCAGCACGACGATGTAGGGATAGTCGAAGAACGGGAACCGCGGTTCCAGCGGCATGACGTAGCTGTAGACGGTGCCGCGGCCCGACGACTCGACCGAATCCCAGCCCAGGGAACGGCATTTGGGACACATAGGACGTGGCGGGTGGCGCAGCGCCCCGCATCCGGTGCAGCGCTGGATCAGCAGCTTCCGCTCGCGCAGCCCGTTCCAGAAGAATTCGGTGTCCCGGCTGACCGCCGGTGCCAGGCGGGGCGCCATCAGCGTGCCGGCCTGAATCGCAGCACGCGGAATCGCTGCCGCCCCAGCACCTCACCGTTCTGGTCGGTGTAGGTCGTCACCCAGGTCAGAAAGTAGCCGGTCCCCAGCGCCGTCTTCTTCTCTTCGGAGACGTCCTCGTACACCGCCGTCGCGTGGATGACGTCGCCGAGCCGGGGATAGCGTTCGATCTCGAACTCCGAGTTAACCGCCACCGTGCTGGTGAACCCGGCCTCGTCGAGGAATGCCGTTGGGTTGGTGGTGATCTCGACGGGGGCGCCACCCCGGTCTCCGATCCCCTCGAGTTTGGGCGACGGCATCACCCAGGTTTGCAGCATGACCGGCGGCGACACTATGCCGCCGAACCTCGAGGCGGCCGCGAACTCCGGGTCCAGGTAGACCGGGTTCATGTCGTCGAGTGCATGAGCCCAGTGCCGGATCATCGGTTGGTTCACCGGATCCGGTGCCACCGAAGGCTTTCCGGTGCCGCCGGTGGGCCGGCCGATCAGCGCGCGCAGCTTGTCTTGCAGCTCGGTTTGTGAGTCGGTCACAGGGCCGTCCCGAGTCGTACCGGCATTCGTTTCACGCCGGGGATCATGGTCGCCTGCATTCGGTCCACCTCGCCGACCAGTTCCAGCCGGGGAAAGCGCCGCAGCAGCTCGTCGAACAGGACGCAGGCCTCGAGACGGGCCAATTGCGCGCCCAGGCACGAATGCTCGCCACACCCGAACGCGATGTGCGGGTTGGGATGGCGAGTCACCTTGAATTCTTCTGAGTCGCAACCGAATATGTCCTCGTCGCGGTTGGCCGACCCGTAGAGCATCACCACCACCTCGCCCTGCCGGATCAGCTGACCGCGGATCTCGACGTCGGCCGTCGCGGTGCGCGCCATGTGGACAACGGGGCTGTTCCACCGCAACATCTCCTCGACGGCGCCGGGGATCAGCGACGGATCGTCGACCAGCAGGCGCAGTTGGTCGGGGTGGGCGATCAGCGCCAACGTGCCCAGCGCGATCAAATTGCGGGTCGTTTCGTTGCCGGCCACCAGCAGCAGAAAAGCGAACTTGAGCAGGTCGTCGTCAGTGAGCCGGTCTCCGTCGATCTCGGCGCCGACCAGAATCGACAGCATGTCGTCGCGAGCTTCGGCGCGCCTGGCCGCGATCAGCTGTTGGAAGTACTCGTAGCACTGCCCGAGGGCCACGAAAACAT
>Ga0318500_10000344_pt1 | contig 9889 bp, 8 predicted proteins | sample GRESIP174b1f20_FD_203295 | JGI IMG/M metagenome (GOLD analysis project Ga0318500, IMG submission 203295) | Tropical soil microbial communities from Luquillo Experimental Forest, Puerto Rico - GRE.SIPMG.174b1f20 | ecosystem: Environmental > Terrestrial > Soil > Tropical forest > Bulk soil | place...
GGTGCTGACCGCTACCAACACCTCGGGTAACCCGAACGCTTGGTCGAGGGTCTGATCTGGCCATTTTCCCTGGCATTTGGACGCACTCCTTCTGTCGGTTGCTCTTGAATGCATGACATCGGAACGTCTCTGCGGCCGTAGCTCCCGCTTGCGCCGAATCCCGACGGTTGGATTGGGCGTTTTGTCCACTTCGATCCTTCCCAGAAGCACCCAATTCTTCAGCTGTTTCAGTTCGACCGGCATCCGCTCGAACTTCGGACGGATGAACTTCGGCGGCGGCGTGGCCGCTCGCGACGCGGGCGCAGCAGCCGCCGATGCCGGTGATCGCATTCGTCAGCGGCGGGTCGCGCGATGCGCCAGGGAGCGAAGCCCCGCCGGTGACCAGGCGCAGATTAATTAAGCGATTTAATAAATGGCGCAGCAGATATCCAAAGTGGTAAGCGACGAATGTCACTTGTGCGTCTCCTGCTTGGACCGGAACCCGACATGAGCACGCAACAGAGGAAGGACAAATACTTCGGCGCCCACGAGTTCCAGGCGCGCGAGGAGGTAGTGAAGACCTCCTCCGACCGCGGCTTCGGTCTCATGTTTGGGGTCGTATTCGGGCTCATCGCCGGCTATGGCGCTTATCGCGGCAGCACGCTGTGGCCTTATTGGCTCGCAGCGTCTGGAGCGCTTGCGACAGTGGCGCTCTCGGTCCCGCGGGTGCTGGCGCTGCCCAACAGGCTGTGGACCAAGGTTGGTCTTGTGCTCTTCAAGGTGGTGAGCCCGGTGGTGCTCGCGCTGGTGTTTTATGTGACGGTGACGCCGATCAACCTACTGTTGCGGCTCCTCGGCAAAGACATTCTCGGGCTAGGATGGAAGCGAGACGACTCGACCTACTGGATCGCCCGCAATCCGCCCGGACCCGCCCCCGACACATTGAAAAACCAGTTCTGATCAGAGGGGAGCCCGTGTCATGACGTCATTCCTGCGCGAATTCTGGACCTTTTTGCGGGTGCGTAAGAAGTACTGGCTCTTGCCAATCTTCATCGTCATATCGATCTTCGGCGGCCTGATCGGGCTGACCCAGGGTACCGCGGTGGCACCGTTCATCTACACGCTGTTCTAGGTGATTGACGCGCTACGGCCATGCGTGTGCTCGGCATCTCAGCCTTCTACCACGACAGTGCCGCGGCCATTGTCGAGGAGGGCCGCGTCGTGGCAGCGGCCCAGGAGGAGCGCTTCACACGCAAGAAGTTCGACGCGAGCTTCCCGCACCGGGCGGTCGAGTATTGCCTCGAGGCCGCGCGATGCAGCCTGAAGAACGTCGACATTATCACGTTCTACGACAAGCCGTTCCTCAAGTTCGAGCGGCTCATCGAGACCTACCTCGCCTTCAGCCCGCGTGGGTTCCAGTCGTTCCGACTCGCCGTTCCTCTTTGGCTGCGCGAGAAGCTCTTCCTGAAGTCGCTCCTGCGCGGCCGCCTCAATGAGATCGAGGATGGCATCGATTGGGAGCAGAGACTCCAGTTCTGCGAGCACCACCTCAGTCATGCAGCCTCTGCCTTCTACCCCTCGCCGTTCGAGCGGGCCGCGGTTCTGACGATGGACGGCGTGGGTGAGTGGGCGACGACCTCGGCGGCGCTGGGCTCGGGTGCCAAGCTCGCCATCTCGAAGGAGATTCATTTTCCCCACAGCCTGGGGCTCCTCTATTCGGCCTTTACGTATTACACGGGTTTCAAGGTCAACTCGGGCGAGTACAAGCTCATGGGGCTTGCCCCGTACGGGTCGCCGCGGTTCGTTTCAACCATCCGCGATCACCTGATCGACGTGAAGGAGGACGGCTCGTTCCGCCTCAATCTCGATTATTTCAACTACTGCACCGGGCTCACCATGACCAACAGTCGCTTTCACGGGCTGTTCGGCGGGCCTCCCCGCAAGCCCGAGGCGCTTCTCGAGCAGCGGCATATGGACATTGCCGCGTCGGTGCAGGCTGTGGTCGAGGATGCCGTGCTGAAGCTAGCGCGCGGGCTAGGCCGGGAAAATGGTGAGAGGAACCTGTGCCTTGCCGGCGGCGTGGCGCTGAATTGTGTCGCTAATGGCAAGGTGCTCCGCGACGGGTGCTTCGAAAGGATCTGGGTGCAGCCTGCCGCAGGCGACGCCGGCGGTGCCCTCGGCGCGGCGCTGGCCAGTTATCACTTGCAGGCCGGGCAGCCCCGCACCGTGATCGATGCCAAGGCACTTGACGGCATGGCGGGATCCTATCTCGGCCCCGAGTACGACCAGGACGAGATCGAGCGGCGCCTGACCGGAGCCGGTGCGCGATTCGAGAGGCTCTCCCTTGAGGACATGCTCGAGGCGACAACCCGGGCACTCGCCGAGTCCAAGGCTGTCGGCTGGTTCCAGGGACGCATGGAGTTCGGGCCGCGCGCATTGGGTGCGCGCTCGATCCTCGGCGATCCCAGAAGCCCCTCTATGCAGAAGAATTTGAATCTCAAGGTGAAATACCGCGAGAGCTTCCGCCCCTTCGCGCCCGCCGTGCTGCGCGAGCACGCCCCCCATTGGTTCGAGCTCGACGGCGACAGTCCCTACATGTTGCTCGTGGCCCCGGTTGCCGCCCAGCACCGCCGCGCGATGACCTCCGCCGAGGAGGCGCTGTTCGGGATCGACAAGCTCAACGTCGCGCGCTCCTCGATCCCCGCCGTCACGCATGTCGACTATTCGGCTCGCGTCCAGACCGTGCACGCGGCGACGAACCCGCTCTTTCATGAGCTGCTCGAGCGGTTCTACGCGCTGACCGGCTGCCCCGTGCTCGTCAACACCTCTTTCAACGTCCGCAGTGAGCCGATCGTGTGCTCGCCCGAGGACGCCTTCCGATGCTTCATGGGCACCGAGATCGAGATGCTCGTGTGCGGTAGTTCCGTGTTGCGCAAAGAGAACCAGGACCCCGCGCTGAAACGGGACTACCGCGAAGAATTCGATCTCGATTGATACCTTAGTCGCGAGTACGCCCATTCAAGACCACATCAGTGCGAGGGTGGAACCGAGAGGAGACCCCGCCTTTGGGCTGCGTCGCATGAGCTTCTTTGCGTCTCGTTTCCGTCGCCTGCTTCAGTCTCCGACCTGAGCGAGGAATTGACTAAATGTCTCGTAGATGGTTATTCACGATACTGACGTTCGTTATCGTCCCGACTTGAGGTATGTCTTTGACATCAAGGAGGACTGCAATGGCAAGGAAGCGATACAAGCCTGAAGAGATCGTTGCGAAGCTGCGGCTGAAGCAGGTTGAGGATAGCTACACCAAATAGCGTTCACCCCCGTCCATGCGTGGCGAGTCGCACCATCGTTGCGTCTACCTCTTCGACCCACCGAGCAACACTCCGCCTTGCTTTCGTTTTCTCCACAGTTGATCCTGCACGATTGCGACCGCGACCTTAATCGGCTCGGTAAGCCGAAACAGGCCCACAACTATGATAAGGTAAATGGAGATACAGAAGCCGGTCGACAAACAGATACGGACGAAGCTGGAACAATCGGTGAGAGCGGTTGTTTGCAGCCACCAGCCTCCAGCCGCAGCGCTGATTGCGCCGATCAGCTGCTGGCCTACGGCCCGGATCACCAGTGCGGCGCCAGCGCCTATCGGGCGGCCCGCATAACTGATCGAGGGTGCGGCGAGGAGCAAGCTCGACATGACGACCGCCACCGCGACCCCTGTGGCGCCAAAGGCTAGACCTCCGAGCACTGCCACGACCTGGACAACGACCGAAACGATTCCCCAGTTTCGCCAGCGGTCCGCTCTCCCAGTGGAAAGATGCAGCCAGCCCTGTGAGCCTTCAATAACTTGGAAAATACCGCGCAAGGCAATAATACCTAGCAGTAAACCGACCGGCCGCCACTTTTCGCCCAACAACATGACCGTCAGGTCTTGGGCCGTCACCGACAGAATCGCCGCCGCGGGCATCATGAAAAACGCTAGAGCAGACAATGCTGCTTCGTATTTTTGCCGAAGGGCAACAGGATTAGATTGAAGTTTGCTGAGGGCCGCGCTTCCGACCGTGTGCAGCTGAAGAAGTGTCGAAAAGATTGAGTTATCGTATAGTGTTATTGCATTTTGATAATAGCCCACCTCATCAGGCCGATAGAACAAACCCAGCGCAATCCGATCCACTGCTCGGGCAACAGCATACATGACCGAAAAACCTACCACGTGTAGCCCAAAGCGGACCATTGACTTCACTTCATTGTCAAAGACCGGGAAGCCGGGCCGCCATCGGCACACGAGCCACGCTCCGATAGCAATGCAGAGCGAGGATACAATTGGACGGAACACCAGCGCCCAGTAGCTATAACCGCAACTTGCCATCAAGACGGCGATGGCAATTCCTATCAAGGTGCTTAGAATCTGTATTTTCGCAATTCTGGCGAATTGCATCGTTCGCCGTAAAAGCGCTATGTGTTGGTTTGACATCCCCCACAGCACGAAGGTGACCGCAGAATAGAGCGCGATAGTCTCTAGCCTGGGTTCGCGGTATATCCATGCAATCAGCGGAGAACAGGCAGCTACAACCACCGCAATTGCCAGCCCACTTCCACTACTGAGCCAAAAAAGACTACTGACCTGACCTCGCGTTATCTTACTTCTTTGTGTTGTCGCGTCTCCGAGACCGAGATCGATTAGCAATGGCGCAAAGCTTGTCAGAACGGTGACGATCGCGACTAATCCAAAATCCTCCGGCGTCAAGAGCCGTGCCAAGATGACCGCAGCGGCTATCTGGAGAACCCCGTTACCGTATTGCGTTGCAACCGATACAGCGCCGCCGCGCAAAGCCAGGCGCCCCAGGTCTCTCGACTCCTTGTGGTCCTCGAAATAAACTCCCACGCCATCGACCATGCTTTCAATCACCTGCGTTCACCGAAGAAAACAGCTGCATACCGCATCTACGCCTCTCTTATTGTTCAACGGCTCCAGGCCTGCATAATGCCACGGCCAGAAAGTCTTCATGCAAGGGTCTAAGAGAAAATAAAATGAGGTTGCTCAAGGAGCAGAGCAACCGTATCTTCGATGCTCTATAGGATGATCACGTTACCCTTCGCCGGGGCCGCCCCGCGCGGCCTCCATCCCGGAAATGAATGTCCTGCCCATCTCGCCGCAGGATCGAGTGATGGCTAAGCTTATCGAACACTTGAGTCAATTTCTGCAAAGTTTCGGTGTTGCCGGGCTTGCCCTTCTCTTTCTTCCAGTCTTGATCGCGGCATTGGCGCGCAACGTTGCTTTGGCATTGGCCACCAGCTTGCTTTCCTTTACCTCGTTAATGCTTTTTATTGCTCCGGCTTCTGCAACCAGCGGCCTCGCTATCGTGAGTGGGCTGGGCTCTTTCTTAGTGGCGTTGGAAAGCATCGTTGCGCGTGGACGGATGATGGCTTTCAATAAGGAAGTAGCCGATCTGAGTAGCCGCGTGAACCAGTTGGAGAGCGCCGAGCAGCGGCGCCTAGCGCTTGAGGTTAAGCGGAGAAATCGCCGAAAACAAAATTTCGCCAAAGAGGTGATCGCCCGTGAAGAATTCGGAAGCGATTGATCCGTGGCGATGATTTGACTTTGGCAAGTAATCAATTTTGCAAGAACGCGGGGTGGACGGAGCGACGCTTGCAGGTTAACGATGCCAGAAGGACGCTCGCGGGGGTTAATTTCATTAGAGAGATGTCCGACCTATATTACTTGGGAAGCTCAAAATGGCGCCCGTCGCGCGAATTCCTGAGAATCATCTCGTCGCTGCCCACCCCAACCACCCGCGAGGGCACATTCACCGCGAGCTCCTTGCGACGTTGCCGGGCTGGCGGTCAACCTGAGATTGGTGAAGGACTACGATGCAATCATGCTATTTGGATTGGGGCTCGTTCTCGCCATAGTCGCTTATCTCCTATTCATAATTCATAGAAGGGACGCCACTTTGCGCAACAAGCCTTGGTTTAAAGGCTTCTGGTGGACCTTCGGCTGGCTGGCAGCGCTGAGCGGAGTTGCAATAACTTAGTCAGCTTTTGGGCGGGCCTTAGGTGCAGGCTAGGTACATCTGCCTCCGTAAAGTAGCGCCGGGCGAAATCTATGGTTGTTTGGAATTTGGCTGGAGCACGTGTTGAAAAATATCCCTTTTCATGATCGCTATAAGGAGTTCACCGACGAGCTCACCCATGCTCATGTTGCGGAACTGTGCCTCGAACGCTAGTTGCCTGATCATGTCTTGCGTGAGTGGCAACTCACGTGTTCGCTCGTGACCTCGGTACTTCATCCTGAGGGCGAAGGTTGCCAAGTCCATCTCGTGCGTTCTCGCCCGCTCTTCGTGCGGCGTTGTCGTTTCGGGTTGCTCCACTGGACCCGACTGTGAATTTTGTTGAGGTTGTCCGCTTATCGGTGGCAACGGAACACCCCCACGGCGACTAGCGGTATACGTGCTGGTCCCATTATGAGGTCGGTCTCGCCGCAGCAAAGCCATTCCGTTATCAAAAACAACTCGCCGCAGACTGATCCCTAACCTTGAACAGGTGACTTGCAGCGAACCAACGGTCACGCCGATCAACTCGGCGATCTCCTCTCGGCTCTTTCCTCGCTCAACGAGATTCCTGATCTGCTGAACTCTCTCCGGCGTAAACTTTATTGGTCTTCCATGAGTTGGGAGCTGTGTGGCAAGCTCTGCGGTCTGCATCATTTTTGTATCCCTTCGAGCACGGCTCCTTCGTCTTATGCTTCCGGTTTTCGACTGGCTGCGCGGGGAGTGAGTTAAGCCTCCGATGTGAATCGGTGTGAGCTGGCGGCACTGATGGTCGCCACGTGCTCCCGGTGCCGGGGCCGGTGTTAGGTCGTTGTGGAGAGGAGCATCCGCGAGCCCTGTGTCGTCCATCCGACCCGCGTGTTTAGCCAGCCCCTGCAATCTAACTTAAAGAATAGATTTAAAAATACCTCCGGCAAGCAAAAATTGTGGCGAGAATGTGCTTAGCCGCAAGGGATTTGGTTAAGTTAAATTAACGCAAGCGCAATGCTAATTGTTGTTTGAACGGGCATCGGATCGCGCCGTAAGCGTGAAAGGAAATCGCGAATGGTCTGGCCAGTGGCTGACCGCGTGATTTTACAACAGTCAGAAAATTTTTTTCGCCCCTGAAACTGCTACGTACTTTTTCGGCTTGTCACTTGCTTACGATAACCACGGGGGGCGACGAATGGGCAACACGCAAATCGATCAAAATTTATTTGCTGCGCTCTACATGCTGGGCTTCAATTTCTCGGGTGGCGATCTCTCCAGCGGAGTCCGAGGTGCTGGTAGCGGTCAGCACCTCGCGTCTGTCTTGCAAGAGGGCCGGGAAAACGCGAACATTGATGCCGGTTTGGGATTCATCTGGAGAATCTCGGGTTAAACCATCAACGCCTCGGGCAATTGCCCGTGGGTGATCTGGAAGAAGAAGTAACCGCATGTCCGATTCAACACGGTGTGGTGCATGACGCGGGATTTCTGGCGCGGCAAGAAGGTATTCGTTACCGGCAACACAGGCTTCAAGGGGAGCTGGCTGAGCCTGTGGCTTGCCCACGTGGGCGCCCGGGTCCAGGGCTATTCCCTCAAACCACCCACCAAGCCGAGTCTCTTCGAGCTGGCGAAGGTTGGCGAAGTGGTTCCGACCATCGAGGGCGATATTCGCGATTTGCCGCGCCTGTCGGCCGAGATGGCGAAGTTCGGCCCTGACATCGTGCTGCACCTCGCGGCGCAGACCGTGGTGCTGTCCGCCTACGAGGATCCGATCGAGACCTTCTCGACGAACGTTGTCGGTACGGCGAGCGTGTTCGAGTCGGTCAAACGGCTGCCTGGAAAGTGCACCGTCGTCAACATCACGACGGACAAGGTGTACGAGAACGTCCACTGGGTATGGGGTTATCGCGAGAACGACCGCCTGGGCGGGCGCGATCCGTATTCGGCCAGCAAGGCCGGCGCCGAAATGGTGGCGCACGCCTACCGGGAATCATTCTTCGGCCCGCAGGCCGACGGCACACATCGCATTGCAATGGCCAACGCACGCGCCGGCAACGTGATCGGTGGAGGCGATTGGACGCCGTATCAAGTCATCCCCGATACGGTCCAGGCGATGATCAAGGGTCAGCAGGTCGTGTTGCGGCATCCCACCGCAACGCGTCCGTGGCAGCACGTGTTGGATTGTCTGAATGGCTACCTGACGCTGGCGGAGGCCCTGCACGGCAACCCGCACAAGTTCGCGAGCAACTGGAACTTCGGGCCGCCCGATGAGCAGGCCCAGCCGGTTGCGCGCCTCGTCGAGATGCTCGCCGGCCACTGGGGCGTTCAGTATCCCTGGCGAAAACATTCGGAGCAGCACGCGCACGAGGACATGGCCCTGCTGCTGAACTGGCAGAAGGCGCGCGCGGAGCTCGGTTGGTACTGCCGCCTGCCGCTGGCGCAGGCTGTTGAATGGATCGCGAGCTGGTACAAGCGCCAGCATGCCGGCGAGAGCGCGCGTGCGCTCTGTCATGAGCAGATCGATCGTTACATGAGAGTACTCGCCGACCTAGCGATAGGCATCGAAGGGGCTCGCTCCATAGCTCATCAAACCGCCGGCGGCAGCGGCGTCGCGCCAGGGATAGACCACAGGCATGCCATGGTGCGCGGCCAGTGCGACCAGTTGCTCGCGGTTGAAGAAGAGGAACTTAAACCAGCGACCCCCACCGTCGATTTCCACCGTCGATTTTGAATTTCACATACGGGCGATAGCGGCGATCCATCAATCTAGGCATACCAACAGGCACATGATGATGAAGTCATTCTTCCTGGTAACCGCGCTCATCGCGGCTGCCTCTAGTGCCGAGACTCAATCATACAACTGGAACTCGCGGCGCGTTGTCGTTGATCCTCCAACGGCCGCGCAACGCGCCGCTGCAGATGAGGAAGCACGACGACAGGAAAAAGCGCGCGACGCCGCAGGCAACACATCCGGCGCATCCACCCTGCATGGAGCCGACACGCGAATGCTCGTTGGGATCGACCACGAGTGTGCGGCTGACCCCGAGCACGCCCGGTGGGCATTGCTCGGCATCTGCCGTGCCGATCAGCAAAACCAGAATGGCGCACGCCGCAATGGTGCTGCGCATGATCCTTTTAAACCTCGTTTGGGCAGGCCTGGCTCGATGTTCGTCAATGCAACACAACCGGCCTCTGGCGTTTTCACGCTTGAGCGGAAAGGGCCGAATTCTACGTTCGATCCGCTCTGCTAACTAGCCCTAGCCGTGAACGGCTAGGGATCTTTTCCGTCCATGGCAGCGATGAACAAATGTTTGACGCTGATGAACAAGTCCTTGGACGGGGGCGAAGCGACTAAGAAGCGGCCCGCCGCTGTCTGGCGGCAGACGGGTGACGACAGTAAGGGAATTCGTGATGCAAATCAAAATTTATTTGCTACGCTCTATCTGCTGGGCTTCAATTTCTTGGGTGGCGATCTCTTGAGCGGAGAAATTGCCGAGATCAAGGGCGCTAGTGCATCCGCCCGGCGAGGAGTTGAAATTCGTCGTCGAGTTGCCGGGTGAGAAGCAAATGACGTTCAGTGTCGACCGATATCAAATCGTCAGCTTGGCCGAGCGTTGGCAATGACGCGCAACTGTCTTGAGATCAAGCTCAAGACCCTCAGTAAACGTGCCTTCGTCCAATCCCTCAAGACTGGGTCAAGTCCGACTCGTGCTGGATAAACGAGTTGGGGATGCGGTGACATTTGCGCTTACGATCGGCGCGGTTCGCTCGGCGTGAACGCGATTGAGCTCGCTGCGGATCGCGGTCAGTTGGCGGCGTTCGAATTCGGTCATGCGCAAGCCACGCCAGCGTTCGGCCGCGCGGATCAGCGCAGCGTGCATCAGTTTGAGTACGGC
>Ga0318500_10000346_pt1 | contig 9882 bp, 3 predicted proteins | sample GRESIP174b1f20_FD_203295 | JGI IMG/M metagenome (GOLD analysis project Ga0318500, IMG submission 203295) | Tropical soil microbial communities from Luquillo Experimental Forest, Puerto Rico - GRE.SIPMG.174b1f20 | ecosystem: Environmental > Terrestrial > Soil > Tropical forest > Bulk soil | place...
TCCAAGACCTGGGCGGCAGTCAGTTTCTGGCTGTATCCCAGCTCCCAGCCAAAGTGGGGCGGCAAGACCCCCCGGCCCCGGGAGTCGCGATCCCGCATGTTCTGGGCTTTCGTCCCGGCGTAGAGGTGCCGGATGAAGTTGGTGCAGTCGTACACGTCGCAGGTGTGCAGGACGTCCAGGGGGCCGGGGTCACGAACGAAATGCCTGAAGGCCCAGCGATGGGCTTCGACCATTCGCGCATAGCCAGCGGGAGTGTAAGTGCCGTCCCAGAAACTGGCGTAACCAATTCGCGTATGGCAGCCATGCCAGGGCCAGCATTCGTCGTCTCCCAGCCTGATGGCCTTGCTCCAGAAGCGAGTCTCGATCGGTATGCGTGGCCCACGGGCGCCGGGGTTGAGGCATCTGACCATCTCGCTAGTGTGGCAGACCCTGAGATAGATGACTCTCTGGACGAGCATCTTGCTTCCTACTGGTATCCCGAGATGGGCACGGTCCTGCACGATCACCCGGATCCGGCCGCCCAGATCACCGTGGTCGGCGCCAGGCAGGCGGCGGCGATCGAGGGCCACGGGATGGACCCGTTCGCGATGGCGATGTCCGGCCTGTCCGGTGAGGACGCCGAGGACATGCGCGCGGTGATCGAGCATATCCGGCAGCGCAAGGGCCCCGGCGTGCCGATCGACGCCAAGGATGCCGAGCTGCTGACCCGGTCTTTCCATGGCCGGGACCGGATGGAGCAGGCTGGCTACCAGCTCTCCGCGCACTCGCGGGACATGAAGTTCCCGCGCGGCTTCGGCATCGACATCCACCACAACCACCGGCTGCACCTGGTGCCCGAGCGGCACGGCGATGAGACCAACTGGTATGCCCGGATCGTGCACGCCCCGCACCCGATGGGCCCGAGGATCGAGCACACCATCCGGACCTCTGATGAGGACCTGCCGTCAGCGGTGCAGACGTTCCTGGACCACCCGGACATCCAGGCTGAGATGGAGCACCAGCGCACCGAGGGCAAGGCCATCCACGAGCAGATCAGGCGCGAGGGCCATCTCAAGGACTGGGATGGGTCCGAGGACGCGGAGGAGCACAACTCCACCTGGTGCCATGTGTGCGATAAGCACCATGAGACCGCCGAAGAGGCTGATGCTCACGACAGCGCCTACACCGACTGGGACGAGGAATATCCCCGGCTTCCCGCAGAAATGCACCGGGGCCTGGCGGTTGATCTTCCCCCGGATTTGCATGCCCATATTCACGATAAGTCGGTGCCCCCGGCTGAGCGGGCCAGGCTGCTCGATGACCATATTGCCCGCAGCGGGTACGGTCATCCGCACTGGACGCCCAGCGAGGAGCAGGCAGCGCATTATTCCGTCGTGCATATGACCCCGGACAGCACCCATGTCATCTTGCACGCGAAGAAGCCTGCCCGGGAGGACATCGAAACTGACCCGGATACCCTGGATGAATGGGGCATCCTGGGTTTTGACCGGCATGAGGACCGGGAAATTCCCCTGCGGCACGGTGCCGATGTGCACGTGACCGGTGTTTCCTGGGCGCACCCAGATGACCGGGAATGGGCTGGGTACCGGTTTGCGAATCCTGTGCGGCATATGGCCGCCACCTACGCCGATGGCGCCGACGCCCGCGACGACAACTACAACGGCGACCCGGACATCGGCATTTACTGGCAGGCGCCCGCGCAGCAGCAGTGGCTGGCTGATGAGGGCCTGGACGCGGCCGATGAGGCCCCCGGGCTCGACGACAGCCTGGAGTGGCCCGATGAACAGCAGCTGGAAGCCGAGGGCGCCCGGCAGGTGCAGATACAGCGCCGCCCGCAAAAGCGCCAGCAGGAGGAAGAGCAGCCCTGGTGGCCCGAGGAGCGGGGCCGGTCCGGCGAGGTGATGCACAGCGCCGAGGACTTCCTGTCCCGGGTGGAGCGCGAGCTGCCCGGCGACGGCGAGGACGAGGAGGACGAGGAGGACCAGGAGGACGAGGACCACCACATGGCCGCTCACGGCGACGCCCCGGCCCACGGCCGCGAGCCCCGGGCCGGTCACCCCGGCTCCTACGACCAGGCCTCCACCGAGGGGCAGGGCGACCCGGCGTGGTCTTCCGACCACCCAGTGCCCGACAAGGAAGTCGATCAGCACTTCTTCAACCCCGAGGACCCGGACGACCCGCACCGCACGCAGGTGCGCTACATCACGGTGACCTCTGTCACCATCAACGACACTCAGATCGATGACTCCGGGGACGCCCCCGAGCACGGCCTCATCCCCAGGGCGCAGGATCCGCAATCCTATGATGAGCGGTCCACTGAGCTGCAGGGCGACCCGAAATGGACGACCCCGGTCACTATGCCGGGCAAGAGCAAGCAGAAGGTCAAGCACGAGGACAACGGCGCCACTATCGGCATGTACCCGGGCGGCGTGGAGGCCGGCGAGGGCCCGGGGCTGTCCATCGGCGCGATAGCCACCAAGGGGCATGCGCTTCCTCCCGGTGACGAGCTGGGCCATATGCAGGCCGCACACGGTCACGATGCTGGCTGGGCGGCGTTTATGGCTAAGCACCTGACCCCGGAGCAGATCGAGGTCACTCACAACCTGGAGCACTCGGGGCGGAATGACCCGCATGACCGGGAAGAGGACTGGCTGGCTGCCGGGGACGCCAGCGGCTACCACGAGTTCATCGCGCGGATGGCCGCCGCCAATGGCTGGCAGCCCGGTGATGAGCGGGACATCGACATATACCGGGCCCAGCAGGCGGGGCAGCCACCGTCCCGCACCTACCGCGATGAGATGAGCGACCGCTGGCACGAGTTCCGCAACCGCTCCCAGCCGGACGTCATCCACCGGGGCATCTGGGCCGATGACGTGCCGCCCGAGGTCCACGACCTCATCCACGATCCCGCGCAGCCGCGCGGGGACCGGGCCCATGCGCTGCTGGGCTGGCTGACCCGTGCCAGCGACCCGGTGTACGGCGGCCATGATCCCGCCCTGGGCCAGCACTGGACCCCGCACATCGACATCGCGCACCGCTCGATCCTCAACCAGGCGCCCGAGTCTGACGTGCCGGGCGCGGGCCATTCCGCCGATGTGATATTCCATGCGAAAATGCCCGGTGCCCGCAATGAAATTAGGGATGAAAAGCAGCGGGCGGCCCAGGAAGTGGGCTACGGCTATTCCCCCGATGAGCACGAGGTGTTCCTGCGGGAGGGCACGCCGCTGCGGCTGACCGGCGTCTCCTGGCGCGAGCACGAGCCTGAATACCCGATGGAGCCCTACGAGCATCACGACTTCGATCGGCCGGTGCGCCATGAGGCCAAGGTGCCCTGGACCGAGCACCAGCGCGGCCAGCTGCACGCCTGGCAGGACGGCGGCCCGGGGCTCGCTCCCGGCGACTTCGTGCCCTCGGGCGACTTCACCAACAAGCGGCCGACGTCCTGGGCCACCGGGCCCGAGCCCGAGGGAGGCGAGGGACCCGGGGAGGTGAACGAGCCGATCCGGGTGCAGGCGGCATCGGAGGAAGCCTGGGAGGACCACCTGCGGGAGCGGCACGGGTGGGACGAGAACGACATCGCCGAGGCCGGGGAGCACCAGGGGGTGCGCCGGCTGCACGACTTCCTCCACGAGCTGGGCATCGCCGACCACTCCCACGGCGCTGGGGAGATGACTCCTGAGCGGCGTCAGGAGATGCACAAGCGCGAGCTGGGCGAGCGGTTTGGCCTGCCGCCCCGCCTGTCCCCGCACATGCGCCTGTTGCAGCCTGAGCGCGGCGGGGTGCCCTCCCCTGACCCGGCTCATTCGATGATGGAGTCCGTCCCCGCCGAGGTCGCCGACCCCGAGGAGCTGGCCGAGCCAGTACGGCGTGCCTACTACAGCTCGCTGCACGCCCAGATCGCCCTGCAGGCCGCCGCCGACGCGGTCCGCGAGCAGGACGCGGCGGCCGAGCCCTGGGACTGGCCGATCGCCCGCGCCGCGATCGAGGAGCTAGGCGTCCCGCTGACCCAGGGCTCACCGAAGCGGCGCACGGCCAAGAAGCATCTCCTGAAGATGTTCCGGAAGGCGGCCTCTTCCCCGGCGTTCCGGTTCGAGTTCACCGCCGCCTGGCGCGATGTGGTGGCCAAGGCCAAGCGGATCCGGGCCTCGGGGGGCGTGCGGATCACCGCCGTCAAGGGCTCGATCGTCATCGGCCAGGTGCGCGGCGACCACGACGTGTACGAGTCCGGGCTGCAGCGCTATCCCGGCCGGGTCGCCTCGATCTTCGCCTGGTCCTGCGGCTGCCCGTGGGCCAGCTTCCACCAGGACAAGGACCTGGGCACCCGGTACGCGGGGCGCCCCTGCAGCCACGTCTATGCCCTGCAGCTGGAAGCCGGGGCCCGGACCCGGTTCGGCCGCAAGCCGCTGCAGCCTGACCCGGCCCTGGACCTTCCCTACAGCGAGGTCGTGGTCAAGAGCCTGCCGCCGTGGGGCCCCGGGGGCTGGCAGCAGACCTGGACCGCCCCGGCTACCCTGGTGCCGGTCACCAGCCTGAAGAAGGCCGCCGAGCGGTACGTGCGGCCGGCCAAGGTCAGCGAGATGATGCAGCACCTGCAGCACCATCACGGCATCGACCCGCGCACTCTGCAGAACGCGGACCCCGAGCGGATGTGGCACTTCCATGGCCTGGAGCACGACGAGAACCCGTCCCTGAGCCACCAGCACACCGAGCCCGAGGGCCTCCCTGGTGAGCAGCGGTGGCCCGCCCTGTTCACCGAGCCTGACTACGCCGTCGATGAGTACGGCGGGGTGCCCGTCGAGCAGCGGCACGAGCTGGGCGAGCCCGGCCGCACCGCGCCGTTCGCGCCGTGGAAGTACTCGCTGAACTCCCTGGCCCCTGTCCAGCACGTCGCCACCCCGGACGAGGCGCGCGACTGGGACTGGCCACCGGAAGCCCGGGACGAATGGGAGCGGCAGCATATGGCTCCTGCCATGCGCGCCGCCCGCCTGCTGGAGGCCCTCGGCGAGCCCCGCGAGGACATCGAGACCCTGGCCCGGGTGGCGGGCATCGTGCACCTGGAGCAGGCCGCGCACCTGGAGAACCCGCACACCAGGGGGCACGAGTGGTATCACGGCACCCAGGCGCACAAGGAGGACCTGGCCCGGGGATTCGCCGACCCGGCCGAGATAGCTTCCAGCGCCTATGAAATGCCGGAAGGCGAAGGCGATGATCCCGGGCACTGGAACCGGCTGCTGGGCACGCACTTTGCCGCCGACCACGCGGTGGCCGATGAGTTCGCCCAGGGCGAGCATCAGGGCTCCTCCAATGAGGGGTACGGATGGGACTGGGACGACCCCGAGGAGCACCAGGGCATCGTGCACGCCCGGCTGGGCATTCACAACCCCAAGCATTACGCCTCCGAGCACGACATGGACCACGAGGCCTACGAGCACGAGTTCGCGGCGGGCAATCACCCGATCAATCACCTCCAGGATTACGGGGAAGACGAGGACGAAGCCAACGAAATACGCGAGGAAATGTGGCCGCATGCCATGCGGATTCACCGGGACTACGGGACGGAGAAAATCCCGGAAAGCACTTACGGCCATTACCTGAGCCCGTTCGAGCGGCACCCGATGCGCACCGCGTGGCTGAACACGCACCCGGATAAGTGGAATATTGCGGACCGGTTCAAGAAGCGCCTGATGGACCAGGGCCATGACGGCATCACCTACGGCAACGAATACGAGAAAAGCCGGTACGGCCGCGCGGGCAACACCTCGGCTATCGCCTTTCACCCGCACCAGATCGAGGTCACCCAGCACCACCACGTCGATGAGGACTGCCACCACACCGCCGCCCGCGAGCGCCCGGACGTCGAGATACCCGGCTACGAGGGCTCCATCGGCCCGTCCCCGGCCCAGTACAACCAGACTCACGTCTATGCCCGGGACGTCACCTCGGGGGCGGGGAACTGCGTCTGCGGCCGGGCCCGCGACGATGACCACATGCACTTCGAGGTGACGGCGGCGACAAACTGGGATCGGTCCTACGGTGAGATACCCGAGGAGATACACCGGGGACTGTACGCGCCGGAAAGCCATCGGGTCTTCGGACTGCCATCTTCTGATGAAGACATTGCGCACATGCTGATCGCCGCGCACCAGGAAGAGCACTACCCTTATGACCGGGACCGGGATCATAAGTTCGGCACGCACTGGACGGCCGATGAAAACGTGGCGCGGAATTTCGCTCACGAGCACGAGCGCGAGCACCACGCGGACGATCAGTGCCCTGACCACGATGAGCATTTCGACGCGGTGCCCGTGGTATTCCACGCCCAGCGCCCGGAGCGTCATGAGATTGAGGACGACCCCCGGCGCCTAGGGTGGCAGAACGTAGACGATTACGACACCCCCGAGCAGGAAGTGACGATCAGGCACGGTGCCCCCGTGCGCCTTACCGGGGTGTCCTGGCAGCAGCACACCAGCTTCGGGCCGGTGTGGCACCGGCATGACCTGCGGGAGCCGAGGACGCTGCGTGCCGAGGACCGCGACTCCCCCGACGACCCGAACCAGTGGAACGCGAGCCTGCACCAGGCCGCCGCCAATGACCCGTGGGGCGATGACAACACCATGCTGGAGGTGCCGCCCAAGCCCTACGGCGCCACCAGCCCGCCTGAGCGCGACACTGACCCCGGCTCCTACGGCCCTCTAGCGGGCCCGGATCCGGAGAACTGGGGCGAGATACAGGAGAACTCGGTCATCCAGCAGCCGCTGTCCACCGATGCGGCGCTGGCCTTCAGCCTGGAGGGCCCCGACACCGGGGACTGGGTGCCCGAGCGGCAGGAGGGGTTCCCCTACTCCGACCAGGCCGCTACGGCGGGCCCGTCCACCTCGATCGAGCCCCGCGACCCGCAGGGCATCCGGATGGAGGAGGCATGGCGCCGGGACAGCCACGAGGAAATCGCCAGGCACATCACCGAGGAGCATCACGACCTGGCTGAGAGCCTGGCGCAGGCCTACCCGGGCGAAGGGCCGGACGCCTGGGATGACCGGAGCATCGGGGAGCGCGGCCTGAGCTTCGCGCACGGCGCGGATCACTACGAGCGGGCCCTGGGGCGGCGCCCCGACAGCCTGTCCCACGACCACGACCGGGACGGCAACGTGATCCGCCGCGATGAGTTCCGTTCCGCGCCGTCCGCCTACATCGCGCCGCCTCGGTCCAAGCCCGAGCTGATGGACCACATAAACACCGAGCACGGCATCACCTACTCAGGCAGCGGGGAGCCCGCTGACCGGTTCCTGATCGAGCTGCACCACAAGTTCCACGACGGCGTGATGCCCGACCGCAGGACGCGCGACCATCAGCACGAGTTCCCCGAGGATCATCCAATCGACCCGGTGTTCGGCATGCTGTGGCCGACTGAAGCGGCGGGCACCGCCTCCCCGCACGACCGGGCCGCGCCCCAGCTGGACGGCGCCATCGCCGAGATGAAGGACGAGCCAGAGCCCGCCCTGGATCCCGAGGGCCTGACCGCCGAGGGCAATCCCCCAGTGGGCGGCGGAAACGCCGATGCCACCGACAAGGCCTCCCTGGCCACCTGGGCGGCGGCTGAGGATCCCTACCGGCCAGCAGACCTGGAGGAGCACTACCGGACCCATCACAGCTGGAAGGGCGGCCTGGAGGTGCTGACGCGCCAGGGCATCGATCCGGCTGAGTACCACCGGCTGATGCACCGCACGCCTGGCGAGTACTTCACGGTCCCGCATGAGCATTTCGGGATGTCCGAAAACGACCAGGCTGCGTTGCGGGGAATGGGCTTTGAGGCGGCGATGCCCTCCCCGGACACCCAGGCGGGTGCCCACGTCCCGGTGCCAGGTGACTATCCGCTGGAGAGCGATGCGACAGGTGGCGGGCCCGGAATGAGCCGTCACGACGAGGTCCTGTCTCCCGCTGACGTATCGATTCAGTCGATGGGCACCCAGCAATGGTCAGGCGGGGACTATAACTCCGCCGACGAGGCCGCGCCCGAGCTGGAGCACCACGACAGCACCGACAACATCGTGACCGCGTTCCAGAGGTCGGCCGCCGCCTCGCAGTACGCCAGTGACGGTCCTGGGGCCGCGCAGGGGCCCTCTGACACCGACGTCGCCGCCGCCGCGCGGGCCTACCTGTCCAAGACCGCCGACGTGCTGCCCGAGGCCGAGGCGAGCGCGCTGATCGCCGAGGGGCGCGGCGAGCGGGCCCGCAACCTGGACCTGCTGGACCTGGCCGGGACGCACTATGCCGAAGAGAACGAAGAACTGAAGCGCAAGGGCGTCAACCTCGATGACTTCGACGATGATGTGGTGGCATTTCTATGACAGTCCCCTGGGATCCGGAGATGAAGAGCCAGGAGGAAGTAGCTGCCGAGGACCCGTTCCAGGGAAACGGCTGCTTCATCGAGGACAAGGAGTCCTCGGCTGATGAGATGTTCGATAAGTTCTTCGGCGTCCTCGGGGAAATGGGCGCCGTGGCCTGGGAGGGCCAGGGCATCTGGCTGGACGCTAGCGCCGTGGAAGGCGGTGCGCAAAGCCTGAAGGAGCGGTGGGCAGAGAGCCAGAAACCCCTGTCGAAGGTGCGCAGCAGCCGCGCGAAGAAATGACCGGCGACACTAACCACGGCTATGTGAGCTGGGGCCGTTATGACGCCGAGCATCAAGCTCTCATCCAGCGGGTCAGCGCATTGGAGGAGCTGGCCAAAAGCCTCGGTGGAGTTGATCAGACCTACCAGTCCCTGCGGGATAAGATCGCTGAGCTGGAGCGGGCGGGACAGGCTGAGAAGGTGACTGAGCGCACCAGGAGGGAACGGGCATGGCTGATAGTGGTGGGCCTGCTGACCGGGATAGTGTGCCCGCTGATAGTGACGTCGGTGATCACGATTCTGCACCTGCGGGCACTCAAAGGTTTATCCCTCGCTGGGCCGCTGTGACGCTGGTAATAGTGTCTCTACTGATAGGCATAGCGCTGATTTTCGATTCGTTTGTCGTCTCCATCTTGCTCACCCGGATCATCAAGTTGCAGCACGACACGTGCAATCTGCATGAGGCAGTGCGGAGATGGGAAACGGTGGCTTCGGTGAAGTTGCACATTCATCCCTCGTTCCTTCGCGTCTTGAGCTGCCCGCGCTGAGATATGTGCGCTTCTGCCCGCCTTCGGTTAGCGCCTGGGAAGGATCAGCCATCTTGGGCGTGACCGGAAGGAAGCGACTATGACCGGACCACACCTCGCCGGCGCCTCAGAGCGGCTGCTCGTCGCCGCTGCTGCTCCCCCGAGGGAGTTCGCCGCCGTCAAGACCGACTTCCTGGTGCAGCGCTGGGATGCTGAGCAAACCAGCTGGGTAGCGCGCAAGGTCGCCGAATCGGGGAAGTTCCGGCCCGGTGCCGAGCTGGTCCCGGCCATCTTCAAGCTGTTCCGGGTCAAGCCGTACTCGGTGACCCTGGATGAGAACTGCAACCTGATCGTGCAGAACGGCTGGATCGCCTTGCTCGGCGGTGTCGCGGGCACCACCATGTCGCCCAAGTTCAGCGCCACCAACGGACGGGTCGCGGTGGGCACCAGCTCCACGGCGGCGGCCTACACCCAGACCACCCTGGTCGGTGACACCGGAGCGGGCTCGACGACCTCCTATTTCAAGCTGGTGTCCGGCGCCCCGACCATTGCCACCGGTTCCTCGCCGCCCACCCTGACCTTTACCGCCGTCTTCGGCACGGCGCAGGCGAACTGGGCGTGGAACGAATTCGGGACTGATGCGGGAACAGCCGACTCGGTGTCCAATGCGACGACGGGTGGCACGTTCTTCAACCGAGGCGTCAGTGCCCAGGGAACAAAGGCATCAGGACAGACTTGGACCGCGACCGAG